>Ga0209061_1000251_pt1 | contig 162892 bp, 130 predicted proteins | sample Coa_R1_10_FD_187157 | JGI IMG/M metagenome (GOLD analysis project Ga0209061, IMG submission 187157) | Surface soil microbial communities from Centralia Pennsylvania, which are recovering from an underground coalmine fire - Coalmine... | ecosystem: Environmental > Terrestrial > Soil >...
GACCCGGCGTTTTGCACGGCGCATACAGCTATCTCCTGCAAAATGAGGATGGACAGGTGCTCAATACACACAGCATCTCGGCAGGACTCGATTATCCCGGCGTCGGACCCGAACACAGCTATCTGAAAGAAACACGGCGCGCAACGTATGTTTCCGCCTCTGATGCAGCCGCGCTGCGAGGTTTGCAAGCACTGGGCAGGAGCGAAGGCATCATTCCCGCCTTAGAACCGGCTCACGCGCTTGGACTTCTCCTGGAGATGGGCGAGCAGGGTAACATCTTGCCGGGTTCACTCATTATAGTGAATCTGTCCGGGCGCGGCGACAAGGATATGCTTACCGTTGCCAATGCCTTGAACGTGACGCTGTGACTCCTTAGAAAGAAAGAATTGCGACCAATGACAACGAATATACAAACCGCAAACCAGAATCCGCAAAACGCTGCCTTTGATACAACGACGCCCGCTTCTCGTATCAGCAACACATTTGAAAAAGCCAGGCGCGAAGGACGTGGTATCCTCATACCATATTTCATGTGCGGCTACCCATCGACAGCACAGTGCATCGAACTGGTGCTGGCAGCAGTTCAGGCAGGCGCGGATATGATCGAACTGGGCATACCTTTCAGCGATCCGCTCGCCGACGGAGCAACCATCCAGCATGCAGGTCACGCTGCTCTCGAAGGTGGCATGACCATCGAGGGTTGTATGGAAATTGCGCGCCAGATTTCCTCTCAGTGCGAGACTCCCGTTATCTTCATGGGCTATTACAATCCTATTCTGGCATACGGTATCGAACGTTTCTGCCAGCACGCGGCAGCTAACGGCATCTGCGGTCTGATTATCCCCGATCTGCCTCCTGAAGAGGCCGCCCCATTACAAGATGCGGCCCAAAAACATGGAATTTCCCTCAATTTCCTGATACCCCCCACTGCTTCTGACGAACGCATTATTCAGATTCTCAAGGCGGCCAGCGATACGAGTAGCTTCATCTATTGCGTTTCCTTGAGCGGTGTCACGGGCGCTCGTGCAACTTTATCACCTCACCTACGCGATTTTATAGCTAGAGTCTATGGCTATAGGAAAAACGATTCGTTGCCTGTCGCGGTAGGTTTCGGGCTTTCAACACCTGAACATATCGCAGAGGTGTTTAGCTTTGCTGATGGCGCTGTTGTGGGCAGCGCCCTCGTGAAAATCATCGATCAATATGATGAGGGTGAGCAAGTTGAGGCTGTGAGGCGCTATATCAAAAGTCTACTGAGGAACACGAGCGAATGAAGGTGAGAAACAGGTTACCAGTCTTTTAAGACGAGCGCTATACCTCTAGACAAATCTCCTTTTCTCAGTTATACTTGTCACTAAGCAAGCATACGGTGTTTGCTCCCCTTAGCGTTTTGTCGTCCCCTTATTCACCCTCGATGTTTCTTCGAACTCATTCATCCTCTCGAATGAGAATACCCCAAGGAGGTTTCCCCGTGATCCCTTTATCCTCAACCGGTGAAATTGCCAGCTTTCAGGATGTAGACCAGTTCCAGCCGGCAAAAACACAATTCGCCTGCGGATTCTTTGCCTGCTCGATTGTGAAGTCAATGGCTCCGGTCGGTCATGCTCCCACTCAAACAGTCGCACAAATGATTGCCGAGGCCGAGCAGTGGTATGCTCAATACGACGGCAATAACTCAATCTCCAATACTGATGGCATGACCTTGCAGCAGTTGTATAAGCTGCTCGCGCAAATCGGACTACATTTCGTACCCGCAAGCCTCGATATCGCTACCCTACGAGCATGGCTGCGCCTTGGCTATCCCATTCTTATAGCGGGGCTTGAAACCACCTTTTTTGATATGGGTCTTGGAGATGTCGTGCCATATCCCTGGCAACCATCCGGCAACCACATCATCGTACTGACAGGCGTTACAGCCGACGGGAATTTCCTGGTGCGCGATTCGGCCAACGTGACCAATCTCTACAATTCAACCACGCTACGCCCCGGGCCACGCAAATATGACGCTGCGAAGATGCGCCTGGTCAGCGCGACAGTTGTAGTCCCGCCATGGCTGCCGGTGCCACCGGCCGGTTTCGACCCAGCAAAGGAGCAATTTGTGCCCATCATCCCGGCAGGCTGGCACGATGACGGCAATACGTTGACCGCTCCCAACGGCCACAAAGTGGTACATGGTTTTCGCGAATATGTCCTGAAAAACAACTGGCCTCCGGCCAACATGCCACTTCAAGAAGAGATCGGTCACAATCCTCTTGAAGAATCGAACCCATCGCTCGGAGGTGGCACACAGCAGGTGTTTCGCTGGACAATGCTCGAATGGACGCCCTCAAGAGGTGTCTTTATTGCCTGGATCGGGCAGGAATTCTTGAAGATTCGCAGCGATAATACTGCACTTCAGGCACAAGTAGCCGGTCTTGAGACCAGATTGAAAGCCTGCACATCCTCTCATTGATTTTATAGAGGCTTTCCAGCTAAGAGATTTCATCCACGAAAATCTCTTATTTAACCCGCCAACCATTGAAATAAATTCGGAGAGCTATGACAAAACTTTCCGGGCATACAGGAGATACGTCTATGCCACATCCAGTACAACCAGGAAATACTCAAGCACAATTTGCCGATGCCGTCCTCGAAGGTGGGGGCGTGCGCGGGATCGCTCATGTGGGAGCCCTTTCGGTAGCTGAGGAAAAAGGCTACCGCTGGCGCAATGTTGCCGGTACATCAGCCGGCGCATTTGTGGCAGCGCTGATGGCCGCTGACTATTCAGCCGGCGAACTGTACACGATTATGAGCAGCCTCGATTTTCGCCGCTTCGCTAGAGATCGCGGTTTCAACTGGTTCTTCCTGCGAGAAGCCCTCAATCTGCTCACGCGTTGTGGTATTCACACCGGAAGTTACATCGAGGAGTTCATGAGGGAGCATTTGCGGGCAAAGAAAAAAAGCCAGTTCGGTGACCTGATTACTCCCGGTCGAGAAAACGAGCCAAAGGATTCACGCTTCCGCTATCGTCTCACAGTGATTGCCTCAGATATTACTTCTGGATGTATGCTGCGCCTGCCACAAGATGCGCTTCAATATGGCATCGATCCTGACGATCTCAATATTGCGCTGGCAGTGCGTATGAGCGCGAGCATTCCTTTTTTCTTTATGCCTATAAATCAACAGGCGAGAGATGGTACAAACTGCCGCATCGTCGATGGCGGCTTGCTCAGTAATTTTCCGGTATCGCTCTTCGACGTGCCAGGCGAGCCGCGTCACCCGACGTTTGGCTTTCACCTGGTGGATTCGCTGCCGTCCAGCACCAATCCATGGCCGGTTAACCCGACCGGAAATGTCTTACAGGTTGGAAAGGCGCTCTTGAATACCATGCTTACCGCTCACGACAGGCTCTATATGGACGATCACACGTTCGTGCGCACGATTGTGATACCGGTCAATGGCATCAGCGGCACCAGTTTCAATTTGAGCAGGGAACAAACCGACATGCTGTATCAGAACGGTAGAACCGCTGCCGAGCAATTCTTCTCGACCTGGGACTTCGAGGCGTATAAAATTGCTTACCGCAGCGGCCTGCCGGAAAAAGGCCGCCGAGAGCGCCTGCATGCAGAAATGCAGCGGATCAAACGCATGACGAAACCAATGGCGCAGGCAAGCCAGGAACAGGCCTACTCGACCTCATGCAGCGATTCACGATAATAGGCCACCTGTGTAGGCGCCTCTGCTACACCGACCATGATTGTGTGCAAATTGGAGATATCATACGCGGCGAGTTTGCGGCGCAATTCGCCGCAGACATATTCCGCTAGCCGTTCGGCGCTGGAGTTATCAATGGGCAGCGCGACAACATCGGCGCGTGGGAAATGATAACGTCTCTCCTCAAAACATATTTCCCAGGCATCGGCAAGCTCGTTTATCTCAAGATGCGGATTACGCAACGGCAGCAAAAATCGTTGGTTGAGTTCCTGGCACACGTCGCGAACAAGCCGTTTGAGTACGGTAAAATCGAAGACGAGTTTATCCTCATTCAATGTTCCCTCGATCTCAACCATCACTCCATAATTATGCCCATGCAACCGTTCACACTTACCACCATAGGTGATGAAGTGAGCGGCACTAAATTTCAGGTTCCCTCCCTCCACTTTCACTTTGCGCAGCGTCCGTTCATTTCCCATTGCTAAGCCTCATTCGATTTACATGTATATCAATATACGTAAACCAGCATACCATCGAAGCAAAGCATATACAAGTGAAGGATAAAAATGCCTCTCCATACTCCCATAACTTTTTCAGGTAATCTTTTTGCTCACGAGCCAGATAGCCGGCGCGAGCAAAGCTATTGCTAATAGCAAAAAGATCGCTGCTTCTAAGGACTGGAATAGCCAGAACCGATCGATTGGTTGGTAGAAACTTAAAGAGTGGAAGCCTTGCGCGTGTTCGCAATTTCTAAATGCGGAAAAGGCGCTGGCGCTCCCATTCCCCTTGAGTTGTGGACATATCTGGCCGATCTGACTGTCTGAAAGTTCATGCCCATACCGGTCGATTGTGCCAACATGAATCGTCCAATCGGTAGACAATGGCGGGCCAGGGTTATCCACAGAACTGGTATAGCTAAGTGGTGGAAGAAAGTATGGGCGAAGCAAAAACGCGATTGCTAATCTCAGAAGTAGAAATACTACAATCGTGATACCAATCGCAGGCACTGACTTGCGTACAAGGACACCAGCGACCACTCCGAGCGCAAGCGCGAAAAGAGCATACGCGGGCAACACAATTCCCCGTATATCATACGTCGACCAGGGTATAACTGCATTCCATGGACCACTCCACCATGAGGCAAGGATGGTGAGTACAATGAAAGCTAGAAGAGAGACACCGAAAAGCAGGAGCAGCTTCGTTCCGAGCCAGCGTACACGAGTAATACTCTGAGTCCAGATCAGGCGATACGTTCGTTGTTCCAGTTCACGAGCCACCAGCGGGGCTCCAATGAACATCCCGGCCAACAACGGCAAAGAGCTGAGCGCGATTGATAGAAGTGAGACACTGGCGCTGAACTGACTGATGAAATTTCCTTCAAGTTCACCGCATACGACCTGCGGCGTCACACATCTAGCGAGTCCGGTGCTCTGGTAAGTGGAGAGCATATCGACCCCGGTAACAAGCAAGCTGAGTACCAATGTTGCCAGGATTATTCCTGCAACCAAAGCTTCGAGGCGATGCTGTCGCCATGTGACCCAAATCATGATGCAACCTCCTGCGTATCTTTATGCTGCACTGAGAAAGGAACAGCGCTCTTTAGAGCGAGATAGGCCAGAATAATGTCTTCAAGGGAAGCTTCTTGCACTTCCCAGGCGGGATCAAGAACGGGCCCATTCAATCGTATCAATAAATTACTTTGGCGTTCACTCGACCGCTCCTGAAGAATGGCATGTGTCCTGGCTACGGACGCTTTCCGTTCGCGTGGGCCAATCAAGCGTTTGTGCGTTTTAAGCAGAGATTCGACATCGCTGGCGACCTGCACTCTGGAAGCTGAGAGAATGATCAGGTAATCACAGATGCGATCAAGGTCCGCGATGAGATGAGATGAGAAGAGGACGGTCAAACCACCCTGGGCAACAGCGTCCATCAGGGTCTGTTGAAACTCATAACGGGCAAGGGGATCAAGATTCGCGATAGGTTCATCCAGAATGAGCATCTCTGGCCGTTTTGCCAGGGCCATGACGAGCGCAACCTGTGCTTGTTGACCACCTGAAAGTTTGCCGGTAGTGCGATTGAGAGGGATGCTAAGATTTGCCAGGCGCTCCAGAGCAAGATCCATATCCCAATGCGGGTTTAGCTTCTGTCCGACTGTCAGCATATCTTTCACGCTAAAAGTGCGGTAAAGGGGGCGTTCCTGGGCCACGAACCCGATGCGTGGTAAGATGGTGGATGAGTTCTGGCGCGGCGCTATACCCAACACCTGAACGCTGCCCGTACTCGGCTCAAGCAAGCCCATAGCAAGGTGGAGTAAAGTTGTCTTGCCCGCTCCATTCGGGCCAACAAGTCCGGCAACGCGCCCGATAGGAAGCTTGAGGGTACAATCACGCAGCGCCCAGTCTTTTCCATAGCGTTTTCCAAGATTAGTTGCCTCTAATGCCTGGATCATGCAATTTCCTCCCTTTTATGAAACTGTTGAAATGTAGAGACAAAGAGGGCGGCGATGCTCTCTTCGTCTAATCCAGCCGCTTCTGCTTCTTGCAGCCACTTGATCAGGCCCTGACGCAGCTCACCATGACTCGCTAACGAGGCATCGGCCAGCGTCTTGCGCACAAAAGTCCCCTGTCCCGGACGACTTTCAACCAGGCCCTCATACTCCAGCTCTCGATACGCTTTAAAGACAGTGTTAGGGTTAATTGCCAGTCTTGAAACGACCATACGCATCGTCGGTAGCTGGTCACCTTCTTTGAGATAACCCAGGCGTAAAGCATGCTTGACTTGCTGAACAAGTTGCATGTAAGGGGAAACGCCTGATCGCTGGTCAAGATAGAACTCAATTACTGGTTTCTCAGTGTCCATCTGTCCCTTCATTTCTTCGTTTACCTAAATTACTAAATAACTATGTACATAGCACTATAGTAAACTACAATGAAGCGGTTTGTCAAGAGGGGAGGAGGGAAATTTTCATTTGACAACTCAACCTCACTATGTTATCCTGATAGCGTTAATCCACCGGATTCCAACTGAACAGGACAAAAGGAGTAAAGCAAAGATGGCCCATGGAATGTGTCCGCGTATGCAGGACCGGCTCGCGACTCTACGCCCCGTCGCCCATGGCCGTACTATGCCCTTTTTCAGGAGGTCTCGCTACTACATCCATCGATGAAACCGCGTAGATAACTCAAGCAGAAACCAGGCCGTGAGCGAATTTATTAACGCTCACGGCCTTTTTGCGTTTTGGAACAAATATAGTAGTAACTAAGGAAGGAATAAGTTATGCCCAGCGAACATATCGACAACTACAGCATCATTCCTCATACCAGGTTGCCACTCGTTCTGCTTTTGCGGGAAGAGCAGGGTTGGTCGCTGCCTCACCATCATAGTTCAGACCCGAAAGAAGTCAACGCCGCCATGAAAGAGCAACTGGGACTGACAACCACAGTGCTTTTTTGTGCGTATGACCGCTATCCGAATGAGGAACGCGAAGATGAACATCTCGTCTTTGCCCTGGACAACCACAGTCCGGCAACACCTCTTCCCGCCAATGCACGCTGGGTAAGTCGCTCAGAACTGGCAAATCTCCCGCTTGCTCTTCCAGAGCATCGCCCTGTTCTCGAAACCTGGTTCGCCGAAGTCGAGGATGGACAGATTTCAGAACTGCGGGTACCATGGATGCGCCTGGGGTGGTTCGACAGTGCGACAGCCTGGATAGGTGAGCAGCTTGAGCGTCTTGGCTATACGAAAACTGCTCCAGTTGAGCAGCTTGTCTCCAGACCATGGGCCGCGGTACTGCGCGTGCCAACATCGAAAGGTTACCTATACTTCAAAGTCCCATCTCCAGTGTTCGCCTTTGAGCCAGAGCTGACAGAGACGCTGCACCAGCTCGTTCCCACGTTTGTGCCAGGAGTACTTGTTCGTGACAGGCAGCGGAACTGGATGCTCATGCGGGATGCAGGAATACCGCTGCGGGACATGCCGCCGACACTTGAACGCCTGGAGATTGCATTGAGACGCTTTGCCGAGATGCAGATTGAACTGGCAGAACATGTGGAGACGCTTAAGGCAACCGGTTGTCCAGATCGACGGTTACATTTGTTGCCACACCTCTATCAAGAGATACTGGCGGCAACGCCATTTCTGTTGATCGATGAGCCTAATGGATTGCCGCGCAGCGAGCATGAACAACTACTGGCTTTAGCTCCCCAGCTTCAGGAAATATGTCATGAGCTGGCGAGCTATAGGATTCCTGAATCCCTGCATCATTTCGACCTGCACAACGGCAATATCCTGTACAATGGCGAGACGTATGTCTTCATCGACGCGGGTGAATACTGCCTGGGGCACCCTTTCAGCACGATGTTTATTGTGCTGCGTGTCGCCAGATATATCCTGGAGTATGATGAACAGATGCTTGGGCGACTGGTGCGGGCGTATCTGGAGCCGTGGACGCGCTACGAACCAATGGAGCATTTGCGTCGCATATTCGAGCTTGCTCATCGCCTGGGCAGCCTCTACAAGGCACTTAGCTGGTATGATGTCATCTCGCAACTTGAACCCTGTATGCGCTGGATGCATGCAGATATGGCGCTGTACTACCTGCGCGTGTTTCTTGGAACCGAAGAATAGTGTTGAGGTCCGGCCAGCAAACAAACCATAGCGACGCGAAAAACTTCGTGCTATACTATGATTGTCCCAACAGGAACTTTTCCTGCAAGTATTAGTAAGGAGAAAATAGTAATGACAATAGCGGAAATTTTCGAGCAAATGCCCAGCATCATGAACCCTGCCGCCGCTGCGGGTATGAACAAGACTTTCCAGTGGAATATCACCGGAGATGAGGCCGGGAAATGGGCATTTCGAGTTGCCAATGGAACTGGAGAAGTTATCCCCGGTGGCGTGGAGAAACCCGATATCACCTTCACCGTCAGTGACAAAGACTGGATTGCCATCACGGAGGGCAAGCTGGACCCAATGAATGCCTTTATGACCGGCAAACTTCGAGTATCAGGTGATATGATGCTCGCCATGAAGCTACAGCAGCTATTTCCAACAAACAGGTGATACCCTCGATCATCCATTTCAAGCAGCCAGGCAAGTATCTCACAGATACTCACCTGGCTCATTTCATATGCATCTATCCACGCGAATTGATGAGTTCTGCTAACCACACTTGCCTTCACGCCGCCTTCTATGTTATACTCACGATGATTGACTATGAGTTTGCTTGACACTTGTATATTACGGCAATCCGTAGAAAGGTGTCCGCTATGGCTCTGAGGAGCGATGAATTACACCGCAACTTGCAGCACCTCAATGGCATGTTAACAACCCACGAGGCAGCCGAACAGCTAGATTTGAGTTACTGGCATTTTATGCACCTTGTCGAAGCAGGACGCATACCAGGAATTCGCATTGTTGACCGCTGGCTCTTCTCTCCGAGTGATCTCGACGCATATAGACGCAGCCGCTACGGCGAACTGGAGGATATGGCTCGAGAGGCCCTCGAGCATCCCGCGGTTGACCTGACTGAGAAGCAAGAGATTATCTGCCGCCATCTTGTCAACAGTGAACGCCCCTCCGAAATCGCTCGTAAACTCAAACAATCCCGCCAGGCTGTACACTCCCAAATTAGTCTGATCCGTGAAAAGGTCTCGCGCACCCAACCCAAAAAAACACCAAACTCCACCTCTCGCGAAACACCCAATCGCTCTCATAAAAAAACCGAACCCATCCCGTTCCGTCCCCCTAAATCCAGCAAGTCTTAGTGGACCTGGAGAGGACGACCACAAGAGTACGCCCTTACTATGGACTACGGTTTCGTATCATAGTAAGGGCGTACTCTTGTGGTCGCCTTCCGCCTGAGGACGCACCACTCACTTCGATCAATTTTTCAACGGCTTTACGTATGTAAGATCAACTGCTGTAAGAGCTTCGCCGCATTAGGCGTGCCTAAACCGGTAACCGCATCCCATCCGGGACCAGCATTATAGCCCTGGATGCCATGCGCACTATTATTGCCCTTAGTTACATCATGCAGAGATGCCGCATATTGATTGCCGGCGCTAATCTGGTACAGCGCCTGGTTGATGAAACCAAGAGGGCGACCGGCCATCTGGTTGCCATCTGCAATGATACCTGCCCACGTAGGTGACGCCTCGCTTGTGCCGCCGATTCCATAGTATCCTGCCTTACTAGGGCCAAGGAAGCTCAAGTAGATCAGGACAGGGGTGGCTGGATCCGCGTTAGATGAGATATCGGGCAAACCGCGATACCCATTCAACAACTGTTGATCTGAGGAAGGGAGGTATGCTTGCTGGTAAGCAGGCTCCGGGAAGTACTGGCTGATGCCCCCACCACTGCCGCTCCAGCCCACCTCAGACTGGTACTGCCCATGAATAGTAGCCATCAGGCTGGTACCGCCAACCGCCGTGATATAAGGTGAGGAGGCCGGGAAATTGACGGTGGGGAAAGGATAGATCTGGCCGTTCACATTAGGATTGCCAACGCCACCATCGCCCGATGAGCCAAAGATCGTTTCACCCTGGGCATCTGCCTGCTGGTAGAACGTCTCGAAGTTCTTGAGAATCTGCCTGCCACCCGGATGATTGAAGAGCGTATTTTCCGTGGTGGCCCAACTCTGAGAGATAATCTTGCCATAGTTGTGCTTTACAGCATACTGCTCAAGGTACAAGAACTCCGGCATGCCCTGGTCGCCCTGCGTCTCCGAAACCGGGCTGGTCATGAGGACGATATTCGCGCCGGGCGCCATGGCATGCGCCCACTCCACATCGAGCGTCGTCTCAACGGCCCAACCAACCATGTCACTATTGCTAGGATCAAACTTCACTTTCCCCAAGGGGGCATAGACCTTGAGGGAGGGAGGGTCAGGCAGGCCATAGCCGGCGTCGAAGATATGCAGGTCTTTCTGGATGGTGGGGCTGCCAAACGAATCAATGATCACAATTGACTGGCCGGTGCCATCATAGCCCGCGCTTAGTACGGGATCAAGGTTATAGGCATGGCGTATTTCCTGCGGGCTATAACAAGGATGACCAAACTTTTGCCGGCACTGCTGATCCGTCGGTGGCTTAGGCGTACTGCTAAGCAGATCGTAGTTTTTGCCCCTGAAGGTAATGCTTATTGGACTTGCGACTGATTCGCTGTTAAGGCCAGCGGCCCTGGCTTGCGTGATCGCCCCTAGGACCGGAACCACAGCTAGCGCCAGGACGATGGCAAAGAAAGCAATTGCAATCTGCCAGCGTGAACGATGGGCAACAAACTGCTTCATGTAGTGGGCTCCTTTCTGACGAACGTGAGAGGAGCTATGCAAGTAACGAAGCGTGTCATCAATACGAGAAGATGATTGCTATTCCCCCATCAGGCAACCCATGAGACAAAATATTTGCGCTAAACCGGGAAGTACGTCTCTTTCACACATCGCTTGCACACCAATCGCACATGAGTACTCTCTCCTAGCACTTCCTAAGAATCGTGCGATAGGTATACAAGGAAGCAATCAACAGGTTGAATATATTTCGCTACGCCCCCTGCCATAGCTCTTTAAAAAATATACAACAGAATAAACTGAATGGTTGGCCCCTGGTTAACAGTAGCATGAAAAGATGTGACTGTCAAGAGTTTCAAATGAATTCTTCATGCATAAATAGAAAAGTTCATGCCTGAGCCTAAAATTGCGCGTCAGGCCGATGCAACAAGATCGCAGCGGTTCTGATTGATGAGAAATCTCAGCCAGGTGATAAAGATGCTTCGATAAATGATGCCATCTGCGGATCATGATCCGCAAAAGCACGCAGCAATCCAAAACAGCCCGCCAGCATCATATCGCCATGAGGCACCGCTTCATAGGGATACAGCTTTGAGCCGCGCAGCAATTCCCGCCGCGGCCCGGTAACGGCCAGAAATGGAAAGCTGCCGGCACGAACATCAGACCCTGAATCGCGCAATACTAACGCCCCATGGCCGCTCGTATTGAACACTTCTTCATTTGTCAGCGTCCCTTTGGCCAGCTTCACTAGCATTTGTTCAAGCTGCGTCCGATCTATCTCACCCGTATGATGTTCAAAGATGCCCACAATGCGTCCACGCACCAGGTGGAAAGCCAGGGTGTGGAAATTGCCGATATTGCAGAGCAGGCTATTTTGCTGCTTGCGCACGAGCGGGTCTTCCAGCGCGCCTAGCGCTGCCGCCGAACCGGTATCCATCAACAGTAATGGGGCCTGCGAATTCGAACCACTCAACTCACGGTAACGCGCGGCGCTCGTCGCTATCGAGCGCAATCGCGTCAGGTCCGCAGGCGTATCCTGAGCCGCGTAGGCAAAAGCGCTTGGAACCGGATTATGACGTACAGTCCGGGCAATAAAGTCAAAGCGAAAACGCCGGTCACTCACTCCCGGCGGCGCAGCCCCGTGGTCAAAGGCTGCAATGGCCAGAGCATCGACAGCAGGATCAACATCAAACGCGCGCAACGCACGGATAATGGCTTCTGCATCGAAATCTCGCAATTCGATATGTACCAGCGCTTCATCCTCTATGCGCTTTTCCGCCGCACGTTCGTCAACGATCTCGAAACCCATCTGCTCAACCATTGAGAGGTCATCGTCAAACGTTCGCGCAGCCTGGGGTGTCACGGCAACAGGGTAACCGGCCAGCGCGTGATCCCGCGCGGCCCAATGTGATGGCCCACCACCCATCGTCACGCCCGTCAATAAAATAGGTTGACCATGTGCAGTGGCCTGTTTAATGCGTTCCGCGACAATCACTGTGGGTGAGGGCATGACCATCTTAAAACAATTCTCTATCGTTTTGCCGCTCTCGAAGAGCAGAATATCCTGTGTTCCCGTGCCGACATCGACGGCTAAGATACGCATTGGTTTGGGCATGAACATACTCCTAAATGAATACAATAGTACCCCTGGAGTATATCACTTATGGGCCACTTATAAATATCATCAGAAACCTCATAGCAGCAACCCGAGTATGATAAGATACTCATAGCAAGCCGACTTTCTATCTCCTATCATTCGCTGTCACACGTGTTCGTAAGAAAGAAAAGAAGTTGCTATTTCACAATGGAGAAAAAACAATGGCACAGGCAGAACATGAAGATAAGCAACAGCCTTACACAAAAGTAGAAGAATCACCGAAGCATTCATCGACCTATCAGCCAATCGAGGACTACGCCTTGATCGGTGACCTGCACACCGTTGCACTGGTCGGGAAAAACGGCTCGATTGACTGGTGCTGCATACCGCGCTTCGACTCCCCCAGCGTCTTCGGCGCCATTCTGGACGCGGAAAAAGGGGGATTCTTTCGCATTGCGCCTCCCGAAACACCCGGCATGGGCCGCAAGCAACTCTATTTACCTGAGACCAATATTCTCATCACGCGCTTCCTGACCGTTGATGGCGTTGGAGAGATCACAGACTTCATGCCTATCAAACGCGAAGGCAGCGCACGCCATCAGCATCATATTATTCGGTCGGTTGCCGTAGTACGCGGATCGCTCTCATTTGATTTGACCTGCAGGCCCGCGTTCAATTACGCGCGAGATGCGCATGAAGTTCACCTATCAAACGAAGGAGTCATCTTTCATAGTAAAAGCCTGTCATTAGGATTGGCGTCCTCTATACCGCTTGAAGAAGATAGTCAGGGTGGAGTACGCGCTCATTTTACCCTGCATGCGAATCAGAGAGTATATTTCATCCTTGAAAGCGCAAAAGATAATGATCTTGCGCCCCACCATTGCTCGCACAGTGAGTACGATGCCGCCTTTCAGAGCACGATAAAATACTGGCGTCGCTGGTTGTCACAATGTAAGTATCATGGCCGTTGGCGAGAGACGGTACACCGTTCTGCCCTCGTCTTAAAACTGCTGACCTACGCGCCCACCGGAGCTATCGTTGCCGCGCCTACCACCAGCCTGCCAGAGACCATTGGAGGGGCACGCAACTGGGATTATCGCTATACCTGGTTGCGTGACGCGTCATTCTCGTTGTATAGCCTGCTCACACTCGGATTTACAGAGGAGGCACAGGCCTTCATGGGCTGGCTCGATGCGCGTTGCCATGAACTCGGCGAGAAAGGCACACTGCAGCCCATGTATGGCATCGATGGCGAACACGATTTGACCGAATATACCCTGGACCACCTGGAAGGATATCGCCACAGCAGGCCGGTGCGTATTGGCAACGGCGCATACAAGCAGAACCAGCTTGATATATACGGTGAGTTGATGGATGCAATCTACATCTATAACCGTTACGACACTATCTCTTACGATCTCTGGCAAAACCTACGCCGGCTGCTTGAATGGCTGAGCGACCACTGGCAGGAACCCGACGAAGGCATATGGGAGGTACGAGGCGGACCCAAACGCTTCGTGCATTCACGCTTGATGAGCTGGGTAGCCTTCGACCGCGCACTGCGCCTGACACGCCACCGTGGTTTACCAGCTCCCATGGCCGATTGGATGCAAAAAAGCGCGGAGATTTACGAACAGATCATGCACGCAGGATGGAGCGATAATGTGAACAGTTTTGTCCAGTATTATGGCAGCGACGCCATCGATGCCAGTTCCCTGCTCATGGTGCTGACAAATTTTACCGGCCCAACTGATCCACGTATGCTCGCTACCATCAATCGCATCGAAAAAGAGCTGACGAGCGATTCGCTTGTGCATCGCTACGACCCCAAAAAGGCGGCGGCCGATGGTCTTGGCAGCGTTGAGGGTACCTTCACAGCGTGTAGCTTCTGGCTGGCGGAAAGCCTCGCTCGTGCCGGTCGCCTGGATCAGGCTCGTCTAATTCTTGAGAAGATCATGACTTACAGCAACCATGTAGGTCTCTATGCCGAGGAAATTGGTCCCACCGGAGAGGCTCTGGGTAACTATCCGCAGGCTTTCACCCATCTTTCATTGATTACAGCCTGCTACAACATCGATCAGATGCTCAACAGGGCTTACGGCCACCAGCCACTCGATACATTATGAACCAGCCCCATAATGCTTACCGTAACGTTCCTGAGATGCTGATATGATACACTGAGGCCCCTGGCTCTTTCACAGCAAGCTCAGGTGGAATATTCTGTTCCTGACCATTGTTTCTGCTTGATACAGGCAGTATTATTTTTTCTGCCACTGTCTCTCGTGCAACCATCCATTATGAAACAGGAGCAGAAACGATGAGTAGCATCACACAACCTGAAAGCGACCGCGTGTGGTCTATTGAGATGAATGGCATCAACCCTATCGGCCAGGAACAGCGCCATGGACATCCGTTCGAGCTATTCTGGATCTGGTTCGCCAGCAACGTGAGCATCCTGGGCATTGTCTATGGCGCCGGCTATCTGACCGGCAACGGCCTGAACCTGTGGCAAGGTCTGGTGGTTGGATTGCTGGCGACCGCTGTTTCTTTTCTCTTCGTTGGCCTGCTGAGCCTGCCAGGGGTTTGGGGAGGCGCGCCCATGTTGACCCTTTCGCGGGCAGTTTTTGGCACGCGCGGCAATCTTGGCCCAACCTTTATTAGCTGGATCAGCCTGGTAGGTTGGGAAACCATCCTGGTCATCGCCTCCACCGGCGCCTTTCTGGAGCTTTTGCAAGTGTTCGGCATAGCGGCGAATCCTGCCTGGACCGTTGTCAGCATCCTGTTCCTGGCAGCGCTGGTTGTGGCCTGCGGATACTGGGGACACGCCACGCTCGTCTGGATTCAACGCGCCGCGACCTGGGTCTTCGGTCTATTGACCGTTGTCATCATTGCTTTTCTGTTGCCACAGACTAACTGGGCTAACCTTGTGAGCCAACCCCCGGCAGCATGGGATACTGGAGTCATCACTGCTTTTGTCATCATCATGGCCGGCACCGGAATCGGCTGGATTAACGCAGGCGCGGATTATGCACGCTACCTCCCGCGTCGCAGTTCAGGACGCGCTATCACATTCTGGACCGTCTTTGGCGGCACTTTTCCCCTCTATGTCCTGATGATTACAGGTGTACTACTGGCCTCGTTCAAACCTAATGTGCTAACGGCTTCCGACCCACTGGCCCCGATCCGAGAGGCCCTGCCAGCCTGGCTTGCCGTTCCTTACCTGCTGACCGCTATTGGTGGCTTGTTAGCCGGGGCCGCCCTCGACATTTATTCCTCCGGCCTGAATCTGCTCGCTATGGGAGTTCGCCTCAAGCGCCAGTATGCTGTGCTGATCGATGGAGTGCTGATGATCGCCGGCTCCATCTATGTATTGCTCATCCGCAATGATTTTCAGGGCGCGCTCACCAGCTTCTTGCTGGTGCTGGCCGACGGTTTGACGGTGTGGGCCGCGATCTTCCTGGTGGATATGATCTGGCGTCGTAGCTATGATAGCGATAGTCTGGTTGACCTGAGCCCCAACAGCGCCTATTACTATACCGGCGGTTTCAATATTCCCGCCTGTATCGCCTGGCTGGTCGGAGTCATTGTTGGATTGCTCTTTACTCAATCTTCTTTCTTCACCGGTCCGCTGGCAACCGGCATCTTTGCCAGCACCAGCCTGGGCTACTTGCTCGGGGCAGCCGTGAGCATCGCCATCTTTCTCATCCTGCGCCCGTTTTTTCCGCAGCGGACAGGCGTTAAGGCAGCGCCCGAAGAGAGTGCTCCGGCTGGCTCATGAGAGGGGAAAGTGATCATTAAACAGACGGCTATGGAAGGAATCCAGGGCGACCGCAGGAGGGTCGCCCTGGATGAAGATCCCTACTTACTTTTCAGATTGAGACTTCTTATATTGAGCGATGATCTCTTGCTGGATGTTGGCAGGCACCTCTTCGTATTGATAGAATTCCATCTTGAACGAGCCGCGTCCCTGGGTGATGGAACGCAGGTCGGTGGCATAATGCAGCATCTCGGCTTGCGGCACATTGGCGGTAATCTGCTGCATGCCGTTCCCGAGTGAAGCCATACCGAGCACGCGCCCACGTTTGGTGTTGATGTCGCTCATCACGTCACCCATGTTGGCTTCGGGCACCGTTATAGTGACCGTCATGATAGGCTCCAGGATGGTTGGACTGGCCTGTGGAACGGCTTCCTGCATACCAAGTGAGGCGGCAATTTCAAAGGATTGTGCGGAAGAGTCAACCGGGTGGTATTTGCCATCGACCAGGGCCACCTTGACATACACCATCGGATTGCCGGAGATGAAACCACGCTTCAGTGAGTCGCGCACGCCTTTTTCAACACCTGGAATATACTGGCCCGGCACGACGCCACCAACAATTTTGTCTTCGAAGATGAAAGTCTCCTCGCCATCCATTGGTAGTGGCTCAATCTCCAGCCATACATCACCGAACTGGCCATGACCGCCACTCTGACGCTTGTGGCGCCCATTGGCACGCGCCTTCTTACGAATGGTCTCACGATAGGAGATGCGTGGGTCGCGCGCTTCGAGATCGACGCCGTACTTGCGCTTGATACCCTCAATAGTGATCTGAATATGCGACTCACCCATGCCCGAAAGCAGCACCTCTGCCGTTTCTGGATCGCGTGTGACACGCAGCGTACGATCTTCTTCAACGACTCGCGCCAGGGCGTTGCTCATCTTATCGAGGTCGGCCTGGCTCTTGGGGAAAACGGCTACGGTGTAACATGGTTCGGGAAAGTTAATCGGGGCCAGTGGCTCAATAATATCCTTGCTGCCGGTAAGAGTATCGCCCGTATGGGTATTGGAGAACTTCGCTGCCGCTCCAATATCGCCGGCGGCAAGTTCCGTCGCCGTCTCCTGCATCTTGCCGCGCGGAATAATCAACTGCCCTATACGCTCATCTGCTTTTGTCTGGACGTTATACACATGGCTATCGGGCTTGAGTGTTCCAGAGTAGACTCGGAACGTGCTGATTATACCAACTTGCGCCGCCGCGGTCTTGAAGACGAACAGCGAGAGATTGTCACCGAGCGCTTTCGCATCCTCAGGCAAGGCCTCCGCCGCACTCGGCAGATAATCGACGATAGCATCGAGTAGCGTCTGCACGCCGATGTTCTTGCTGCCAGCCCCGCATAATACCGGAATGAGCTGGCCGGTACGCGTTCCCTGTTTGATGACGGCGAGTATCTCGTCGTCGCTCAGTTCTTCACCTTCGAGAAACTTCTCCATCATGGCGTCATCGCTTTCAACAGCTGACTCGATCAGTTGTTCGCGATAGGTACTGATGCGGCCCTTTAATTCAGTGGGCACAGGAATTTCCTGCACTTTGTTGCCGCCCTCAAAGGTATATGCTTTCTGAGAGACGAGATCGACGACGCCTCTAAAGGCGGACTGCTCACCAATGGGAAGCTGCAAGGGAACGACCTTGAGGCCGAACTGTTTGCGCAGCGACTCCAGGGCATTATCGAACGAGGTATTCTCACGGTCGAGCTTGTTGACAAACACCATACGCGGCAGGTTACGCTCATCGGCATATTGCCAGGTAAGTTCCGTGCCCACCTCCACGCCTTTTTCAGCGGTGACAACGACCAGCGCGGCATCTGCCACCCGTAGCCCGGCTTTCACCTCACCCACGAAATCAGCATAGCCGGGCGTGTCGATAAAATTAATCTTGGTATTCCTCCATTCAACAGGAAGAACTTTGGCATTTAGCGACATGTGGCGTTTCAATTCATCAGGGTCATAATCGGAGATCGAGGTACCCTCATCAACCTTGCCCTGCCGTGTGACAGCGCCGCTATCGTAGAGAGCTGTGTCCACCAGAGACGTTTTGCCTGCTCCAACATGAGAAATCAATGCGACATTGCGAATGTGTTCCGCGGTATAGACCTTCATGAAACCTTGTATCCTCCTGATAATCTTAGCGCCTATCCATCTTCTCTAAGCCTATTGCGTTTTGTCGCGTCTGACTACGCCCAGGAAGACGATAGGAGCATGCGAGCGATGATTCGACCCATTCAAATAACAGGTAGCGAAACGAATCACCTGCAACCCCACGCAAATTAAAGGGTATTTGGGCTATTTCAGGGTGAAAAGCTATGCAATACGCCCATCCTGCTTCATTGGTATGGTGTAGTATATCAGTATTCGACGTTTTGTTCAACACAAATTTCTTGAGGTCTGGAGGTATCAATGATTGCTCTTCCTAAAAGCCATTACCTTCTTATTTCTTAAATGCTCGGCCCAATCCGCCATCACAGCCGACTCATCTAACGATCACCCATCGATAACATCTTCAATAATTTGAAAGCGAATAATAACAGGATTCCCTCCTAGCTTTCCTTCTGGCCAATCATACCGGCGTTCTATGAGATGCCGGGCATGGATGTATTCTTCTAACTCTGAGGAATCTTTAGAGTTAATGAGGTGCGGCACACCGTGATATTTTACTTCATCTATATAGAAGCTCACCCTATCTTTCTCTTTTACAGCTTCATAAATAGAAAAGAAAAAAGTATGAGCCTGTTCTAAAACGTAGCACTTATTTCTTCACCGCTTTCATAATGTTCACAACATTAAACTAGCTATTAAATGCAGCTAATTTATCGAGAACATCATTTATCCAATATATCGGTATTCATAAACATCATGGCACTTATTTCAGTACACTACGCTTAATCTTTAAGTACCGCTAAATCTGGCAACATAACTCATGAATCACCAAAACCACAGCAAGGGAAACAATATTAATCGCTCGGATCTAGAACGTCGATTGCACCAATTTTTCAATGGGGCCTTGATAACTTAAAGCGGTATAAAGGTCAGAACATGAACTTGCGGGAATCATTTGATATATCAGCCGCCACCATCCTCACCCGGATCGGTACTCTTCAACTGGCTCATGATCAGTGATGCTTCCTTTTGCAGCGCATTTATGACAAGGCTTGGTAAAAAGCCAAAGATCGCCGCGAAAATCACCCCCTGGACGTTCGTGGTGAGGCTGTATACCTGATCGAGTGAGGGATAATTTGGAACTACGCGACTAGCCGGCGCTGTAGCCGGACCCAATACTGCTGTTGGAGTAGCGGTGGCGACAATAGCCGGATGGGTTGGGGTCGCTGTATTATTGCTTGATTGCGCCGGCGTGAGGGAAACGAGTGCTATTGAGAGCATGCTGGCCAACACTACACCGATCAGAGCCGCAAGACCGGAGAAAACAGGGGTAGCTAGAACCCTTGCTATGGTCAGTCCATAATCATCGCTGGGAGGCTTGTCATCGCTCGATGAGCCATTCGAATGCGCACTTCCATTTTGACCGGCGGATTTTCCATTGCCATTGCCCTTAGAGCCGTTAGACGGCCCGGCAGTTTTAGCCATCTGCCCGCTCGCGCTACTAGATGTATTGGCAGAAGATGATTTCTTCTTTGCAGAAGACGGACGACTCACATCCATCTTGGGAGTAAGACGTGGAAAAAGTCCGGCCACCGCGCCGACAAAAAAGAAGACCAGGCCTGCAAGAAGCGATGACGCTGGGGCATTACCAAGAATAGCAATAACAAATAAGATCAAAATGAAAGTCGATGCAAAAAACGAGGTTCCCATGAGCCGGTTACGAGACTCTATCAGCCCGGCCCAGCGATTCGTAATATATGAATTGATGGCGACGCGAGCCTGGCGGAGACTCTCCCGCGCCTGCGCCTCAGTCTCTTGCACCTCCGGTGGTGGGTCCGCAAAAGCGCTTTTTAGTAGTGAGAAGAGCGCTGGCCCAAGGCTCCGGGGAATATTGGCATCGTCTAGCGGCAACTTGGACGAGGAAACGGTTGCCTTGATCAAATCCAGCAACGCCTGCCCCAATATCTGCTGCTCCGTCGCCACCTGCTGTGTTTGACCCGCAGACTTTTTTTGTTTGTCGACCTTCTCAAGGGTTGCTTTCGCCTTATTGATAACATCAATCCAGTGTTCCCTATTGGGAACAGTTGAACCATCCAGGCGCAGCAGGTCATAGTCCGCATCGGCCACAAGTGTCTCTTTGGGAAGCAAAGCAATCATTTCTTGATCTGCCGCCTGGAGCCTGTTCCATATATCGATGTAGCCGCTACCGAGTACCCATTGTATACCATTCTTTTTCAACTGGCCCTCAACACTATCATCATCCTGCTCACCATACAGATTGGCATAGGCCCTCTCAAGCGCCCCGGTATCACTATTCTGCTGCGGCGATTCGATAGCTCCATTCGCCCCGGCAACGCCCGCAGATCCAATGGCAGAGGCAGCTAGGGCCATTTCTTCAGCATCAACGGCATCGACAATTTCGACGGCCTGACCCGTTACAAGAGCTTCAACAACTTCTTTCTCCTCAAGACCTTGATCTACGTTGTTCACATCTATATGATCGTAGTTGATTTTCAGCCGGGTTAATTCCTGCATAATCGCATCATAGCTGACTCTATTTGAATATTTGGCCGTGGCACGTCTCCTGCAGAAGATAGCAGTGATGAGCCAGGCAAGGAGAGTTACACCCAGACCAGATACTAATGCTACCCAGTTAAGCCAGATGGTCGAGCCGAATTGTTGTCCCAGGATGATATAAGAGATGGCAGCGATGAACGCCGCGAGTAGAGGGATAGGCACAACGATGGCCATGAACACTAATGCCGCTGCATAGGTGTTTTTCATAAACAACTCCCCCGTGCACGTTGTTATTTATCAACCATGCTGTAATTTATGGATAAGATTATACCATGTTATGGGAAGCTATTGCTGGCCGCTTTTAACATCCTTGCGGGTGATCGTCAGATAACCCACGAAGATGATGATCAGAATTCCGAGTACTACGCTGACCGGTCCATCTCCCATGCCAAGTCCACTCAGGCTATGAGGTTTCCCAAACCAGTCGGCAAACGAAGCACCCAGCGGGCGCGTTATGATATAGGCAAACCAGAAAGCAAAAATCTCGTTCAGGCCGAACAGAAAGTAGCCAATTGCCGGTATAGCGATTACTACCATAAACAGCACGGCTGACGGGAAGAAGCCCAGGTTGAAAGTAAAGGCGGTCAAATCTCCAGTAGCGGTACCTAGTGCAAAAGTCGCCATGATCGCAGCCCAGTAAAACAGCTCGCGGCGGCGCGTAGTGATGCTATGGATGGACAACGTTTTCTCGCTCCTATACCAGACAATGAAGATGATGGCCAGTACAATCGCAAAGAAAATAGTTGACACTACGTATGGGATGCCGAGCACAATATGCACCGCATCAGCAGCCATAGTGCCGAATACAGCGACCATGAGAGCCGCTAACCAGTAGATCCATGCGACATATCGACGCACGTAGAATTGTAGTATCAGAGCGATCAACAGGCCAATACCTCCGAGTCCCACCGCAATCACCGGGTCAATTGCATGAACCAGATAATCAGAGGTTGATTCACCCATGGCGGTAGTCAACAATTTGATGATCCAGAAATAGACCGTAATTTCCGGAACCTTCCTCAAGCCCTGGACTATACGAGGCATGGGCCGGGTATCAAGAACGCTGAGATCGCCAGGATGAGTATCCAGCTGGCGCCCTGGCATAAATTCGCTCATCGGTTGTCTCTCCTTGAGCCAAAAGTATTTTCTACTGTTGGCAATCATTATTGTTATATACCTTAATTTAAATTACGAAGCGAGATGTCCGAAATCATCGCTTCCAATGTCCAATATACCACGCATGAGAATACTCCAGGCAAGCAGATATCCCTGTATCAGGACGCGTTACCAGTCTCACAATCATATCAATTGAACTTGGGGTTACCCATAGTTGGAACAGGAAAACGGAGCCCGCCCTTCTCCACTCACTAGCGCCACCCACGCCTGGACATCGTGGGTCAGAAAATCGGTCAGCGTGACCAGATCCTGAACCCAGGCACGTTTGGCAGCATTGAGTACCTCCGGTCGATTGAGCCGTAGCCTTGCCAGCGAGCCATTGACTTCACAACGCATCGTCTCTAGTTCTACTGACATCCACTCATAACTCGGGGTGCAGGGGTTTCACCCCTGCCGGGGTGCGGGGTGTCCCCGCTTGCTTCCCCTCCCGTCCTGACGGGCCGTAGGCCCGCTGAAAGAATTATGAGTGGATGGCAGCCTATGCCTGTTGACACAAACCCCTGGCACCGGTAATATAGAGGCACGCCGTAAACAGGTGAACCAGACGAAGGAACCCCTGATGAATTACCCACACATTGCATGCATGGGCGGCGAGGAGTGATGTTTCACATGTTAACCTATGAAGACCTGACGACTCTTTTCCTGAATGCGGCGGCCAGACTTGAGCTTGTCACCCATCCTGAGCATTGGATGAATGCGCGTTCGCTCGAGCGCGAATTTGCCTGCACCTGCCATACCGGAAGCTGCGAAGGCTCAGAAAATCGCAGTTCCTGCACCATTTCCTTTACCTGGAGTACGATGGATACCGCGCTTTCACAGGAAGGCCCGGTTGGGATTTGTGATTTTTTTCACGAGCCCGACGAACATTGTCCCCATTTGCACACCAGCGATATTCCACCCCTGGTGCTTGACCTGGCCTACAGCACCCCACTGCATTCCACCTCGGTAGTCTCGCCGTCCCTGGCCGACTTGACGCAGATGCTCAAGCTGCGCGCCAGTGAAAACAGCAGCCGTGCGAACGAGACGCGTCCCGGTGTGACGCTGGCGATGCAGGATAACCGCCTGCTGCCGGAGGCGCTAACGCTGCAACAGCGCGTAGAACTGCCCATCTGGCATCCCGATGGTTTGCGTGGCCTGCACGATGAAGGCCGTCATCGCTCAGAGCACGTGATTATACGTCGTCGCGAAGATGACGACGATCCTGACAACCCGGGCGAGATTATGGCCGATCATCCTCGTCCCGAAGAGTGGTTGCCACAGGTGCTACTGGAGGTCTGCCAGGATATTACCCGCGTGCTGGAAGCGCTCGATACGGTCAGTTCTCAGGAGCGATAGCGATAGTATGACTGATCCCACAGCCGATATTTACGTATAGAAAGAGCAGGACCGGCGATGGGTCGATCATTATACTCTTCTCTAATACGGCAGCGTTTGACTGTACCTCTGAGAGTGCATTCTTGCCCACAAGGATAAGCGCATCCACAGAAGAAGCATACTTGTGAATAAAATCGAGAGCAATACTTGGGCCGGGATCAAGCAAATAGCTTCTCTCTAGCTTCAGCGCCTGGATATATGAGCGAGGTCGTCCGCTTCACTGTAGGGCCTAGGTGCATTTGGTGACTTTCCACTGCCACGAACAAACGAAAGACGTAAGTACAGACACAGAAATACTCATCGCATGGCGTAATTAAGAAGCCTGTCCTTGCCTTTGCTCATCGTCTGGTTGCGTCCGCTGCGTTGGATCCCAGCTCATGTTAAATCTCCTTCATTTGATTGATCAACGAAATTTGATTGATGAAAGCGTTATAACGATAAGGGTAAGAGACGAGAAATCGGTCTGGTAGGATTGCCAGATTGGCTACTCTGCTGCTTAGCTCATCATACGGCGTACAATATAGCATAACGGATTTTGCCTCTCTGGTAATCTAGTCATATATGCTGTATACAAACCCAACGTTTCCGTGTATACTACATCGTGAATTATCGGATTGCACAAGCGGCAATGCGCATATCATTCTTGTTTGCGGTTGTTGCTTGAAAGGACAAATATGGGTCTGAACCAGCTTGGACTCATCTAATGTTTCTTTAGCTTCCTAAATGAAGGAGAATTTTATCATGAGTTGGAATCCTAATCAGGGCCAGGATCCTAATCAAGGTCAGTACGGTGGCTATAATCCTACGCCGAATCCAACTGATCCATACAGCGGTCAACAGAGCGGCTACCAGCAGAATCCTTATGGCCAGCAGCAATACGGCTACCAGAACCCTTATGGAGCAGCAGGCGGTGGTGCGACTGCTGCCAGCGCGCTTGGGCCTACCTCCATGGGTATGCAAGCCAATGTCGCTGCCGGTTTGAGCTACATTTTCGGCTGGATCACGGGGCTGATCTTCTTTCTGGGTGAGAAGCAGAATCAGTTTGTGCGCTTCAACGCTATGCAGTCAATAATTCTCTCTGTCGCCCTGACCGTGTTTTATATCGTTATCGAGATATTGACGTTCGCTTTGGCAGCGGCCAACATTGGTGTGCTCGCGTTCCTGTTTGGCTGTTTGTTCTGGCTGGTCGGTCTTGCGGCATTTATCGTCTGGATCATCCTCCTGATCAATGCTTTCCAGGGCAAGAAGTTCAAGTTGCCTGTTATCGGTGATTACGCCGAGCGGTACGCGGGAACAGCCCCAATAATGTAAATCATTTCTTCGCAATGCATCTCCGGCGCTGGCCTTTGTGGCCGCGCTGGAGATATATCTTCTAACCAGCGATAGTATATGTACTATCGTCCGGGTCTTTATGTTGCCTCACCCAAATCCTCCACTTGACTTGCAGGTCTCTCCTCCGGTTGCGTATAATGGCAGTAGTGAAATGTAGCATACACATGGGCAACAGCCGGTTGCCCATAGAGCCACAATTGCAACACAGCGAAACAAAGAAGTTTCGGAATCAAAGGAGAGCCGCTTATGCCTGAACAAGACTTCATGCCCATTCAGAACTTCGACTACATCGAGTTTTATGTCGGCGATGCCCGGCAGGCCGCTTACTATTTTAGCCATGGCTGGGGTTTTACGCCCATCGCCTATGCGGGCCTGGAAACCGGTGTGCGCGATCGCTGCAGCTATGTGCTTGAGCAGGGCAACGTGCACCTCGTCGTCACCTCACCCTATGGGCCGGAGGGAGCGATGGCCGAACATATCAAGCTGCACGGCGATGGCGTCAAGGATGTCGCGTTCCGCGTCGACGATGCCGAGCAAGCCTACCGCGAAGCCACCAGCCGCGGGGCGCAAGGCGTGATGGATCCGGTCGTGCGTAAAGACGATTATGGCCTGGTGAAACTGGCCTCCATTGCCACCTATGGCGAAACCATCCACACCTTTGTCGAGCGCCAGGATTACAGAGGTACATTCCTGCCCGGTTTCCGGCCCCTCTCAACTGACGTTCCGCGCCGCGCGCGTCCCGCGGGCCTGGCGGCCATCGATCACGTTGTTGGCAACGTCGAACTCGGCAAAATGAATGAATGGGTCGCCTTCTATGAGCGCGTGCTGGGCTTCACGCAGCTCATTCACTTCGATGATCGCGCCATCAGTACCGAGTATTCCGCCCTCATGTCCAAGGTGATGCAGAATGGCAGCGGGCGTATCAAGCTGCCGATCAACGAACCCGCTCCGGGGCGCAAGAAATCGCAAATTGAGGAATACCTGGAATTCTACTATGGTCCCGGCGTGCAGCATATCGCCCTCAATACCAGCGATATCGTCGCCACGGTGCGCAATTTGCAGGAGCGCGGCATCGAGTTCTTGCAGACGCCGCGCAATTACTACGAAAGCGTGCTGGATCGCGTCGGCACCATTGCCGAAGATATTCGCGATCTGGCCGAACTCAGCATCCTCGTCGATCATGATGACGAGGGCTACCTGCTGCAGATCTTCTCCAAACCCATTGTCAATCGCCCCACGGTGTTCTTTGAGGTCATCGAACGCAAGGGAGCGCGTGGCTTTGGCGAAGGTAACTTCAAGGCCCTCTTCGAGGCGCTGGAACGCGAACAGGAACTGCGCGGCAATTTGTAAAATAGAGGGATAAGGGCAATCCTCGTGGTTGCCCTTTTTAAGGGATTGATATATGAAACTCGTAACGTTCAGAACTCCCGACCGTAAGACGCACGCGGGTATCGTGCATGGCGAGCGTGTGACCGAGTTGGACTATCCCTCGGTGCTTGAGCTGCTGCGTGACCCTGACGGCTTAGCCGTAGCCAGGCGCGTTCTGGAACTGGCAGGGCGAGATAACATCGTCGAAGTGCCAATGACGCCCATTGCAGCGGGTGTGCCCATGGCCGGCTTTGGCGAACTGCCTATCAAAGTGAACGTGGGCAAACAGTACATGTTGAATGAACTCGTACTGCTCGCGCCCATTCCTGACCCGCCGTCCGTGCGCGACTTCTACGCTTTCGAGCAGCATGTTCGGGCGGCGCGCGCCCTGCGCAACGCTGATATGATCCCTGAATGGTACCAGATACCCACATTCTACTTTACCAACAACAGCGAAATCTACGGTTCCGATGAACCGGTTCCCTACCCTGAAGGTAGCAACGAACTGGATATCGAGCTAGAGATTGCCTGCGTTATCGGACGCGAGGGGAAAGATATACCTGTGGAGGAAGCAGCCGGCTATATTGCCGGTTATACCATCATGAACGATTGGAGCGCGCGCGACTTCCAGCGCCTGGATATGAAGCTCAACCTTGGGCCTGGCAAGGGCAAGGACTTTGCTACCTCGCTCGGTCCCTGGCTGGTTACGTCCGATGAACTGGCTTCTCGCCGCAGCGGAAGCGGCGCAAGCGAGCGCTACGACATGCCCATGCTGGCACGCGTCAATGGTAAGGAAATCTCCCGTGGCAACTTCAACCAGATTTATTACAGCTTCCCGCAGATGATTGCCCATGCCTCCCGCAATGCCCGTATTCGCGTGGGAGACGTAATGGGCTCAGGCACAGTGGGAACCGGCTGTATCCTGGAACTTACCACGAAGGTTCATCCCTGGATTCAGCGCGGCGATGTCGTCGAACTGGAAATCGAGGGCATTGGTATATTGCGCAATCGCATTGTATAGTTTCAATCCCTAAACGGGTTCAGGAAACGGTCTGGCTCCTGCCGCTTCTCTGTTGAAGCGTATAGCTGCTAGGCCTCAAAGGGTCAAGTGTAAATGCATTAGGGAGGATAGACCTATGCCACCTTATCATCGCCTGGGACAGATACCCCCAAAGCGACACACGCAGTTCCGCAAACCTGATGGAACGCTTTATCACGAGGAGCTCTTCGGCACCGAGGGTTTCTCAAACGATTATTCCAACATCTACTATAACTACCCACCGACACGAGTCAAGAAAGTCGAGCCTTTCACGCAGCAGCAGTTTCCATTTGAGGAATGGCAGCAGGATGTGCAGCGCCACCACCACCTCAAAACTGCCCAGCTAAAGCGCGGTGGAGACGCCGTATTGGGTCGCCAGAACCTCTTGTTCAACAAGGACATCATCATCGGCATTGCCCTGCCCGATACCAATATGGACTACTACTATCGCGACGGCGACTCCGACCTGATGTACTTCGTCCATGATGGGCATGGCATCCTTGAAACCACGTTTGGCTTGCTGCCTTATCACGAAGGTGATTACATCATCATTCCACGCGGCACCATCTTCCGATTCGATATTCCCGCCGATAGCCCGCAGACACGCCTGCTGGCCGTCGAGTCGCATGGCCCGATTGAGCCACCGCATCGCTATATGAGCAGGCATGGTCAGTTGCTCGAACACTCACCCTACTGCGAGCGCGATATTCGCCGTCCCGAAGAGCTTGTGACGCATACCGAACGCGGTGATTTCGAGGTGCGCGTGAAAGTACACAATACCATCTCCAGCTACTGGTACGATTTCCACCCCATCAACACGGTGGGCTGGGATGGCTGCAACTATCCCTGGATCTTCAACATTGGCGATTTTGAGCCGATTACCGGGCGCATCCACCAGCCGCCCCCGGTTCACCAGACCTTCCAGGGGCCGAATTACGTCGTGTGCTCGTTCGTCCCGCGCAAACTCGACTACCACCCGCTTTCGATTCCTGTGCCATACAACCATAGCAACATCGATAGCGATGAAATGCTCTATTACGTCAACGGCAACTTCGGCAGCCGCAAGGGAATTGAGCGCTCATCGATTTCCCTGCACCCGCGTGGCATCCCGCACGGGCCGCATCCGGGAGCGGTCGAAAAGAGCCTGGGAGCCGAGCGCACCGAGGAACTGGCCGTTATGATAGACACCTTCTACCCGCTCAAGTACACGACCATCGCGCAGTCGATTGACGAGCCAGGCTATCCGACGAGCTGGTATGAGTAGAGCGGGTTGGAGTATTAAAGAAGTATGTGAGGAAGAATGCAAAAAATGAGAGACCTGCTGTTGTGAACACAGGTCTCTCCTCGAGATGAAAAAGAATATTCGCTCTCTCTACTGGCCGCCACCGCTGATAAGTTCATCGCTCACCACTTCACTGCCAATAAGCTCAGTACGTTTGTGAGGAGCCTCATTTACCTCGATGTCATCGTATTTCTTCACTTTGTAGATGATTGTCGAGATGGCCCAGCTCAGAACGAAGATGCCAACGATAATGTAGCCCAGGCGGTTGAGATCGAGGTTGCCGACAAAATCCCAGAAGCCCCCGCTCAGGTTCGCCTGCGTGACGATGATGCTCAGCAGTTCAATCGTGCCGATGATCAGGGCAACGAGAACGGAGATCAGAGTGATGTTGAGGTTGTAGTAGAGTTTCCGTATTGGTTTGACAAAAGCCCACCCGTAGGCTCCCAGCATCAGAATGCTATCGGTAGTGTCCATAAATGTCATACCGGCCATGAAGAGCCCGGGGAAAATCAGGATATAGGCAATTGGAAGACCCTTACTGGCCTCAGCCGCGGCAATGGCGAGCAATCCCACCTCAGTTGCTGTATCGAAACCCAGGCCAAAGAGAACTCCAACGGGATACATCTTCCAACTCTTGTCAATCACCTTGAGCAGAGGACGGAAGAAGCGACCCATCAGCCCGCGCTGGTTTAAAAACTCATCCAGGGTCTGATCGTTATATTCTTCTCCCCTTCTCACTTTGCGGAACATCAAAAAGATTTCCCAGAGCACCAGGATGTTTATGATGGCGATCAGATAGAGAAATGCAGCAGAGACCGAGGTTCCAATCAGGCCACCAGCGTTTTGCAAGGTGGGAATGGCATCTTTAATAAAGACGGCAGCGACTGCGATACCAACCGATAATGCAACCACAATTGTTGAGTGGCCGAGCGAGAAGAAGAGGCCCACAGCTACGGGACGTTTATTCTCCTGCATCAGCTTGCGCGTGACGTTATCGATAGCCGAGATGTGATCGGCATCGAAAGCATGGCGCAGGCCAAAGCTATAGGCCAGCAATGCCACGCCGAGCAGCGCGGGGTATTGGACGGAAAATCCGAGAAAAGCCAATGCCCACATCACAATATTGAAGGTAATCAGAATGGCATAAATGCCGATTACCTTGCGCCGAACCTCTTGTGAGCTGTCACTGAACACGTGGGACAGGGCTGAGATGCTGAAGTTACTACTCATAAAATCTCCTCTCGCGCAAATGTGCCTAAAAGGGAAACTGCTACTTGCATAGAATACAGGTGACTTATAGCACGACTACGAAGAACGATCTACGCTATACCGGTCTCCGTTACTCTGAAAAAGAGCCTACAGGACGACTTTTACCTTTTCAAAGTATACCGCAAAATATACCTATTTGCAAATATTTTGCACATGTGTTAAAATTCTCATCAGAAGATATTAGTAGATGCGAAAATTTGTCAAAGAAGGGTCATATGCATATCAGGAATCCAATCTTGTACCAGCGCGGCTATCGCTCTACGCCGCAGCGCTATCTGATTCTGCATGTAATCCAGGAAGCTCACGAACATCTCAGCGTAGAGCAGATCACAAAGCGGGTACAGGAGAAAAATCCATATGTGAGCATCTCGACTATCTACCGCACGTTGGAACTTCTACAGGAACTTGGACTCGTCTCTATGTTTCACTTTCCAGGCCAGCAGCCCTGCTATGAAGCAATCGATGATAAGACGCATCATCACCTGGTATGCCAGGGTTGTCACACCGTCCTTCACCTGGAGCAGGCGCTACTGGGTACCTTGCATGAACGATTAGAGGAGCAATATCATTTTCATGGATTGAGGCTTGATCTGCTCGCAAGCGGTTATTGTGAACGGTGCTGGAAAACGAGGCAAGAGAACGAGCCGGCAAAGAAGGATGTGACTACAGATTGCCTCAATAACCCGATTTGAGATATTGCTGGTATATATGCATGCCCTGAACGTTTACTCCCGAATCTTTGTACCTGTACAGCTATGTTGAGTACAAGCATGTTCATGAGCAAAGAATGCTTGCGTTGCTCTCAACAAGATGCGTATAATTTTCGTAGTGAAAAGCTAACGTTCCTCACACAGTTGAAACAAAGGAGTTTCGCAAAGAAGGAGTAATGCGCAATGGCGACGAATGGAAGCGCACCCCGCATCGTCAAATTTTTTGAAACCACGCTTCGCGATGGCGAACAGACGCCAGGCGTGAACTATTTTCCCGAAGAGAAACTGGCAATTGCACAGGCGCTAGCGGATATGGGCTTTGATACACTGGACTGCGGCTTTGCCATCTCCTCGCCCGGCGAATTTGAATGTATCCGCCTCATCGCGCAAAAAGTGCGCAGCGCCGAGATCTGCTCGATTGCCCGCACCCATTTCGCCGACATCGACCGCGCCTGGGAGGCGGTCAAAGACGCAGAAAAGCCGGTCATTCATCCTTTTGTCAGCACGTCGCCCCTGCACCGGCAGGTCAAGCTGGGCAAGACCCGCGAGGAGGTCTTAGAGATGGCGCGTACGGCAGTGGCTCATGCCCGCACCTATACCGAAAATGTCGATTTCGCGCTGGAAGATTCGACGCGTACCGAACACGACTTTATCCTCGAGGTCTGTGATGCCGTCCTCAAAGAAGGCGTGCGTTTCATCGCTATCTGCGATACTGTCGGCTTTGCGCTCCCCTGGGAGTTCGGCCAACTTGTCGCCGATGTGAAGCGCGAGTTCCCGCAGGCGCGTATCTCCGCCCATTGTCATGACGATCTTGGGCTGGCGGTTGCCAATGCCCTCGAGGGGCTGCGCAACGGCGCCGAGCGGGTCGATACCTGCTTCAATGGCCTCGGCGAGCGCGCGGGCAATGCCGCGACCGAAGATGTAGTGATGGCGATTCGCACCCGTTCCGCCGATCTTGGCCTGGATGTGCGGGTCGATACCACAAAAATCATTCCGACCAGCCGCCTGGTCGCGAAATTGTCAGGCATGCAGCCGCAGTGGACGAAGTCTATCGTCGGCGCCAACGCTTTTGCCCACGGTGGAGGCATTCACCAGGACGGCGTGCTCAAAGACGCCCGTACCTACGAGATCATGACCCCCGAATCCATCGGCCTCACCGCTGCTGACCGCCGCATGCACGTAGGCAAGCTCTCCGGTCGCGCCGCGCTTGCCGCGCAATTGCGCGAGCTCGGCTACGAACTTGAACAGGTACAATTGAATCGCGCGTTCGATATGGCGAAACTGCTGCTGGGCAAGAAAAAGGAACTGGAGGAGATGGATCTGCGCTATATCGCAGAGACAGCGATGGGGAAAACCGAGATCGCAATCCATACACTTATCACCTCAGAATAGCTGCTTATCCTACAACAGGTACTCCAATAGACATGCCAGTGCTTCCATTTGCAGCAGGAACACTGGCTGGCGTTCGATATTTTTGATACGCCCATACCACGCTGTGCCATTGCGTCCTCACATCACATAAGTAACTCTCATTATGCGTGGCTTCACCACAACTAGCATTTCCACCTGATGCATATTCCCTTTTGTGCATAAAAAGCAACTTTTTTCTCCATGAAGGATTACCGTTTATGCACAAGCAATTGCTGGCCGAGAACAATATGTAGGAGGTGATGCAATGGCACGCATGCCTATTCGCTATATGCCGGCGTTTCTGGAATCCTACAGGCAGCTTCCAGAGCGGATACGCCGCATCGTTGATAGCAAAATTGAGCAACTGGCAGCCAATCCCGGGCATCGCTCTTTGCAGGCCCACAAGTTACGCCAGGTAAAAGGCGAAACAATCTGGAGCTGCTATATCAGCATCAACAAACGCCTGCTGTATCAGTATAAGCGTGGACATATCTACCTCTGGGATGTCGGCGAACATTCGATAGTCGAACGCGCCCATTTACGCCGGTTCGGCTAATGAGTTCCGGCAACCTTTTATTATAAAGCAGGATTAAGGCTTATATGAATTGGATCAGATCGATGAGAATCCGTTTCCCTGTATTGAGTATAAATAATAGATAATCAATCTGAAGTGAAGCGTTTTCAAGTGTTGGAATAGAGAAAAAGCAATGCATCATATGGACAGGCGCTTAAGAATGTTTATCCTTCTGGCCTTCGCAAATGGGCTCTTCATTTTTCTCATTGCACTGGTAGGCCGGTGGCCGGCATTTGCCCGCGCGCAAACAGTTGTTGTGCGGCATGCGGTGGCAAACTGCCAGGTGGCGGGCGACATCACCTCACAGTCATTGCTGATCGTGTTGTTAGATCGCTCAGGAAGCCTGACCTATCAACCGGGTGCGACGGACCCCGATGGCTACAGCACCAGCGTGACAAAGGCACTCGCCGATTTATGGCCGGGTCAGATGGCGGTGATACCGTTCAGCAATCAAAGTACGCCCATACTTGGTCCTTATGATCTCTCCGTCGCGAGCCAGCGTCAGGTCTTGAAGGACGCGGTGCAAAACTATCCCATTGGCGGTGCGACCCCGCTCGATCCCGCGCTACAAAAAGCGCTTACCCTGCTCAAAGGCGCTCCAGTTGGATCGCGTGTGGTGATCGTCACTGATGGCAACCCGGACCCGGCGGCGCTCAACGGCGTTAACCAGGCCAATGATATCCGGCAGCAACTCATTCCGCGGTTCTGCGCAAGTGGTATTCCGGTCAGCGCATTTGGACTCGCGCTCGACCTGGCGCAGCCGGATGGGCAGATGGCGAATGCCCTGCTCAACGATATCGCCCGTGGCACTGGCGGCCTCTATACGAACGTGCGTAACGCGCACGAACTCGCGCAGGTCGCGTCGTGCAGCTGTACGCCCAGTGGCAGCACCTTACATTCCTGCCCGCGCAATTGAGTGGGGACACCTATACGGTTCGCATCGATACTTATGCAAAACGAGTTACATTCGTAACGTTCCGCAGCAGCAATACATACGGAATTACGGTCAACGGGCCGGATGGTCAGCCCGTTCCAGATCAATCAGTGCAGCGTTCTACCGACCGCCATTACGAGATCGATAACATGGCGCTCTCCGACATCAATCAGCCGGGAACGTACACCATCAATGTCAGTGGAGATGCTCAGGCCCAGGTCTATGCCCTGGTTGAGACACGCCTTCATGCCACACTTCTGCAACCCGCTGCCCGCACAACGGCTTATATAGGACAGCCGCTACAAATTTCAGCGGAGTTGCTGGATGATACAGTGCCTGTTCTTCCCAGGCCCAATGAGGCAGTGCTGAACGCGCAGGTACAGGTTCTCGTCGACGGGCAGGTCACTTCGACTACCACTGTTGAACTGGTGCAGGAAAACAACAGCCCGCTCTTCAGTGGGAAGATCACCCTGCATGGTGTGCCAGGGCAGGTACATATTCAGATCGAGGCAGTTTACTTGCAGATACCGGTCGAGGCATCGCGGGCGCAGGTAACTATTCCCTTGGAAAAAAAGGTGGTGATTGTTCCGCCCGCGCCATCTTGTAACACGATAAGCTGCTACGTGGTCCGGTATCGCTTGTTCCTGATCGCGGGATTAAGCGCGTTACTGCTCATCCTGCTGCTGGCCTTCCTGCTGCGCCCGCGCAAGTCAAAGGGCTGGGAGTTAGTACAGGGCGGCCAGGTCGTGGACTTAGGAAGGATGGGCCGCCCGCTCATGCGACGATTGTTCCATAAGGCCGCGTTGAGTTCGCAAGAACTCGAAAGCCACGGTGGTCTCGATTTTCATGGAGCAAGTTTTGTGTTGCTCTTCAAGGGTAATGTGCAACTCAGGGCAACCGGCAATGAGCCTAAAATTACGGTCAGACAGGCGGGACGCACGTTCCTGGTCACGAAAGAGAGCCAGCAAAGTGTTGAACTCACAGATAAAGATGTTATCCAGGTACAGGGCTGCAAACCTGCCACGCTGCTCTTGCAGACTGACCCCCTGTAGGGGCAGCGACTCGTCCCTGCACTGGTCAAGGTACGAGGGGGGGCAGGGACGAGCCGCTGTCCCTACAGGTCGTATGGTATCTCATAGATTGTTTCATACATCATCACCCCAAGAACAGGAAGGAGTGAGTAAAAATGAGTAAGAAACTGCTGGTGATAACCGCTGGAACAGTGGCGGCCGGTGTTGGGCGCACCCTGCTGAAGCAAATGCAGGAACACCCGAACAGCGAATTAACAGTGATGGTACGTTACATCGACAGCGCGAACCTGTCAGATCGTGATAAGACGTTACGCCAGGGCGAGTGGTTCCACCTGAGCATTGACGAACGCTATATGCGCGCTGTGTATCAGAATCGCCAGAAATATCCGCGTGTGTCAAAGATATTGTTCGATGGCCTGCTGCCAGGCACAGCAGAAACGGGTGGCGGCAGCATTCGTTATAATGGCGCAGGGGCAGTCGAGATCAAGCGCGAAGAACTCCGCAAGTGGCTGATTGGTTGCATGACGGACCTGGCGCGTGATGGAGATCGTTCCACCAACGTCTCTATCGCGCTGATCGTCAGTTCTGTGGGCGCTACCGGAAGCGGCTCGCTAGAACACCTGATAGATGTGATCATCGACGCGGCCGACTATGCCAACGTTCACACAGGTGAACATGGCAGAATTCGCTGCGATACCTACATCCTGCAACCCTCACAGGACGTTACCGACCTCGGCATGGCCAATACGCTGGCATTGTTTGCCGAATTAGCGGCCTCGCAGCTGAGCGGCAGTGGCACACGCAGCTACCAGGGGCGTAAGATTCTGATCGGTTGGGGCAGCGACACGATACTGCGCTCCATCGATCAGTTGCAGGAAACGGCTGCCACGACTGTCCGTCTCTGTAGTGATCCGGCCTCAACGTTTTCAGCCGAGCATCGCGAACACGAGGTTGATAATCATGTCCTGCTCGATCTTGACCCGCTCAGCAAATTGCCCATGCACCTGTCCCTTGCCACCATCGTCACGATTGGCCTGGGGCAGTTGGAAGAGCAGATTATTCAGCGAGATGTGACACGCCTGGTCAATAACCTCGTCTTTGAAAAAGGCAGACCGGTCGATACCGATAATGTCCTGCTCGGCAAATTCGCTGATGCCCTGGCCGGCGAGGACGCCGAGAGCCGTTACCAGAAGCTGCTTGACTACCTGGCGGAAGCAGCGGGCCTGGGCGAAATTCAACGTCGTATCGATATGACCATCAACGCCAAGGGGTCATCGGACAGCGAAAAGGCCGCGAAACTGAACGGCCTGTGGCAGGAAGGGAAAGCCGAAGCGAGCCGGGTACGCCACCGCATTCAGGATTACGCTCATACCTTTGCCGCGAATGCCCAGTTGGAGCTTGAGCGCATTAAAGGCGAGCGTATTGGCCGCGGCGGTGTATCACTCACTGAATTACGTGAGGAATATCGCGCGTTGCAGGATATCCTGACGGCTGCCCTCGAGATCGCGCGCGCCGACACTCGTACCAGTGTTAATGACGCGGCCATCCTCAAGCTGCAAAAGCAGGTGGGTGGCCTCTTGCCATTCAATCGTAAGGCGAAATTGCGCCAGCTGGCCGGCGCCATGAAACGCAATCTGAATGAGCGTTTGCGGGAGAACACGCGCTCGTCCGCCATTTATGTCCTTGAACACCTGGAGCAGCGCTGCGAGGAAATTGGCCGCAACCTGGATATCGTCCTCAACAAACTGCGGCGCAAGCGTAACGACGACCTGCGTTTCGCCAACACCTCGCGCACATTGAGCATCGAGACCGGCAATCCTATGAGCATTGTGGCGCTCAGTTCGCTCGATGATATCAGCGCCTACGCCTCTCAGGTCAGCATCTTTACCTCGGAACAGGACGCGCCGGAGCAACTGGCCGAGTTCCGCCAGTGGTTGCAGGAGCGCCAGGAACGGGAGAGCCTGTTCAAGGGCAACCTTGAACAATTGATGGAGGTTGTCACGTCCTATACCCGTGAAAAGATACGTGCGGCTATGGAACAGCATTCCATCCTCGATATTCTCCATCGCACCGGTGAAGATTCGCTGAAAGAGCGGCTGGCAGAGGCGTCGAAAAGGGCCACCTCATTGATCATGTACAATCGCAACTTCGCTCCTGCATTGCGCGAGGCATGGCATGTCAGCGCCTTTTACAGGCACGGAGATCAGCGCGAGGAACTGCTGGATGCCATCAAAGAGGCTGTCACACAGGGGCAATGCACCTTACTCAAGTCGAACTCTCCTGGCGAGATCGCCCTCTTCTATTATGTCGATGGCATTCCCATGTCCGCCGTAAACGACCTGACCGGGCGCTGCCTGGATGCGTTTCTCAAACGCCGCGTTCTCTGGGAAGAACAGCGCGAGGAACTGGACAGCGGCAGTCCGATAGGTAGTATCAATAGCCTGAACCGGCGCGTGGGCGTTCCTGTCTTCAGCGGGAAGGACGCGGAATGGCGAGTTTTGCAAACGGGCGTCATTCGTCGCCTCTTCACCGTGAGCAACAAGAAAGACTACGAGTTTGCTCTCGAAAAGCTGCCGGAATTGCGACCGCTTTTCGAGAGCAAACTGCCGGAAGAATCGGACAAGCCGGGTGCCAACGGGCATAAGCCAGGTGCGCCGCTGGCGCCCCTAGACACGAGCGATCATCAAAATGGTGCGAGCAAGGAAGTAACCGGAGGTCTGGAGCCTGTAGAGGAAAAGAGTTCAGATGACACAAATTAGCGATTCGCCAGCGGAGAAAGAGTATGCCTTTCTTGCGTCTTTGCCGCTCTCAGAAGCCGCTGTTGTGCTGGATGTGCGTCATGACAGCGACGACTCTGCCCTGCTACTTACTCAATTGAATACCGAGTTGGACGATCTGACCGCCGAGATGCGCGCGCACAACGTAACACAATGGTCTCACCTGCGTGACTGCGTGGCCCTCTTGCGCCTGGATGCGCTACCCGGCGATCTCCCAGCAGGGCCGGATACGCGGTTTGTGGTTACATTACCTGACGGCCAGGAACAGCCCATGCGCGACTCGCAAGACCTGACCACCTTTTTAGGCAGTGAATGTATCGACCGCGTGCGCAACGCGCGCTTGAATGTACCCGGAGTACCGGCATCGGTGGCGGCTATGGAGGATGTGCGTCAATCAACCGTGCGCGTTTTCTTGCTGGCCGACATGCGCGAAGCGGCCTCGCTGCGCCGCGCCGCTACCTATGCTTCGTGGCTCAAGGCCTGGTGCGAGCAGGAGCATGGCAGGAGCCGTCACCATCGCGATGCGCGCATCCATACGGTCGTTCTCTGCTTGAACGTGAGCGCATCGTACCAGGATGTTTTATTCCAGACCCTGGGGCGGGTGCCAGATAGCGCTATCGATACGGTGATCTTGCTGCAAAAGTATTCCGACCAGGATGCGGCATTCAGCGAAAGCGCGCAGCTTTTCCAGGCGCAACTCTTGCTGTACGCGCTTATCCTGCGCTGGCCCGCTATCCTGTGGAGACGGATCGATGATCCTATCGAGATGCACCCGCGTTTCGTAGAAGCCGCGCTGACACTGCCCTGGCCTACTTATCTGATTGGTCTTGCAGCGTTCGAATATTCGGCTCGCTGGTCTGCCCGCTGGCTCGACTACAGCGTGATCGGCAGCATCTTAAAAACCCTGTTCGACTCAACGACAGTCGAGCAGGATCGAGCAAGTCTCGTGCCGAATATTCATAAATGGCTGGATACATGGCGTCGCGACTTACGCGAGATTGTGCCGGATGTGTTTAGCGGGGACATCGACGAACTGCACGGCATTGCCTATCTGAGCAATTATGCACGTTCGACTACACTTTCTCGTGGCAAGTTACTTGATGTTCAGGAGAAGCTCGCGGAACTCAATAACAGGGTGGGAGTATGCTACAGCAGAAAAAACGCGCCAACGCTGCAACGCGCGCTCGAGCAAGGGCCGGGCGCGGTTCTCGAACAACTGCGCTGGTTCATGGAGCGTTTCGCCGGGGCCGGAGATGCTGGCGGGGATGACCGGGGCGCGTTTGAAACGCATTATCGCCTGTTTTTGCTTTATCAGAAACTACAGCGATTCCTGGGCTTGCACTTTCAGCATGCCGAAGGCGCCGTGCCACGCGCCCTGTGCCAGTTGGCCGCGTTCAACACCTATGCGCAACAAACTATCGCTGCTGAAGCGCAGCGGCAGATCAGGACAGAGAATTACCGGCAACAATTTGAGCGAGCAGTAAAGCAAGCATCGACAGAGATTGCGGCAAAATTTCAGATCTGGCATGTGCCTTTCTTCGGCAAGGTGTTTCGTTCAACCGTCATTTCCTGGTTGATAGCCCTCGTGATCGGCGCGGTGCTGCTCTTTGGCATCAACTGGCAAGGGCTGTTGCCAACCCTGCTGAATATATTGCTGCCTTCTTTTGTGAGCCTGCTTGTATGGATGGTACGCCCCGTCCTCATCTTGCTCGTACTCGCCGGCGAGTGCCTGTACCTGAGCATGCGTGACCGCTCCATGCGCCGCTACCTTCGCGCTGTTGAGGGACGGCTGGGCGCTGTGATTGCCGGGCATCTGACCTCGGTAGGCGACTCTATCGCGGCACGTGTGGCGCTTGCTCTGCTAGAAAAGGCTAATCTTTATAGCCCGAATAAGGCCTGCAGCCCCTATGAAGAGCGAGTGCTGGCGTTTGCCCAGGCAGGCCGGAGAGCTGAGGAGCGGGCGCGTTTCCAGCAACGGCTGGCTGAGATGCGCTTGCGCGTTGAATGCGCCAGTAGTGGGGTGCAGACCGCCAGGGATCTCTCTGGCTCGACAGAGTTGATTGACCGGTCGCATATAGAAGAAGCATTCCTGAAGTCGTATCAAGCGTTGCGCTCCAACCCGGTTGTAGACATGCTGGCGGAGATGCTCCTGCGCCAGCTGGGCACCGAGCGTCCAGGAGAACTTTTAGAGGATATATGGCAAAAACAGCGTTGGATAGCGAGCAAAGATAGAGAATCGCGCTTCCAGGTGGTCAGTCTGTTGCTCGTAGCACAACTGCTGGTGTCGCCTGTTATGCCGCCACATCTATCGGATGTGCTTTCCATCTTGCAGGAATACACGGCCCTCAAAGCAAGGTACCTTCCCGAGCCTTTGCTCGCGCGAGGAGAATTCATCGAGCTGCAAACAGCCCTCAAGAATACGCTGGTGGCTCGGGCCCGTGGGAGTCAACGCGCTCTCACGATAAAGGACAGGGAACGGCAGGGGCTGCACGCACTCATCACCTGGATAGGCGCCCAGCATGAGCATTTGCCGGAGTTGGAAGAAATTTTCACCCATGGTGACGTGCTTGAACGGCTATTGCTTTCACGCATGCAACCCTTAGAGGCTGTAGACGCTTTATATCAGAAAGCGATATTGCTCGGCTATCCTGACGAAGTTTTAGGCGAAGATGAGTATTACCTGTTTATCGCACCAGGAGCAGAAATTGCCTCCGCCACATTTATGCAAGCACTCGAACACGTCGATTACCGGCGCTTACACGTTATGGAGTTTCCTGACCGGGAAAAGCTGATTTACTTGCGCGTTCACCAGGTACACCAGATTTTTGCCCCGGAAAAAATGTAGGGACAGAGCCTTGTGCCTGTCCTGAGACGTAACGCCAACAAACCCGGTGTTCCAACAGGCCATTAGGAGGAATACAAGTATGCATATGATTGAAACCAGCTTGCAGCAGCGCAGCCAGCTTCCGCTGCCGGCTGCCCATGTAGTCATCGACATGCGTGGAATCAGCGACGACCGCGCCCTCGAATGGCTGCAGGTAGAAATCACCGACCTGGCTAACGAAATGAAGAGTCGCGAGGTGTATCACTGGCGGCACCTGATGGACTTTCTGTCATTCATGCGCATTAATCCTAACACAAGCCATCCTGCCGGGCCGAAGCAGGAGAGCGCTGCGAACGGGAATAGCAGCATGACCGCCTGTTGCATTACTCGTGGAAACCCTGCAGGATAAACACTGGCAGGTGCGCGAAGCTACTGTTCTTGCGCTTGGCCAACTTATGCCGCACCTGACACAACAACAACGCGAGCAGCTTGAGGACTTGGAGTCCATGGCAGAACTACGTATGCCTATCGATGAAAGGCTGCTGAATCGCTTTTTGCATCATGAAGATGAGTCTGTCCGTGCGGCCGCCTCAATGCTCTACGAGGCTCTTCATTCCCACTCAGAGCGAGAAGCCATTTAGCCAATATATTTATGAGATTTGCCTCAATAAGTAATTGTAACATTAGTTACAAACTAGTCAGGAATAATGCCGCTGATAAATAGATGAATTAGCCTCGTAGGAGACAAAAAGTATGGCTACATTGAATACGGGAAGGCGACCGCGTAGTCCGGATTTTGATTGGGTAGTGGAAAAGATCTTCGTAGGAAACGAAGCGGAAAGATTGGAGTTGCTCGATCGTTTGAAGCATTTTATGGCTCATATGGGAGATCATGGGGGGATTCCGCGCCTATACGATTATGATAAAAGGCTGCCTCAATCTCTTCCAAAGGGTTCCAGTCGTACATACACGATTACGTGGTTCGAGACCCCAGGTATTTCGCTCGAGGAGGAGTATTGTCAAAAGAATAAACACATCACTATCGATAAACTACTTGAGTGCGAGCGGCAAATAACTGCCGCGCTGATTCCGATGCACCGGGCCGAATTACCTCATCTGGATATCCAGCCGGACAATATTATGCTCGTGAATCGGACAGAACTGGCCCGCACAGGAACAACCGGTCCAGTGTATGTGCTTAGAAGATGGGGTCTTGGTAAATTTTCCCTCGCATCGTACGATGATAAGTCCTGGCCATTCTTGCCACCTGAGATAGACAATGCCGATCTAGAGGGGCCTGGAACAGCTTCTGATTTGTATTTGCTAGCTGTGACACTCCTCATACTGTATACCGGGCGTGGCATATTCGCCCGAACAGAAACAGGATTTGAAGAGATCAGGCGGCAACATCAACAGGAAGAACCGGACCTGACAGGCCTGCCACCGCAATTTCGCCCTTTATTCCGCGAGGCGCTCGCGAAAAATCCAGCCGAAAGACCGTCAATAGAGGAATTCCGGGACAGGTTCGAGCAGGCTTATCGAGCAATGACTGCTCGACCGTCTCGGGTAGATACACTCACAGAGACTGCGGCACTCATCAAGGCCGTCGCGGGCAAGTCTATGACTCGCAGGGCGGCCATCGCCCTGCTTGTAATGATACCGTTGTTCGTATTAGCTGTAGCAGCGTGGAACCTGCTGCAAAGCTTCGCGGCATCGAAGCGACACGTTCTAGCGGGTGGTGGAGTTGGGACTACTCTTTATACATTTCCTAAGCATGCATCTGACGTCAATGTAGCGAGACCTGCACTTAATGGTAGGACTACCTTGTCGGCAGACGAGGGAGGTCGCCTGATGGTCTGGCTGCTGGCCAGCCAGAAAATAATTTTCAGCGATCATCTCGAGTCGCTTACAGCGCTGGGCGAGACATCTTGTTAATCGCTTCAGGATGTAAAATCCTGGTTTATGAGCATGTTCTTGAAAAGGGGTTCATGTCGCCAATGGTTACATATGAAGGTCATAAGGATCATATCACCTCTCTCGCAATTGCGCCGGATGGGAAGACCGCTCTGTCTGGCTCTGTGGACAAAACGGTACATTTATGGAATGTTGAGACTGGGAAGCGGATTGCGATATTCGATGAGGATTTTGGCGGTCCAATCTCGGCCCTGGCCTTCTCGCTTGATAGGCACTTTATCGGTATTGGCTCCGAAGATCAAAGAGTTCAGGTAAGGGATGCAATGGAGCATAACGTTCTTTTCACATACCAGCATAACGGTGCAGTCAATGATCTTGACTTTTCATATGATAGCCAGTTCATAGCTTCGGCCGGTGACGATGCAGTTCTTATCTATGGCATGGATGGTAATCTGCGCTATCCGTATACCAAACACAATGGAAGCGTTTCCACAGTGAAATGGATACCCCCGAAAGCACATCTTGGCCCCGGTCAGTGGGTAATCTCATCGAGTGGACATGAAGTCAAGGTGTGGCGCGGTCGCTAAGCATAGCAGCAGAACTTCTTACTCTGCCGCTTGTCCGACTGCGCTTAGCCCCCTAAAAGATGCAGGCACACAATCCTTCCAGAATGTGACATAATAAAGACAACAAGCTCAATGAGGAGTTCCCCAAGCACTCTAGAAGGATCGAATCTATGGAAGAAAATGGCTCCCGGCCAAAGACAATGTTTGAGAAAATCTGGGACGCGCACATCGTTCGTGACGTTCCAGGCGAATCTACCATCCTGTATATCGACCGCCATCTTGTGCATGAAGCCACTTCGCCGCAGGCTTTTGCCGGTTTGCGCATGAATCATCTTCCGGTGCGCAGACCCGACGCCACTATCGCCGTACTCGATCATAATGTACCCACGGTACCCGGAAGGCGCATGCTGGATGTCGTCGATAGGGCGAGTACTGAAGTCATCACCACCATGGAGCAAAATGCTCGTGACTTCGGCCTGACGCTATTTGATATGGCTGATATGCGCCAGGGCATTGTGCATATCATTGGACCAGAACAGGGCATTACGCTTCCAGGTATGACCATTGTGTGCGGCGACTCGCATACCTCGACGCATGGCGCGGTCGGCGCGCTGGCCTTCGGCATCGGAACCAGCGAGATCGAGCAGGTGCTGGCGACGCAATGCCTCTTGCAGAGCCGTCCCAAAACCATGAATATTCGTGTCGAGGGTACGCTGGGACCCGGCGTCACCGCCAAAGACCTGGCGCTGGCGATCATCGGCAAACTCGGCACGGGCGTTGGCACCGGCCACGTGATCGAATTCAGTGGCTCGGCCATACGCGGTCTCTCGATGGAGGGACGTATGACCCTCTGCAACATGGCGATTGAGGCAGGCGCGCGCGCGGGCATGGTTGCACCGGATGAAACTACCTTTGCCTACATTAAGGGCCGCCCATTTGCTCCCCAGGGAGAGATGTTTGAACGGGCAGTCGAGGCATGGCGAAAACTTCCGAGCGACCCCGGTGCGAAGTTCGATGCCGTCCACGAAGTACATATCGAGGGCCTGGCCCCGCAGGTCACGTGGGGCGTCAATCCTGGCATGGTCGTGGATGTCACAGGCGTCGTGCCTGATCCCGCGCGGGTGCAAGACCCCGAAAAACGCAAGGCCTACGAACGAGCCCTGCAATACATGGATCTGAAACCGGGCCAGAAGATCACCGAAATTCCTCTCAACACCGTCTTTATCGGCTCCTGCACCAATTCGCGCCTGGAAGATTTGCGCATGGCCGCGCAGTATGTCAAGGGCAAGCACGTCGCGCCAAGCATTCGCGCCATGGTCGTGCCAGGCTCGATGCAGGTGCGCCGCATGGCCGAAGAGGAGGGCCTGGCGGATATCTTCCGCGAAGCCGGCTTCCAGTGGCGCGAGTCGGGATGTAGCATGTGTATCGCCATGAACGGCGATCAGCTTTCCGAGGGCGAACGCTGCGCCTCGACCAGCAATCGTAACTTCGAGGGCCGCCAGGGGCGTGGTGGGCGCACGCACCTGGTCAGTCCCGCCATGGCCGCCGCCGCCGCCATCGCCGGCCACTTCGTCGATATTCGAGATTGGCAATAGATTTTGGAGGGGCGCATACATGCGCCCCTTAGATGGGGTGAAAAAAATATGGAACCATACAAACCATTTACGGGCCTTGTTGTGCCGCTTGATCGTGTCAATGTCAACACCGATGAGATAACACCGGCTCGTTTTCTCAAAACCATCCGGCGCAGCGGTTTTGAAAATGCGCTTTTCGCCAACTGGCGCTACCTTGACAAAGATGCTAAAATCCCTAACCCTGATTTTCCGCTGAACCTGCCGCGCTACCAGGGCGCCACTATTTTGCTGACGGGCGATAACTTCGGCTGCGGCTCATCGCGCGAACACGCTCCCTGGGCCATCCGCGATTACGGCTTCCGCTGCATCATCGCGCCCAGCTTTGCCGACATCTTCTACAACAACTGCTTTAATAATGGTATTCTACCCGTCACACTGGATGAAGCCATTATCCAGGAGCTCTTCGCCGAGGTCGAGGCAACCGAGGGCTACAGCCTGCATGTTGACCTTGCCACTCAGACAATCTCCACACCGGGCGGACGCGAACTGCCCTTCGAGATCGACAATTTCCGTAAAAACGCCCTGCTGCAAGGTCTGGACAACATCGGCTGGATGCTAAGTCACAAGGATGAGATCGCGGCATACGAAGAGAAAAGGAAGCAAGAGGCCCCCTGGGTGTTTGCCTCGAAGGAGTGAACATGACGATACAACAAATCGACCCCGGCCTCATTCCCTATCAGATACTTGATCCAGATGGAAATATGGTGGGAGAAATACCCGACCTGAGCGATGAACGCATGCTGGCGCTCTATCGCTACATGCAGCTTGGTCGCCTCTTTTCCAATAAGATCATCGCCATGCAGCGGCAGGGGCGCGCTACCACCTTTGGCTCATTGGTTGGGCAGGAGGCCACAGCCGTAGGATTGGCCGCGCCCTTGCAGGCACAGGACTGGCTCGCCACCTCTTACCGGGAAATCGCCTCCTTATTTGTCAAGGGTGTTCCTATAGCCACGGTCGCTTACTCGTTTCGCGGCTTCACGCCTGAAAACTGGCCCGACGAGGCGCATTGCCTGCCCATTCAAATCGTGATCGGCACGCAGATGCTGCATGCCGTTGGTCTGGCAATGGCCGCCAAAATAGCGGGCGACCCGGCGGTAGCGGTGGGTGTATGCGGCGATGGGGCTACATCCGAGGGCGATTTCAACGAGGCGCTGAACTTCGCGGGCGTCTTTCGTGCGCCCGTTGTCCTGGTCGTGCAGAATAACGGCTGGGCCATCAGCGTTCCCCGGCACAAACAGAGCGCCGCACAAGTTTTGGCCGCGCGCGGGGCGGGTTTCGGCATCCCTTCCGTACTGGTGGATGGCAACGATATCCTTGCCGTCTACGATGTGATGCAGCAGGCTGTCGAGCGCGCTCGCGCTGGAGAGGGGCCAACTCTCGTGGAAACGCTCACTTATCGTATTGGCGCGCACACCACTGCCGACGATCCAACGCGCTATCGCGACCCCGCCGAGGTTGAGGCCTGGCGTGCCAAAGACCCTATCGCGCGTTTCCAGCGTTTTCTCATCCGGCGCGGCCTGCTTACAGAGGAACAGGTGCAGCAAATCGTCACGGGCCTGGAAGAAGAGATCAACGAAGCTGTGCGGGAAGCCGAATCCACGCCGCCCATGCGCCCCGATAGCTTCTTCGACTACACCATGGCCGAGCTTCCCCCGCGCCTGCAAGAGGAACGGGCCGATCTCTTACGCTATGTAAAATAGAGGTGAAACTTCCATGCAAATGACCATGATTGAGGCGCTGAACTCGGCGCTGGCGCTCGAATTGGAGCGGGATAAGCGCGTTGTGCTACTCGGACAGGATATTGGCCCCAACGGCGGCGTCTTCCGTGTTACCGAGCACCTGCAAAAGAAATTCGGCGAGGAGCGCGTGTTTGATACGCCACTGGCGGAGTCCGGTATCATTGGCACTTCTGTCGGCATGGCTATTTATGGACTGCGGCCCATCGCCGAGATACAGTTCGCGGGCTTCCTTTTCGTCTGCATGAACCAGCTGGTTTCGCAGGCGGCGCGCATCCGTTTTCGCAGCGCTGGGGCTTATACCTGTCCCCTGGTCGTGCGCGCTCCCTACGGTGGTGGCGTGCGCACGCCGGAATTGCACTCCGACAGCCTGGAAGGGGTCTTTCTGCAAACCCCTGGTATGAAGATCGTCATTCCTTCCAATCCATACGATGCCAAGGGCTTGCTCGCCTCAGCCGTCCAGGACCCTGATCCTGTCCTGTTCCTCGAAAACATCAAGCTTTATCGCTCATTCCGCCAGGAGACGCCGGAGGAGTACTATACCGTTCCGCTGGGCCAAGCAAAGGTCGTGCAGGAAGGCTCGGATGTGAGCCTCTTCGCCTATGGAGCGATGGTGCCGCTCGCCCTGGAGGCCGCGCAGCAGGCGCAGCAAGAAATGGGCACGAGCGTCGAAGTCATCGACCTGCGCACGATCTGGCCGCTCGATGAGGAAACGATTGTTTCGTCCGTCGAGAAAACGGGGCGGGCCATCATCGTACACGAGGCTCCTCGCGCGGGCGGCGTTGGTGCCGAAGTGACCGCGGTCATCAACGAACACTGCCTCTATTCCCTCTTGAAACCGGTCGGGCGCGTCACCGGTTACGACACACCATTTCCCGTGCCTGGGCAGGAGGATTATTACTTGCCGTCGGTGCAGAAGGTAATGACGGCTTTGAGGCAGGTGATGGAGCCGTAGAGGGAAACGTGCGCCGGTTTGTGATATTGAGCTGATATGCGGATGCCAGGAGGTATGAACCGCTAAAGTTCGACATCAGGCTATGTTGTTGCAACTCCCTTATCTGTAATGCCACAAGCCCTTGTTGTCGATCCATGCATCCTGTGAGGGAAGATTGCGGCTTTGCTAGAGATAGATGCGGTTCATTTACTCACTCTGGGCAACTTCAAGGTGGGTTGCGTTCTCATGCTCGCCCATTGTGTGAAGCAGAGCTATGAGGCGAGTACGAGTCTCTCTGGCTCTGGGATGCTGTGTTCCAAGCGCCTGCTCGCGAATGGCCAGCGCACGGCTATAGCACATTCTTGCTTCCTCGAGGTTGCCTTGCATCTCCCAAAACCGCGCCAGGCCATGGACGATCTCCGCTGTTTCAGGATGCTCCGCACCCAGCTGCTGCTCTCGGATAGACAGGGCTCGCTGGTAGAGTGGCTTCGCTTTCTCATACTTCCCTTGAGCACTATAGATGTTTCCCAGGCCACCCAGCGGGGAAGCCACATCAACATGCTCCGTGCCCAACTGCTGTTCCCAGGTGCTGAGCGCTCGTTGGTAGCACTCCTCCGCCTGCGCATACTTCCCTTGCTCACTGTACAGGTTTCCCAGGCCGTTGAGCGGATGGCTCACCAGTTGATGATTGAGGCCCAACTGTTCCCAGATGCGCAAGGCCCGCTGGTAGAGCGGCTCAGCCTGGGCGTACTTGCCTAAAATAGTATAGAGATTGGCCAGGTTGTTTAGCGGCCAGGCCATTTCAACGTGTTCCGGGCCCCACTGCTGCTCCCAGATACGCAAGGCCTGCCGGAAGAGTGGCTCCGCCAGTGCAGGCAAATCACAACTTGCGAGATACGCTCCCGTCCGGTCAAGCATATCCGCTGCTTCCGGGAGGAGGAGCTGGTGCTGTTGGATTAAGGCGTCACAGGCTTGAACTTGTTCGAGATACCGGAGACATTGCGGCCAGGAGGCGACATCGTATGCTGGATCAGGAGGAAAGAGCGCACTCACGGCCAGCACGATCCGCTCGGCCCACTGGCGTTGTTCCTCTGAGGAGAGGCGCTCCAATTGTACCACTTGCACCAGTCGATGTATGCTGAGTTGCTGGTCCTCACTCAGCCGTTTCACCAGGGAGAAAGCCAGCAACGTTTCGAGCATCTGGTTGAACGTTAAGGGATGAGCGACTGCCTCTTGCAGCAGAGGAGGCCAATAAGCAGCCCCCCCCCGTCAGCAGTTCGAGGGGGATGTGATCAGGAGCGAGAAAAGCACAGAGATGCAATGTAGGCTCCGGCCTGATCGAGGGCTAGAGGAAATTGCGCGAGCTTCACCACAATATTGATGGCCTCGTTGATCTCGGAGTCGCTGGCTAACGCCTCACGTAGCGCTCGTCGCAGTAAGAGGTGCGTTCCCTCCATCACCCCCATACAATCCACTTCGATGGAGAGGGCAAGGGAGCCCACGGCACTGGCTCGTGTTGTGAACAGGATATGGCCGTTGCCGCGCGCGGGAAGATATGTTGGGACAAAGGACAAATCATCGGCATTGTCCACAATGAGCAACCAGGGTTGTTCGCACTGTTCCAGCCAGCGGATGAGCGCTTTCACCAGTTTGCGCTGATCCGTCTCGCTGCTGGAGGCCATGCCCGGCAAGGAGTCGGCCATCAGCGTAAAGCTCGTGAGGATAGCTTCTTCACTGGCGGCATTGATCCAGATCGTATGGGTATACCGCCCTTGCTGGTGCGAACGGTAGGCATACTCGACCGCGATCTGGGTTTTGCCAACGCCCCCTAATCCCTTGATCGCGTAGGATTGGGTCAAAGCAGCCAGGCGGATGCCCGTCGGCTGGCCGGAGTCTTGTGCAGAGAATTGTTGCGTCAGTTGTGCGAGCAGGTCGTCGCGCCCGGTAAAATGGGGATTGCGGGCATAGGGCACCGTCCAGAGTGCGATCTCAGTAGGGAGAGCGGTATCGTGCGACCCCGCATCGGTGGCTTCACACTCTGGTAGCACTTCGAGCAACCCCAGTTCTTCCGGGCTTGTGCCGAAGAGCTGGCAGAGTTTGACGCGGTGATAGGCGCTGGGCTGCTGGTAGCCTCGTTCCCAGCGCTCGACTGTGACGACTGTCACCCCCAACTGTTCAGCGACATCCCGCTGATACCAGTTGCGCGCGATGCGGTGCCGGACCAGGCGCTCATTTCTTGGCATGAGATAAACGTTGCGTCCCTTCCTCAGCTCGTTTCGGTGGATGTCGAAAGAGAAAACTGAACTTTAGCTGATATTCTAGCATACCCCTACATTACAGGCAAGTCGTCCCTACGTCCGAGAGAAACGACCGGTAGACGACCGGTGACGATCTACAAAACTGAATCGCCAGTAGGTATACTTTTTCTAGAGCAAGGCCGCAGTCGCCTTCTATAGAACCGTGGCACGAGAAGAGCACCGGGTTTGATTGTTTGATGAGAGCCGCGTTTTCGGACGTTTCTCCAAAAGTCATCCTTTGTTTGTGTTTCTATAGCGGTGTTCGTAAGGATTGAGCTCCAGGGCGACCACAAGGGCGCACTCCTACCCTCGATGGGTAGCTCTACCTGGACACTAACAAAGAAAATAGGAACAAGTCATCATGAAACGAGTCGTCTTTCTCACTTTGACCAGTGTTGCCATCCTCCTCGTCTTGCTGACCGGTCTCCCTTCTGCGTACGCATCGACCAGTTCCGCATCTCATACCCTACAGCAAATGCCAACCGCAAATGGACAGGCAGTCGTAAGACAACCTAAGAACCGAAGCCAGTCATCTGCACCTGGTATAAAAGGCGGGAAACTCAAGTGGCGCTACCAGACGGGTGGCGCAGTTTACTCCTCACCGGCTGTGGCCAATGGTGTGGTCTATATCGGCTCCAATGATGACTCTATCTATGCATTCAATGCCAGCAATGGGACGCTAGTGTGGAGCTATGCGACGGGTGGCAATGTCGTCTCCTGGCCAGAGGTAGTCAATGGCGTGGTCTATGTGGGGTCCTTCGATAACTATGTGTATGCACTCAAGGCCAGTAGCGGCGCCTTGCTCTGGAGCTACCAGACGGGTGGCAGTGTTCAGGCCTCTCCAAGGATAGTGAAGGGCGTGGTCTATGTCGGCTCCGAGGATAACTACGTGTACGCGCTTAAGGCCAGCAGAGGTACCTTGCTCTGGCGCTACCAGACGGGTGGCCAGGTTAGTACGACAGCTGTGCTCTATGTCGGCTCCCTGGGTCAGTACATCTATGCACTGAGCGCGTAAACACAGTATGAAAGGAAGGCTTCAGATGGCACGTTTAAAACCCCTGTTTGTTTTTGCCAGCATGGTGATAGTGACCTCGCTGGTAGTGAGCGCGTTTGCGGTGACGAGTCAACCCGCTCACGCCTCTGCGGGCGCTGGCGTTAACGGCACTCCACGTTATATCGAATTTCATCACAACTTTTCTGACGCTGCTCTTGCAGCTTCACATTTGCCGCACTGGTCCTCGACCTTTAAGGCGGAGGGAAAAAAGTATAAGTATACGATGGTAGGTACCAATCCCGCCAACGGCTCAGCAACTACCACGGTTCCGGTGACCATCGTTCCTCTGAATCTCGTCTTTTCCAATGGACAAAGCTTCGATGGGACATCACAGGTCTCACAGGCGATAGATTCGCCCCTGTTCCAGAACGCGCCGTTCATCAGTGGCACGACGCAGTATGGTGACGCGGTCGCCCGCGCGGAGTTCTGGAACTATATTTCCACCAGCAGCCCCAATTATCATGCGCTGGTGGGGACACCCACGGTTGCGAATACACTGACTATTAATATCCCCTCGGCAGATGGCCAGACGATCAAAGATCCATTCAGCGGGGAGACGATTGGCCTCATCGACATAAACTGGTTCGATCCGCAAATCCAGGCCGAATTGACGGCACTGGGCTTTACACCCAGCATGCTACCGATTTTCCTCTCCCGTAATGTGTACCTGACCCAGGGAGCCCCGCTGCTCCGTAACTGCTGCTTCGGCGGCTATCACGAGGCAATCTACAATTCCTCTGGCCTGCAAACCTACATCTGGAGTAATGATGCCGATGAGGGAGTTCAGGGCGGCTTCAGCGATGATGTCGACTCACTGAGCCACGAAATACTCGAGTGGTTCAATGACCCTTTCGGCGGCAACATTGTACCGAACTGGATATCACCGATCGTTCCGCAGTTCGGCTGCAACAACTATCTTGAAGTTGGTGATCCTCTGGGCGAGGTGACCTTCACGGTGAGCGGCTATAGTGGCGATCACCTGCAAGATGTGGCCTTCTTCAGCTGGTTTGCCCGCCAGTCGCCATCCAAGGCCATCAACGGGCAGTACACCTACCTGGGAACGTTCACAGGCCTTTCTAAAAAGTGCTGACACAACGACCAGTTCCGCCTGCATCAGTACATCTATGCGCTCAGCGCATATGCACTGAAGGTTCAAGCGGAGGAGCGGAGGACAGACTATTGCATCTTCCCCTCAACTGCGATATACTACACGCGTACAAACATATATCCTCCAGTGATGATGAAGAGGAGTAGCCTGCCAGGGATAGCAGAGAGCCGGCGAATGGTGCGATGCCGGTTATTCGCAGCAGGTGAAGGGCGCTTCGGAGCTGGATTCAATGAGTGGCTTCACACGATTGGGTGAAGAAGCAGGGTGGAACCGCGCATCATGCCGCACTTTGTAGTTGCCCCAGGCCTGCAACGGCATGTATTCGTCCCTGGGCGTTTTGTAGAAAGAAATTGAACGCCTGGGGAATTTTTTTGAGGTAGCCACTCAAATAGGTGTAATTTGCCTGAGTGGTTCGACCTCAACAAGTATGTTTTGAGGAAAGGAAAGAAACCACTCATGACACAGACAGAGGACAAGGTTCAAGCAGCAGAGGACACTCCGCTTGTTCCCATCGAGAAGATCGTTTCGCTATGCAAGCGGCGCGGCTTCGTCTACCCCAACTCCGAAATCTACGGTGGCGTCTCCGGCATCTATGACTTCGGGCCGCTCGGCGTCGAATTGCGCAACAACATCCGTCGCTACTGGTGGTGGTCGATGGTGCAGACGAATGATAACGTCGTCGGTATCGAGGGCAATATCATCACCCACCCGCGCGTGTGGGAGGCCAGCGGCCACGTTGAGAATTTCGTTGACCGGCTCGTGGACTGCAAAAACTGCAAGCGGCGTTTCCGCCTGGATCACCTGCCGGTAGAGAACGTCGAGCAGAATAAATGCCCCGAATGCGGCGGCGAGCTGACGGAGCCGCGCCTCTTCAACCTGATGATGGAAACGTACATCGGCGTTGTCGAGGGCGAGCGCATGAAGACCTACCTGCGCGGCGAGGCCTGCCAGAACATCTACCTGGACTACGATAACGTACTGAAGTCCTCGCGCATGCAGATACCTTTCGGCATTTGTCAGATCGGTAAGGCGTTCCGCAACGAGGTAACGCCCGGCAACTTCCTCTTCCGCCAGCGCGAATTCGAGCAGTGGGACCTGCAATTCTTCGTGCATCCGAGCGAGATGCAGAAGTGGTTTGATTACTGGAAAGAGTTCCGCTTCAAGTGGTATGAGGGCATCATCAACCACAAGGATCGCCTGCGCTTCCGCGCTCACGCGCCCGATGAGCTGGCCCATTACGCGAAGCAAGCTTTCGACATCGAGTATCGAACCGTGCTGGGCTGGCAGGAATGGGAGGGCATTCACTGGCGGCAAGACTGGGACCTTTCGCGCCACAGCGAGTACAGCGGCCACGACCTGAGCTATACCGACCCGGAGACCAAAGAGCGGTACATTCCCTGGATCGTCGAGACCTCCGGCGGCGTAGATCGCACTTTCCTGAACCTGCTGCTCGATGCCTACGAGGAAGAGCCACCATCGGGCAAGGATAAGGAGGGTCGCACTGTGCTGCGCCTGCATCCCTGGCTGGCGCCCGTCAAGGTCGCGGTATTGCCCTTGCAGAAGAACAAAGAGGAACTGGTAACGACCGCAAAGGATATCCATAACCGTTTGAAACGCTTCATGGTCGCGCAGTACGATGATGTGGCCAATATCGGTCGCCGCTATCGCCGCCAGGACGAGATCGGCACGCCGTTCTGCGTCACCGTCGATTTCCAGACCCTTGAGGATTCGACGGTCACAGTGCGCGAGCGCGATGGCATGACCCAGATTCGCCTGCCCATGAACGAACTGCCTTCCTACCTGTTGCAGCGTGTTACCTGGAATTACGTATAGAACGTCGGATTTCCAGATAAATTTGTCCCATCGAATCGGGAATCCCTACAGGGCGGAGATATTACCCGATATAAAAAGTGTCCGGGAGAGAGTATCACCGCCCCTACAGGGAAGATAAAAATACCTCAAGTTTCTTCATGCCCAATGTCAGAAATCGCAGCGAGATATCTTCTACCAGCACCGGAGGGCGGATATGGTGATACGCCTCTTTAGCTTTCTGCTCGATGATCTCTGTTAAGTCAAGCGTTTGCATTTCGATCAGATCGATGTTTTTATGAATCACGGGAAAGTCTAGTACATTTGCCCTTGACATGTTCGGATTTGGCCGCTATACTCTTCCACAGAGAAGCCGCAGGAACCAGGCCTTTTCCCGACTTCCCGGCGGGGATTGAAATTCGCGCCTTTCTCACTCCGTCACAATATTCACCAACCGCTCCGGCACATAGATTACGCGGCTCACCTGCTGCCCATCTATATATGCTTGTACTCTGGGAGCCTCTAGCGCCAGCCGTTTGATCTCGGCTTCGGGCGTGTTGTACGCGACTTCGATGCGGCCACGCACGCGACCGTTGACCTGTACGGCCAGTGAAAGCGTCTCGCTGCGGATAGCGCCAGTATCGAATACGGGCCAGGATGCAGTGTGGATCGAGCCAGGCTGGCCCATGCGCTCCCAGAGTTCCTCAGTGATGTAGGGAGCCAGGGGTGCCATGAGCAGCAACAGCGTGCGCAGCTCCTCGCGTGTGACGCCTTGCCTGCTTTCCAGGCTGTTGAGCAACTCCATCAGCGCGGCAACAGCAGTATTGTATTTTAGAGCAGCGATATCTTCGGTGACGCGCTTGATGGTTTGGTGAAGGACACGCCGCGCATCTCCCTGGACAGCTTCCTCGACCACGCGCGCGGCCTGGCGCGTGACCAGCGACCAGGCGCGGTCAAGGAAGCGCACGACCCCGCCGATGCCCCGGTCGCTGAAATCGCCGCCGGCATCATAAGGTCCCATGAACATCAAGTAGACTCTGAACACATCCGCGCCGAAGCGCGCGATGTACTCGTCCGGGTTGACGACGTTCCCCCTCGATTTGGAGATCTTCGCGCCATCCTTCGTAATTGTGCCGTTGGCACGGAAGCGTTTGAAGGGCTCCTCGAACTCCAGGTAGCCAAGATCGTGCAGCGCCATTGTGATAAAGCGTGCGTACATCAGGTGCAGAACGCTGTGTTCCAGGCCGCCGATGTACATGTCAACCGGCAGCCACTTGCGCGCTAGGGCCGGGTCCCAGGCCTGCGCCTCGTCATCGTGAGACAGGTAGCGCAGGTGGTACCAGGCTGAGTCCAGGAAATTATCGCTGACATCCGTTTCGCGCCTGGCCGATTGGCCGCAGATGGGGCAGGTCGTCGTGACGAACTCCTCGATGGCTGCGAGCGGTGACGCTCCGGTTCCGGTGGGCATCCAGTTTTCCGTGCTGGGTAGGAGAACCGGCAGCTGGTCTTCCGGCACCGGTACGGCTCCATGCCGCGGGCAGTAGATGATTGGAATAGGCGGCCCCCAGTACCTTTGACGGCTGATGAGCCAGTCGCGCAGGTGGTATTTCGCGGCCCGCTTGCCACTACCACGCTCCTCGAACCAGGCAGCAATGGCGTCGCTGGCCTGTGCAGAAGTCATGCCTGAATACGCGGCGGAGTCGATCAGCATTCCCGGTTGCACATATGCTTCTCCGGTTTGCTGCACCTGTTCCACAAACAGTGCTGCATCGTCATCGGGTGGGATAACTACCACGCGCACCGGCAGCCCCATGGCTTTCGCGAAGGCCATGTCGCGTTCATCGTGCGCCGGAACGCCCATGATCGCGCCCGCGCCGTAGCCTTCCAGGACGAAATCGGCTACCCAGATGGGAATGCGCTCGCCGGCCAGGGGATGCAGGGCAAAAGCTCCGGTGAAGACGCCCGTCATGACACGCTGCTCGTCGTCGTGTGGACGGTTGGCCTTCTGCTGGTAGGCGGTGACAGCCGCAAGGTACTCGCTCGCTGTGATGCGCGTGATGAGCGGGTGAAGTGGGGCCAGCGCTACGAAGGTCATGCCGAAGATGGTATCCGGGCGCGTCGTATAGACCTGTACGCTCTCGCCCGGCAAACTATCGATCTGCATCTCAAATTCGAGTCCCTCTGAACGGCCTATCCAGTTGCGCTGGGCCGTTTTGACGCGCTCCGACCAGTCGAGCCATTCCAGGTTGTCCAGGAGCCGCTGCGCGTAAGCGGTCAGTTTCAGGAACCACTGTTCCAGCCAGCGCCGCTCTACCAGCGTCCCGCAGCGCTCGCAGCGACCGGCAATCACCTGTTCATCGGCCAGCACAGTCTTGTCCTTTGGACACCAGTTGACCGGCGCGGTCTTGCGTTCGGCCAATCCAGCTTTGAACAATTGCAGGAAAACCCACTGCGTCCATTTATAGTAGCGCGGGTCGGTGGTATGCACTTCGTGCGACCAGTCGAAGCGATTGCCGATGCGCTTCAACTGCTGTTCGCGAAAATGTTCGACGTTGCGCGCGGTAAGCTGCATAGGATGCACGCCGCGCTTGATGGCGAAGTTTTCGCTATGGATGCCGAAAGCGTCGAATCCCATCGGCTCGAAGACATCATACCCTTGCATGCTCATCCAGCGTCCATGAATATCCGAGCCAACGTAGGAATACATGTTGCCCACATGCAATCCCTCAGCGGAAGGGTAGGGGAACATCATGAGGTTGTAGTAGGGGCGTTCAGCGCGTTCCAGGTCTACCTGGTAGAGATGCTGCTGCTCCCAGCGCTCGCGCCACTTCTCCTCGAAGCGCGCGAAATCATACCTGGGCGGTCGCACATGTGCGAGTTGAGATGATGACCTTTGTTGGGTTTGTTGCCCTTGTTCTGGCGTGCCAGCATCGATGCTGGCCGGTTCCTGTTGTGGCATTCGCTCCTCCTTGTTGCTTTTGGACAGCGCGGAGGGCAAAAAGAATGCGCCCTCCGCCCGACAAGGGCGAACAGTGCGCATAAGACTCACTTTCGCGGTACCACCTTGCTTCGCCGCTATCTCGCGATAGCAGCCTTTCTGGGTGCGAATACACCCGCGCTCTGTAACGGGAGTTCCCGGCGATTGCTACTTACACCCTCCAATGCTGGAGTGGCGTTTCACAGTCGCGGCTCACGAGGCAGTTTCAGTCCGTTCCCGGCGCTGGCTCGCATCACCCACCAGCTCTCTGAAGCCGGAGCGCAAACCTACTTCCCTCGATCAATGCTACGTATGATATTGTTAAGAATGAAGGTATACTAGGCGGGGCAGTTTGTCAAGTCACGCCATGTAGCATGTAGCTTTCAGCGGCCTCTCTCCGTCTGATATACTGAGACCAGATACTATCTCATCAGGTAAGGAAGATATAACGAATGACGCGCGTACTCTCATATAATATCCTCGTCGGTGGCCGACCTCGCATTGATCAGATAACTGCTATGATTCAATCTGCTGATCCTGATGTCGTTGGACTCGTCGAGGCTACTAATCCCCGGGTAGTTGAGACACTGGCAAAACGGCTCGGCATGGAATACCGGATGAGTGCCAGTGGCCGGCATAGCACGGATTGGCAGGTCGCTGTGCTCAGCCGTCTTCCCATAGTTCGAATGCAGGTACATATACGCCCTGCTCTCCTGACGAAGCCCCTCTTAGAGGTGTGTGTTGAGGAAACGGATGGCAATCAGCTTACGGTCTTTGTCACGCACCTGACAGCATCTTTTAGTCATGGACGAGCCGGCGACAGCATCCGGCGCACTGAAGTGCGGGAAATTTTGCGCATTATGGCCCCCTTACAAGGAATGCCTCATCTTTTAATGGGCGATTTCAATGCGCTCGCGCCAGGAGATCGCTTGAAAGGTAGCGCGCTGCTGGGCTATCTCGCGATGTTGGATCAGCGCTACAAGCAAGATGCGCTGGTCAACAGTGGGCATCCCTACCTGAATTTTGTGGTACCCCCCGCTTTCCATATCTTCAACCCCATCCTGCGCGCTGTTCCACGCAGCAGGATATTAGCGCCGATTTTTGACGAGCTGGTCACGCTTTATGCGCCGCGCGGCAGCATTGACCTGTTACTGAAAGCGGGCTATACGGACAGTTTTCGCTATGCGAACCCGCGTGCCTCGGGCTTCACCTGCCCGGCGGGCGCGCCTGCCGGCCGTATCGACTATATCTTTGCCAGCCCTGAAATGGCCCGGCGTCTTAGCGGTTGCAAAATAATCACGGAGGGAAATGGCGTTCAGGGTGAGCAGGCCAGCGATCACTATCCCGTGCTCGCTGAGTTTGGAGAGAGCGTGCAGCATACGCTGCATGACAGGGGTCGGAAAGATGTCGAGGAATTAGATGTGTTCCAATAAAACAGGCGTTTTATTGGAACACATCTTTTGTCTTTTCAAACAGGTTGCGGAAGATGTTTTTATCGTTTTGTTCGGCCTGCTCGCGTTCCAGGCGAGCAAACTCCTCAAGTAGGCGCTTCTGCTCGGCGGTCAGGTTGGTGGGCGTAACCACTTTCACGATTACGTGCTGATCACCGCGAGCATTGCTATGCACGACCGGCACCCCCATACCTTTCAGGCGGAACGAGCGATTGCTCTGCGTGCCTGCCGGAATCTTGAGCATCGTCGTCTTGCCATCGACTGTAGGCACCTCGACTTCGTCGCCCAGCGCAGCCTGTGTAAAGCTGATCGGCAGCTCGTAGAGGATATCGTTGCCCTGGCGTTTGAAGAATGGATGCGGCTTCACTGTGAGAATCACGTACAGGTTTCCCGGCGTTCCACCGCGGGCGCTTACCTCGCCCTCGCCCGTCACGCGCACATTGATACCATCATCCACGCCGGCAGGAATATTGACCACCACGCGGCGGTTGTTGCGCACGCGTCCCTGCCCGCGGCACTTCTCACAGGGTGTTGTAATGACGCGCCCCTCTCCGTGACAACGCTCACACATCGTCACATTGACAAACTGCCCAAAGATGGACTGCTGCACCCGGCGAATCTCGCCCGTGCCCTGACAGGAGGAGCAGCGAGCCGTCGAAGTGCCAGGCTGGGCGCCACTGCCACGACAAGCCGAACAGGTCTCCCAACGCGGCAGTTCAATCTCTTTCTGGCAGCCAAACACCGCCTCTTCAAAGGTAATCGTCAGTTCATATTTCAGGTCTGCGCCGCGCTGCATGCCTGAACGGCGCTGCGAAGTCGTAGTCCCCGCGAAAAATGTTTCAAAAAGATCATTGATTGAACTGAATCCAGCAAAATCAAAGCCCGCCGCCCCCGAACCATTCACGCCCGCATGTCCATAGCGGTCATAGGCAGCACGCTTCTGCGGATCGCTCAATACTTCATAGGCTTCATTGATTTCAATAAAGCGGGCTTCCGCTCCCTGCTCTTTATTGGCATCTGGGTGGTACTGCTTGGCAAGACGGCGAAAGGCCTTCTTCAGTTCCTCTTCGCTTGCACTGCGTGATACACCCAGTACCTCATAATAGTCTCGTTTATTCGTGGCCATCGACCGGTCCTTTAAAGTGAGCAACAGGGCGCGGCTCTTTCCGCGCTACCAGGTTTAAAACTGATTTTCCGTACTTCATTCCATACTACATTGTTTTTTCAGGTATAGCAAGCCATGCACCTTGCTATACCCGAGAGAGCCCTTACTGGTCGCCCAACAGGGCAGGAGATACACTCCTAAACAAGAGCATTTCTCCCATTATTCCCCAGACAGTCACCTGGGGCGATCAATCTGGCCCCTACATCTCTTTATATTCGCCCTCGATGGTATCATCGTGAGAGCCGCCCTGGTCTGAGGGGTTACCCTGATCCGCACTGCCGCCGAAGTCGGCTCCCGGGCCACCGGCTCCAGCGCCGGACTGCCTGTAGATGGACTCACTGATGCGATGGAAGGATTGCTCCAGCGCCTCACGCGAAGCTTTGATGCGAGCCACGTCATCGGTCGAGAGCGCGGCCCGGATGTCGGCAATTTTGGACTCCAGTTCGCTCTTTTGTTCTGTCGTGATCTTGTCACCCAGGTCCGAGATGCTCTTTTCCGCACGGTAGGCAGCGCTATCTGCCAGGTTGCGCTCCTCTACCTCTTCCTTGCGCCGCTTGTCTTCGGCGGCGTGGGATTCGGCGTCGCGTACCATACGATCGATCTGGTCTTTAGAGAGACCGCTGGATGCTACGATGGTAATCTTTTGCTCGCGCCCGGTGCCCTTGTCGCGTGCCGAAACGTTCACGATGCCGTTGGCGTCGATATCGAATGTTACCTCGATCTGTGGGATGCCGCGAGGAGCAGGCGGAATACCATCCAGGATAAAGCTGCCCAGCGAGCGATTATCCTTGGCGAACTCGCGCTCACCTTGCAGGACATTGATCTCTACACTTGGCTGGTTGTCGCTGGCCGTCGAGAAGACCTGGCTCTTTTGCGTTGGAATGGTTGTGTTGCGCTCGATCAGGCGCGTAAAGACGCCGCCCAGCGTCTCGATGCCGAGGGAGAGCGGGGTGACATCGAGCAGCAGGACATCTTTAACGTCTCCTGTCAGCACGCCTGCCTGGATAGCAGCTCCAACGGCGACCACTTCGTCAGGGTTCACGCCGCGATGTGGATCGCGATCAAAGATGCGGCGCACGAGCGTCTGCACCGCCGGCATACGTGTCTGGCCACCAACCAGCACGACCTCGTTGATATCGCCGGGGCGAATGCCTGCGTCAGCGAGGGCCTTCATGACGGGGCCGCGCGATTTCTCGATCAGGTCCTCTACCAGCTGCTCCAGCTTCGAGCGGGTCAGCGTCATGTTCAGATGCTTGGGACCGCTGGCGTCTGCCGTGATGAACGGCAGGTTGATCTCCGTCTGCATCGAACTGGAGAGTTCTTTCTTAGCCTTCTCCGCCGCCTCTTTCAAACGCTGCAAGGCCATGCGATCCTGTCGCAGATCGATACCCTGCTCCTTGCGGAACTCATCGGCCATCCAGTTAATAATGCGCTGGTCGAAGTCGTCGCCCCCCAGGTGGGTGTCGCCATTGGTGCTCTTGACCTCAAAGACGCCATCCCCAAGTTCCAGGATCGAGATATCGAACGTGCCACCACCGAGATCATAGACGCCGATACGCTCGTCCTTTTTCTTATCCAGGCCGTATGCCAGCGACGCGGCTGTCGGCTCGTTAATGATGCGCAAGACTTCCAACCCGGCGATCTTACCGGCATCCTTGGTCGCCTGGCGCTGCGCGTCATTGAAGTAGGCCGGAACGGTAATCACCGCCTGCGTCACACGCTCACCGAGATAGGCTTCAGCATCTGTCTTGAGTTTCTGTAAGATCATGGCTGAAATTTCCGGCGGGCTATACTGCTTGCCCTGCACCTCTACCCAGGCATCACCGTTGCTGGCCCGCACCACTTTATATGGCACCAAGCGCCGGTCGCGATCCACTTCAGGATCGTCGTACTTGCGACCCATGAAGCGCTTGATGGAGTAGATGGTGTTCTCAGGGTTGGTGACTGCCTGGCGCTTTGCCACCTCACCGACGAGACGCTCGCCACTCTTGTTCATTGCCACGATGGAGGGGGTGGTGCGCGACCCTTCCGCGTTTGGAATAACGACAGGCTCACCGCCTTCCATGACAGCGACGCACGAGTTGGTTGTTCCCAGATCGATTCCAATAACCTTTGGCACAGTTGCCTCCTAAAAATGTATAGTGTATCAATTGTTTATGATAAATGCGTAGGAGCGACCCTGAATGGGCCGCCCAACCTGGATCGGGCGTGACCCCTACTCACTCGTCAAATCCATAGACTTCAGCCAGTAGCTCATTCATCACCTGAGTCATGTAGCGCACTACGGCGATGGCACGTCCATATTGCATACGTGTAGGGCCGATGACGCCCAATAAACCGCCGATCTTGCCTTCATGTCCATAGCGGGCTACGACCAGGCTGACATCCTTCATGTCATCCCACTCGTTCTCTCCGCCGATGATCACCTGCACGCCGTCGGATTCGCGCAAGTGGGAGGCAAGGGCTGGAAGAAAACGATTTTGCTCCAACACTTCCATTACTTTACGCACACGCTCGCTGCGCTCTTCTTCCGGGCCCATGCGGCTGTACTCCGGCTGCTCCAGGATATTGACCACCCCTTCGCGGTAGAACACATCACCCAGCGGGTCGCCATGCTGCTCTAGAATGCGTGCGATAGTGGTGCCGATTAGATGCTCTACTGGCGAAAGATCATTTTGTTCCAGGATCTTTTTCACCTCGCCGGCACTTTTTTGCTGGAGGAGCTTATTCAAACGGTCCGCTGCTGAGCTTAATTCTTCTTGCTCAATCGGGTCTTCCAGAAGCAAACGCTGCTGCTTTACCGTTCCATCCATCAGTACAAGTACCAGGTGGGCGGAAAGCTCTGTAACAGATAGCACTTCGAAGTGCTTCAGCCGGCCCTCATCAGCCCGTGGGGGTGTCATGACCGCCGCGCTGTGCAACAAACGTGCCATGACCGAAGCCGTCAAACGCACCCACTGGTCCAGTTGGTCCTGTACCTGGTAGAACTGGTGGCGAATGAGGCGCTGCTCATCCAACGAGAGCGCCGATTCCTGCATGAGATGCTCTACAAAATAGCGATATCCCAGGTCAGTAGGAACGCGCCCGGCGGACGTATGTGGCTGGTAGATGAGGTGCCCCTCCTCCAGCCCGGCCAGTTCATGACGAACAGTAGCGGAACTGAAACTCAGACCATATTTACGCACCAGGGTTTCAGATGCAACTGGTGTAGCGGTGTGAATGTACTCTTCGACAAGTGCGCGCAGGATTTGCTGCTTGCGCGGGCTCATTGGTATCATATGCTCATATACCCTCACGGCATATCTTGATAAAGGTATGATACTTCGTTTGTCAAGAATGATTGCTAGCACTCTCACCGCGAGAGTGCAAATACAGAATAGCACTCGGCAGGCGTGTTTGTCAAGGGTTCAAAGCAGAGGTACTATGGAGTGGAGCAAGAAGAAGACGGGTGGCCTCAAATAGGAGCCGGCCATCTTCTTCTTGCCCGCTGCTTCTTATAGGAGAGATGACTATGGTGTTGGCGTGGGTGTAATATTCCCATTCCCATTGTTACCGCTCATCGGCTGTGGAATATCGCTGGTCAGCATCCAATCAGTATAGCCTGTGCCATACAAGCCGGTCTGTGCTGAGACGGTTTGCTGGACTACCCCGGGAGGCACCTGGAACTGTCCGGGAGGTAAAATGGTTGAAATGTTGCCACACGGCAGCAGTGGGTCGCCCTCGCAATGCCCACTCACACGTTCTATCACGCTGTGCCAGATAGGTGCGGCGCCTGTGATACCAATGGGGTGATTGTACATAATGCTATTATCAGCATTACCGGACCAGACTCCTACTACTACATTGGTCGTGTAGCCAATCGCCCAGTTATCCCTGAAGCTATCAGTCGTACCTGTTTTAGCTGCCACTTGCGGGTGAGTACCGTTAGGCAGTGTCCAGTCCCACATAGAAAGTACGTGATCGCCTTCAAACTCGTAGCTGCGAGCATTTTCGTCGGTCAGCATTGAGGTGATCAGAAAAGAGATCTGTGGGCTGAGTACCTGCACACCTTGCGGATGGTTGGGATCAAAATGATAAATATGATCTCCATAGTTGTCCCAGATATCCAGGACGCCCTGCGGGGGAACGCGCACACCCTGATCGGCAAAGACCTGGTAAGCGCCTACCATCTGGAATAGGGAAACGCCTGCCGTTCCAAGGGCAAAGGCAGGGCCCAAAGTCTTCGGATCTATGCCTGTTATACCCATACGCTCCGCCATCGTCAGCACATTGTTTGTACCTGCATACATGAGGGCCTTGATTGCAGGAATGTTGAACGAGTTCTGCAGGTCCATATGAATGGGCCATTTTGTATTGTTATAGGAGCCACCGTAATCGCTAGGGACGTAAGCGATTGATTGTGGATCACCGGACTGCGGTCCATAATACTTGGGGAAATAAGTCTTCACATCCGGCAGCACGATTCCGGGATACCATCCCATCTCGAATGCCGTGGCATAGACGATGGGTTTGAAGGATGAACCGGGCTGGCGAGGCGAAAGGGCCGCGTTGTATTGCCCATCAATTCGCGGATCTTTAGAATTGAAGTTTGCGCTGCCGTCCATGGCCAGAATTTCACCGTCCTTCGCGTTCATCACCACTACCGCGGAGTCGTTGACATTCTCAACCGTATTGAGCGGCCCATCGCCTCCTACAAGAGGCTGGTATTCCGGTTCGTCCAGATGACGATGGACGGCGTTCTCCACGAAAGCTTCCAGGTTAGAGTCGATAGTGGTACGAATATTGAAGCCACCTGACAGAAACAGGTGTACTCCCACCTGGGGATCACCGTTTCCCAGGGCCGTCTCGAGCTGCGAAATGACCCAATCCACAAAATGTGGATCCTTTTTGAAGTAGTGATAGCCGGGGAACGTCATTTTTGCCGTCAATGCTTCTGCCTGATTCACCATATCCTGTGTGATTGGGCCATAGTCCTCGACCTGGTCTCCTAGCCCGAGGTTGATATGCATATTCAGCGCGAGCATCTGACTCAATACATATTGCTGGCGTAAGAGCGCCTGCTGTAGATTGCTGGAACTTATGGTCGGATCGTAAGCAGGCGGATCCTGCGGCATACCGGCCAGCAATGAGGCGCGTGCCAGCGCCAGGACAGGATCGGGTTGACCCTTACTATTAAGGGCCAGATTGACGATAGCCGGGGTGCATTTGAAATTCTTATCGCAAAGCGGTTTCAGGCCAAAGAAGTCCTCGACTGCCGCCTCGACGCCGATATCCTGCGCGCCGAAAGGAGCGACATTGAAGTACATCTCCAGGATTTTCCATTTGGGATACTGCTGCGTCAGGCCGATTGCCAGCGCGGCTTCAGGAATTTTGCGTTGTAGGGTGTCCTGGGTATTACCGGTCAAGTTTTTCACCAATTGTTGTGTAATCGTGCTGGCGCCACTCTGAATCTGGCCGGAAGTGACATTCTGAGTGGCGGCCCGAATAATCGCCAGCGGATTGACGCCCGCGTTATCCCAGAAGGTATTATCTTCTGCCGCGATCATGGCGTCCTGCATGACCCCTGGAATTTGATTATAAGCGACAGGAGTGCTGCGTCCCGCACTATCATAGGCATTAAATAGGAGTACGCCATTGCGATCATAGATATGCGTAGTCTGGTCAAGTCCCACCCGTGACGCCAGTCCCTGAACTTGTGGCAACTGGCTCTGATAGTAAGCGTAAGCTGCGGCAGTTGCCCCCGATGAGGCGATGACCAGCAGCAGCGCGAAAACAGTAGCTACGATAGCCCAGATTTTTTTACTATTGGGCCGGGCGCGTTTCCAGCGTGCTCTGCGGTGGCGCATGCGCATCGAGATGCGTACCGCCCGCGAACGTTGCCAGCGCTCCGAACGCCTATGTAACTCCGGCGGCGTAGGTGGATGATACAGGACAAGCGGCTCCTGGGGAACATTGACATTGCGCGCTGCTACTATTTTACCTGACCAGCTGCGCACCATCTGTACCGCGTTTGATAGCAACGAGGGCGAAGGCCATCCCTGTGGTGAGGGCCATCCTTGTTGCTGTGGTGGCGCTGGTGGCGCTGGTGGCGCAGATGGCACAGGCATAGGTGAATAGGACGGTGGCCCTTGCGTCTGGAGACTAGCAGGAGGAGAATATTGTTGAGGTATCTGTGGTTGCTGCCTGGCGTAATCGCGTAACAGACTTCCCGCCGGGCGATTTTGCTGGTATCCATTGCTGGCTTCGGGTTGATATCCGTTCGAATATTGCTGATTGTCGAAGTTATTGCTCATAATAGATTTCCTTGATATCCTCAATATCTTCTAGTAGTGAATGCCACTGCCCCCTGTCAGTAGCATCTCTACGCCCCATCGTCCTTTATCTTTCTTAGAAAGAACGAAGCGCTTGCGTAGTTTCCGGGAAAAACAAACTTTTATCCTCCCCTCGCCATCCCTCTCCAGAAGCTTGATAGAAGCTTCGACTTGATTATCTCAACGCTAGAACATAAGCAGGTTAACAAAACCACCTATTTTGGCTATAGCATCAGGTAGGGACCACCTTTATCGCGTCTCTGGACCTGGTTCAGTATGGGAACAGCTATACAGCAAACCGGGAATCTTGTAGAATAGGACGCGACTCACAGCAACCGGGCTCCTATATCTGGGGGCAACTTTGAACAAATTTTTTTCGTAAGGATGGACAAGCAAGATGGAAGTGTCTGATTCACCCTCGCACTACTATCCCTCTGACGCGCTGTCATTAGATGAACTGGCCTACTGGATTGCTTTCAACCGCGTACTCGGCATAGGCCCCGTCCGTTTCAAGTTACTGCTCGATTTCTTTCACGATGATGTCGCCGCGGCATGGCATGCCGGTAGCAAAGAACTGGCGCAGGCCGGCCTGGAGCCGAAGATCATCGAACGTTTCCTGAAGCAGCGTGCCGCCATCATACCAGAGCGAGAGCTTGAGCGCCTGGACAAATTACATATTCGAGTAATGACATGGAAAGACAAAACATATCCGGCTCTGCTGAAAGAGGTCGAGGCTCCTCCTCCTGTGCTCTATATTTATGGCGCCTTCATAGAGGCCGACCAGTTTGCCCTGGCTGTGGTTGGCACGCGCAATTCGACTACCTATGGCCGGCAGGTGACCGAACACATGGTGACCGACCTGGTAAAAGGCCAGGTCACCGTGGTAAGTGGCTTAGCTCTGGGCATCGACACCATCGCTCACACGGCTGCTTTGGATGCCGGTGGTCGCACGATAGCGGTGCTGGCGAATGGCCTCGACACAATCTATCCACCCATCAATCGTGGCCTGGCGCGGCGTATCGTAGAATCAGGCCAGGGCGCGTTGATTACGGAATATCCGCTGGGAGTTCAGCCCGAAAGCGGCAATTTTCCTGCTCGCAACCGCATTATCTCTGGGCTTTCGCTTGGCGTGCTGGTCATCGAAGCGCCCGAAAAAAGCGGCGCGCTCATCACCGCCAACTTTGCTCTGAAGCAGGGGCGCGAAGTCTTCGCCGTCCCCGGCAGCATTCTCTCCAGCAGGAGCAAGGGCGTCAACCGCCTGATCCAGGATGGTGCACGCCCGGTGATGGATGTGAAGGACATTCTGGAAGCCCTCAACCTCTTCATGATCCCGCAACATATCGAGATGCAGGCTGCGCTGCCAGAGAATGCCGAAGAGCGTGTGCTTCTCGATTTGATCGGCCACGAGCCGCGTCACGTGGACGATCTGATTCGCGAGTCAGGATTAGCAACAACTGTTGTTGCCTCAACATTGATGATGATGGAATTGAAAGGGATGGTGAAGCAGGTGGGAGGGATGCAGTTTGTGCTGGCGAGATGAAAGGAGCAAAAACCCATGGCTTCGCAAACCACAAAAACTACCGATCCGTCTGTTCAAATAACTCTATCATTGTTACAAGATTTTTTCGGCGCTGCTGATGTGCCCCCATTTGCTGTGCGGTTGTGGGAAGGAACGATCTGGCAATCAAAGCCGGAAGCAGCGGAGCCGGCGCGTTTCACACTGGTACTCCAGCATCCGGGAGCGCTGCGGAAGATGTTCCTGCCACCCAGCGAACTGAATCTGGGCGAGGCGTATATTTACAATGACTTTGATATCGAGGGGGATATCGAAGCCGTGTTTCCGGTAGCGGATCAGATCATGGATGAGCGTTGGGGAAAGATGGCACAGGTCCGCTATGGGAAACGGTTGTTGAGCTTGCCTCGCACAGGCCAATCTCGCCCTGGCGATACAGGCGCTAGATTGCGGGGCGCGCTGCACTCGAAAGAGCGCGATAAGCAGGCCATCTCCTATCACTACAATCGTTCCAATGATTTCTATGCGCTCTGGCTGGATCAGCGCATGGTCTACTCCTGCGCCTACTTTGCTAGTCCCGATGACGACCTGGATACGGCCCAGCAGCGCAAGCTCGAGTATATTTGTCGCAAGTTGCGCTTGCGCCCGGGAGAGCGCCTGCTGGATATCGGCTGCGGTTGGGGTGGATTGGTGATCTATGCCGCGCAACATTATGGAGTCGACGCCTATGGCATTACCTTGAGCCAGACGCAGGTAGACCAGGTGCAGCAACGCATCCGGCAGGCGGGTTTGACGGACCGCTGCCGCGTGGAGCTGCGCGATTATCGCGATATGAACGAGGAATACGCCTATGAGAAAATTGTGAGCGTGGGTATGTTTGAACATGTGGGCGAGGCCCTGCTGCCCACGTATTTTAAACAGGCGTGGCAGCTTTTGCGACCGGGCGGAGTCTTCCTTAACCATGGAATAGCCAGTGTGATGACCGCAACCGCTTTGCAGGAATCATCCTTTAACCAGAAATATGTGTTTCCAGATGGTGAACTGGTGCCGATCAGTACGACATTGCGCATAGCCGAGGCAAGCGGCTTCGAGGTACGCGACGTTGAAAGCCTGCGCGAGCATTATGCGCTTACGTTGCGCCATTGGGTCAAGCGGTTAGAGGCTCATGCCGAGAAGGCACGCCGCTCTACCAACGAGGTCACCTATCGTATCTGGCGGCTATACATGGCCGCATCGATCCATGCTTTCAAAACTGGACGGACGAACATTTATCAGACGCTGCTGGCTAAAGCTGACCATGGTGATAGCCGATTGCCTCTGACGCGCGGCGATTGGTATGCCTGAAAGAGCGCCCGGTGGGTAGCCTCTTTCAGATAGAAAAGCGCTTGAGAGATTCCCCCTCTCAAGCGCTTTTGATTTTTTCGGTTCTGCTAAGAGGTTACCAGATCAACCCATTGTAACAGTAACCGTCAGTTTCGTCTTGTGATTCTGGTTGGGTATGGTGTAAACGTAGGTTCCAGCTCCCCCATAGTAAATGTAGTTGACCTGACCTGGGATCTGGCTGAAGAAGTAGGTGCCATTCAAGTAGACATCTACATTCTCATTGGTCGTGTTGGTGATGGTGTTGCAGGCCTGGCCCTGAATCTGGGTGCAGGAGAGCTTCTTCGGCTTGAAGACAGGTTTCCCTTTCTTGTTGTCCTTGATGTTCGAATTCGGCGTGCCGGATAACGGCGTGGTGCCAACTTTGAATGTGACACTATGTGCCGGAGATGCTACTGCCTGCGCGCTCGCTGTGAGCGTCATAAAACCCATGGAGAGCACGGCTAGCAGCGTACTAAGGACGACGGTAAGCAGAAATCGTTTTTGGACCATGTTTCTTCCTTCCTCCTTGAAGAAATATTTCCCCCTACGAGGTTGCAGATCGAACCTCATAAGTATACTATACAATAAAAATCGCCAAAAAACATCCCCCTTTTGCCTTTTTGATCAAGCTTCTTGCATAATTAATTCCTGTGTAAATTTATATATAGCTTATTTTCATCATAAAAGACTTTTTCGTTCTCTTAAAAGACGAGTGAGGTTCATTTTCTGCGTTTTGTACAGAATTGCAACCAGCCCTTAACCGTTTCTTAACCACTTTGCCCTTTCGTATCCTGTCATTTCCTTCCATAATTGCAATTGATACCCACAAATACTTTTATTTGGATGCATTTCTGTAGTTGAGTTTTTTGAAAGTGAGATGGTCACATGTGCATCTCTTCTCGCTCAAAGATGAGCATTGTTCTCTCGTTCGTCACTATCCTGGCTATCGCCAGCGGATTTGCGGTGACGGGTTTTTTCCATAGTTCATCGACCCTGGCTCATGCAGCCGGCAATCCGTACTCGGTCAGCCAGGAGCAGTGAGCGCGGTAGTCCGGGCCGACTTAACTAACGCGAAAGGCTCTTCCGCGTCTTCTGATACCGATTTTTCTACGATCCAGGTCGATCGCCCTACCCGTAAAGGTGGCACAAGTAGCGCGAATGGCCTGCCGGAAGCGCCGGCATCACCGTCAGGAAATGGACATTCGTTGTTGCAGAATTTCAATGGGTTGAGCGGCGTTGACAGCTTCAATGTGAATGGCAGCACTGTTGAACCGCCTGACCAGGGCCTCTGTGTCAACGGTGATTATGTGCTGGAAGAAGTCAATTCCGTTTTCGCGCTTTACCACCGCAATGGTACGCTTGCTTCCGGGCTGATCAGTATGAACAGCTTCTTCGGCGAGTCGCCATCTGAGTTCACCAGCGACCCGCGCTGCTATTTTGATCCCGCGACGCAGGCATGGTTTAGCACCATTCTTACCATTGACCCGAAAAACTAGCATTCGCATTTCGATATCGAGGTCAGTACGAATGACAATCCACTCAAAGCGGCGGTGGTCTATAAAATCGATACAACCGACAATCGCGACCCAGGTTGTCCTTGCTTTGGTGATCAGCCGCTCTTCGGGCTTGACCAGTTCAATTTCTATGTGAGTACCAACGAATTTTCTATTCTTGGGCCGCAGTTCAACGGCGCGCAGATTTACGTGCTCGATAAAGCGGCTCTGGTACACAATACGAAGGTCAACTATGTGCATTTCGGCAACCTGAACATCGGTGGTACTATTGCGGCTTCGGTGCAGCCCGCCATCAATCATGGCGATGTCAACGCCGAATACTTCTTGAACTCACTTGATCCCAATGGAACGTTCGATAATCGTCTCGGCGTCTGGGCCATGACCGGTCGCGATAGGGTAGGGAAAGGCGGCGTGCCGAATCTCAGCAGTGTAGTGATTACCTCGGAGACCTATGGACTGCCACCGAGTGCACAAAGCCCGCATAATGAACTGATCAATACCGATGATGATCGTATGCAGCAGGTTCAGTTCATCAACGGGCAGCTATGGTCTTCCCTGACCACGGCCATTACTATCCCTGGTGATACGCAGATTCGCTCGGCGGCAGCCTGGTTTGAAATCTCGCCCCATTTGAAAGGGAATGTCATCGGCGGCGCTAATGTAACCAATCAGGGATACGTAGACATGCTGGGCACTTACCTGATGTACCCGGTAATTCAGGCCAGCCCCGATGGCACAGTTGTCATGACGATGAGTCTATCAGCAGCGCAGGTATATCCCAGCGCGGTATATACCGTCATGCCGTCAGGCAAGACCGGATTTGGAGCTGTGCAGGTTGCAGCTGCCGGAGTTTACCGCGTGCGTGAGTATGCCTGCTTGCCGAAATTTGGCGGTCTGTGTCGCTGGGGCGACTATTCAGCGGCCGTTATTGATCCATCGAACAATGGCAAGACCATCTGGATGGCAACCGAGTACATTCCAGGGCCGGGATATACGCATACGAACTGGGGAACTCGCGTAATGGAAATACAGGCATAGCTTAGTGTATTTGCACTTGCCCTTTTCGGGTGTGGGGTAGAATTGTCTTGTACGGCTGCGGCAGGAGCAAGGCCTTTTCCCCATCTCCCGATTGGGATTGAAATTCCTCCTCCTTGAGTTGCTCCTTTCGCTAAAAACGAGGAGGGCTGCTGATGTAACAGATCAGCGGCCCTCCTCGTTTTTTAGTAGAGAGAGTAGTGGGAAGGACCGCTACTGCAAGAGAAATCGCGTGCTATTGTAATCTCAAACGGGTTTGGGCGAGGGTTGAGTTCCTGCTACCTCTCATAGGGGAAAGTATACTACCACACCCGAAAAGGTCAGGTGGAGATGCACCAATGATATTCCTTGATCACGTGCTCAACGCAACGCAAGGGGTGCTGCGCTTTGCGGGAAAACAGCAACGCTTCGATGCTTTTAACCACGATACCAGGCAACTGATTCCTGGTGAACTCTTTGTAGCCGTGCGCGGCGAACGCGGCGACGGCCATGATTACCTGGACGATGCTGTGAAGCGTGGCGCGGCAGGCCTGCTGCTAGAGGCGCGCTATGTGAACGCGCTTTCCCAGGAGGCGCAGTCGGCGATACAACAGGCAGGCATTGCTGTCATCGTCGTAGACGATACGCGCATCGCCTTACAACAGTATGCCCGCTTCATCTTGCAGCGCTGGCACCCGACAGTTATTGCCATCACCGGCAGTACCGGCAAGACCAGCACAAAAGAAGCTATTGCGACTGTCCTGGCCAGTAACTTTGCCACATTTCGCAGCTGGCAGAACTACAATGATCTTCTAGGATTGCCGCTCTCACTCGGTCGTCTCGAAGAGCGCCACGAGTATGCCGTGCTGGAGATGAGCTGCGATCATCCGGGTGAAATTCGGGACCTGTGTCGTATCGTGCAGCCCCAGGTTGGAGTCCTGACTAATATCAGCCCGGCGCATCTCCAATATTTCGGTAGCCTTGATCGATTGGCGGAAGAGTTATCTTCACTTCTCACCCATCTTCCCCAGGAAGGTGCTGCCATCGTCAATATCGATGATGCACGCATCCGTGATATCATCTCAAACGGCAGGATAAATTCACGTGCCGGGTCCATTGTTGCTCCTATCATACCTTTTATGCCCCTGGCAGCACAAAACGTGAAATTGACGTGGCAGGGCACCCGTTTTGATGCTCCAGTACGTCTTTCTTCGCACCTGCTGGGCGCGCATCATATCTCCACCATGCTTGCTGCTTCTACCGTCGGTAGCTATTGTGGCTTGAATCAGGATGACATAGCCTATGCCCTGGCGAATGTGTACCCGCTGCCGGGGAGGCTCAATCCTGTACCCGGCATACAGGGTTCGACGCTGCTCGATGATACGCACAATGCCACGCCCGCGTCGGTGCTTGCCGGGCTGGAAACACTACGAACGCTTCCTTCGGGTTGCCGCATTGCAGTGCTTGGCGATATGTTACGCCTGGGCGACTACGAAGAAGAGGCCCATCGCCAGGCCGGGCAGAAAGCCGCCGCGTGCGTCGACTACCTGATTTTGCGCGGCGAGTGGGCGACAGTCGTTTCCGAATCCGCGCAGCAGGCCGGCCTCGCCCCAGACCGCATCATCATCACCTCAACTCACGAGGACGCTGCAAAAGTAGCGCGGCATTTCATCGCAGAATCCCATAGGGGCCGATTGATCGTGCCCATAGCCGATTTATCGGCCCACGCCCTCTCGAATCAAGAATTTCCATCTCCTGAATCACCAGCCCAACCTGCTGTTGAGGGCCAATCTTACGCATCCAGCATCCTCATCAAGGGTTCCGAGGAAACGCGCATGGAGCGAGTAACAGAAATGCTCATGGTCCAACCTGAGCAGGCACCCGAACAGCTGGTGCGCCAGACGCCGGGTTGGAAGCAGATTGTGGTTATGCGCCCCGAACGGCCCACCTGGGTAGAAATTGATCTGAGCGCCATCGCGAACAATACGCAGCGCATTCAGGCGCTGGTCGGGCCGCGAGTCCGCATCCTTGCCAGTCTGAAAGCTGATGCCTACGGGCATGGGGCGCTGAAGGTGGCGCGTACAGTTTTGCACAATGGCGCCAGCATGATCGGAGTGGCGACGGTAAGCGAGGCCACGCCTTTGCGCGAAGCCGGCATCAATGCGCCCATGCTTGTTTTTGGCTATGTTCCTCACTGGCAAATGCGCGAGGCTGTGCGCCTGGAATTGTCGATCACACTGTATTCGGTGGAAGCGGCTCAGGCGCTCTCGCGTGCTGCGCAGGCCTTGAAAAAATCCGTCAACGTCCACATCAAAGTGGATAGCGGTATGGGACGATTGGGGATACGCGCCGAGGAACCCGAAAACGTATTACAACTGGCGCAGGAGGTTGAGCGTTTGCCCGGACTTGTTCTGGAAGGCATCTTTACGCATTTCGCGATGGCCGATAGTGCCGATTTAGCTCATGCGCGCCTGCAACTGAATCGGTTCCGGCACGTATTGGAAGTATTGGAGAGAAAAGGTATACGCCCGCCGCTCATCCATGCCGCCAACAGCGCGGCAATCCTGAGCTTACCCGAGGCGCATTTTGATATGGTGCGACCGGGTATCGCCCTGTATGGCCTGGACCCATCAGCGGAGGTGCGCCTGCCGGAGGGTTTTCGGCCCGCGCTTTCGTTCAAGACCCAGGTGGGGCAGGTCAAGCTCATACCGGCAGGAGAATGCATCAGCTACGGCTGCACCTTTACGACGGATCGGCTTACGACGGTGGCGATACTGCCGGTTGGCTACGCCGATGGATTTCGCCGCGCACCGGCCAACTGGGGTTCCGTGCTGATTCATGGACAGGAAGCGCCGCTGCTGGGCCGGGTCTGTATGGACCAGTGCATCGTCGATGTCTCACACATTCCGCAGATCCGGGTAGGTGACGAGGTAGTGCTGATCGGACGGCAGGGCCAGGCGACTCTTACCGCTGAACAGGTAGCGCAGCGATTGGGTACAATTAATTATGAAGTTGTCTCGGAAATCCTGGCACGCGTGCCGCGCGTAGATTGATCTTGTAGAGCCGGAGAAGTAATATGCTGACAGATACAACCAGGGATATTTCGCACGCTTCGGACGCATCGCATTGTTTTGCTGTCATGATCGCCAATCCCAATTCGGGATCGGGTGTCTTTGTCCATCACACGCATCGCTTGCATGAGACCGCCTCATTTTTACGCAGCCAGGGCTGGAGGGTCGAGCTTTGTTACACGCAAAGGGCCGGCGATGCGGAGCAACTGGCGCGCACTGCTGTAGAACAGAAAGCCGACATAGTAATTGCCGTGGGTGGCGACGGCACCATCAACGAAATCATCCAGGCCCTGGCTGGAAGCGAAACCGCGCTGGGCGTCATCCCTACCGGCACCGTCAATGTATGGGCGCGCGAAATGGGCATTCCTTTTTATGATGCCGGTGCGCGCGACGTGCTGCTGCATGGGCAGACGCGCTGTATTGATCTCGGCTGCGTCAACGGGCGCTATTTTCTGATGATGGTCGGCATCGGTCTTGATGGCACAATCACGCAGGCCGTTGAAAAAAAGCCGCTCAAACGCCTGGGCATTTTTGGTTATTTCCTTGCCGCCACCTGGTTGGGTCCTGGCTATCAAAGCTTCCCTGTTACCTTTCATAAGGATCGAAGAACGGTGAACATGCGTGCCCTGCAAGTCTTCGTCGGCAATACCCAGCTCTACGCGGGCGCATTCAAGTTTACCTGGCAGGCGAAGTGCGACGATGGTCTGCTCGATCTGGTTATTGTGCGCAGGCGCGGGCCGCTTGGCCGCCTGATTGTCCTCTGGGATTTCGTCGTAGGCCGCAAACATCGCAGCCACTGGGTTCGTTACGAGACCTTTACCTCTCTCACCATAGAAACGCCGCAGCCGGTTGCCATTCAGGTCGATGGAGAAGCCGCCGGTTATACTCCCGCTGCTTTCAGCATTCTTCCCGCGAGCTTGAAGGTTATTGTGCCGCAGAAGGTACCTGCCGATGTGTTTTCACAGGATGAAAACTCCTGAGTAATAGCTTTGCAATTCTTCAGAAGTTAGGCCCAGGTTCTTCGCACGCTATCCTGAGACTATGGGGTACACCTCTTCCTGGAACCTTCCTGGGAATCATCAACGGAAAAAGAATTTGACAACCTCTCTAGCGGGAAATTATCCTTCTAATAGGCATGTCGAAAATATCGAAATATGTCTTGACGACTTGTCACCAATACTGTATAATTATCTCAGCAGATAACGGACATGAGTACCGGTGAGATGTATTTTATCTTGCACATGCTCATGTAACTTCTAAAAACAGAGGTGAAATTATGGCGATGCAGCACCATTATAATGATGATCAAAGCAGGCATCACAGCAAACGTCCCCGTTTGATGATCGATATCAGCCCTGAGTTACGCCGTCGTATCAAACTGGCGGCAGCGCAGAAGGACCTTACCATTCGCGAATATGTCGAGGATATTCTGGAGCAAGCTGTTCCTGAAGTAGAAGTGAACGAGGAAAAGCAGCCTCATCGTATTAGCCGGGAATCAGTGGAACGGCTGCTTCGACTCCGTGACCAGATTAAACAGAATCATCCCGGGCAACAATTTGAGGACTCAACCGAACTTATACGACAAATGCGCGAAGAGCGATCCAAATATCTGGGGGAGTTATGAAGAATACAGTAGTTGTTGACACCAGTGTTGTGATGAAATGGGTGATAGACGAACCTGATTCGTCTATTGCGGTTGCCCTGTACATGAAGTGGTTTAACGAGGGGATGCGAATACTTGCACCGGCATTGTTAGCATATGAAGTAGCAAACGTCCTACACCAGAAAGTACAGAAAGGTAGCATTACAGTAGAGGAAGCTGAATGGACGTTGATGTATCTACTTGAAGATGCGCTAGAGCCTGAATTTTCGCAAAACGCCGCTCTCGGTATAAGAGCGATGCAGCTGGCACGTCTCTATAGTTTACCTGCTACATACGATCCACATTACCTTGCCTTAGCTGAACGTGAGCAATGCGATTACTGGACCGCCGACACACACCTCTGGAATGCAATCGGCGGCAAACTCCCCTGGGTAAGACGGCTTGCCGATTATAAAAACGCGCTCCATTGATATTTCTTTGTACCTGGGACCGCGCTGGATGCCGTATACTACAAAGGGCAGGTCATTTCATCTCATGCCCGCTTGAAAAACGCTACAAAGTCGTATTTGCCGGTTGAAAGGAGCTTGCTATGAAAATGAGTGCGCGCAACCAGCTAAAGGGTACGGTTAAAGAGGTGAAGAAAGGCGCTGTGATGGCAGAGGTGGTCGTTTCGCTGCCGGATGGTCAGGAAGTGGTTTCCGCCATCACGCTCGGCTCGGTTGAGGAACTTGACCTGAAAGCTGGCGATCAGGTTGTCGCAATCATTAAATCGACCGAGGTGATGATTGGGAAAGAATAAACAGTAAGCAGAGGAATAAATTTACTGGAACTGGCCTGGCCGGTTCCAGTAAATTTATTCCTCTGCTTACTTTCCTCTCCAATTGAAAGCGATATTGACAACCATGATCGTCAGGCAGATTAAGCCAAGCGCGACCAGGCCGCCAATCAGCGTGAAAACGTTATCTTGCGAACCTGTGATGCCAATGATGATACCACTAAGAGGCACCAGCATCACTATAGAAACGATTGCCAGGGCCAGGCGCTGGCCTACGGTTGCGACCCTGGAAGCGTCCTCCGGTGTCGCAATCTTCTGCCCATATGATCCCATGAAAGGGTCCTGTGAATAGCCGGACTGGTAGTTGTTGAATGGCGGGGCTTCTCGCTCGCTCCTGCCCTCTTCGTAGTTCATTTGTTGCGACATGCTGTTCTGCTCCTCACGTTTTGCCTGCTTAAGACCTGTTCCATAATACTATGGAATCATACGGACAGGACAGCATAGAGTTGCAGGTTACATCATTCGATTTTCCTTACCTTCGATTGAGCCCCCAGCGATCGCGCACGCGGCGCTCTAAGGGACCGAACACCAGGCTATCGATGGCGACGCCGATGACAATGATCACGACCATAACTGACATGACCTGCGAGGCATCGTTAAGGTCGCGCCCGGTTTCCAGCAGATTCCCCAGGCTCAGTGTGAAGAAAAGCAATTCACCGGCCATGAGCGAGCGCCAGGCGAAAGTCCATCCCTGTTTCAGGCCGTTCAAGATCGCGGGCATAGCCGCAGGCATCACCACCTGGGTATAGAGACCTATTCCACGCGATCCCAGGTTGCGGGCGGCTTTGAGGTAAATGGGCGAGGTGTTCTTGACGCCGGCATCCACTCCGAGCGTGATCGAGAAGAGCGCGCCCATGATTACCACAAAGATGATGGCCTGTTCGGTCAGGCCAAACCAGAGGATTGCCAGCGGCAACCAGCACACACTGGGCAACGCCTGCAGGCCTAATATCACCGAGCCAAGCGTCTGTTCGACCAGGCGAATGCGCCCTATCAGCAGGCCCAACACTAATCCGATTACCAGCGAAATGCCATAGCCGACTGCGAGCCGCTGCAGGCTTACCAGTGATGCCTGGAGATAGAGGCCACCACCAACGAAACCATTGACCAGCGCGTTCCATACCTCGAGCGGGGTTGGGAACAGGTAATCCGGCCAGATGCCCGCGGCGCAAATAGTATCCCACAGCAGCAGCAGGAGAAGGTAGAAGATGATGCGCCGTACCCAGGCGTTCTGAGCGATTTGCCTCACGCGCTGATTCTGTACGACCGCGACCGCGTTAATTGCTTTCGGCATGCTCATCCTCCTCGTCTGCGCTTATCTCTTGGCTCAGGACGGCCATTATCTCCTTTGTCATATCTACCAAGGAATGATCCTCCAATTTGCGAGGGCGTGGTAAATCGACGCGGAACTCGCGCACAATACGTCCCGGGCGCGGCGAAAAGACCAGCACACGGTCGCCAAGCGCCACCGCCTCGCGCACATTATGGGTAACGAACAAAACCGTTTTACGTGTTGCCGCCCAGATGGACTCGAGCTCGGTATGCAAGCGATCACGCGTCAGCGCATCCAATGCCCCAAAGGGTTCGTCCATGAGCAGTATTGCGGGATCGATCGCCAGCGCCCTGGCGATGGCAACGCGCTGGCGCATGCCGCCAGAAAGCTGATGCACGTAGCTGCGCTCGAATCCTTTCAAATGCACCAGTTCAATGAGATGCCTGGCTAACGCCGCGCGCTCTTTTTTGCTCATACCGGCCTGGCGCAGGCCAAACTCGACATTTCGCTGCACGTCCAGCCATGGGAACAGCGCCGCTTCCTGGAACAGCAGCACGCGGTCTGTACCCGGGCCGTTGACTTTGCGTCCACCTGCCCAGATACTGCCGCTACTGGCCGGCTCCAGGCCGGCGATAATGCTGAGCAATGTTGACTTGCCGCAGCCGCTGGGTCCAAGCAAGCAGATGAACTCACCGGCGGCCACGTCAACATCCACCGGACGCAGCGCCTCGACTAAGCCGCTGCGCCCCGCGAAGAACTTGGTCACGCCCTCGATCCTTAACGGAATGCCCCCGGGCGTTTGCTGGCCATTGCTGCCAGCAGATTCAGCGTTCTTCGCGTTGCTTGCACTGATCGTTGATTGGAAAAACATGGTATCGTCCTCTCTCGTGATCCGGATTGAGTACCTATGATCCTGAAACTGTCGCCAATCCCTTGGATGTGAGCACCTGGTTGAGCGGCCCCAGGTAATAGATGCCGGTCAGGTCAGGGGTGCTCTTCAGGAAGCCCAGCGCATAAGCCCTATCTGCCTGCATCTGTACTGAAGCGGTAAGCGGATCGTAAGTGATGGTCAGATAATTCAGAGCCTCGGTGATTTCACTACTCTTCAAGCCCTTGCCTGTGATCTGGATCAGTTCGTTGTTGACGTAGGTCGCTGCCTGTGTTGGATTGCTCTGGATGTACTGGATGGTGTCAACGTGGGCTTGGAGGAACTTGTTGACGATGTCGGGATGCGCATTGAGGAACGCGGTACGCACAATGACTTCGGTTGTGCTGAATACTCCACCCGGCCATAGTGTGCGCTCATCGATAAAGCGTGTCCCACCATCCTCTACCACGAGTCGTGTAGCATAAGGCTCGGGTACCCAGGCAGCGTCGATCTTGCCTTCTTTGAAGAGCGTCAGGGTGGTAGAGTTATCTGTCGGGACGATCTGTACAGTTCCGCCCTTATCCTGTGGAGCCAACCCATTTTCCTTAAGATAGTAGCGCAATGATACGTCCTGCGTGCCGCCGAGTTGAGGGTCGGCAACCTTCTTGCCGCTCAGGTCCTTCGCGGTATGAATATTCGCAGCAGGCCGTACAATAAGTGAAACTCCACCGCTCGCAGCTCCCGCGATGATGCGCAGCGCTTGCCCATGGCTCTGCACGAATCCATTCACCGCCGGGCTTGGTCCGACGTAGCCGATGTCGATGTCTCCGGCAAAGAGCGCCTCGATCTCGGCAGGACCGGCATTAAAAATCTTGGATGACAACTTGACCTTTGACCCCAGCTCTTGCTGGAATGTGCCGCGTGCTACCCCTACTAAGGCGACAGCGTGGGTGATGTTGGGGTAATAGGCCAGGTTCAACGTTATAGGGCCACTACTACTGTTGCCGTTACTACCAGTACCCTGAGAGCCACAGCCGGCAAGCGCCAGGGCAAGCATGATAAAAAGCCCGATAACTTGCAAATAACGCTTCATAAACTACTTCTCCTTTTCTTCTCAATCCCTACCGACGAGATGGTTGAGACAGTAACCTGGGCAGCCTTCCTCACTGCACTTCTAAAGGTTCCTGCTCACGAAGCGATTCCGCGCGGGTCAGCAATGCCTGAGCCAGCGCCTGGTTCTTTTCCCCAGGTACCAGTTGCGCCTCCAGCAGGAGAGATTCGCCACCAATTTCAGCGATCTCCACGGCTAAGACCTGGAATTGCTCCAGGACATCAGGTGACATTGGCAATGCCCAGGCGGAATCATGCAGCAATACAGCTCCTAAGCGTTTTAACTTCCTCCAGACAAAGACACGACGAGAACTTGGCTCGTGCGGCACCTTGTAGAGGAACAACAACCAGGTGTTCAAGAAAAGCACCTCCGCAGCTTCAGGCTACTTCAGCTTTCTTGTCCTTCGAGGGACTCATCAGAACTTCTGTCATTCCTATGAATTCCCCTCGCTTGTATGTAACTATAGTTACTTTCACTTGCTGAAGTATACCCAACATTTAAAAAATTGTCAAGGGAATTATCCTGAAAAAGGCCCACTAATGTGCAGGTTTATTAAGTAGATCAATCTTTACGGCGCAAAAAGCAAGATAATATGTAACTATAGTTACATAAATATATTTTTGCCCATCCCTCAAGGAGGAGGCATTTCCTATGGAGATGGGGGAATCTCACATAGGAAATACCTCATTAGGAGAGGACGGGAATGGTATTTTCTTCTACGGCCCCTGGCAAAACTGCCTCCTTCGCAGTAAAGGGCACTGGCATTGAAATACGGATGACCTATCGACAGGTCATCGTTCTAAAAGCTCAACGTCGTTAAGTAAACAATAACATAGAATTACCATTCCTTCAAGTTATTTAATACATTCCTTAATATTATAACCACATTGGTATGGATGAAGCCACTTGTCATTAAAAATAGTTATGTTTTATATTACTTTTGGTTATGTTTTCATAAGAAAATGGCATGGTTTATGCGTAATCCATTGCTTTCATGACTTGAGATATGCATAATAGAAGAGAAATGAGCAACGCGTTGAGAGGAATAACAGTATGAATCTCTACCATTTGCGTGTTTTCCTGACGGTAGCTGAGCACGAGCATATCACGAGAGCATCTGAGGAGCTTATTCTGAGCCAGCCGGCTGTCACGAAGATTATTCAGAACCTGGAGCACGAAGTCGGACTTGAACTGATTGAGCGTCATGGCAGGCGTATTGTGCTGACGCATGCCGGGCATTTGCTGCATAGATACGCCCGCCGTATGTTCGCGTTGGAACGCGAGATGGAAGAGGCGCTTTCTGCTTTGAAGGATATAGAGAGCGGCGAGATCACGCTCGCGGCCAATACCACGACCGGGGTGTACCTGCTGCCCCCCATCGTGGCGCGTTTTCGCGCGCGTTATCCCCAGGTGACCCTGCACATCAATATCCTGAATTCACATGAGATCGTCGAACAGATATTGAACTGGAACCTGGATTTTGGATTGGTCGAGAGCGATCCCGCGACCTTGCCGCCGGGCTTGCAGGTCGAGGTATTCGCTTATGATGAACTGGTGATGGTGGTAGCTCCGCGACATCGTTGGAGTCAATTGGATAGCTTGGAGCCGGAGGCACTGCGCAATGAAGAGCTGGTGCTGCGCGAGCAGGGAAGCGGCATTCGTGAGGTAATCGAACACGCCTTATTCCAGCATGGTGTGCAGGTCAGCCCGCTATTGACCATTCCCGATAATGAAGCCATTAAGCAGATGGTAATGAGCGGTGTAGGGGCCGCAATTCTATCCAGGCTCACGGTGCAGCGAGAACTGGCGGCGGGCAATCTTGTGCACATTCCGATCAACGGTATGGAACTGCATCCCCAACTCAGTCTGATACGGCGTACGGACAAGCAGCTTTCACGGGCCGCCCAGGCTTTCTGCGCTCTCCTGAAGCCTCCGGACAAGGAAATACCGGAACTGCAACAAGCCACGGAAATAGCTAAGGATAATGAAGTTGAGCAGGCATACAAAACGACCGGCAAACCCTGAACTGGCCGGTCGTTTTGTATGCCTGCTCGAACTCAAATCGGACTATTTTTCGATAGGAACGCCAATGAGGCTGCCCCATTCGGTCCAGGAACCATCGTAGTTGCGCACATGAGGATAGCCCAGCAGGTAATGCAGCGCGAACCACGTATGACTGCTGCGCTCGCCGATGCGGCAATAGGCAATGACCTCTTTATCGGGCGTCACGCCTTTACTACCATAGATTTCGCGCAGCTCCTCCGCCGATTTGAAAGTTCCATCCTCGCGTACAGCCGTGCCCCAGGGGATATTGGCCGCGCCTGGAATGTGACCACCGCGCTGTGCGCCCTCCTGTGGCAGGTTTGCCGGCGCCAGCAACTCGCCGCTATACTCACCCGGAGAACGTACATCGACCAGCGCAACATTACTCTTGCCGATCTCCGCGAGAACCTGGTCGCGTAAGGCTCGAATATCAGTCTTCGGTTCCGATGCATGATACGTTGTGGGTGGATAGGATGGGACCTCGGTCGTGATTTCGCGTTTGTCGGCCAGCCATTTGACACGACCACCATCCAGCAGGCGGACATCGTTGTGGCCATAGTACTTCAGGATCCAGAACGCCCAGGCCGCAAACCAGTTATTGTTGTCGCCATACACCACAATAGTGGTATCATTGCTGACACCGGCGCGTCCCAGAAGCTCTTCCAGGTGTTCTTTGCTCAGCGGCGCTCGCACTACCTGGTCTTGCAATTCTTTCTTCCAGTTGAAACCCACAGCCCCCGGAATGTGTCCCTGATCGTAGGCGGCCGTATCGACATCAACCTCAATCAAACGAACGTTTGGATCGTGTAAGTGCGCCTCGACCCAGTCGGCATCTACCAGGGCTTCTGGATGGGCGTACCCCTTGTTTTCAGCCATGACTACTCCTTCCATAAAACAATAAATAGGTGTATTTGCGTCAAGTGGAATGATACTTGACAACTCTGCTTTACTTTGTCAACAATACCATATTTCCAACGTTTCTTCAAGCAAAAGATGGTTAAATTTTGACAACCTCTTCGGTAACGTGTAATTCTGGTGGCTTTTTCGCAAGAGCGATCCCACGTAATGCGAGCATGGCATACACACCTGCGCCTATCACAAGTATACCCGCTACCATAAACACAGTATCCAGTGGCCCGAATGACATAGACAGCAGCGAGATACGCAAACCGTGCAATATATTACTAACCAGGTATCCCGCGATGGCAGCTGAAGCCATCGACGCCAGGGTAATGCTGGGGTCATTACCGAAGAAATGCGCCCAACAAATTTCCGGGGAGTTGTATGCAGCAAAAGTGGCCCAACGGTCACATTAATGCCTGCATTTGATACGCCGAGCAGAAAGAATGTCCCCAGTCCGGGTCCAAAGCTCGTCAATCGCGAGAATACAATCATGAACAATTCCCAGGCGATCAATGAAAACGAGAGGACGCGAGCTTCTCCCAGACGATGGGCTAGCAGAACCAGCGCCAGTGAAGCCGAGATAACACCCGCACCATATGCAGCGCCGAAGAGAACCGCAAGCGGGGGAGGTGTATGCAGGTTCGACAGTACAAAGAGAATATACAGGGCGTCGGAACCACCACCGCCGATTTGAAATAATATGCCTGTGACGACCAGGGCGATCAAGATGCGGTTACCCTGAAAGAAACGCAGTTCCTCAGCGAACTCTCATAAGAAAAGGGGGCATTTTCCAGGCAGGGCACTGCGCGCCGCCACCGGAGCTTTTATAAGCAGAATAGCCAGCAACGAACCAAGGAACGAAAACCAGAGCAGCGCGAAGTTGCGATTGATGAGCACGTTTGTTTTCATATCAGCCTCAAGCTAGTTTATAGCTTAGGGGCGCCAGTAGGAACCCTGTTCGCGTTGTAGCAGGTGTTCTCCGATCATCTCGCGCCGCAGCGTGGCCGAATCAGGGTGATAGCGCTGGAGTATTTCGTTCACCTGGGCTTCGGAGTACCGCACTCCCGGTTCAAACTGTTGTGCCAGCCATTGCAGAATCACCGAGCGTTTCTTGCGACTGGCCGGTATCTCCTTCAGGCGTGTTCCTTCAAAGAAGTCTTTGAGTACCTTGCGCTCAAAGGCATCCCCCTCGACATCATGGACCAGGGAGGCCATTTTTTCTGAGGAGAGCAGCCCCTTGCTCGTGTCACGCAGTGCTTCGACATTGAGCCGGTAGATATGAAGGGTGCCCTCGGTACGCATACCTACCAGGTTCAGTTCTTTCAGCCGCGCTAAATGATGCGAGACCGTTGGCGCTTTCAAATGCAGCAGCGCGGCCAGTTCTTCCACGCTGTATTCCCGCATTGCCAGGATACCCAATAATTTGAGCCGTGTTTCATCGGCCAGCGCTTTGAAAGATTGCAGTAGCGCTTCGAAATCTTCTGGGGGCATTTTCTCCAGTCCTTTTATCTATATCTAATTAGATTTCTATCTATATAGAAGTATATCTAACTAATATGGAAATGTCAAGAGTAAGGGGCTATTGCATCCCTCCGATTCATCAGGTAAGATACGTCCGAAGCGGCATGTAAACGCGGAAGATAGCAGTCGCATTGCTTGAGAAAGAAAGAGTAGGAACTCATGGATGCATTGACAACGATTACGATTGAATTCTTTTCAGATACGGAGGGGCATCTCAAAATCCTGGAACACCGGTTAAAGCAGATACGTGATGTGGGGGTAGAATTGGTCGAGCCAAGGGATGCCACGGCTCCGGCGCTGGTGGCCATCGGAATAAAGCATAGTGGAGAGAGGGCGGTGCAGGCGGCCCGGGAGGTGTCACAGACTCTTTCTAACTTTTTGCACGATGAGAGCAGTCCGGCAGGGCGAAAGCAGCTTCTCCTGTTTACGATAGAGGGAGACCACGTTGATATCGAGACGCTCTCTGTTCAGGACATTCAGAACATTATTCTGGCGGCGAAAGCAGGCGAGGAATAGGCTTTAGGATATTGATAGAACATGTATCGCTCTCCCTAACGCATTTTCTGCGCTTTCCTCTATTGCCTCGCTCAAGCCGGGGTGAGCATAAAGAATTTCGGTGAGATCGGTCAACGTCGCGCCCATCTCGATGGCCAGGGCGCCTTGCCCGATCAGGTCTCCGGCGCGCGGGCCTACCAGGGTTACGCCAAGCAGGGTGCCGTCATCCGCGTTTGCCACGACGAACGCGGCCCCATTATCGGTGCCAAGCGTCAGAGCGCGGCCGTTGGCTGCAAGTGGGAAACGACCGGTGACGATAGTATAGCCGGCCTGGGTTGCTTCACCCGCTGAAGAACCGGCGCTGGCAAGTTCGGGAGTCGTGTGAACGACAAGCGGCGTCACGAGCGGAGCGAATTGCACGCGCTGGCCGGAAAGTACTTCGGCGGCTACTTTTCCCTGTTTGATGGCAATGGCTGCCAGAGCCCGCGCGCCCGTACAGTCTCCCACGGCGTAAACAGAAGGAACGTTACTTTGCTGCATGGAATTGACGGAGATGCCGCCATTGGCCGTTGTCTCAATTCCGGCAGCATCGAGGTGCAAACCGCCGGTGTGCGGCGAAACGCCTTGCGAAATGACAACCGGGCGATCATTGATGGCATCGATGGTCGCCCTTGTCGTTACCTGCGCCCCCAGTTTGCGCAGTCCTGCTTGAACGAGTCGTAGGGCCCCCGCATCAACATTAGCCAGTAGTTGCTCGCCGGGTGAGTAGAGTTTGATCTTGACGCCCAGGCGTGCGAACAGGGTTGCGAGTTCCAGGGCAATGTAATCGTCGCCGAAAATGCTCAGTGATGCGGGCAATTCTGGCATTGCCAGAGCCTGTTCAGGTGTCAAAATCTGCTTCCCATCGAAAGAGCAACCCGCGATGGCAGCGGCATCGGCCCCGACCGCGAGAATACAATGCTCGAATTTGAAGCGATGAGAGCCATATTCTCCCTCGACGCGCACTTCCCGGCTGTTGATGAACCAACCGGTGCCCTGTACATAGTCGATATGGTTGCCGGATAGGAGGCGACGCACTCCCTCCGCCAGGCGGTCGACGATGCCCTGCTTCCATGCCTGCATGCTGGGCCAGTCGAGCGAGATGGTCTCAGCATGAATGCCCATGGAGGCCAGGTCCTCCGAGCGAACCTGCGCGTAACGTTCGCTGGAGGACAGCAGCGCTTTGAGGGGGATACAGCCGCGCAGCAAACAGGTGCCACCGGCGGGTCCCTGGTCGACCAGCGTGACGCGGTGTCCCAGCTGGGCGGCACGTATTGCCGCGACGTAACCTCCCGGGCCTGCGCCGAGAACCAGAACATCGACGGCAGTAGTAACATCTCCGACAACCATAATGATCTTTCCTTCTAGTGCTTTAGGCCATATCCAGCATCAATTGCAGGGGATTCTCTACCAGCTCTTTGAAACGCGACAGGAATGCTCCTGCCAGCGCTCCATCGATCAGGCGATGGTCAAATGAAAGCGTCAGGGGCATCACCGGGCGCACCACCACAGCACCATCCTGTACCATCGCCTTATCCTGCAATTTGCCTACCGCGAGGATAGCGGCTTCCGGTGAATTGATGATCGGGGTGCCGCTGCTGCCGCCGAAACTGCCCACGTTGTTCAATGTGAATGTGCTGCCGCTGAGTTCTGGCAGCGCAAGCGTGCGCGCGCGCGCGCCTTCTACCAGGTGTTCGAGCGTACCAGCAATCTCCAATAGGGTGAGGCGATCCGCATTGCGCATCACGGGCACAAGCAATCCTTCAGGGGAAGCAGTGGCGATACCGATGTGGTATGCGCGTTTATAGATGATCTCGCGCCGCTCCTCATCGAAGCTCGCATTGAAGATCGGAAACTCTTTGAGCACAGGGATTAAGAGCTTGATGAGCAACGGGAGATAGGTCAGGCGAACTCCGCGCTTCTCTGCGGCAGGCGCCAGTGATTGGCGCAGAGCTTTGAGTCCCCCGCCATCGACCTCGTCGAATGCTGAGGCGTGTGGAATGGTACGCCACGCGTGTTCCATGTGTTCAGCAATGCGTTTACGCAGACCGCTTAAGGGCCGGCGTTCCTCGACGGCAGCTGGCGGTGACTCCTTCTGCGCGAATGGTTGCGCTGGCTGCGCAGGCTGGGGTTCTGCCGGTGGTGCAGAGGAAGCGGGATGTGCAGATGCGGTACTGCTGTTTTCCGCGAAGGATCGCACATCGGCGATAGTGATGCGCCCATTTGGAGCAGAGGCCGGTACCTGAGCGAGGTCTATGCCGAGTTCAAAGGCAAGTTTGCGCACTGCCGGTGCCGCCAGGACACGCTGCCTGGATGCAGGCGTTTGCTGTTCCGCCGGTTCTCCAGAAACGGAAGAGGGGGTCGTGGCCGCGGCCCCATTGCTTTCAGCAGAAGCCGGAATCGTAGTGTTTGCTGGAGCAGGGGTTTCAAAAGTAATCAGCACGTCGCCTACTTTTGCAACCTGGCCATTCGGGACGCGAATTTCCGAAACGCGCCCGGCAACGGGTGAGGGGATTTCGACAATCGCCTTGTCGGTTTCTACTTTCACCATGGTCTGATCCTGCTTCAGCATATCACCCGGCCGGATGAGCCATTCGACGATTTCGGCCTCGTGCATGCCCTCGCCGAGATCCGGCAGTTTGAATTCGTGAATTGTGCTGGAAATACTTGATGCTTGTGCGTTATTCATTACTATCTCTTCCTCTGGGGCAATTGGGGATGACCCGACCCCGGACGCGATACATCTGGTCCCTACGCCCTACCCCTCTTTTACCCTGGCGGGGATTGGCAACCGGCACCTCTTTACGATGCAAGATGATCCTGCTATATTCTACCATTGCCGGGCATCTTAGTGAATGGAGTACATTATGAACGAAGCAGAATTTCAGGAGGTCGGCGTTCAAGAAAGATATGCTCTCTGGGCGGCAACATACGATCAGGAAAAGATGGCCTGCCTTTCAAGAGGCAACAGTTTGATCTGCTGATATGTGCGCTCAAGCTGATAAGCCACTTTGTTTGATCATTCTGGCGCAAAGCAGGCGCCTGCTTTTTAAGATTCTTCCTGTCCGTTTCTGATGCGTTGCAAGCGTCGTACGGGCTTATACGCTACACGCGGGACAAGCTGCGTATTCATATTATGCAGGCGTTCCCGTTTGAGTTGTTCCAGCATCGCATCGAGGTTTCGATAACGTAGTGCCGGATTCTTCTTGCGTATCAGCGATGGATACGGCTCGGTAGTGCGCTCGCGGACGATTGCAGGCATTAAAGGCAGTGTATCCCTTTCAACGAACTCCTTTTTAATGGCGGAAGAGACGTATTGCTTGCCTGTATCCCGTTCGCGTGTGGCCTGCGGCGCCGCCTGCTCACTAGATGAGAATGGGATCGTTTGTTCATCTCGAAAGAGGGCCTGTAGAAATTGCGAAACTTTATGTAGCATAATGCCTCCCTACCACATGTATCAACCTGTTTCAATACCGCCCATCAATATTCATTATACTGGGAGGAACAAATCCAGCTTATTCATCTACCGGGGCCTGCATTTATGCTCAAATACGATCTGCTGGTGGTGAGGATCTATGGGGCAGGGGTGCATTCTGGCGAGAGAAAAATTTGTGTTGCTAACCCTGGCAAACAGGTTCTCTAAAAGACATGTTGTGTCAGTTTTTTCCCCTCCTGTTCAACTATCGAATCTCGTTGCGCGGCCCGCGGACCCCCTGGGCTAAAAGTGGATCGCGTGTAGCCGTTGGATGTTCTCAGTGGATGGAGGTGGGAAGGTATTGACGAACTACCTGTAAGAGTTCATCAATTTCAAATGGTTTATAAATAATGGGGATGCCTTTCTCTTTAAAGGTTTCTTCCTGTTCCCGTACGGCCTGTACTGCTGCTGTACAGATAATGATAGGAATGTCTTTGGTAGGCCGGTATAACCTGAGTTTCTGTAAGAGCAGGAAGCCGTTTTCTTTACTCCCCAGCTTCATATCCATGAGAATCAGGTCAGGTTGTAGATTTTCTACATCCGAGACATGTTCATAGGCGGTCTTGGAGGTCGTCACTCGATAGCCTTCTGCCTCCAGCAATAACTGGTACAGTTCCAGTAAGGATGGGTCATCGTCAATGACAAGAACGTGAGAAGTCATTGGCCGCCATGCCTCCTTTTTACCAAGGTGACTTCCTATAGCAAGCAGTGAAATCGCATATATCCCACGCTCCACACTATAGCACATCTGCAAATTCCTGTCTATTTGCTCATTCATCCACATTCATACCGGATCGAGAAGCAGAGTTCAGGTAATATTGCCGAGTATTTTATCTTTCCGGGGCTGTGAAATAATTCCATTCAAAAAGGGGTATCATTCATAGCAAGTGTAATAGTTTTCTGTTATACTCCTCTTGAAGACGCTATCAAGCAATTACACGTGAAGTAGTGAGCGGCTATAGTCCTGAATAGGCACGAAGGACTATCGAGAAAGAGCGCATTCCAACGTATAGTGATCAGGAGGGAACTGCCATGATGAATAGAATGAATGAGGCGATAAAGAATCCGGATTTCCTGGCGATAGGTATGGGCGGTACGAATATGATGGCCATGCTGTGGACCGTCGCAATGGGGCGCCAGGCAGTGGGCGTCGAAATGCGCGGCGACCCTTTTCTCGGTGTGCATTGGAATATTCGTGAAGATTTCTATCACCAGCTTGGCCTGATTGACCAGCTGATGCTCGAACGCTACGGGGAAGAGCGACTTCCTCGCCGTGGAGATGGGCGGCTCTTTCGTCTTGCGGAGTGCTTCTACAGTCCGGATACTGTTGCCGGAGACATCGTCGCCGACGAAATCATCGACGGCTTTGACTCCGATCAGCATATCGTCGGGACCATTCATCACGTCGAATTCATCGATGACCGCTGGCGTGATGGCCTGCCGAACCGCGTGATTACGGTGCTGGACCCGCCCAAGCCGCCGGACCACCCCGACCCAGGCAAGATTCGCACCAGTATGGTGGAGGTGCTGGATGGCCCATCCACTTTCCAGGCCGAAGCGGCCTCCATTCAGAAGCTGCTGCGCCGCTATTTGGAGAAGCTGGAAGAGATCGACCGCGAGACAAACAGCAAGCCGCGTGTCCAACTATACACCCACCATCGTGTGATTCCTACCGAGGGCGAGGGGTTTATCCACCTTCCTGATGGTCGCTTGCAGGTTCGCATCGAGACCCTGCAGGAATTCGACTTCAAGGGACAGTTCGTGCGCGTGCGCGTACCGGGTACCGAGCCGATTGATCTCGGCGTGCCTGAATTATTCATGATCGCCGAGGGGTTCAGTAGTTCCGACGCCAGGCGTCTGGGATTTGAGCAAAAGGATGTCAAGGTCGATCATGGTGACGGGCGCGGACCGGTCGTCGCGCAGGCGGATTTCCTGGCCGGCCTGATCGAGGTACTTATCGGCGGCCGCTTGCGGCGGCGTATCTCCTCAGCGTTCGATGAAAATGGCAGGGAATACTGGGTGCGGCAGATTGCTGTGGGCCACGAGAATGACCCGGAGGTTGGTTGGGTGCTGGTCCAGGTGCCAGACTTCAAAACCTTCGATCCCGTCGCGGCGGGACTCGTACCCGAGGGAACTGACCCCGGCTCGCCCGAATACTTTGCCTCGTACCAGCACTTGATCTACGACTACTACATGCGGCAGGCCGAGGAAATCCTGGATATTCCCCGCAATCAACTGATGCAGGTGCAGATGATCTACGGCCCAACATTATTCAGCCTGGTCGAAAGGGTTGGAGACGACGCACAGATCGCTGCCAACGGCGTGGTTGGCGGCGATTCCTTCGGCAATGGTCATTTCCTGACCAGCGGCGGGGCGATGACGGGGATGATCGGTCATGGGTATCGCGTCCTCGAATACTGGCGGGCGCGGGATGCAGGCACTTCACCAGCCATAGCTATTCGCCGGCTCGCCGACAGTATCAAGGAAGACACCCATGCCTGGCTTCACGTGAGCGCGACAGAATATAGCCAGGCCGCCCCGATTAACTTCGGCGCCGAACGTATAGAGCAGATCAATAAGGCCAGTGGCACTGATTCCGGCGCGCGTGCCAACGCTATCGAGTCCGCTCGCCGCCAGCGTCACGCGCTCATTCCTCTCGATCCATCCAACTGGAGACGGCTATTTGTTCGCAACGGCAGAGTTCTTTCTGCCTTGCCAGAACTTGAACCCGACCACCCGCTGCAGCGTCCAGAACACGAAGCCACCCTGCTCGCCGTCATGAAATCTTTCCCGGTCACGCCTACCCAGGCAGGCTCGGTGCCCGGTACGGAGCAAGAGTCAGAGATCGGCGCAGAGACTATACGCAGGCCAGCGCCTCAGGTAGATCAAGGCCTGGAGGCCATACGCGGACCGGTGCCTGCCGCGAATCAGACCCTTGATGTTGGTGAGGAGACTATTGTCAGGCCCAAAATCAGGATCGGGCAGGTCATGCCGGAGAGCGCAAAAACCTATGCCTTTCTGGACATTGAGCAGTATGGGCAGCCTATCCAACGCATCCCTCTCAAAGAGCGCTCCCTACTCATCGGGCGGGCAGATCCTAAGAGCGGTGTTAAACCAGAGATCGATCTCACGCCTTTCGATCCAACGACCAAAGTCTCGCGCCGGCACGCGCGCATTCGAGTGGAGGGCAATTCCTTTTTTATCGAAGACCTCAATAGCCGCAACAAAACGCGCCTGGGCGATACAATACTGGCTCCTATGCGGCCCGAACTGATCCAGGACGGCGACAAGGTCAGCTTCGGCCCGGTCAAAGCCACGTTTCGCCTGCTTGGAACAAGCGCATTGCCCGTATCGTGGTCGCAATCGTAGGAAATAGCTTTTACATATCTGACATCCACTCATAACTCGGGGTGCAGGGGTTTCACCCCTGCCGGGGTGCGGGGTGTCCCCGCTTGCTTCCCCTCCCGTCCTGACGGGTCGTAGGCCCGCTGAAAGAATTATGAGTGGATGGCAGTTTACATATCCCTTGACCTTCAGCTTCAAAATTTCGTATACTCAGTACAAACTTATGCTAAGTATTACCTTAGATGCGTTCGATTAGCATCGAGAGGATTTGCCTCGCTCAGGACGGCAGGCATTCCGGTAATAGATAAGGAAACATCATTATGACAACTTCGCCCGCGAACCAGCCAGGGCCATTCCCCTTTCGCTTTTTTGAAGGCCAGTTCACAGCCGACCCTTACCCGATGCTAGCCAATATGCGGGCAATGGGAGCCATTGTGGAAATACCTCTTCCCTACGGCGACGGTATGAAGGCATGGATGGTGACGCGCATGGAGGAAGCCGTACAGGTACTCAAGGATAGGCGCTTCACAGTTGATCGCTCTGCGGTTTTCGGCGAACGCTCTACACAGGGGGCAGGACAGCAGTTCAACAGGGGACCCGGTTTCTTAAATCATTCCATGATTATGGTTGATGAGCCGGATCACCGGCGTTTGCGGGGATTGGTTTCTAAAGCGTTCACTCCGAAATACATTGCGGGTTTGCGCCCTGGCATCCAGCAGATTGCGGACGAGTTGCTCGATAAAGTGCAGAACCAGGGCAGTATGGACATAGTAAATGATTATGCCTATCCACTCCCCATCAACGTCATTTCAGATATGCTCGGCGTCCCGCGCGAAAACCGGGCACACATCCGCGAGTGGTCGCAGGCATTAACCGGAGGCGGCAATTTCAGCAGGGAGGAACGTAGAGCCCTTATGTACGCCTTCTCCGATTATGTCGCGCGGCTCGTGGCCCAAAAAAGGCAGCGCCCGCAGGATGATCTAATCAGCCAGTTGATCCAGCAAGAAGACGAAGGTGACCACCTCAGCGAATCTGAATTGCTTTCCATGGTCGGCCTGCTCATCTTTGCCGGGCACGAAACAACCTCTAACCTGATCGGCATTGGCACATTGATGCTGCTGGACCATCCAGACCAGCTGGAAAAGTTGAAAGCGGACCTGAGCCTGGTACCATCGGCAGTAGAAGAGTTGCTACGCTACAATGGGCCGGTAGCATCCCCTATGCCGCGCTTTGCCCTGGAAGATATCGAGCTTGGTGGGCAGCGCTTTAGCAAGGGCGATCTTGTTCTCATCATGCTGGCCTCAGCAGACCGCGATGAGACGTTCTTTACGGACCCGGATGAAATGGATATTGCCCGCAGCCTCAATCGCCACATCGCTTTCGGGCAGGGCATTCATATCTGCCTGGGAGCCCCCCTGGCCCGCCTGGAAGGAGACATCGCCTTTACCACGCTGCTCCGGCGCATGCCAGACCTGAAGCTCAATGGGCCTCGTGATACTATCACATGGCGCGGCGGTTTCAACCTGCGCGGGCTTGTTCGCCTACCGGTGGCATTTTAATCGAAGCAAAGAAAGGCGGCAGAGGGTCGATGATAGACGATATGCAGCGTTTGCCACTGCGCGAGCGCAATAGGCGACGCATCTACCGCCAGATCGTTGACGCCGCCTTTGAGTTGTTTCGCGCGTCCGGCTTCGACGCGACAACGATGGACGCGATTGCGGAGAAGGCCGAAGTCAGCCGGGGTACTTTATTCAACTACTTTCCCACCAAAGATAGCTTGCTGATGCCCTTCGCAAACGAGCTGTATAACCAGTACGTGCAGCCAGAGGTACGAACGTACCTGGACAAGCAGCCGGCAACGCTCGACGTGATACGTTTCCTTTTTATACGCATCTACGAGCATATCCTGACATTACCTGGCATTGATCGCGCCCTGCGGCACGAATTCTTTTCCTTCCCAAGGCAGCCAGATGATTGCAAGATTGGCACCGGCTTCTTCGATACGCTACGAAGCATTGTGCAGTATGGGCAGCGGAGAGGTGAAGTTCGTGCCGATATTCCACTTGAAAATCTTGCTCGCTACATAGGTGTGCTCTATGTTCCTCTTCTTAAAGAGGTCAGGCAGAGTACCGCGGCAAAATACGCCGGTGAGGTGGACACTCTGCTTGCCTTTTTGCGCTCCGCGTTGTGTCCATAATAGCTGGTCAAACGGAAAAGCCCGTGGGAAGCGGACAGGCATCGAGCGCTATCCCTACGGCCTGTCCAGCAACCTCCTTCTGGTTTAGATGGATCGCGCGGAATGCGGGGCATCTAACCGGGTGAGGTTTTGTCTGACTCTTGCTGTATATAAGGGAGAAAGACAGAAAAGGTTGCGCCCTCACCCTTGCGACTATATACTTCTATCCGGCCCTGGTGTTGCTCAACGAACTCCTTTGAGATGTGCAGTCCAATTCCCAGGCCAGGATAGGTTCTCTGCTCTGGATCAGTGATCTGGTAGAAGCGTTCAAAAATTTTCTGCTGGTGAGCCTGGTCAATGCCGATACCGAAATCCTGCACGCGTACAATGGCGCACTCAGCATCTCGCGTGACATGTACCAGGACTCTATTTGCCTGGGGAGAGAACTTAACGGCGTTCGTCAACAAGTTGATGATCACCTGCCCAAGCCGGTCCCTGTCTCCAAGCATTTGCGCCTCAGCTCTTCCTTTAATAGATATGTGATGGGTTGAGGTAGCCGCCTGCACGTTTTCCACCGTTTCAGCGATGAACGTGTCGAGGTCGAAAACCGCCCGTTGAAACTCCAGCTTGCCCATCTGTATGCGTGAGAGGTCCAGTAAGTCGCTAACGAGCCTGGTAAGCTTATCGAGCTGGGCCTCCATGCGGGTGAGATAATGAAGCGTCTGTTCGTCACCCTGCTTACGCAAACGGCGTCGTAACACGTAGGCAAAACCCTTGAGACTGGTCACCGGTGTTTTCAGTTCGTGGCTGGCCAGGCTAATGAACTCGTCCTTACGATGTTCCTCCTGCACCCGTTCGGTAATATCGTGGAAAATCGTGATCGCGAAAAGCGCTTCTCCCTGGTCATCATAGATGGAGGTCGCTTTGACAAGCGACCAGTGTTCGGGTGATCCGCTCTCCTTTTGAGTATAGCCAATGATTGCCTGTGCCTCGCGTTCGCCCGCCAGCACGCGTCTATGGGGGAGCTGAGCGAAGGGGAATGGCCGTCCCTGTTCGTCTGTAATCCTGAATCTGTTGATGGGTTCCAGTGGTTGCGCCTCTCGCAAGTCCTGTACCGAGGGGTAGCCGGTCATGTGCGCCGCCGCTTCATTCGCGTAGATAATCTGGCTGTTTTTATCATAGACGATAATGCCATCGACAACACCTTGCAGGATAACCTCTAATTGATCGCGCGCCTGCCGGACTTCACGGTAGAGTCGCGCATTATCCAGCGCGACTCCTGCCCGCCGGCCAATTTCTTCCGCCCGCGCGAGATCGCGCTCGTTATACTTCCTGCCCGATTCGGCAGAGACGAATGTAACGACACCGGTAGTTTTTCCCCGGGCAACCAGCGGTACCAGCATCAGCGAACTATAGCCGACCTGCCGCGCGATAGCAAGTTCCTCTTCGCTGCGGGCGCCGGCCACCAGCATCTCATCGGTGATCTCTGGATAGATTTCGGACCGGCCAGTACGCGCAACGTTGGGAGCGCCGGCAGGGGCATCATAATCAATGGGGAATTTCTCGCGTAAAGTCCTGGCCCACTCCACCTTTTCGGGGTCCTGGTGCTCGAGCACAACCAGTTCAAAATGCCCCCTGGCGTCCAACAGATCTACCGCAAACCAATCGGCCAGCCGCGGCACGATCAGGCTTGCAATATTGGCCAGCGTCTCCGAATAATCCAGAGTCGAAGAAAGCAATTTGCTGACTTCGGTTAGAAAACGCTCTTGCTCTTCCGCTTCTTGCAATTGCCTGGCCATGGCCTTCTGGCGGGTGATATCGCGCGCAATTTTTGCCGCGCCAATCACCCTGCCCTGCACATCCCGAATGGGTGAAATACTGAGCGACACATCAACGAATCTGCCATCTCTGGTGACACGTATCGTTTCATAATGGTCGATGCGCAGGCCCTTGCGCAGCCTGGCAAGAATCTCGTCCTCTTCTTTATACCGCTGCGGGGGAATAATCAGCGTGATGTGTCGTCCTATGGCCTCCTGCGCGCTATAGCCAAAGAGTTTTTCCGCCGCATGATTCCAGCTGGTGATGATGCCATCAAGCGTTTTACTGATGATAACATCATCCGAGGAGGTGACAATGGCCGCCAGCAGCTTTTGTGCCTCCTCTGCTCGTTTTCGTTCAGCAGCGCCGGCAGAACTGGCCGGCGCGGTATCAAAATACGTCATAGCTGCTGGAGCGGAAGGCGGAGGAGGAAGTGAGGAATTATCAGGTGATTCCTCATAAATGATTTGCTGAAGGTTATCCTGGCTCTGGAATTGATCACCCGGCATCATGTATACCCCTTCTACATAAAGAGCTGGGACCCTGACTCGTAAGATATATCTTCAGCTACTATAGCACTATTTTCCCTCTCCAGCAATATCAGCGCAGACGGCAGGGCGATTGAAAAGTCGAGTGAACCAGAACGCGCCCTCCAGGAACTCCGCCATTTGCCCTCCCATGCCTCGACTTTTCAATCGCCCTGAGCAGATAGTCAGAGTTGGTTTTGTTCTATTTTGTCCAGAGATGTGTTAAGATGTATGGAATAAGCAAACGTTGTTGCATATTTTATCTTGACTGCTAGCTCTGAAGCAGAGTACGATGATATGTTTGCAAAATATTTCAGGCGCTATAGAGCTTTTATCTTGATCGCGCTACCGGTTATTGGAATGCTCCTGATCGGGCTGGTGCGTGTGACGGACCCGCAGGCTCAGACGCTGGTCTATCTGAATTCCCCGATTCTATCTCAACAGGCGCAGCAGGATATACCAGAAGTTCGCCTGCTGCATGGGCAACTGGCCTCGTTGGGTTGGATAGTGGGATACGATTGCCAGCGCAGCCTGCAGGCATACATGAAGACCGCGGCTACCAATCCCGACGCAGCCCTGGTTGGTACCGGCTGGCTCGATCCCACAGATGGACAGTTGATTAACGGCCAGCGCAATAGCTGCATGCCAGGCAGCGCGAGCATGGATAATGTTGTACAGCTTATTCACAGCAAGGGTGGCATGGCCTATCTGACCATCACCATGGATACGGCCGATGCCGGCGCGTGGACATCGCAGCAGCAATCGGATTATATCGCCAGGGCCGCGCGCGACAACAATTTGATCGAACCGATCATTCGCGAAGTAGAGCGCCTCAACTACGATGGTGTGATTATGGACCTGGAGGGCGGCGATGCCACCTATCCCAAAATCCAGCAGCTTTTCACTACCTACAACCAGCACGTGTGGGCTTTGCTCAAGCCCTTGCACAAACTCTACGGCATCGCACTCATTCACAAAGTGAGCGATCACGACGACTATTATCATCTCAACGCTTTCGAGAACTGGTCATTGCTGGGGCATAGCGCCGATTTCATGGTCATCATGGCAGTCGATCAATCCTACTTTACGCCTGGCCCTACGGTCAGTGTCCCCTGGCTGCAACAACTGCTGGCCTACGAACTGCAAACGATGCCACAGATGGTGCCGCACACGATCTGGGAACTGCCGCTCTATGGCGCTTCGTGGCGCCTATCGGGCGGGAAGTGGATATACGATGGGCCAGATTATGACGATGCCCAGGCGTTTGTGTCACAACTCGATCCCTCAGAAATTGATGCCGCATCCAGCAATCTAAACGATCCCAGCAGCGCCCATGTTGTCTACACCGACTCATCCGGCGTGGAACACGCCCTCTGGTATCCCACAGCCCAGAACCTCTACCACATTATCACAAGCTTTCAGCAGATATTGAAGAGGGTCCCGCAATTTCAGAGGAGTTATCTCCAGGTCGCCTTCTGGTACCGCGCGACCTGGGAGCCAACCGCTCTGTGGCCAATGCTCGCTAAAGTATTGCCTGATGCCGCGTGAAGCTACATGAGCCGCCTTTGCAACACAGCAGTATAATAGATGAACTGAAAGTTGTAAGGGATAAGTCCAGGGCATACCAGCCATTTCAAAAAACCTGCTATTGAGAGCCTTAAGGAGACTCACTTTTGAAAACATACATCCGGCGAAAACATTGCTTCATCTGGCCTATCATGCTGGCGCTGCTCATCATCCTGGCGGGCTGCGGTGGCTCGTCATCCTCGAATTCACCCAGCCCTCAACCAACGCTCGTACTTTCTCCCGCCCCGTCATCAAGTTCCACGCAGGGCACGACTTCCGCCTCAACAGGCAATGATTGGACAATGTATCATAACGACAGCACGCGCACGGGTTATATCGCAGATGCGCCCGATCCCAAAAGCCTGGCGAAGGCATGGTCTGCAAATCTGGATGGTGCCGTCTATGCCGAACCGCTGGTCGTCAACGGGCACGTGATCGTTGCCACCGAGGGCGATTCGCTGTACTCGCTCGATGCGCGTACAGGCCGGGTGCTCTGGCATACTAACGTGGGTACACCGGTTCCACTCTCTGATCTTCCTTGTGGGAATATCGACCCGCTGGGGATCACGGGAACGCCAGTTTACGATCCACAAACGCAACTGGTTTACGCGGTCGCCGAGGTTACCGGTTTCTCCCACATACTGGTGGGTGTCGATGTGAACACGGGCAAGGTACGCGTGCGCCAGCCGGTTGATGTGCCCGGCATGGATGCTCGCGCGCACCAGCAGCGGGCGGCGCTGGCGCTCGCCAACGGCATGGTCTACATCGCTTATGGTGGGCTGGATGGTGATTGCAGCGACTATATCGGTCGCGTCGTTGCCTTGCACACTAACGGGCAAGGACCCTTGCTGGTCTACACGGTTCCTACCTCACGCGAGGGCGGTATCTGGGCGCCGGCGGGCCCCGCCGTCGATTCCGGTGGCAACGTCTATGTTGCTGTAGGCAATGGCGCGTCCACCAGCGGAAACTGGGATCATAGTGACTCAGTCCTTAAGCTCTCGCCTACGCTCCAGCTAGAGGATGGCTTTGCGCCTCAACAATGGGCACAGGACAATGCGGGCGACGCCGACCTCGGCTCAATGGGTCCCGTACTACTGCCGGGAGGGCTTATTTATGCCGATGGAAAATCGAGCAATGCCTACCTGCTCAACGCAAACCACCTCGGAGAGGTGGGTGGGCAGATCGCGCAGGCCTCTGTCTGCCCGGCATTTGGGGGGGCCGCGGTGCAAGGCTCAATCATCATTGTCCCTTGTGTTGATGGAATCCGGCAGGTTATCATTGATGCAGCAAATCAGATAACCGTTGGCTGGCATGCTCGCGGGCAGATAACGGGCTCGCCCATCATCGGCGGGCATACTGTCTATAGTCTTGACCCCGGCGGAACGCTCTACGCGCTCAGCATTTCCGATGGCAGCGTTGTGACCTCGCTATCCGTAGGCCAGACATCGCGTTTCGCCACTCCGGCATTGTCGGGCAGTATGCTATTTGTGGGGACACTATCAGGCGTGGTGGCTGTCAATATCAACTCGTGAAACAGGTGATCAATCGGCCCCGGAGTTTTTCCATACATCTCAGGTGGGCCTTTAAGCTGCCGAATTAGAAAGACCCGGCACTTCCAAAAACTACGTTGCTCGACAACCTGGGGGTCTCTATAACGTATTAATTATACACAGACAGGTACGTTACTGTCAGCGTAGTCGCTGCAAGGAAGCGAGGAAAGGAGATTATTCTGTTATGAGCAACGAGTTTGCCTCGAATGATAAAAAGCAAGAGAAGCACGGTCCACAGACATGGGAGGCCAGTTTTGGCCGCCGCCGTTTTCGCGCGCAGTGGGATCGAGAGCCGGGGCGCGCCTGGTTCCATTTCCAGGGACCGTTTGTAGAGGAAAATGACCCGGATGGCATGGGCACTCCCTTTACACCCGATTTCGGTATCGAATGGGAGCGGGGGAAAATACCGCACACTTACGGCGAATACGACGAGCGCCTCGACGATATTCGCGAGAAGGCCGAAAAGACGGCCCGTCGCACAGCGGAGCGTGCCCGCGGTTATGCCGAGCGCGCCTCAAAGCACATGCGCGATAGGGACTGGGACGCGATAGAGCGTGAAATGAGATCGGCCGTGGATAAAGCCATGGAAGAACTCGAGAAGACGCTCAGAAGGCTGCGCCTCGAGTGGGAAAAACGCCAGGAGGAGGCGCAGGCCGCCGCGAAGAAAGCCCGGGCGCAGCGCGTGCCCGTCGAGTACGAAGGGAGCGAGGAACCATCCACGGAAGAAGGCGCCGGTGCCATGAACACGCCTTCGTCGTCGAGGTTCACCAGCCATGAACGCGATGCGATGCGGCGCACTATTCTCGAGGAACTGGCCGCCGGCAGCATCACACTGGATGAAGCCGAGCGCCGCCTGCGCGACCTGGGCTAGTGAGTACGAATCGGATGGAGGGCGTACCCGTGTGGTCGCCCTCTGCAAGCCACCTGTCAGATGGGGATGACTTATGTTTACGTCGTTTCCATAGGTACTTCACGCATCCCAACTACCTGGGGGTCACCAGAATGCCGGCATGCTTGTTTCCGCTAATTATACTGCTCGATCAAGGTCAACTCGTCGCTCTGGCTATCATAGTAAGCCCCAACCGCCCAGAGCGTACCGCTATGTGGCACCTTCGCCAGTCCGTATAGCATGCTGATATTCGATGGGTTCGGGCTGGAAACGACACTCCATGTCTTGCCGTTCCAGTGTTCGAGCAGTGTACTGGTGTTCCCCTGGCCATCGTAGTCATCTCCCACAACCCAGGCGCTCTTCGCTGAGAGCGCACTAACACTGTACAATTGACTGCCAGCGCCAACCGCAGGTGTTGTGACCACGCTCCAGGAACTGCCATTCCAGGCTTCGACCAGGCTTTGTGTATTTGTGCCGTCGAAGGTATATCCGGCAGCTAGCAGGTTACTCGTGCCAGGGATGCTGCTCAGACTAAGCAGCACATTGTTGTTGGAAGCCGGGCTAGGACTGCTGACGATACTCCACTGTGTGCCGTCCCAATGCTCAACCAGTGTATATCCCGGTGACTCAATGCCATTGTCGTATGAGCCAACCGCCCAGACATTTGTGGCGGAAAGGGCAATGATGCTGTTGAGGAAACTGTGCTGGGAACCGCTGGGATAGGCTGCGGGAACCTGGCTCCACTGCGTTCCATTCCAGTGTTCGATCAACGCGGCATTGGGCATCTGGCTGCTTTGATAGTAATTGCCAACCGCCCAGGCATCGGTAGTGGAGAAAGCCGTAACTCCAGAGAAGACGGATGAGCTGGCAATGGCGGTATGGGTAATTTTCCACCGGTTTCCATTCCACAATTCAGCTAACCCTTGCTGGCCGTGCTTGCTGGTTGCCCATGTACCGACCGCCCACAATTGGTGTGTTCCAGGAATGGTCGTGATCGCATTGAATGCGCTATAGGTGCCCGTGGACGGAGTCGAGATGATGCTCCACGCGCTGCCGTCCCAGTGTTCGACCAGTGGATCAAGCGGCGAGGGATAGTACTGTGCCTGCCCAACCGCCCATACATCATTAGCCGAGAGCGCTGCCACGCCGCTGAACCAGTTATATGTTGCTGAAGTGTTGGGGCTGGAAACAATCTGCCACGACTTGCCCTGGCCTACCAATCCAGGTGCGGAAGCCGCCTGTACAGACCTGGCGCTGGCAAACAGAACTACAATTAAAACAAGAGATGCGCCGGTTACGCGCAAGCGAGAGGTAATTTCCTGATGCATGCTTTTCCCTTTTGATTTGAAATGAACTTTTCAGAATTGATCAGAATAGAGGGACATTCAAAAATTGAGCGGCATACAGGACAGCGAAGAGAAACTTTTCTTCGCTAAGGAGTTTACACCTCTCAGCATGTTTAACATGTGATTTTCTTCACAAATGGGTAGTGAAGCAGTTCACAATGCGGATGAGTCAGGCCTTGTTTTGAATTCAATACGCGACCTATCTCACGAGCTACGTTATATTCTGAATGCTTGCACGTCATAAGCGGTAGAGGGGATAAAAGCGTATCTATATCATATGTGGAGACGATGAATTGCATATTCAGATCTGCGGCGAGGCCGAGGTGCCGCCGGTTGGGTCGAATAGCGGGTGTCTTGCGGGGAAAAGAAGGCACTGAAGTTGCGCTCTTGACGGTACAGAACGCGGAGCGAGCAATGACCAGGACACAGTTGACGCATATCGAGGTCGTTTTACTTACCTGGCAACAGCTACCAGGTGAATTACTCAATCTAAGCTCCCATTGGATTTTCATGGATTGTCGTTTCTACCGCATCGCGCAGGTCGATATCTCCGGCGACCTGACCATCGACCTACTCGGACTCTTCGAGCAGCTAAAAGTAGAGAATCGCATCACCGATTTTTGTGGCCGCGTGGTTGCCACTAAGCAGCGTGATACACGTATCTGGCCCGTTACGGGCGAGAATGAGCCTGTGAAAAGTGAATTGCCGGACTGGGTCTTTCCCTGAATCATATACCTCTTCCCAGATTCTCACTATTTAGGGCCGATTCTTACCGCTTTTTGTGGTAGGCTGGAAGTAAAGCAGCAGAAAGGAACAGAATCAATGGCCGAAGACAATTTCACACTCACGACGTTCTACACAAATTGGAAAGAGTACCAGGATCGTATCAAAAAGGCGATTGCGCCCCTTACCGCCGAACAGCTTGAGCTGCGCGCCGCGCCTCACCTGCGCTCCATCGGCGAGAATGCCCTGCACATCATCGGCTGTCGTGCCGGCTGGTTCACCCATTTCCTGGGCGAAGACTGCGGAGGCGTGAAGGCGTACGCGAGCTGGGATGAGCCCGGCGCGCCCGCCCGGACGCCCGCCGAGATGGTGCAGGCCCTCGACCACACCTGGCAGTGCATGGCGGATTGTTTGGCTCGCTGGAATGCCGGCGATATGCGTCAGACCTTCCCAGACGACTGGGACGGCCAACACGTTGACTTGTCGCGCGCCTGGGTCGTCTGGCATGTGATGGAGCATGACCTGCACCATGGCGGCGAGCTCTCGTTCACCCTGGGCATGCACGGGATTCCGGCACATTTTCCCGGCTAGAACCTGTGCAAGATCTGGCTCAGCATCTCAAATACGATGATCTGCCAGGTCCTCAAGATACGTAAGCAAAGCGGTATGATCCAGGTCGCCTCGCCCTTGCAGCTCCAGCCCGGCAAACATCAGATCCACTACCGGAGTTGCAGGTAGCGTCACGCCATACTTGCGCGCTACCTCCAGAGCAAACCCCAGGTCCTTATGGTGAAAGCGCACGCGACCACCAGGAGTAAAATCGTGGGCAAGCATACTCGCACCACGCAGCTCGATGATGCGATTGGCGGCCAGTCCACCACCCAATACTTGCAGAATCTTAGCCGGGTCGACGCCAGCCTTCGAGCCAAGCACGAGCGCCTCGCTTACGGCCTCAATCGTCAAAGCCACCACAATTTGATTGCAGGCTTTGACGATCTGGCCCGCGCCATTCTCTCCAACATGCACAATGGTCGTGCCTAGCGCCTGAAAGATGGGCAGGCAGCGTCGAAAAGTTTCTTCGTCGCCTCCCACCATAATGGAAAGCGTACCGGCAATCGCCCCCTTATCGCCGCCGCTCACCGGAGCATCAAGCATTGCTATCTTTCGTTGCGCTAACCGGTCTGCAAAGGTTTGCGTCGCAACGGGAGAGATAGTACTCATATCGATGACAATCAACCCTGGATGTACTCCCTCAATCACTCCATCCTTGCCAAACAAAACCTCCTCGACCTCAGCAGTCCCCGGCAGCATGGTAATGACCACATCACAGGCCGCGGCAATATCCGCCGGTCGATTGCGCGCCGCGGCTCCGGCAGCCACAAATTCATCCGTCACCTCCCGGTGACGATTCTGTACGACCAGCGGAAAACCGACCTTGAGCAAATTATGCGCCATCGGCCTGCCCATGATACCCAGGCCGATGAAACCAATGGTGTCAGGCATGGTTCGATTCCTTCCTACACCCTGGTAATCGCCCCCTCTGAAGCCGAAGCAACCAGGGCAGCATATTTGGCGAACACACCGCTTTTATAATGCGGGGCAGGTTCCGTCCAGCTTGCCAGGCGGGCGGCAATCTCAGAATCCGAAAGCTCGATATCGAGGCGGCGCTTCTCAATATCGATGACGATGCTATCTCCCTCTTGTAACGCCGCCAATGTGCCACCTCTAGCCGCTTCGGGCGCGACATGGCCAATCATTAACCCACGTGTCGCTCCGCTGAAGCGCCCGTCAGTTACCAGCGCCACCGTCTCGCCAAGTCCCGCGCCCACAATAGCTCCCGTGACATCCAGCATCTCACGCATTCCCGGCCCACCTCGCGGCCCTTCGTAGCGAATGACCACCACATCGCCTGCCTGAATATGGCCCTGCGTAACCGCGCTCATCGCATCTTCTTCGCGGTCGAAAACGCGTGCCGGCCCGCGATGATAGAGGCGCTCGTGACCCGCGATCTTCACCACGCAGCCATCGGGGGCCAGATTGCCCTTGAGAATGACCAGCCCGCCATTAAGCTTGAGAGGATTGGAGAGCGAGCGCACAACATCCTGGCCGGGCGTTTCAACCGCTCCGCTTGCCTCCTCTGCCAGCGTTCGCCCGCTTGGAGTCATCTGCTTTCCATCAACAAAACCGGCCTCAATGAGCCGTTGGACGAGTAATGGCACACCTCCGGCGCGATCCAGGTCTACGGCCATATAGCGTCCGCCCGGCTTTAGATCGGCCAGCATAGGAGTGCGCCTGCTGATAATATCGAAATCATCGATGGTCAGCGGTATTCCCGCCTCACGCGCCATTGCCAGCAGATGCAACACGGCATTGGTAGAGCCACCAGAAGCGGCTACTCCGGCAATCGCGTTCTCAAATGCCGCGCGTGTCAAAATATCTGCGGGTGTCACACCGCGTCGTAACAGGTCCATAATCAACCGGCCACAGTTGCGCGCCACCTCGTCCTTACGCGGATCGACCGCCGGAACGCTTGCTGTACCCATGGGAGACAGGCCAATAAACTCCATGACCATTGCCATGGTATTGGCCGTAAATTGCCCGCCGCACGCCCCCGCTCCCGGACATGCCACATTCTCTAACGTTCGCAGATCGGCATCGCTCATCCTGCCCGCAGCATTGGCGCCGATAGCCTCGTATACATCGCCCACCGTCACATCGCGTCCCTGGAAGCGCCCCGGCGCGATAGAGCCGCCATACAGCAGGATGCCGGGTACATTCAAGCGGATCAGCGCCATAGCAGCCGCGGGTATAGTCTTATCGCATCCCACCAGTGCCACGATAGCATCAAACATGTGGCCACGTCCGACCAGCTCGATGGAATCGGCGATCACCTCGCGGCTCACCAGCGAGGCCTTCATACCCTCCGTACCCATCGTCACGCCATCGCTAATCGCGATAGTATTGAACTCCATCGGCGTCCCACCGGCTTCCCGAATACCCTCTTTCACGCGAGCGGCCAGCCGCCGCAGATGGTAGTTGCAAGGCATTGTCTCAATCCAGCTATTAGCCACGCCGATAATCGGACGCGCCAGGTCATCATCGTTGAAGCCGATGGCTTTGAGCATGGCACGCGCGCCCGCGCGATTGCGTCCCTCAAATAGAATACGGCTATGTTGCCGCGGATCGGTTGTCATGGTATTCTCCTGTAACCCCGTTGGAGGGCGACCACAAGGGTATCCATCCCACATCCCAGGCCGCCCCCGCCCCTACTATGACCACGACCCCACCTCGGAAGGAAAGCGTATCATAGTAGGGGCGGGGGTAGTGGTGGCGGGGCGGTGGGGACCCTTGTGGTCGCCCTCCAACGGGGTCCGTGCCTAACCTACCTTTACAGATTACTTCCCACCATAAGTCCTGCTACCTGTTTAAACAAACTGATTGTTTTCTGGACGAAACTAATATTCACAGTATATGATATTCTCGGAACGAACAAACACAGAAAGGACACATATGAGCGGTTTAGTATTTGCCTGTATAGCTCCGCACGGCAGCATGATCGTCCCACTACTGAACGAAGAAGGCGCGCAAAAAGCCTTGGCGACTCGCGCGGCTATGGAAGAACTGGGCAGGCGCATGGCCGCGGCCCAGCCAGAAACCGTTGTACTGATCACTCCACACGGCCACCGGGTCGACCACGCCTTCTCGCTGCTCAACAATGAACGTGTTCGAGGCGAACTGAGCGATGAAGAAGAGGGCAGCGGCGGAGGCTTCATCCTGGTATTCGAGGTGGACAAAGAGCTGAACGCCGCCATCGTCGAGGCCGCTCAATCCCTGCAAGTCCCCGTCACTCGCATAGGCTACGCCGTACCCGACGATCCCGACTTCTACCAGCCGCTCGACTGGGGAGCCAGCGTGCCGCTCTACTTCATGGGCGGCATGTTCCATCCACGGCCAAAAGTAGTCATCGCCTGTCCGGACCGCGGGAATATGCCATGGACATTATTTCCAACCTTTGGTAAAGCCATTCGCCAGGCCGCAGAATCCCTTGGCCGCAACATCGCCCTGATCGCCAGCGCCGATATGGGTCACGCGCACGCCGAAAACGGCCCTTATGGTTATGATACAGCCTCAGCCGAGTACGACGCCGCAGTGGTAGAAGCCGTCAAAGCGCAAGACCTTGGCCGCCTGCTGGCTTTCGATTCAAAGTGGGTGGAACGGGCCTCAACCGATTCATATGGTCAGATACTCAATTTGCATGGGGCTATTGAGGGAACGAACTTCAGAGGCGCATTCCTCTCGTATGAGGTGCCGACTTATTTTGGCATGATGTGTGTGGGGTATGAGGAGAGGGGCTAATGAGGTCCTGGTATATCCGTCGCTCCACCCACACATAAAACTGATCTGCTATAATGCCTGGCATGTTTTAGCTGGACCGTCTTGAGCGTATGGTTTTCACCATGAAGAAAGCAGCAAGCGCAACCAGGAGAGGCCAAACTGGAATATTGAGGATGGTATGCTCATCCTTTCCTTTCACCATGAGTAAAGAAAAAGAATTTAATTTGCTGAAGAAATCCTGCTTCTCACTTCGCACGGTGCCAAGAATTAAAATAGTGAGCTGATCTTTGGTCGGGTCTCCTTGTACCATGAGCCTCTCCTTTTTGGTTTTGTATGACGAACCTTCATCATTATATAACGGGCGACCGGTGCTCGCTCCCTTGCCCATTGCCGGAGAGGAAATTTATTTATAAAGGGAAGCCATCTTCAGGACGCTAGCCAAAACAGGCCACCAAACGTGTAGTAATTAAGGTATGTAACAGCAAGCAGACACGACACACTCTATGTCACGTATAATACTCAATGGAACTATGTTGCTTAACCCCGGGCAATCCTGGGCAAAATACTCGAAAACAGAGTGAAAGGAAAAACAGTATGGAACTTGGACTGGTTGGACTTGGGCGCATGGGCGCCAATATGGCAAAACGACTGCTGCGCAACGGCCATACCGTCGTTGGCTATGCGCGTCACGAAAGTACAGTGCAGGGACGATTGCAAGATGGCTCTATTTCGAAAGGAGCAACCTCGCTGGAAGACCTCGTGCATCAACTCGCGCAGCCTCGCGCCATCTGGCTGATGGTTCCAGCGGCCTCGGTAGACGACACGCTGAACACGCTTATCCCGCTGCTGGCAAGGGACGATGTGGTGATTGACGGCGGCAACTCCTACTATCACGACGACATCCGCCACGCGAAGATGCTCGAACCGCATGGCATCCATTATCTTGACGTCGGAACCAGCGGCGGCGTCTGGGGGCTCGAGCGCGGCTACTGCCAGATGATCGGTGGCGAGGAAGAGATTGTCAAACGCCTCGACCCGATTTTTTCCGCCCTGGCGCCTGGCGTCGATGCGGCGGTTCGCACGCCTGGCCGCGAAGAAATTGGCGGCACAGCTGAAAAAGGGTATTATCATTGCGGCCCACATGGGGCCGGCCATTTCGTCAAGATGGTTCACAATGGCATCGAGTACGGCGTCATGGCAGCTTATGCCGAGGGGCTGAACATTCTCAAACATGCCAATATCGGCAAGCAGCAGCAGACCGTCGATGCCGAAACCGCGCCGTTGAGCAGCCCCGAATACTACCAGTACGATTTCAATCTCGCCGATATCGCGGAACTGTGGCGGCGCGGCAGTGTCATCGGCTCGTGGCTACTCGATCTGACCGCCAGCGCGCTGCTCAAGAGCCCCAACCTCGAGGATTTCCAGGGCCGCGTCTCCGATTCGGGCGAGGGGCGTTGGACGATTGCCGCCGCCATCGACGAGGCCGTTCCCGCATTCGTGCTGACTGCTGCCCTTTACGAGCGCTTCAGCTCGCGCGGCCAGGCCGATTTTGCCAACAAGATCATGTCTGCCATGCGTTTTGAATTCGGCGGCCATCATGAAAAGGAAGCCACGGATGAGACGCATCATACGCAAACGAATACCACACCGAGCGGTACTGAGTAAGGAATGAGCTTATGTCTACAACTGTAACACCGCTGACGCAGCGGCCCGCCTGGAAAGCTCTCGAAGACCATTACGCGCGGGTGAAAGACCTGCACCTGCGCAGGCTCTTCGCCGATGATCCACAGCGCGGCGAGCGTTTCGCCGCCGAGGGTGTGGGCCTCTACCTGGACTACTCCAAGAACCGTATTACCGGTGAGACCATCCAGTTGCTCTTGCAGCTGGCCGAGTCGTCGAACCTGCGCCAGCGCATCGCCGCCATGTTCAGCGGCCAGAAGATCAATATCACCGAGCAGCGTGCCGTGCTGCACGTTGCCCTGCGCGCTCCCAGGGACGAGACGATCATCGTCGATGGAGAGAACGTGGTGCCGGAAGTCCACAAGGTTCTCGACAAGATGGCGGATTTCTCCAATCGCGTGCGCAGCGGCGAGTGGAAGGGCTACACCGGCAAGCGTATCCGCAACGTCGTCAATATCGGCATCGGCGGCTCCGACCTTGGCCCGCACATGGCCTACGAGGCGCTGAAGCATTACAGCGACCGCGATATGACCTTCCGCTTCGTCTCCAACGTCGATGGCAGCGAGTTCGTCGAACTGACGCGCGACCTCGACCCGGCAGAGACGCTCTTCATCGTCTCCTCCAAAACGTTTACCACGCTGGAGACGCTGACCAATGCCGACTCAGCTCGCGAATGGCTGGTGCGCGCGTTGGGCAGCGAGCAGGCGGTGGCAAAGCATTTCGTGGCCGTCTCAACCAATACCAAAGAGGTAGAGAAGTTCGGCATCGACACGCAGAACATGTTCGAGTTCTGGGACTGGGTCGGCGGCCGTTACTCCTACGATTCGGCCATCGGCCTCTCGTTGATGATCGCCATCGGGCCGGAGCAATTTCGCGAGATGCTGGCCGGCTTTCATGCCATGGATGAGCATTTCCGTACCACGCCCTTCGAGCGCAATCTGCCTGTGCTGCTGGGATTGATCGGCATCTGGTACAACAACTTTTTCGGCGCGCAGACCGTGGCCATCCTGCCTTACGATTACTATCTAGGGCAGTTGCCAGCTTACTTCCAGCAGCTTGACATGGAGAGCGATGGCAAGCATGTTGATTTGCAGGGCAGGACGGTGAATTACCAGACCGGACCGATTATCTGGGGGCAGCCGGGCACCAACGGCCAGCACGCCTTTTACCAACTGATCCATCAAGGTACAAAGCTGATTCCCTGCGACTTTATCGGCTTCTGCCAGACATTGAACCCGCTTGGGCGGCATCATGATCTGCTGATGGCCAACTTCTTCGCCCAGACTGAGGCGCTGGCCTTCGGCAAAACGGCGGAAGAGGTCGCGAAAGATGGCGTGCCATCCTTCCAGGTGGCGCACCGCACCTTCGAGGGCAATCGCCCGACGAACACCATCCTGGCCGAACGCCTGACGCCCGAAACACTGGGCAAGATCATCGCTCTCTACGAACACAAAGTCTTCGTCCAGGGCACGATCTGGGATATCAATTCGTTCGATCAATGGGGCGTTGAACTGGGCAAGGTGCTGGCGAACCGCATTATCCCTGAGCTTGAGAGCAAAGAGGAGCGAAAGCTGGCGCACGATAGCTCGACGAATACGCTGATCCAGCGGTATAGGAAGTTGAGGGGGTAGCATCCAGGGCGGCCGCCCTCACTTCCTGACACTTTTGTGCGTAGGCGATGATGGACCCGTGGAGGGCGACCACAAGTGCTGAATGGGAGAGGATTTGGCCGAGTAGCGTCCCAGGAGCCTATCGTTGACGCGGAGGCGTGTCGTTCTTCGCTTCCTATGCATGCCCACCTCTAGCGTGTGTTGGTTTATCGCGCTCGGCCAGGTACCGCTCGAATTCCCCTGGAGTGCGCACGACTACTCCTGGTGGAACAAGAGGGTCAGCAGGTACCTGCCCCGTAAGATTGAGACTGTACGGAACATAGGGAATGGAACCAACATATTCAAAATAAGGTGATGCTTCAGTAGTATCAATGGGGCTACCGCAAATAGGGCAATTTATGCTATCTGTAAGTATTTCATTACCACATGAAGGACACTGCGTTATACATCTCCCCCGAATGTATGTGTGAAAAAATTATAGTGTATAATAGCCGGGTAAGCGCATCTTTTGCGCTTATACAGAACCATAGTACTATTCTGATTGATAGAGAAAAGATTATGCCCATTACCCGTAAGCTATTGCGCGATGAATCAGATATACCCCGTATCTTTGACCTCGCGCAGAGTATGCCTCTTACCTGTCGTCATATCATTGACCTGCCCTGGCGGCTCAGCGCGCTAGATCTGCATAATGGACGCGATGCGGCTTTTTGGGAAGATAGCTATGGCAAGATGGTGGGCTTCGCCGCCTGCCAGTATCCGTGGGCCGTGCTCGATTTCTTTATCCTGCCTGGTTTAGAGGCCGCCGTCGCAACAGGCCTCTTCAATTGGGCTAACGAGCGATTCCAGGAAAAAGAGTGGCCGTATCCCTACTGGATAGAGTTTCGGGACGATAGTCAGGAGCGCCGAAATCTGGCACAGGCACATGGATTTCTGCATGAAGACGAGGACCGCTACGTCTGGTTTGAGCATTCGCTTGAAAACCTTCCCCCTGTTCCAACGTTGCCGGAAGGTTTCACGCTCCGCACGTTGAGGGGCGAGCAGGAAGTTGCAGCATATAGCGAGCTACACCGCGCAGCTTTCGAAAGTACTAATATGAATCCTGAGTGGCGGGCACGAACGTTACATATGCCCACCTACCGTTCCGATCTTGACCTCGTTATCAGCGCGCCCGATGGCTCGCTTGTGGGATTCTGCGTGGGCTGGTTCGAACCATCACGTTGTATGGCTCAGGTTGAACCGATAGGCGTCCACCCTCGCTTTCATCAGCATAGCCTTGGACGCATCCTTTTGTTGGAAATACTGCGCCGTTTCAAAGAGATTGGGGCCACTACTGCATTTGTTGAGACATATATAGATGGCATTCCGGCTCGCAAGGCTTACGAAGCGGTCGGATTTCAGATGACGCATACGATCAGGAGCAGGAGAAGAGGTGTATCAAATTGAAAATAGCGATCACGTGTTTAGCGGCAGGGAAGCAGAAGTAATAGCGCTTATTGCTGATTTCATACAACGTAAAACTCTAGTATAGCGAAGCGCGAGACAAGCTCTTTATCTCTGTACCACCATCAACTGCACGGGCCACGCATCCGTCGCTTCCCATGTGCCATCCACGTGAACGAGCAGACCGGCTAGCTGGTGATCTTGCAGGAAAGCCTTCCCGTCTTTCGATCCCAGGATGAAAGCCACTTTCGCGGCGACCTCGACCTGCTCGCAGCGGTCAGCGACAACCGTCACGGACCACAGATCGGTCTGGGCCGGTTCGCCCGTGCGCGGGTCGAGCAGGTGGTGGCGCTGCTGCTTGCCCTGCTGCCAGTGGCGGCGCGCGATGCCGGATGTGGCCATGGCGCCGCGACGCAGCGGCATAGACCAGAATGTATCTTTCCCAGGCACCGTGATTGACCACTGCCCTTCTCCGGGCGGCAATCCTATCACAGCCAGGTCGCCGCCCGCGTTGACGAGCGCAGTATCGATGCCCTTCCCTTGCAAACGTTCCAGAGCGGCATCCACGGCCATGCCCTTGGCAATGCCACCAAAGTCCAGGCCAACACCGGTAGATAGCTTTACAATGCGCTTTGCGCTATCAAGGTAGATGCCACGCCAGCCGCCACCCGGCTCGATGCGGATTCTGGTGTCGGGCAGCGACGCGGGCAAGGCATCGAAGGTGCGGTCGTATCCCAGCCCAACAATCTGACCTAGCAGGGTCGGGTCATAGACGCCGCTCGTTGCCTGGGCCGCGGCGACGGCTCTTAATAACACGGTGTAAAGCAAGTCGCTTACCGCGACAGGCTCACCCGCCTGCGCGTTCAAGCGCGAAAGTTCGCTTTCCGGCAAGAAACGGCTCAGGACCTGCTCCCACTCGCTGAACAACGAGCGTACGGCGCTGGTGCCCACTTTGAGGCGGTTTTCGGGCAGCAGAAGGGAAATCGTCGTACCCATGGCCCAGAATTCCTCACGCCCCATGCCCTCTGGCGTACGAAATTCGGGAAATGCCGGGCCTGGATGCCTGTCCTGGTGAGTAGCTTTTTCGTCCATAGTATATTCCCTTCCTGTTGTTTTTAGAGAAAGTGGATAGGAACAGCGTACCACATTTTCTCCCTGTTCCTCTCCTTTTAGAGAACCTGTTTATTTCTAATGTTCATACACGTCCACATCTATGTAAATGACTGAGCAGGCCAACACTGGAAAACTTGCCATAGAATGCTTACTTCCCGCTCAAAGTGGCTAACCCGCTCAATCAGCTATGCATATGGTAGTGCGGCAATATCAGAGAACTGGCAGGATTGTGTAAAAAGATTGTAAATAACGTGCTAAGCGTAAAGGCTTTGACATCCTCGCCGGGACAGGACTATACTTATCACGAAAGATTGATACTGACCGTTAGAAATGGGAGAATGGGAAGCAAAAGCCTGTAGACGCAAGAGGAGTTGTTTCCGGCAATGTCTCAAGCAGAGCAGTCCCCGGCTGAAAATAGCGATCCATTCCTGCTGGCGACCAAACTTGCTATTCCGCCTGTTCGTGCCGGGATGATCGAGCGGCATCGGTTGCTTGATACGCTGCGGAGAGCCCTGCAAGGTCCTCTCACGCTGCTCACCGCAGCCGCTGGTTTTGGCAAAACGACCCTGCTCACCGCAGCACTCCAGCATTACCATTTGCCGGTGGCATGGCTTTCTCTTGACGAAAGTGATAATGATCTTACGCGTTTCTGGTCCTATGTTTTTGCTGCATTGGAAGGCGTTCAGCCTGGCGCGAGTAGAGCCGCGCGACCGTTGTTGCAGGCATTAAGACAGGTGCCTATCGAAACTGTGCTGACCGCGCTCATTAATACGCTGATGCCGCTTGAGCAGGAACCGGTTCTGGTTCTGGACGATTATCATAGTATTACCACGCAATCGATTCATAGCTCGCTCACCTTCTTCCTGGAACACCTGCCGCCGCGCCTGCACGTTATCATTGCTACTCGCGCTGACCCGTTGTTGCCTCTGGCACGTTGGCGCGTTCGTGGGCTGCTAACCGAAATTCGCTCGGCTGACCTGCGATTCACTACTGAAGAGACCTCTGCATTTTTTCAGCAGGCTATGGGCTTTCGTCTCTCAATCGAGGAGATCGATGCGTTGGATAAGCGGGCGGAGGGGTGGATTGCCGGGCTGCAACTGGCTGCTCTCTCAATGCGTGGCCGCAAAGATATCTCCGACTTCATCAAGGTCTTCACTGGCAGCCATCGTTACATCGTGGATTACTTGATCCAGGAAGTATTCGCTCGTCAGACAGCCGATATACAGACCTTTTTGCTGCATACCTCGATCCTTGAGCGCCTGTGTGGGCCGCTCTGCGAAGCCATCTCAGGGCAATCAGGTGGGCAATCCATGCTAGAGCGCCTAGAACAGGCAAACCTGTTCTTGCAACCCCTTGATGACGAACGGCACTGGTACCGTTATCATCACCTGTTCGCCGAGTTACTATGCCACCGCCTGCAACAAGAACAGCCTGAAAAGGTGCCTGCGCTCCATCGCCAGGCCAGTATGTGGTTTGAGCAGCATAACCTGCTGCCCGAGGCCATCCGGCACTCGCTGGCAGCGGCAGATTTTCAGCAGGCGGCCAATCTCATCGAACAGGTGGGAGTTACACTGACAAAACGAGGTGAACTCATCACGCTCTCTTCCTGGTTGGATAAGCTTCCTGCTGAAGAGGTCCAGGCTCGCCCTGGTTTGAGCGTTTTGCGCACCTGGCTGCTCTTTCTCACCGGTCAATATGCCGCAACCGAGCAGCAACTTCAGGAGATGGAGCGGCGCTATAATATCCATGCTAGCATACAAACCCTTGAAGGCCTCGCTTCTCCCCCCGAGGGAATGCAGCGCGTCTACCATTTGATAGGAGAGATAGCCGCCATACGCGCATCAATTGCTATTATCCAGGGAGATGGAGGGCGCACCATTGAACTGGCGCAGCAGGCGCTTCGCTATCTGCCCGAGCAGGATATTTCCAGGGGATTAGTGACCTGGTACCTGGGACTGGCTTACTGGATAGCCGGAAATCTGGAAGCGGCGATTCAGGCGATGATAGAGGCTTCCGCCTACAGCCTGGCTACTGGCAGCTTGTATATGGCGTTCATGGCGACGCACGAACTCGCCTCATTACAGGCAACACAGGGATATCTCCACCGGGCAGAGCAGACATACCGGCGGGCGCTCCAGCTTGTTAACGATCAGGACACATCAACAGTTGTTCTCGGCCCCCTTCATGTTGGTATCGGGAGTTTACAGTACGAGTGGAATAATCTGGAAATGGCAGAGCGCTCTTTGCACATAGGTATCGAACAATGCCTGCATATGGAGAATAGCAGGACGGCGCTGGATGGGTATCTCGTGCTGACCAGAATCAGGCGTGCCCACGGGAATCAAGAGGGCGTACAGATGCTCTGTGAGAAAATGAGCAGCCTGGCGAGCCATCCCAATGTTCCCGAGCCTCAGGCGCGCTTTCAAGCCGCGTTCCAGGCGCGAATGGCTCTTGAGCAGGGCAACGCGCCGGTGGCATTTCGATGGGCACAGCAATGCGGGCTGCGTGCTAACGACGAAATAAATCCCTTGCGCTTTAATGAATATCTGATCCTGGCGCGCATACTGATCGCGCGGGGGCATTTTGATGATGCAAGTACCTGCTTGCGGCAGCTCTTTCACCTGGCGCAAGCGAGGAGGCGCATCAAAAATGGCATCGAGATTCTCATCCTACAGGCGCTGGCTCATCAAGCCCAGGGAAACATAGAAACGGTCATAGATAGGCTTGAACAGGCGCTGCTCCTCGCCCAACCGGAGGGCTATATCCGGCTCTTCGTGGATGAAGGCCCAGTTCTGGCAAACCTGCTCGTAATGATCTCTACAAGGCTACGCAAGCAGGCCAATACTTCTCCAGCGGTGCGAGAACGAGCCTTATCTTTACTGAGCTATATTGAAAAGTTACTCGCAGCTTTTGACGCCCAGAACTTCCCCACTAGCGCTGCCTCGCCCGAGCCATCATCTCCGGTTGCAGCCGGCACAGAACCATTTCTGGCCGAACCATTGAGCGAACGCGAACTCGAAGTGCTGCGGCTGATTTGCGAAGGCTGTTCCAATCGTGAAATCGCAGACCGCCTTGTTCTTGCCGTCAGCACGGTGAAATGGTATGTGAATATCATCTACGGCAAGTTGCAGGTCGAGAGCCGTACAAGGGCTGTGGCACGAGCAAGGGAATTGAAGCTGATATAGTCACTCGGCTTTACCGCAGGGCAACCCTTGCGACGAACCCTGGAAATCCCACCCCTTTTCCCAACCTTTGATGGGTGCCAACCCAACCCGGTACCAGTTACACTTTTCCCAGCAGGACAAACAGCATACTTTTACTGAGGTTTTCAAGACAAATCTGGTCCTACAGAAAGAAAGGATGTAAAAATCATGACACAGGCACCTGTAACTCCAACCCCATCGGCAATGGATCTCAAACCACCTTCGCTGCGCACAATGACTGTTGGGCTTTTGCCGAGCATCTTTGTGAATGGCGTACTTGTGATCGTCATTTACCAGCTTGTCAAGCACTTTACCTCACTAACGGACGTGGAGGCATTATTCATTTCGGCCATCCCCGCTATGATTGATACTATCGCCAGCTTGCTGCGCCAGAGGCGAGTAGATGTACTGGGAGCGTTCGCTCTCATCACGATTGCCGTCTCCATCGCCCTCACCTTTGTCAGCGGCGATGCTCGACTGTTTCAGATACGCGAATCGTTCCTGACGGTCCTCTTTGGCATTGTCTGCCTGATCTCGCTGCTCTTTCCCAAACCACTCTGGTTCTACATTATCCGTTACTTTACTACCGGTAACAATCCACAGCAGGAAGCCGCGTTCAACGCTGCCTGGCAACATCCAGCGTTTCGCGCCTACATTCACAAAGTAACGATCGTGTGGGGACTTACCTATGCCGTTGAGTTCATCGTGCGCCTGATCCTGGTCTACTCTATGCCACTTTCGCAGTTCCTGATCATCTCACCCATTATCTTCTATGGCATCACCATCGCGGTAATCGCCTGGACGATTCGGGCCGGGGCGAGTCTGCGCAAGCGCAGCCAGGCAAGGCTTCTCCAGGCATCCGGAGAAACCGGCAACCTATAAAGATATGGAAGGTGAGTATATCCATGAGTAATCCATTTGCCCTCGCTTACACGTCGTTGGAAAAAGAGATTCAAGTAGAGAAACTGCCCGTTGAAGGAATCATTCCCACGTGGCTTTACGGTTCATTGTTGCGCAATGGTCCCGCGAAGTTCGAGGTCGGATCCGAGCAGGTCTGGCACTGGTTCGATGGATTAGCCATGCTGCACCGCTTCTCATTTCAGAACGGTAATGTATCATACGCGAATAAGTTCGTGCGGAGCGAGGCTTATACAACCGCGACGCAGGAGAATTGTCTGACATACGCGATGTTTGCTGCCGACCCCTGCAGAAAGCTTTTCCGGCACGCCATGACCGGGATGATCAACCCCAATGTGAGCATTCAGCGGGTAGCAGGTGAGTTTCTCGCGATGACGGAAGCGCCGCTGCCGATCGCTTTCGATCCGCGTACGCTCGAGACGCTGGGCGTTGTTCATTATGACGACCAGGTGAGTGGTCATTACGGATCGGCCCACCCACATCACGACTTCGCCGGAGAAATGACGATCAGCTACCTGACCGAATTCGGCATGCAGAGTACGGTGAAGGTCTTCAGCACTGCGGATAGAGATGGGCGCCGCCGCGAGCTGATTGGCGCTTATCCCACCCTGGAACCGTCGTATATCCATTCCTTTAGCATCACCGAGCATTACATTGTGCTGGTCGAGTACCCTTTCCGCGTGGTACCGCTCGAACTACTCAGCGAGCAGAAGGCCTTTATCCAGTACTTCACCTGGCGACCTCAAGAGCCTACCTTGTTTATTGTGATGAGCAGGCAGGATGGCAGCATTGCTGGTAAATACGAGAGTGAAGCCTTCTTCTCATTTCACCACATCAATGCCTTCGAACGCGCCGGAGAAATCGTTCTAGACCTTTCAGCGTACCCTGACGCGGTGATCATTGAGGAGACTAACCTGTCCAATCTGAGAGATGGGACGGGAACAGGAAAACGGAGCGCGCACAGCGAGTTCCGGCGGTATCGCCTGCCGCTGAGCGTCTCGTCGGCCATTGCTACATACGAACGGATATCCGAACAGGAGATTGAACTGCCCACTATCAACTATACCCATTCCAACACCCATGATTATGGTGTTGCCTACGGCGTCAGTACGGCACAAGAAGGAGCGGTAACCCTGGCTCACCAGCTCGTGCGCACGTCAACGCGCACGAGCGCCACAAAAACCTGGGCGCAGGATGGATGCTATCCTGGAGAACCGGTGTTTGCTCAAGCTCCAGAAGCTCGTGGAGAAGATGATGGCGTTGTTCTCTCAGTGGTGTTGAATGCATATAAGGACAATTCATTCCTGCTGGTTCTGGACGCGCACACGTTCGAGGAACTCGGGCGGGCTGAAGTGCCACATCACATCCCGCTTGGGCTGCATGGGCAGTATTTCCCTGGCCTTTAGGATATATCCAAAAGCGTTCCAGTCCCTCAACTCCTGGTGATTGTTCAGAAGTTGAGCAAAGATGCTTCACCCAGCAGAGCCATCTGCCCCTCATGCTGGGGAAGCACCAGTCAACCCTGCTTGATCTCCCTTCCGGATAGACTATATAATAACGCAATGGCCCCTTTTTTCAGGTATGTTCGGCCAGGCTCTGTTCCTGTCACAATAGAAAGGAATTCAGGAGATTTTCATGACCACAACCAGCGGCTATTCGCCCATCAATTGGAGTGTAGTAGAAGACGAAGTCATCACCCACCTGCGCAACATTCTGCGGCTTGATACACGCAATCCGCCCGGAAATGAAGTACGAGCCGCCGAGTATCTTCGTGAAGTGCTGCAAGCGGATGGTATCCCTGGTGAGATTGTTGGCCCATCCCCCGATCGCGGCACTATCGTGGCGCGGCTGAAAGGCGATGGTTCTGCGCCGCCGTTGCTGTTGATGTCACATACCGACGTGGTGGCGGTCGAGCCTGAGAAGTGGACGCATGATCCCTTCGCGGCGGATATCGCCGACGATTTCATCTATGGGCGCGGCGCGCTGGATATGAAGGGCATGGTCACAATGGAATTGATGACCATGCTGCTGCTCAAGCGCGCGGGCGTGCCGCTCAAACGCGACGTGATCTACATGGCGGCCGCAGATGAAGAGGTTGGCGGGCATATGGGCGCGGGCTGGGTAGTGCATAACCGGCCAGAGTTGATCCAGGCCGAATACGCGCTCAACGAAGGCGGTGGCAACGGCTTTGAAGTGAATGGAAAACGCTACTACACCGTCGAGGCCGCGGAGAAAGGCACGGCCCGTTTTCGCCTGCGAACCACAGGAAGGCCTGGACACGGCTCAGTGCCACATGACGACAATGCTATCGTCAAACTGGCGGCATTACTGAGCAAGCTGGATGGCACACAACCACCGGTGCATTTCACGGATACCTTCCGCGCCTGTATTACAGGCATTGCCAGCGCGCAGCCACCAGAGATTGCCCGCCTGTTTATGGCCGTGCTGGAAGATGAGAAAACCGCCGATGCTGCTGTCGATGCCCTGCCACTGGAAGATATGCTGAAGCGGCAAATGCACGCCATGATCCGCAATACCATCGCGCCTACTATGCTTATGGCAGGCTCGCAAATCAACGTCATTCCATCCGAAGCGGAGGCCCGGCTGGATGGTCGTACCCTACCAGGTTGGACGCCGGCGACCTATCTTGAAGAGCTGCGCGCTATCCTTGGGAAAGACATCGACTTGAGCTTTATCGATCCATCCATACCATTAGAGGCCGATCCCGCGTCTCCCCTCTTTGAGGTCATCAAGGCCGTGGTTGAGGAACACGATCCTGGCGCGACCGTCGTTCCAACATTGCTCACCGGCGGCACCGATGCCAAACACGTGGCGCTGCTCGGAACGAAAGTCTACGGCTTCGCGCCGCATCTCTACATTCCAGGGGCGAGGGATTGGAGCGGAGTTCACGGTCACGACGAGCGTGTACATATTAAGGCAATTCAATGGGGGACGCGTGTCCTCTATGATATAGTAGCACGGTTCGCCGCAGGCGCATAAGGAGAAACTTCCATGACCTATGAGTTAATCACACTGGAATTTGAAGGCGATTTCGCGACCATCACTATGAACAATCCGCAACGGCGCAACGCGCTTTCGGTCAGGCACATGCTTGAACTCACCGACGCTTTTCGCAAAGCTGGCGAGAGCGAGGCTCGCGGAGTGATTTTAGCCGCCAATGGGCCGGTTTTTTCCGCCGGTCATGATTTCGCCGATATGGTAGGCCAGGACCTCGTTGCCGTACGCAAGATTCTCAAGGTCTGCACCACGATGATGAATACGATTCAAGAGATTCCCCAGCCTGTTCTCGCGCGCGTGCATGGGCTTGCCACCGCTGCCGGCTGCCAGCTCGTCGCCACCTGCGATCTGGCGGTGGCCTCAACTGAGGCCGGATTCGCGACTCCTGGAGGCAAGGGTGGCTGGTTCTGCACGACACCGATGGTGGCAGTCAGCCGCAACATTGGGCGCAAACGCGCCCTCGAAATGCTGCTTACCGGCGATGTGATCGATGCACAGACGGCGGCGGACTGGGGGTTGGTCAACAGGGTCGTTCCGCCTGAACGATTAGTAGAGGAATCGCAAAATCTGCTTGAGCGGGCCACGCGCGGCAGCTTCATCTCCAAAGGCATTGGCAAACAGGCCTACTACGCCCAAATGGACCTGCCTCAACATCAGGCTTACGCTTACGCGCAGGAAGTGATGGCCTCGACTTCTCAAATTCCCGATGCGCAGGAAGGGATGCGGGCGTTTCTGGAGAAACGGAAAGCGAGGTTTGAGCAAAGAGGGTAGGTTGCCTATCATGCCCTCATTCAATAATCCTGCTGTTAAATCATCTCCTGAAGTTGATGCTGGGGCAAGAAACTTTTCTCGCCGCCAGCAATCAGGGTAGGGCAGCTGGTGCGATCTCACTCCGGCCCGTAGTCCTGCATGACCTGGCCCTGAATCGAACGCAACATCTCTTCCTTGCGGAATTGCGGCCAGTCGCCATCTTCGCGCTCCTCTACTATTTCCAGCCAGGTCTGCGCATAGAGTGTTTCGCCGCTGAAAAAAAGTGCGCGCATCAGCTAGCGAAGCGAAAGGCAGAGGCCAGGAGTCAAGCCACCGGCTGAAAGACTCCTGACTCTCAATCGACTCGAAAGACGGCTTTCCCACGAATACGCCTCTCGCGCAGCGCCTCCATCACCGGCCCAACGTCGTGCCAGCTCGCCTCTGAGCCAATCTGCGGGTGCAGTTTACCGGCGGCGACAAGCGATACCAGCACGGCCAGGTCTTTACCGAAACTCTCGGGCGGGCCTGAAAGATACGAGAAGAAAGCCTGGATGCGCGCGCCGGCATGCCCGGCGAAGTCGCCGAAGCTGATGCTGGTGGGCTGTTGCGAGGAATTGCCAAATACCACGATGGTACCGTTGGGCGCGATATGGCGCAGGGCCATCGCGAGTGAGTCGCCACCAACCGATTCCAGGATCAGGTCGTATTGCTCGTTCACATCATCGATGCCGATTGCGATGCGATGGGCGCCCAGTTCTCGTAATCCCTGACCGCGCTCAGGGCTGGCTACAACGCCTGTCACCTCGGCCCCGGCATCCGCGGCGAGTTCAACGGCGAAACGGCCCACGCCGCCTGCCGCGCCGGTGATCAGCACGCGCTTCCCTAGCAGAAAGTCGCCGATCCGTAAGGTACGCAGCGCCGTCAGCCCCGCTATGGGCAAGGTGGCAGCAGTGGTGAAACCGACATGATCGGGTAGAACAGCCATGCGCGCTGTCGGCGCCGCAGTTTGCTGGCTCCATCCGCCCTGATCGACCAGGCAGGCGACGCGACTCCCTTCAGGAGGTCCGCTGCCATCAGCAGCACGCCGCAAGACGACGCCCGCGCTATCCTGCCCCGGGCGCCATCCTTCGGGCCGGTTTGCCAGCAGGCTCAATTCTCCGCGGTTAAGCGAAAAGGCATGCACCTGGACAACTGCCTCATCGGGAGCCGGAGACGGTTCCTCTACCTCGCGTATTTCAATGGGCCTCTCGGGTTGATGCGTAGCTACCAGTGCAAGCATGATTATCAAACTCCTTCATCCAGTGCCTGAAACTCAGCGTCACTGAGTCGAATCTCCGCTGCCGCAAGGTCTTCCTCCAGGTGCCTCACAGAGGAGGTGCCTGGAATAGGCAGCATGTTGGTCGAGCGGCGCAGTAACCATGCCAGGGCGATCTGGCCCGGTGTGGCATGATGCCGTTGCGCGATCTGCTTTAGTTTACCACCGCCATTGGCGAGATCACCAGTTGCCAGCGGGAACCAGGGAATGAATCCGAGGCCTTCGCGCTCGCAGATATCCACCATGCCTTCCGATGAACGGTCCGTCAGATTGTACAGGTTCTGTACGGTGACGATGGGTACTATCTTGCGGGCGCGTGCCAGTTGATCAGTGTTGACATTCGAGACACCGATATGGCGAATCTTGCCTGCCTCGCGTAAATCAGCCAGCGCTCCTATCGATTCCTCATACGGGACGTTGGGGTCGGGAACATGAAACTGGTATATGTCGATGCGTTCGAGCCGCAGGCGTCTCAAACTTCCCTCCAGGGCTTCGCGCAAGTGCGCGGGATGCCCATCGGGATGCCATTGGCCTGGCCCGGGACGCAAGTAGCCGCCTTTCGTCGCAATCACCAGGTTCGATGGATAAGGATAGAGCGCCTCCGCGATCAGGGCTTCGCTCACCTCCGGCCCATACGAGTCTGCTGTATCTATCAGATTCACGCCAAGCTCAATGGCGCGACGCAGCACGGCTATCGCCTCGTTTTTATCGCGGGGAGGACCCCAGATGCCAGGACCCGCCAGCCTCATCGCGCCAAATCCGAGGCGATAGACGGTCAGGTCTCCTCCGATGGTAAATGTGCCGCTGGCCGTGGCGGGACGCGGGTTTGTTTGTGCCATGATATTGTGCTCCTTTGTTTACTTATATCACGTGGTTACAGGGAATGTCTGTCCATAGGTACTACGACAGCAGGGTGGCTGGCGAATACTCGACCTTGGGGATGGCCCTATCCCTGGCACATGGAGAGCCTGGGGAAATGCCACCTTTTCCTTGCATTGCTCGTAATATGTTAGGATAATCAGCACCCGAAACAATCAATTGACAATGCATCAGATTTAGAAAGGAGCTATTTATCTCATGAGCCATATACATGTAAAGAGCGAACAGGTCATCGATGCCAGCCCTGAAGAGGTCTATGTCGCCCTCAAAGACTACAAACAGAAACGCCCGCAAATACTGCCACCCAACTTCGTGGATTATGCGGTTGAGAAAGGCGGAGTGGGGACAGGCACAGTGGTCGATTATTGTTTAAAGGCCGGCGGACGCGAACGCCCCTACAAGATGCAGGTAGATGAGACCATCAAGGGCAAGGTCATCACCGAGCGCGATACAAATTCGTCGCTGGTGACAAGATGGTCGCTCCTGCCACTGAAAGAGGGCAAGCAAACGCAGGTGAGCGTAACCACCGAGTGGGAAGGTGGCAGCGGCATTGGAGGTTTTTTCGAGCGCACATTTGCTCCCATGGGCCTGCGCCGCATCTATGGCAGTATGCTATCGAAGCTGGCCGATTTGCTACAAAACGATGGGCAAAGCGAGCCGGAAAAGAGCCAATCCGGCAGTACTGTCATGAATATTGGCATTTTTCTCCTCGTCGTAGCTCTCGTTTTTGGAACTGCGATTGGCTTGAGCTATCTGCGAAAGGCGCGTGAATAAGCGTCCGGCATACGGGATTCGGCCAGGGTACATCTTTGCGAGCAGCCCGGATGGTTCGCTATTAACTAGCATCCAGCGCCAGCAAATCCAGCGCCGCCTGAACCACGTCCTCTACCGCAACATCAGCCACAAGCGACGCGCGGTGCCCGCACGGTTCAAAAATCTGGTTGCTGCCGCAGATCGGGCATTCCAGTCGCCACGAGATAACCGGGCGATGGCACGTGCGCGTAATGGGAGCGGCCGTCATGAAGTTGACGCACCAGTAGATGCCCACCGTGCATGTGCCTGCGGCCCTGCCCAGGTGTAGGGGACCGGAGTCGTTGGAGACGAGTACTCTGCAGCGGTGCAGCAGACCGGCCAGTCCACCGAGCGAGAGCCGCCCGCACACGCTCTGTGCCTCCGTTTTCATATTGCGAATGACTCCTTCAACCAGCGCCTTTTCCGCTTTTGTGCCCGTGACGACGACCTTAGCTCTCGCCGTGGCCAGCGCATCCCCCACGGCCGCGAATTTCTCGATGGGCCAGCAACGTTGTGGACTACCGGCGCCAGGATGCAGCGCCACGAGGGGCTTTCCGGCCTCAGGCACGACACGTCTGGCCTCCTCCAAATCCCGTTCGATGATGGCGATATGCGGCTCCAACTCTTGCGTACCGGCCCCGGCCAGCGCGACGACTTCCAGGTAGCGCGCAACCTCGGACTGAAAGTAGATGTACGGCACCCACCTGTCAAGCAGGGCCGCATCGGGAGTTCTGAGGCCAATGGTCACGCGGGCGCCCAGCCGCAGCAGGAACGGGTTGGAATATCGCCCGCCGCCATGCAACTGAAAGGCGAGGTCAAACTGCTCGTCCTGCATGGCAGCAAAAAAGTGCTCCTGTTTCCTGGCATCCTCAAGCATACCGGTTTCATCAGGGTCTATGCCTACGCCTCGGATGGAAGGAAGGGCGATGACGCGATCAATAGGCGATGGCCTGTTTTTAAGGAAAGCGGCATGCCAGTCTTTTGCCAGCAGGACAATTTCGGCCTGTGGATATGTCTCGCGCAGCGCCTGGAGCGCGGGAAGTACAAAAATGAAGTCGCCAAGGCCGTTGGCACGCAGCACAGCAATTTTACGCACGCCAGGGATGATTTTCTTTTCAGCTAGCATGGTGCGAGTCCGATCTCCTTGTGGACTGGTATGAAACTCCACCTGGGACGCGATAAACCTGGTCCCTACAAGCCACCACGTATGAGGAATAATAGCTCTGTCATTAGCATGCAGGATGAGTGCAAGCTCATCTCGCTATTTTATTGAAGATTGGTTTGAGGGTGGGATAGAGGACTGAATAGGTTTCGTATGCACGGGCATAGAGTTGCGAAGTCTGTGGAGTGGGAGCAGTTTGCGCCGTGACCTGCACTGTTGCGTCGCAGGCTTGCTGTATCGATGGATATAGCCCGGCGGCGACTCCGGCCAGTAGCGCTGCGCCGAAGGCCGGCCCTTCCTGCGCGTTGGTGGTAACCAACTCCACTCCAAGCACGTCGGCAATGATCTGACGCCACAGCAAGCTTTTCGCACCGCCACCGGTAGCGCGCACCTGCTCGATGGGCAGACCCTGCTCGCGAAGAATAGTGAAGCAGTCTTTCAGGCTGAACGCGACTCCTTCCAGGACGGCACGCACGAGGTGACGCCGGTCATGGCTGGCGGTAAGACCGATCCAGCCGCCACGAGCCAGCGGATCGAGGTGAGGGGTGCGTTCGCCTTGCAGGTAGGGTAGGAAGAAAAGACCATCGCTGCCAGGCGCTACGGCTGCTGCTTCCCGCGTCAAAAGCTCATAAGCGTCGAGGCCAGTCCAGCGTTCGAGAGCGCGTTCGGGCAGGCCGATATTATCGCGCAGCCAGCGTAGGGAAAGCCCTGCCCCCTGTGTGACGCCCATCAGATACCAGGCCTCTGGAACAGCATGGTTGAAGGTATGCACGCGCGGCACAGCGGCGGAGGTATCCACGCGATGAGCAGCGGCATAGGCCAGGACAACGCCGCTGGTGCCAATAGAGACGAGGACCAGTCCGGGCCGCACGACGCCATTGCCAACAGCAGCGCAGGCATTGTCGGCCCCGCCCCCTGCCACCGGCGTACCCGGCAACAAACCGGTGAGTTGCGCCACTTCCGCGGTGATGGTGCCGGCCACTGCATCGGCCGGGATGACAGGAGGAAGCAGGGCCGGATCGAGTTCAAGCGCCTCCAGCACGGGAGTCGACCAGGTGCCATGCTGCACGTCGAGCAAATTGGTACCGGCGGCATCCGAAATCTCGATGGCCTGCGCTCCTGTAAGGCGGTAGCGAATATAGTCTTTGGGCAGCAGAATACGCCGTGCCAGCGCAAAGATGGCAGGCTCATGCTCGCGTATCCAGAGGATTTTAGGGGCGGAAAAACCGGTCAGCGCCGGGTTGCTGACCAGCGCGATGAGACGGTCTGCTCCGACGCGCTCGGTGATCTCGACGCTTTGAGCCGCGCTGCGCTGGTCGGCCCAGATGATCGAGGGTCGCAGGACACGGTCTTGCTCGCCCAGGAGCACGACGCCGTGCATCTGGCCTGAGAGCCCGACGGCGCACACATCCTGTGCCTGTATACCCTGCGCGAGACAGGCGCGAATCGCTGTGACCGTGGCCTCCCACCACTCGGCAGGATTTTGTTCCGCCCAGCCGGGCTGCGGGTGCGTCAATGGGTATTCAACGAAAGCGGAGGATAAAACATGTCCATCTTCCGCGGCGAAAGCCGCGGCTTTGACGCCAGTGGTGCCAAGATCGATCCCGAGCAGTGCCCGCATATTTACCCTCTCCTCAATCAGTATAGATGTGCCAAATAGTAAATGTGGTGGTGATTGCCTGGAAGTCCTCGGGACGAGGGGTGCTCCATGGCCGCGGCATCGCGCCAGAGATTCTGAGCGAAGCGAAGAATCTTCTCCACCTTTCGGGGAATTACCAGTAAATATGCTACCACACTGCCCGTTGCTCATCAAATATCCTGAGGCTTGTGCCTGTATGATTTTGTCAACCGGTAAGAGCCTTTTTTAACACTATCGCAACATGACGGTAACCGTTTTCATATATAACATCTTCTATGCTTGGCCCAAGGCTCTCTCCTTAAAGCTTATCTCAAGTACTGTCCATACAGGTAAAGGGGAAAAGATGTTTTCCAATGAAAATAGAGAAGTGGTTAAGGGATGGAGTACAAACACAATTGAGCTTGATGATGCAATAGAAGGCAAACAGGTATGGTGATGTCCCTGCTGACTGAGGATGAACAACGACTTCTTGCCGCCTGGAATGATACTTCTCAGGACTATGCAAGAGATGCCTGCATTCCACAATTAATCGCGAGACAGGCTTCGATTCGCCCGCGAGCTATAGCGCTTGTAGCGGGCGGCGAGGCCGTGACATACGAACAGCTCAACCGGCGTGCCAACCGGCTGGCACATTGCTTGCAAGCGTTGGGAGTTGGCAAGGGTTCGGGATATTCGTATGTAGGATGTTATTTAGAGCGGTCTATAGACCTGGTGGTGGGATTGCTGGCCATTCTTAAGGCCGGTGCTGCCTATGTGCCACTTGACCCGGCTTATCCGTCTGAGCGAGTTGCCTTTATGCTCAAAGATGCCAATGTGCCTGTGCTGGTGACAAGAGATGGCCTGGCGGGGGGCCTGACAAACTACAGCGCTGAGATTGTGCGTGTTGACACGGATGCAGCGTTGCTGGCACGGCAGAGCGAGGCCGATCCCCCCGCGCTTGCCACCATCGATGATCTGGCTTACGTCATTTATACATCTGGCTCTACGGGACGTCCCAAGGGTGTGCAGATTACGCACGATAACCTGCTCAACATGATATACTGGCACCAGCGCGACTTCGCCGTAACCCCTGCCGACCGCGCCACCCAGCTTACCAGCCCGGCTTTTGATGCCACTGGCTGGGAACTCTGGCCGTATTTAACCATTGGCGCAAGCGTTTATCTACCGGATGAGGAGACCCGTGTTTCACCCACGCGCTTGCGCGACTGGCTGCTTGAAAATCGCATTACGATCTCTTTCTTGCCGACCGCGCTTGCCGAACACATCTTGGCGCTCGAATGGCCGGCCCAGGCGCCATTGCGCTTGCTCTTGACGGGAGCCGATAGGCTGCGCCGCTATCCCCCCGCGCACTTGCCTTTCACCCTGGTCAACAACTATGGTCCCTCGGAGGCGACTGTACTCGCAACCTCCGGTGAGATTCTTGCGTCAGACGCCTGTGATGAGCCGCCCACTATCGGCCGCCCCATCGCCAATACTCAAATCTATCTGCTGGACGAGCAGCTGCGGCAGGTTCCAATTGGCGAGCCTGGAGAAATTTACATTGGGGGAGCAGGCGTCGGAAAGGGCTATCTCAATCGGCCCGAGCTGACAGAAGAGCGCTTTCTTCTCGATCCATTCCGTAAGGAAACCGGAGCGCGCATGTACAAAACTGGCGATCTGGGGCGTTTCTTGCCCGATGGCCGCATCGCTTTTCTCGGGCGCGCCGACGATCAAATCAAACTGCGTGGATTTCGCATTGAACCGGAAGAAATTATCGCGGCCCTCAATGCTCATCCGTCTGTCGAGGCGAGTGTGGTGGTGGCACGCGCAGAGCCAGGTAATCCAGATGAAAGGCGCCTGGTGGCCTATGTTGTGCTGGCGCCAGGAGCCGATATATCGGTTGGCGCTTTGCGCGCAATGCTGGCAGAGCGCCTGCCAGAGTATATGATTCCAGCGGCTTTTGTTCGCCTTGATACGCTGCCCATCACTCCTAATGGCAAAGTTGACCGTCATGCTTTGCCCGCGCCGGATGCCTCAAATATGTTGCAGGTTGGGCAGGGTGTTGTCCTCCCTACGACGCCAATGGAAGAGCGCGTGGCAGAGATTGTCTCCTCTCTGCTAGGGTTGGAGCAGGTAAGTATCGATGATAACTTCTTCATGTTAGGCGGCCATTCCTTGCTGGGCACTCAGGTTATCGCGCGGGTTGCTAGCGCATTTGAGGTTGAGCTGACGCTGCGAAGCCTGTTCGAGGCTCCGACGGTGAGGCAGCTCTCGGAGGTGGTCGAAAGAAGACTTCTGGCCCGGCTGGAGTCGATGAGCGACGAGGAGGCATTGCAACTCCTGGCGCGGGAGGGATGATACTATGACAACGCACGCGCAAACGTTTCCGCCCGGAGAGAACAAGGCCGGTGATCCCAGCTTAAGCCTTTTTCATTTGCTCGATCCCGACGTGCTTGCCAACCCGTATCCGTTGTATCATCGCCTGCGCAGCGAGGACCCCGTCCATTGGGACCCTTTTCTACATGCCTGGGTGGTGACGCGCTACGCGGACGTGATTAACGTCTTCCAGCACTTTTCGGCAAAACGCACGCCGACACCGGAACAACTGACTGCCCTGGGCCTTTCAGCTTTAACTCCGCTGGCGCAGGTAATGGTACGCCAGATGCTCTTTCTTGATCCACCAGAACATGGGCGCGTGCGCGGTCTGGCGGCGAAGGCATTTACACCGCGCCGGGTAGAACTCCTGCGCTCGCATATCCAGGATATTACCAATAACTTGCTGGATGCGATACTGGCAAAAGGCACCGGACAGATGGACGTAATGTCTGAACTGGCCATCCCGCTGCCCGCTATCGTCACTGCCGAACTGCTCGGCTTACCAACTTCCGACTGGAAGCAGCTCACGCGATGGTCGAGTGACTTCGCCATGGTGCTGGGCAATTTCCAGCACAACCCGGACCATGCCTCGCGCGTCTTACGTAGCCTCGAGGAGATGCTGGTCTACTTCCGGGCAGCCGTGCGAGACCATCGCGACCATCCCCGTGAAGGGCTGATCAGCGCCCTATTGAACGCCGAAATAGATGGCGACCGGCTATCGGAGGAAGAAGTGGTCGCTAACGTTATCGTGACCATGGTCGGCGGGCAGGAGACGACGACCAACTTGATCGGCAATGGCATCCTCACCCTGTTGCGGCAGCAGGATCAATGGGAGCGCCTGCGAGCAAACCCTTCGCTCATTCCATCAGCAGTTGAGGAATTGCTGCGCTACGAAAGCCCCAGCCAGCACACGGCGCGGCTCGCGCCAGATGATGTTGAATTGGGCGGAAAGTTGATTCGCAGACGCCAGGCCGTGATCGCTGTGATGGGCGCGGCCAATCGGGACCCGGAGCGCTTTCCCGACCCCGACCGGCTCGACCTGGCACGCCGGGATAACCGGCATGTCGCGTTCGCCTGGGCCAGCCATTTCTGCTTCGGAGCGCCATTGGCACGCATCGAGGGTCAAATCGCCTTCGATACAATATTGAGACGCATGCCCAACCTGCAACTGGTTCCAGCACCGATTACCTGGCGAGAAAATCTCGGTTTGCGCGGTTTGACTGCCCTGCATGTAACGTTTTAGCTGCACCGGTTTATCCCTGCCACTTGTCTTCGCAGCGGCCCGGCTGTATACTGGAGAAAATATTGGCAGCGCGGTCAAGTATAACACCACTAGAGCTAGAGAATGCAGGCACCACTATCTCCCTGGGACACCCCACCAGAGATGCTATTATTGAGTCAGGAAGAAGTCCATGTATGGCGCGCCTGGCTAGATCTGCCACAGTCAAATATAGAGGAGCTTGAGCCGGCGTTGAGTGATGATGAGCGCATACGAGCGCGCCGATTTCACTTTGCCAGAGATCGCATGCGCTTTATCGCGGCACATGGACAACTGCGGGTAGTACTGGGACGTTACCTCGCCAGGGAGCCGCACTCGCTCAGTTTTACCTACAATGCCTATAGCAAACCATCGCTTGCCGGGCTATCCGGAGGTAAAGACCTGTCTTTCAATATGTCGCACGCGGGGAGCATAGCCCTTTTTGCCATTGCACGCAATCCCGTCCTCGGCGTTGATATTGAATACATCCAGAGGCAGATGGAATGGGAATCAATCGCCGAACGTTTCTTTTCTCCTTACGAGGTTCGCATGCTGGGGGCCGTTCCCCCCGCTATGCGGCATATTGCCTTTTTCAACTGCTGGACGCGTAAGGAGGCCTATATCAAGGCGCGAGGCATGGGCCTCTCACTGGCGCTGGATTCTTTCGATGTCTCGCTGACGCCTGGAGAGCCGGCGAGGTTGCTCAACATCCGAGAAGAGGGCCAGGATAGCGCGAACTGGTCGCTTTACGAGTTGTATCCTGGCGACGATTACATTGCCGCTCTCGCCATCGAGGGGCATGTTTCTTCATTGAAGTGCTGGCAATGCGAGGTGTAAGTTCCCCTCCCCGCTATCTGTTATAATGCCTAATGCAGAGACAGCATTTAAGGCTATTTTCACAAAGGAGCAAGCTCATGAAAGCGGTGCTATGTAAAGTCTACGGCCCACCGGAAAGCCTGGTAATTGAGGATATCGAACCACCGCGCCCCAGGCGAGGGCAGGTAGTGGTCGCGGTCAAAGCATGCGGCATAAATTTCCCGGATACGCTGATTATCCAGGGGAAGTACCAGTTCAAGCCGCCGATGCCATTTACGCCCGGCGGCGAGGTCGCGGGCATTGTGAAAGAGGTGGGCGAGGAAGTAGATACGGTCAAGGTTGGGGAGAGGGTGATCGGCTTTACCAGTTGGGGCGGCTTTGCCCAGGAGGTGGCCGTGGACGCGCAGGCGATCATTCCTATCCCCGATTCGATGGATTTCAACACCGCAGCGGCTTTCTATATGACCTATGGAACATCACATTATGCGCTGAAAGATCGCGGGCAGCTGCGATCTGGCGAGACTTTGCTTGTGCTGGGCGCGGCAGGCGGCGTGGGACTCGCGGCAGTGCAGATCGGGAAGGCGATGGGGGCACGCGTAATTGCCGCCGCTTCGACTGATGCGAAACTTGAACTATGCAGGCAACAGGGAGCCGGCGAGGTGATAAATTACGTAACCGAGGACCTCAAGACGCGTATCAAGGATCTCAGCGCGGGTAATGGCGTCGATGTGATTCTCGACCCGGTTGGTGGTGATTACTCTGAACCCGCTTTGCGTGGTATGGCCTGGGGAGGACGTTTTCTGGTCGTTGGCTTCACAGCAGGAGAAATCCCGCGCATTCCGCTCAATTTGACGCTGCTCAAAAGCTGCTCCATTGTAGGCGTTTTCTGGGGGCCTTTTACGATGCGGGATCCACAGCGTAACCGGGAATATATACGGGAATTGCTCGCCTGGTACGAAGAGGGAAAAATCCGGCCCGTGGTGTCCGCAACCTATCCTCTTCTGAAGGTGGCGGATGCGCTGAACGATATGATGCAGCGCAAGGTGACGGGGAAAGTGGTGGTGCTGCCTTGAGAGGTAACTATTCTGCTACCCACACCTGTACCGTTTTGTCCCAGGAGGCGGAGGCAATATGGTTGCCACGCGGCGACCAGGAGACAGAGCGGACGCTGTCCGTATGGCCGCGGTAGATATAGCGGTGGGCGCCATTTATCGCATCCCAGACCTGCGCGGTTTTGTCGTCTCCTGCTGAGGCAAGTCGTTTGCCATCGGGTGACCATGCCACGGTATAGACGAAATCGCTGTGGCCGGTATAGATAAACAGGCGTTTGCCGTCGGCAGCATTCCAGATTTGCACCGTTTTATCATCTCCTGCCAGGGCGATGAGCTTGCCATCGGGTGACCAGGCGACGGACCAGACAGAGGCAGATTGCGCGCGGTAGAGAGCAAGCCGCTTGCCGGTAGTGGCCTCCCAGATTTGTACGGTGCCGTCATTGCCCGCCGAGGCGATGAGCTTGCCGTCAGGTGACCACGCGACGGTATAGACGGGGGCCTTGTGCCCGCGGTAGGTGAATCTATGCCCATCGCCCGCCGAACTCCAGACCTGCACAGTGCTGTCACCGCCTGCCGAGGCGATAAGCTTGCCATCGGGCGACCACCTGGCGGTCCAGACCCACGACAAATGCCCGCGATAGGTGTAGAAAGGGTCGCCAAATGTGGCATCCCATATCTGCACCGTCTTATCATAGCTGGCTGAGGCGATACGCTGTCCATTGGGCGACCAGGCGACGGAATATACTGAATCTGTATGACGCATATAGATATTGAGATGATCACCGGTGGTGGCATCCCAGACCTGCGCTGTATCATCACCACTACCGGACGCCACGCGCTGCCCATCCGGTGAAAAGGCAGCCGACCATACTAACTCGGTATGTCCCCGAAAAGTGAAGAGTAGACTGCCCGCGGTGGTTGTAACGGGATGCTGCGTGTGCTGTTCGTACTCAAACAAGGCCAGGCCACCACCTGCCGCTGCGGCAACAGCCGCTCCTACCAACCCCAGCAAGACCTTACGCCGTGATATGGGTTTCTCTTTCCTGCTGGCAGGTGGTTGAGCAGCTACCTGCGCTTCATCAACTGCTGGAGTTTCTAGCGAGGGGGACATGGCTTGCAGCAGAGAACCGATGCTGGGGGGCGTCTGGCTCGGCATGGTCAGGAGGTCGGAGGAGAGATCTTCCTGGCGCGAGAGCTGGATGGTATCAACGGATGATCCCGGGGGCGGCGGTAGAGGCGTATTGCCGGGAGCAATTATGACTCCCGGCGCTTGTAGAGCGGCGTGTTCGAGAGCAATGGCAAAGGCCTGGACATCCTCGAAGCGATCTTGTGGGGCCTTGGCTAGCGCTTTCATTACCACCTGTTCAGTTTCCTCTGAAATACTGGAATCTTTTTCACGCAAGGGTGGGGGAGCCGCCATGGTTTGCTTGACGGCGATCTCAGTAAACGAGCCTTGAAATGGGCGCGAGCCACTTAACCATTCGTAAACGACTATGCCAAGTGAATATTGATCGCTATTGGGGCAGGCCTGAGCATGAATTTGCTCCGGCGCCATATAGGCGATAGTACCGGCCATGTCCTGCATTTTGCCGTTGCTGCTGCTGTAGCGCGAACTCTGGGCAACGAGAGCGATGCCAAAATCGCTGAGCAGGATTTCATTACGCCGTCCGATCAGCATATTCTCCGGTTTGACATCGCGATGGATGACCTTTTGCTCGTGCGCGTAGTGCAATGCCGATGCGACCTGCTTGACATAAGCAACGATGGTAATGAGTGGCACCGGAATGCCTCGTGGATGGCGCTTGCGCAGGGTACCATTGGGGGCATAATCGACGACAAGGTAGGGAATGCCATCCTGGACATTGAATTCGAGAACACGCACGATATTGGGATGGACGAGGCGGGCGACGGTACGCGCCTCGTCGCGGAAGTGCTCTATATCATCATCATCGAGACGCGTGTGCAGGACTTTAATGGCCGCAGTTGTATCGAGGTAGACATGCTCACCGAGATAAACTTCGGCAAACCCCCCTTGCCCAAGCAAGCGGACCAGACGATAGTTTCCAAGTTGTTGCCCGACACGATCTGCCATTGCTGCCCTTCCCTTGATCTATGTTTAACCATGCACATTGTAGAGAATCGGGAGAGACACGTCAAGAAGATCAGAGAGATGCCCGTGATTAAAACTTGCCAGCATAACTGATAGGGGCAGTAGTGAGGGCACGACTGTAGTAGTGGCATAAGCGCCCTCAATTTAGCGCTCGTGAACCGTCGCTCTGCCCTTTTCTGACGACCAGGGCAAGGAGGCCAGGCACGACAAAAAGAAAAAGGTCTGAGTTTGTAAGTGGGAAGCAGCACATCTGCAGTATCTGCTACGTGTGATCTGGTTGGGACTTCCTTTCCTCACCAGTCTCGAGCCGGTCGCGGCAGGTCGACGGCTACGAAGCGCAATTCGCTCGTATAACGCCGGCCCTCCGCGTCGGGCAACCATACCTCATTGGGCGCAGGCAGCATTTCCGATACCTGGATAGATGGTTCGGGGGGATGCACGTTCGTCGCCTGGCGCACCAGTTTCGCGAGACTATCGACATAGATGGGGCTATCAAAGTCGATGAAGCATGGTTTGGGTTCGTCCGGCATCTTGACGAAGACGAAGCGCGGCAGTTTGTGTAGCTGCATCCAGCGCCGGGCGGCGATGAAACGGGCCGCCGCATCCTTCTCGTCTGCGAAGGGTATTTCAAGGGGAGCAAAACGCCAGCTTTCGCGAATCATTACCAGGCGATCAATGGTTACGCGCGGAGTGTGCTTACCCGGACAAACGATCTTGAAGCAACTGGACACCATCCACGAGAGGAATTCGGCGAATACTTCGATGATATCGAAGCACAGCTGACCATCTCGCGTGCGTACAACCAGGTCCTCCCCCCATTGCTCAACGACCAGGGCGCTAATAGGTAATGTCCTGGAATCAGGAATAGTGTATGCATCAGGTGCGTATACCAGGCGGTAGTCTTTGGAGGTGATGAGCGCAGGCCGCCCGCGCGAGATTGGAAAGGAGCGGCGAGACATGACGGGTAGCATACGTGGTTCAGGTATATCAAGAGCGGCGTCGCGTAGGATACCATCGCGATAGGGATGCTGTTCCAGAAAGGCTGAAGCTTGCAGTGTGTTCATGGCAATATGCAACTCACCAAGGATGATTTGATAGTCACCTTCGCGGATGGCTTCTGCTCCTGATGCCTGGATTAATACGTCTGGTGAATGATAGCAGGCAGCTCTCCATCCAGGCCCAGGGGCGTCGAAGGTAGTCAGCACGTCCAGCAGCAGCTCGTCACTGGTGAATGCTTTGGAATGTTGCTCTTCGCTGATATCGAGTATGTGTAACCACCGTTGCTGGAAGTCGGTCATGAGCGCCTTTACCGGCATTACCTCTTCATCAATGAGCAGCGGTTGCACCCAGAGCCAGAAACTGGAGAAATCTATTGTACGCGAACCGGTATGCTCTACCATCTCGTGAAAGGCATCCCGCAAAGCCTGCCGGTAGATTGTGGCTGTCTGGTAGGTGAACCAGCGCGCGCTGATCAGCAAGAGCGTCAGTGGCTCGCTAAAAGCCAGTAGGAAATCCGGCCCCAGCTCTACGTCAATAGCGCACAGGCAATCCTCATACACCAGCGTCCTGGCCGCATAAGCCTTGCCTGCCGAACGCGAAGCATCCCTGCCGGTCAGTTCGCTAAAAGTCGCTTCTAAATGGGCCAGCGCTGCATCTAACTTTTCAGCATTACCCGCTGCCCGGGCCACGCCATCTCTAGCAGCCTCCAGCGTATTGAGCATCGCCAGGCACTCTTCGCGTAGCTGCGTATCATCAATGCCTTCAAGCATCTGGCGGAGTACCTTTTCGGGATGCGCTCCATCCGCGGGCATTTCAAGCGACCACGAAATTCGTTTCATGGCATGTAGTTGCTCAAGAACAGTGTAGACTTCTTGTTCGCTGTTCAAACTATTGGAAGTCTTTCCAATCAGGTCAAGCGCCAGTTCTTTGGCCGTATGGATGCCATCGCACGCGGAAAGAACAGCCGCCTCATCTCGACTCAATTGAACCGGTTTTGAAAATGGCAGCGAAAGCGTCGTTCCCTCCATATGTATTTGAGGCAGGCGACGCGGCGCTACCCACGGTCTCAGGTGCTTTTCTTGCAGAAGCTTCTCAGCAAGGGCATCGATGCACCATGTTTCAAAGTAAACGCTGCGCTTTGCCAGGAAGTCTTTCCCTACATGGACCTTCATCGCCTCCCCCTTAGAGGTAAGCCTGGCCAGGCCGAAAGGACCAAAGAAACCAATGGTATCATTCTTGGTGCAGTATCGTTGCAGGTAGTTTGCTGCCAGCGCTTCGTGCTTGCGCCGGTTAGAAGTTGATGGCGTGCTTTCTGACGACGGCTGCGTTAATGATGCGATTCCCGTTTGCATGGCGTGGCGATTTTGCCAGGTAATCGCCTCACGAAAACGTTCATCACAGGCAATTGTACCGATGGCCCGCGAGACTTGGGAGGCTTCGCTTTGATAAGCATGCTCAAAGTCCGATTGAACTCTCCGAACATGTTCCCGCGCTAGAAGATAGGCTTCCAGTTCCGTGGAAACAGTTGTTGTAGTGGGCGAGGCGTCAGGAACCTGATTTTTTTTGATCGCTCGCTTGAGTTTGAGGAGCGCAACACGCTGTTCGTCATTGGCCAGGCTAAGTCTGCCATTGATCGCCTGCAATAGGGCGTTTTTCGCCCTTACCACCTCTGCTTCAGCAGAAATCAATGCATCGGCGGCGGCGGCGCACTCGGGCGCGGCCAGTTCGAGTACCTGCGTCACCGGAAATCCTGCCCCGCGCAGGCAGACACAGCGCCACAAGGCCCATTCGGGATCGACCAGGCCTGCGAGATGATCTGGTAGCGGAGCCGATGAATCGGCGGTGGGCGCGATCAATCCGCCCCTACTTTCAATGGGAGAAAATTCTTTGCTCATGTATCTGATCTCCCATGTTTCAAAAAGAGGCCGCAGAAACGCCAGATAAATTGCCAGGAAGCGAGCATACCAAGATAGAGCAGTGTTTTACCGATCCCGCTCATTAATACAGTCACAAATCCGATCAGGAATCCTATAATAAGGCCGCTTCTTCCTGCAGGATGCTGTACAATGCGCGAGATGTGCCGGAATTCGTCCATAAAACACCTTCCCCTGCGCGCAATTTTGCGATTGAACAACAGAAATGGGCAACTTGAATACAGTCCTCCGCCTTTAAGCATATATGAGAAACCGGGTTCCGTCATGCCGGGCAGGCGGTATTTTTCTTGCATTCAAAAGTGAATACGCAGTACCTGCCCTCCTGAAAGTAGAAAAAATACCGTCGTGAGCGCATGACAGCGCCTGCTTTCTCGAGTACTCTTCTCTTGAGAAGGCGGAACTCGCGACCGGGATATAGGCAGGAGCCGCTGGGAGGTAGTGCAGGGACCCTAGTGGTCGCCTTCGTCGAGGAAGGAGTAACACGAAATGGGAAGTTTGTCCAGGCCTGGAGCCGCTATCGAGATCGAAGCTCTGAGTAAAATATACGTTAAAAAGAAGACATCGATCAAGGCGGTAGAGGATTTGAATCTACGCATACCGGCAGGGCAGGTATTCGGCTTTCTTGGCGCGAACGGCGCCGGGAAAACAACGACCATCAAGATGATCTGCGGCCTCGTCACTCCAACTTCAGGATGGATCCGTGTCAATGGATACAATGTATTCCGCGAGCGTAGCGCGGCGATGCGCCAGATCGGCGCGGTGCTGGAAGGGACCCGTAATGTCTATTGGCGGCTCTCGGCATGGCAGAACCTGGTCTATTTCAGCCATCTCAAGGGACATTTCGGGAAGGAAATGCGTGTGCGTGCAGAACAACTGCTGCGCGAACTCGATCTCTGGGAGCGCCGCAACGACCCTGTGCGCGTCTTCTCGCGTGGCATGCAGCAAAAAGTCGCCATCGCCTGTGCCCTGATCGCTAATCCATCTATAGTGCTGCTAGATGAACCGACTTTAGGACTTGACATCCAGGCTACGCGCACGGTCAAAGAATGGATAGCAAAACTGGCCCGCGAACAGGGCAAGACCGTGATTCTAACCACCCACCAGCTAGATATGGCCCAGGACCTGTGCGATCAAATTGCCATCATGCGTAAGGGCCGTTTACTGACAAATCAGCCGCTCGCCGAACTCCTGCACCTCTTCCAGCATGAATACTACCAGATTCGTCTCAAAGGCTCGCTTGATAAAGAATACTCCGCCTGGTTCGGTGGATTAACTATCGAGATGGAAAATGGGGATACCATTCTTTCTGGTGGCATTAACGATCAGGCTGCTCTTCACTCCCACCTGGCCCGTGTGCGTGACCTGGGCTTGCCCCTGCTTTCAGTGACGCAGGTGGAACCGAATTTAGAAGATGTGTTTCTGCGCCTCATAGATGAGAGAGCGAAAGGAGAAGCCAGTGAGGACCGCGCTCTTAGCCATATTTAACGAGACGTACAAACGTCTGCTGATTATGTGGGATTATAAATTCAACGTTCTCATCCAGCTCGTCACCATAGGATTGATCTTCATCGGCGCCACCTACTTTATCGGTGGCGGCCAGTTCAATCCATCGCAAGTGACTTCGATCTTCCTGGGGTATATCGTCTGGTTCTACGCCCGCATCGTTATCATGAATACCAGCGCGGATCTGATAAACGAGGCAGAGGGTGGCACGCTCGAGCAGATGTACATGACCCCTACCAGAACCGAACTCCTCGTACTGGGCAGGATGCTCGCCACCCTGATTTCGACCACGATCATGGTCTTGCTCACCGCTCTCGCCTTAATTTTCATCCTGGGCATCCATTTTCCCTTACGTTGGGATGGGTTGCTCATCCTGGTACTCACCCTCGCTGGCCTGCTGGGTTTCACACTCATCCTTGGAGGTGCGGCGCTGGTGTTCAAGCAGGTTGATGCCCTGGCGGATCTGATGCAGAACGCGCTGCTGTTCCTGACCGGCTCGCTGCTGCCCGTCAGTCACTTCCCGAACTGGTTGGCGGATATCGCGAAGACGCTGCCGATCACGCAGGGCATCATCGTGCTGCGCAATATAGAATTGAATGGTCAATCGCTTGCTACCACCTGGGCCAACGGCAGTCTGCTCTGGCTCATCGTGCATTCCGCCATCTACCTGAGTGCCGGCTGGATCATCTTCAAATGGTGCGAACGGATTGCCAAACGCCAAGGCTCTTTGAGTCAATATTAAATAAAGATGAAAGGACAGTGTCCATGCTCAGTTCAGAAATTTCGCCGCCACGCACGCAGACAGAAGCACAGGTGCGCGTCGAGAACATTTCCAAAGTGATTGTGAGCAAAGCGGCTCGGACGGTTATTCTGGACTCGATCTCGTTTTCCATTCCGGCCGGCAGCCTCTTTGCCATCAACGGCCCATCGGGAAGCGGCAAGTCCACGCTCCTCAATATCCTGACCGGCATCGACCGTCCAACTTCGGGGCGCGTCGTGTTCGCGGGCCAGGAACTGCGCAATATGAGCGAGGATAAGCTGGCGAAGTGGCGGGGGCGCAATGTTGGCATAGTCTTCCAGTTCTTCCAACTCCTGCCAACGTTGACGGCGCAGGAAAACGTCCTGCTGGCGTTGGAACTGGGTGGGCTGTTGCCGCGACGTCAATGGCGAGAGCGTTCGTTAGCATGCCTGGAACTGGTTGGTTTGCAAGATTTCGCGCGCCGCCTTCCTGCTGAACTCTCCGGTGGCCAGCAGCAGCGCGTGGCCATTGCGCGCGCGCTGGCGAATGACCCGCTCGTACTGGTGGCCGACGAACCGACCGGCAACCTGGACTCAAAGTCTGCCTTGCAGGTATTTGAAATCCTCGAGTCAATGGCCCAACGCGAAAAAACGGTCATCTACGTCACCCATGATCGGGATCTGGCGGCACGCGCCCGGCATCGCATTGACCTGCTTGACGGACGCATCATCAACATGTAAGGCCGGGGAGGGAAAATTCATGAAGGCGCTGACGAAAAAAGTTTTTAAGGATATTGGGCATCGCAAGCTGCGAACTATCCTGACTATCCTGGGCATTGCCCTCGGTATCCTCGGCCTTTCGGCGATCAATATCGCCTCGAACCAGTTTCGCAGTAGCTTCGACTATAGCACGAACATCACGACGCAGCCGGATATCATCTTCTATACCTCTCCTGCCAGTGCGTCATTGGCGCAAACATTACAACAGCAGCCCAACGTCAAGATAGCGCAGGCACAGGGATATATCAATACCACCTGGAATGCCGATGCGCTGCAACTGCCTTTGCGCATCATCGGCGTGGTGGATTTCCAGCATGTGCAGATCAATAAGTTCGAGCTGGTCGAGGGTAGTCTTCCTGGCCCTGATCAGATTTTGCTCGAATATAGCGATAAGGCGCTGAGCAATGTCAGCGTCGGCTCGCAAATAGCGGTGCAGGTTGGTGGTTCGTATCGCAACCTGAGCGTTTCCGGCTTTGCCCGCACAATGGGGCTGGCGTCGGCGTCCATCGTGCAGCGAGCGCAGGGATACATGAACGAAAGCGACGTTGAATCGCTCTTTTCGACACCGGGCGTTACCTCGTTCCTCATCCGGCTGAATAACTACGACCAGCGAGACGCTACCGCGAAGCAGCTTGCGCAGGTCTTGAACGAGCAGCATGTACTGGTATTCGCTACCTATGTTGGCCGCGATACCAGCGTTTCAAGCGTCGCAGATGGCCTGTTTGCCATCATGAACGTCCTCTCGATCATCGCCATCCTGCTCAGTGTTTGCCTGCTGCTGGGTACGGTCATGACGCTGGTCACGGAGCAGATTCCCTATATCGGCACCATGAAGGCTATCGGAGCGACGAGTGGCAAAGTCATGCGCCATTACCTGGGCCTGGTCGCCATCTATAGCGGCATCGGCACGCTCATCGGCCTGGCCATTGGCACATTTGGTGGCTATGCCCTTGCCAACTATCTCGGCAGCCTGGTCGGACTGGATATGGGGCCGCTGCAAATTACTCCTTCGCTGATTATCGAAAGCGTATTGATCGGTATAGGTATTCCGCTACTGGCTGCAGCCATGCCTGCCTATATTGGTACGCGCATCTCAGTTCGCCAGGCCTTGAGCGGCTACGGAGTAGAAAATGGCGCGGGACAAACCGGCGGCTGGTGGGCGACTCTCTCTCGCCGTGTGTTGGGCATGTTGCCGCAAACGATGCAGTTTGGCGCGCGCGGCCTCTTCCGCAAGCGCGTGCGCACCGTACTCACGCTGCTGATCCTGACTATCTCAGCAGCAGCATTTCTCGCCGTGCAAACGGCCAGCTACTCTTTTAATACATTTCTAGATCAGATATCCAGCACCTATCATTTTGATGTGCTGGCCGCCACTGCCGACCCGCATCCGTTCAGCACATTCCAGCACGTCTTGAGTACGGTACCCGGCATCACCCAGATTGAACCATTGACCCAGGACCAGGTTTCGACGCAGTGGGGCAATGCCGCTCTGACGGGCCTGCAAATCGATACCCGGCTCTATCAGAAGCAACTGGCCGCCGGTCGCTGGTTTACCGGTAGCGATGAAAACGTCGCTATCATCAGCCAGGATGCCGCCACTAAATCGGGCCTCAAGGTCGGCGATTCGATCACCATCAGTATCAACTCGGCCAGCGCGACCTGGCGCATCATCGGCATCGCCACCGACTTCAGCGGCATCGGACCGGGCAATCTTGGCGTGGTCATAGCTCCCATCGCGCAAATCGACGCCTTCATGCACCTGCCGTCGGACTACAGCGAATTTGCCATGATTGCATCCTCGAATCACTCGACGGCAGCCGTCGATGCGCTGGCAAATCGCGTCACTACCACTATGAGCGCGGCCGGCCTGCAGCCGAATGTCACTACATCCAACCAGTTTGTGCAGCAGAGCAAGAGTACGTTTCAGATTATCTACACCCTGCTCGATGTCGTGGCGCTCATCGTCGCCATCGTTGGGGCCATCGGACTCGCCAATACGCTGGCGATGAGCGTGCTGGAGCGCCGGCGCGAGATCGGTATCCTGCGCTCAATGGGCGCGACCGGCAGAAAGGTGGCGCAGGTTTTCTGGACTGAAGGCACGGCGCTGGGCGGCCTCTCCTGGCTATTGGCGCTGCTTATCGGCATACCCGCCGCCTACGGCTTCGTGCAGGTGCAGGCGCACTACCTGGCCCCAGTACCATTCTCGTTCAACTTTCTGAACCTGGTATGGATGCTGGTCATCATCGTGCTGATCGCCTCGCTTGCCAGCATCGGCCCCGTATTCAGCGCCGCCCGCGTGAAAATCGCTCAGACTTTGCGTTACGAATGAATCAAGAAAAAGGAGCTACGCAATATGAACAGGGACGAGAAGGAAGATACCACCATCTATAAAGTGGTCGTCAATGCCGAGGAACAATATTCAATCTGGCCTGCCGACCGTGAGAATCCACGTGGCTGGCGGGACGCGGGCAAAATTGGCTCAAAGAGCGAATGCCTGGACTACGTCAAAGAGGTATGGACTGATATGCGCCCGCTCAGTGTGCGCTAGTGTAGTGGTCCATTGAGCGTGCCCAGCGCCGATTCATTGGCCTTAAAAGATGACAGAACTCATCTGTCCCATAATTTAGGTTAAAAATATGGAGTAACGTCATGTCAACTTTATCGGCAACAGCTACAACTGCCTGGATTTTTGGGGCAAGGCCCAACCAACAGGCCCGCTTTCGCCTGTTCTGTTTCCCCTATGCCGGGGGCGGCGCGTCGATTTATCGCACATGGCTGAACGGATTGCAGGCGGAAGTCGAAGTCTTGCCGGTTCAGCTTCCAGGGCGTGAGAATCGCCTGAAAGAGTCGCCTTTTGATCAGTTTGAGTCCTTGCTGGAAGCCCTTGTCGAGGCGCTGCATCCATTTTGTACTGTCCCTTTTGCGTTTTTCGGGCATAGCATGGGGGCGCTGGTCAGTTTTGAACTGGCGCGCCGGTTGCGCAGGCAGTATGGTCTCCTTCCAGTGCATCTTTTTGCCTCGGCCTATCGCGCCCCGCAGACGCCGATTGTAGGGGAGCTGCTGCATACGCTGCCGGAGCCTGCCTTAGTGCAGAAATTATTGCAACTCAATGGCACGAGTCGCGAGGTTCTGGAGAACGAGGAGTTGCGGCAATTCCTGCTGCCCATCCTGCGCGCGGATTTTGCCGTGTGTGAAACGTACAAGTACGTGCCTGAAGAACCACTTGCTTGCCCGATCACTGTGTTCGGTGGCTTGCAGGATACCAGGGTAAGTCGTTTTGAACTGGCCTTGTGGCGCGAGCAGACCTGCAGCCGTTTTACGCAGCGCATGCTCCCCGGCGACCACTTTTTCTTGCAGAGCGCCAGGGCCTCATTGCTGCAAATCATACGACAGGAACTGAATGCGTACTTGATATCCTGATAAAGGAGAAACCATGTCGATACACATATCTGCGGAAGAAAATGCCTCGCTGGCCCAGTTGCAGCACACACCGATTGATACGGTGCTGAACATCATCGACCAGGGGTTAGTGCATCTACCCTCGTACCGCGAATTGTACTATCGCTGGGAACGCCAGCAGTGGCGCGCGCAGGATATCGACTTTGTGCCTGATCGCATTCAGTGGGAACTGATGCCGGATGAGGAGCAAGAGGAACACCTCTATAGCATCGCTTCCTTCTTCCAGGGCGAGGCTAGCGTCACAGATGCGCTTGCTCCTTATGTGATCGCTATGCCCGAAGAAGAGATGCGCATCTATGTCACGACACAGCTGGTTGACGAATCGCGGCACACCATCTTCTTCGCGCGTTTTTTCAGCGAGGTGCTTGGCATCGACGAAGGGCTTTTAGAAGAATCCCTGGCCTTCGCGCGCCAATATATGAATGTGCAGATGCGCTATATCCTGATCGACGCGCTTATGGAGGTGGCCGACCGTATTCGCTGCCAGCCTGGCAATCTCCAGCAATTGATCGAAGGCGTTACCCTCTACCACGTGATTATCGAGGGCACCATGGCTCTGGCCGGTCAGCGCAACCTTTTAGAGAGCTATCGCCAGGATAACCTCTTCCCGGCCTTTCGCAGTGGCTTCACCGCCGTCGCGCGTGACGAATCGCGGCACGTCATCTTCGGCGTAAAATTCCTGCGTGATATGCTCCGGCGCGACCCGGAACATGCCCATGTAGTACGCGCCGCTCTCGAAAAATATGCTCCTCCGGCCCTGGCAGCGTTGCGACCGCCCGATGAGGTGATTCCATCAATGCTGGCTATGAATCTCGACCCCTGGACGACGCAACGGTACGGCCTGGAATCGCTGCGGAAAAAACTCAAAGTCATTGGTTTGTCTATGGAATTACCCGCTGTACCCGGATTCGAGGATGTTCTGTCAAAGAGTCAATGAGAGGAGCAATCTATGAATCCCATATTGATGGCTCCCTCGGATGTTGCCGGTCTTACTACAGTCGAACTCCGGCAGCTGGTAGATCAAATCGGCGGCACTCCTTTAAAGCCAGTAATACTTGTAATCGAGGGCAGAGCGCGCAAGGTCTATCTCAAACTTGAGGGTGCGAATCCAACCGATTCGGTCAAGGATAGAACAGGCTATGCCCTGGTAAGAGACCTGGAAGAGCGCGGCCTGCTCAACAAAGGCTCTATTGTGATTGAATCTACCTCAGGTAATCTCGGTGTTGCGCTATCCATGCAATGTAGGGCCAGGGGATATGATTTCATCGCCGTCGTCGATCCCAAGACTACACAGAGAACATTGCCAAAATGCAGTCGCTTGGTGCGCAGATCGATATGGTAAGCATTCCTGATGCGAATGGCGGTTACTTGCTCTCGCGCCTGGAATGCATACGTCTTCTATGCCGGTGCTTCCCGCATTATGTCTGGACAGACCAGTACTGGTGGTCGCCCTCCAGCGCAATCCTTATGGACATCGCATTAGTGAATCACGCCCCGCTTCTCACCCCCGCAGCCTGCAAGAATCCCCTCTTCACCATAAACGAGAGGTACGTCTGTATCAGGCTGGCATCGCCGGGCGGGCAGGTGATCGACGTACCCGATAGGCCTAGCAGTGTATTGCGGTTGTCGAAAACCAGTTTAGGAACCGGGACCTGCTCGATTGGCGCTTGCCTGGGGAAAAGTGGAGCCAGCGGGACCAGCGCGTTATCCGTCGAGTCTTGTATGGCGCGTTCCAACTCCGCGAGCCAGGCCTCGTATTCAAGCTGTCGCACTTCGTAGCCAGAGTCATTGATCCATCTGATGAGGTCACTGACCCTGGTCGTAGAGGTATTGAAGAGGTGGAAGGCCTGGCCCAGCGAGGCTTTGCGCTTCGAAAGTGCGACGATGGCCTGGCTGACATAGTCCACCGGCGTCATTTCCAGCGTTTCGCTGGCTACGAACATGGGGACGCTGCCGAGCTGAATGCATCCCATAATCATGCGGCACAGCACGTCGTCCGTTCTCCACGCTCCCGTCTTGCTGTGGCCCGTAATGCGACCGGGCCGGTAAATGGCGACGGGCAATCCACGCGAACGCGCCGTTGTCACCATCTTTTCGGCCACCCATTTGCTCTGCGCGTAGCCCCCGCGCATATGCACGCCATGTTCGTCGATAGGCTCCTGCTCTTTAACGCGCCGCACGGTTGGAGAATCCATGTGAGAGTAGACGCTGAGGGTCGAGACGTAGTGCAGCGGCTTGATCTTACCGTGCGCGGCCAGCCGTATTACTTCCTGCGTGCCAAGCACATTTGACGCCTTTAGCTCCGAGTACGGGTAGAGCATGTTCACCAGCGCGCCGTTGTGATAAATGACATCCAGCCGGTTCGCAAGCTCCTCGAATAGGTGTCTCGAAAGGCCCAACAATGGTTGAGCCAGGTCGCCGGGTAGCGGTTTGATGCGCTCGCGATAGGCCGGTTGCCAGAGCAGTAAATTGGCAAGGTTACGCTCCAGTTTCTCCATGCCCTCCTCAGCATTAGTGGCACGCACAAGACAATAGATATCCGCGGATGTCTGGCTCAGAAGTTCTGCCAGTACCAAGGCACCCAGGAAGCCGGTGGCGCCCGTCAGCAGGATGTGGGCGGGCGTCGCGTTCAGTTCCCCCGGCCAGACTTCGGGACAGACCGCGAGATCGAGCGCGGCTTCGCTCTGTATATCGAAGGTGGGCAACTGCGTCTCCGGTGCTGGCGACCAGAGAGAGGCTTCATGTTGTTGGCGGCTCAACATCTCGGCCAGCGCCTCTATCGTCCTGCCCTGGAAGATGGCCGCCAGCGGCAGGCGTTTCCCGAACTGCTTGTCGATCTGAGATACCAGGCGCACCGTCAAGAGGGAGTGACCGCCGAGGTCAAAGAAGTCGTCATGTAATCCGATACGCTCCAATCCCAGTATCTCGCTCCAGATGGCGGCCAGTTCCTGTTCGATAGGCGTGCGTGGAGCCACATATGCTACCGCCAGCACCGGCCTGGTTTCATCGGGAACGGGCAGGGCTTTGCGGTCCAGCTTGCCGTTGGGGGTCAGGGGAAGAGACTTCATGAATACCCCCGCGGACGGCACCATATAATCGGGCAATTTCTCTCGCACGAAGCGCTGCAATTCCTCAAAGGAGATGGACTCTTCGGGGTGCAGCACGACGTATGCCACCAGGCGCTTATCTCCCTCGACATCTTCGCGCGCCACTACGACCACATCGCGCACTGCTGGATGCTGGCCGAGTACCGTTTCGATCTCCCCCAGCTCGATGCGGTAGCCACGCAGTTTGACCTGGTGGTCGATGCGGCCCAGGAATTCTAATGTGCCATCAGGCCGGTAGCGGGCCAGGTCTCCCGTCTTGTAGAGCCGCGTACCACCCTGAGATTGGGATGCAGTGAAACTGTTTGCATCGAAAGGATTGGGTATGAACGTTTCAGCGGTGCGCCGGGGGTCTGCCAGGTAGCCGCGACCAACTCCCGCGCCGCCGGCATACAATTCGCCCACGACACCAATTGGCACCGGCCTTAAGTGGCGATCCAGCACATAGAGTTGCGTATTGTTTACGGCCCGTCCAATCGGCATGTAGCCCTCAATTTCAGCGGGCACTTCATAAATCGGATGGTGCGTCACGTCGTCGGAACACTCGGTCGGCCCGTAGGCATTCATGAGCGGGCAATGGGGATAAAGGGCCAGCCAGCGATGGCACAGGTCGGCGGGTAGCGCCTCGCCGGTAGGAACGAGCCAGCGTAATTCACGCAAATTCGGGCGAGTTTCCGCGCGGCCTTCGTAGATCTCCAGCATGGCGCGCAGCAGCGAGGGAACGGTTTCCAGAATGCTCACACTATCTCGCTCGACCTCGACGAGCAGCCGCGTGGGGTCGTGTGCGATCTCGTCGGGGTAAATGCGCACGCTGCCACCGACCAGCAAGGGGGCAAGCATCTGCCAGACGGAGATATCGAAGCACTGTGAGGCCGTCTGAGCTACAATGTCGGTACGGGTCAATTCCAGCGCGTCGATTTTCGCGTACAGGTGATTGATCATGCCACGCTGCTCGACCATCACGCCCTTTGGCGCTCCGGTCGAACCTGAGGTGTAGATGACATAGGCCAGGTGGCCGGGAGTATTGCGGACCGGCAAGTTTTCCGTCATTTGCCCTTCTTCGTATACATCGTCAAGGTAGACGATTTCCGGGCGCGTCTCCGGCTCCATCTGCTCTATGACTTCTGAAAGCGTGGGAGCAAATTCGCGTGTAGAAAGGATGATGCTGCACTTGCTATGTTCGAGGATGTGACGCAGGCGGGCCGGTGGATGATGGGGATCAAGTGGCAGGTAAGCGCCGCCTGCTTTGAAAACGGCCAGAATGGCGGTCAGTAGAGGGGTGCCGCGTTCAGCAAGCAGAGCGACAAGTGTGTCCGGCCCGAAAGTACGTGTCATGCTGAGCGCAGCGAAGAATCTGCGTTGGGGTAGGCCGAGATTCTTCGCTGCGCTCAGCATGACATGAGCTACCGCGTTAGCTCGCCGGTTCAGTTCGGCGTAGGTCAGCTGCTCTTGACCACACGTCACGGCTATCGCTCCTGGCGTCTGCTCGACCTGCGCCTCAAACAATTCGGCGAAGCAGTACTGTGATGGGTAATCGACTGCGGTATCGTTCCACTCACCCAGCAATTGCTGTAGCTCTTGCTGTGGCAGGAAGGAGAAGTCTGTGATGCGCTTTCCGGCATCGCTTATGATTTCTTGTAGCAGCGTCAGATAATGCTGCTGCATGCGCTGGATGGTTGGAGTATCGAACAGGTCGGTGTTGTAGCGCAGTTCGCCGATAAGCTCATCGCCTCTTTCCCACATCGTCAGATCCAGGTCGAACAGCGCAGGCTCGTCGTCGAGGACCAGATTTTGCTGCTTGCTTGCCGCAACCGCATCGCCTTTCCTCAAACCCGCTGTTTCACTATCAAGTTTTAAGGCGCTCAGAGTCAGTCCCGGCAGGCTTACCTGGCCGCGCGGGACGTTTTGCAGCGCGAACATCACCTGCGTCAAGGGATTGCGACTCAAATCGCGCTCGGGTTGGAGTTCTTCCACCAGTTTTTCAAAAGGCAGGTCCTGATGGTCGTAGGCGCCGAGGGTGACTTCGCGCACGCGCCGCAATACTTCACGGAAGGTTGGATTGCCGGAGAGGTTGGTACAAAGCGCCAGGGTGTTGATAAAGCAGCCGATCAGGCCCTCAAGTTTCCTATCAGTGCGCCCGGCGATAGGGATGCCAACGACGATGCGCTCCTGTTCCGTGTAGCGATAGAGCAGAGTTTTGAAGGCGGCGAGCAGGGTCATGAAGAGCGTCACTCCCTCGCGGCGGCTGAACGCTCTCAATGCCTCGGTTAATTCTGCCGGCAAAACGACGAGCTGGGCTGCGCCACGAAATGTTTGCACGGCGGGACGCGGCCTGTCGGTGGGAAGTTGCAGGACCGGAATACCGGCCAGTTGCGATTTCCAGTAGTTCAACTGCTCTTCCAGCACTTCGCCCTGGAGCCAGTTCTGCTGCCAGATGGCATAATCGACATATTGGATGGGCAATTCCGGCAGCGGCGATAGGTGCCCGTAGACATTGGCGGTATAGAGTTCGCATAGTTCGTGAAACAGAATCTCCATCGACCAGGCATCGGAGACGATATGGTGCATGGTGATCATCATGGCGTGATCGTCTGGAGCCAGCTTCAGCATCGTTGCGCGCAGCAATGGGCCGCGGCGCAGATCAAAAGGCTTGCGAATTTCCTCCTTAATCAGGCGGCGCAGCTTCATCTTTTGCACGTCCTGTGGAAATCCTTGCAAGTCCAGTAATGGCATGCTGAAAGATATACGGGGAGCAATGGCCTGTACGAGGATGCCTCCCACCACTCTGAATGTTGTACGCAGCACCTCGTGGCGGCGGATGATCTCGCTCAGTCCGTTCTCCATTGCCGCCACATTCATTTGCCCGGTCAGGCGTACCGTCATGGGAATGTTGTAGACGCCTGGCTCCCACTCATTCAGAAACCACAGCCTGCTCTGGGCAAACGACGCAGGGAAAAAGGAGATATCCTCTTCTGGTACTTCAGATTCGTGCTGCCTGCTATCACCATTGTAGGTGCTGTTTGTGACCGTTGTATCAGTTAAAGATTCCATCATGTTCATCCTTTCGGCGGTACAGCATCCAGATGCTCGTGTTCATCTCTCTACCGGCCCTCTTATTCCAGAGATGACCGCTGGATACGATGCGCTTCCCTGGCAACCGCTATAAGCGAGGGCTTGCGCAATTCATCAGTGCGAGTCTTCATCTTTTCGATGGCTTCCGCGACTCCTGCAATGGTGGGTGTCTTAAAGAGAACGCGCAAGGGCAATTCTACCTCGAAGGCATCGCGGATGCGCGCGACGACCTGGGTGATGAGCAGCGAATGCCCCCCGGCCTCAAAGAAGTTGTCGTGAATGCCGATGCGCTCGACTTCCAGCACATCGCGCCATATTTTTGCCAGCTTCTCCTCGATAGGCGTGCGCGGCGCTACAAATGCTGCCTGTGAAAGCGCATCGGCCTGATCCGGCGCGGGTAGCGCTTTGCGGTCCAATTTGCCATTCGCCGTCAGCGGTAGGGCGTGCATCATGACGAAGGCCGAGGGAACCATATACTCCGGGAGTATATCTTTCATATAGCCAGATAACTTGTCACTCTGAAGATCGTGCCCCGGCTGTGGAACGATGTAGGCGACGAGGCTCTGCTTGCCGGGAGTATCCTCGCGCAGCAGTACGGCGCACTCACGAACGCCTGCGTGCCGGGTCAGTCCGGCCTCGATTTCGCCTAACTCGATGCGGTAGCCGTGCAGTTTGACCTGGTGATCGATGCGCCCAAGGAATTCCAGTATGCCATCGCTGTGATACCGGACCTGATCGCCTGTTTTATACAGCCGCGCGCCTGATTCGTTGCTGAATGGATCGGGAATAAAGGCCTCTGCTGTGCGCGCAGCTTCTCCCAGGTATCCGCGCCCAACACCTATTCCGCCGACATACAACTCCCCGCTGGCTCCGACCGGCACCGGCTGTAACATTGCATCCAGCACGTAAGTCCTCATATTGGGGATGGGGCGTCCGATGGGTATCGTTCTCTCCGTTTCGGCGGGTGGTCGGGATATAGCGTGATGCGTCACATCGTCTGAACACTCGGTCGGCCCATAGGCGTTCATGACTGGGCAGTGAGGATAAAGCTCCAGCCAGCGGCGGCAGAGGTCTACTGGCAATGCTTCGCCGGTTGGAATGAGCCAGCGCAGCGACGAGAGCGCGGGTTTGCCGGTTGCATCAGCTTCCCGCGCATCCAGCATAGCGCGCAGCAGCGAGGGGACTGTTTCCAGAATGCTGATCTTCCATGATTCCACCTCGGAGAGCAGGCGCGCGGGGTCATGCGCGATCTCATCAGGCAAGATGTGTACCTGCCCACCGACCAGCAGGGCGGCCAGCATTTGCCAGACGGAGATATCAAAGCACTGCGAGGCCGTTTGCGCCACATCGTCTGCATCGGTCAGTTGCAGCGCGTCGATTTTGGCAAACAGGTGATTCAGCATGCCTCGCTGCTCGATCATGACACCCTTTGGTGTACCTGTGGAACCAGAAGTGTAGATCACATAAGCCAGGTGGTGAGGCTCTGCCACTGGCTGCAAGTCATCCATACCTTGCCAATGCCGGTCCAGCATATCTTCAAGCGTAAGTATCCGTGGGCGTGCAGCGAGTTCCGTTACAGTAGCGTCGATTTGGGCAACAAATGGCTGAGAGGCAAGCACAAGCGTCGTGTGGCTATGCTTTATAATGTGGCGCATGCGAGCAGGTGGGTGATGCGGATCAAGTGGCAGATAGGCCCCGCCTGCTTTGAAGACGGCCAGGATGGCGGTCAACAGGTCGATGCCGCGTTCGGCAAGCAGGCCAACGAGTGTATCCGGGCCGACTCCCAGCGCGCGCAACTCGTGGGCAAGCCCGTTGGCAGACTGATTCAATTGCCGGTAGGTAAGAGCCTCCTGCTGGCAGACCACGGCTACAGCATTTGGGGTGCGCTCGACCTGGGCCTCGAAAAGGGCCGGGAAACATTGCGTGATGGGATAGGTCTTTTCAGTTGCGTTCCATTCGATAAGCTGCTGCTGTAGTTCGCCCGGTGAAAGCAGGGTGAAGGCAGTAATTTTCTGCTCGGGATTGGCGACCATCATCTCCAGCACGCGCTGGAAGTGTCCGGCCATGCGCTCTATTGTGGAGGTTTCAAACAGGTCGGTGTTGTATTCGATGAAACCGGTCAATCCCTCTGGCGTTTCTTGCAGGCATAGCGAGAGATCGAACTTGGCGGTGTTGTTTTCTATCGCGACCTGGCTGATGGTGAGTCCGGCCAGTTCTTGCTCGGCCAGGGGCATATTTTGCAGGATGAACATCACCTGGAACAAGGGGTTGTGGCTCAGACTGCGTTCGGGCTGCAAGTCTTCCACCAGCTTCTCGAAAGGCAGGTCCTGGGAATCGTAGGCGCCCAGCGTGACCTGGCGCACTCGTTTGAGCAGCGCGCGGAAGCTGGGATGACCGGCCAGATTGGTACGCAGCACCAGCGTGTTGACGAAACAACCAAGCAATCCCTCGAATTCGGGACGGGTACGTCCGGCAATAGGTGTGCCGATCAGCAGGTCTTCCTGGCCCGAATAGCGATAGAGCAATACCTGGAAGGCGGCCAGCAGTGCCATGAACAGTGTGACGCCTTCCTGCCGGCTCAGGGCCGATAGTTCCTGACTCAAAGATAAAGGCAGTCGCAAGGGCAGGCGTTTACCCTGGTAGGTTGAGACGGCAGGCCGGGGATGATCGGCGGGCAATTCCAGGATGGGAAGATCGCCACTCAGTTGCCGTTTCCAGTAGGCCAATTGGCGGTCGAGGCGGCCAGATTCTAGTTCGCGTCTTTGCCAGCGCGCGTAGTCGGCATATTGCAGCTTCAACTCTGGCAGGGGCGGTGTCTGCCCGGCAGCAAACGATGAGTAGAGGATGCCGATTTCTTTGACGAAGACCTCTGCCGACCAGCCATCGGTGATGATATGGTGCATGATAGTGAGCGAGACGTGTTCCTGCTCGTCGAGTTGCAAGAGGACGGTGCGCCAGGGCATCTCTCTTTCGAGATGGAATGGGCGCTCCAGCTCTTCTTTCACCTTCCTCTGCACAGCGGTCTCGCGTTCTACCGCCGGTATACCGCGCAAGTCGATGAAAGGCAATGTCAGGTTCAGGTGAAGGGTGGGATCGATGACTTGGACGACCTGTCCATCGATCATGGGAAAGGTGCTGCGCAGGATTTCGTGCCGGCGCGTGATCTCTCGTGCCGTCTGTGTGAGCGCCTCGATATTCAACGTGCCGCGCATATAGACGGCTATTGGCTCATTGTAGGCGGAACTTTCTGGCTCCAACCGCTGCAAGAACCAGAGTCGCTGCTGCGCGAACGATAGTGGCGCCGGGCCGCGCTCTTTTTCCGGTGGTGGTTCGGTCTCAGTCGGTTCAAGGGTCGCTGTCCTGCCTGCGGGAGATGCCGGAACACGCATATAGCGCAGGCGTTTTTCCAGCAGCGCCTGCTTTGCGGCGGAAAGCTCGGCGCGTCGTTTCAAGAAGGTATCCTCTGTATTCATAGCTGCTCTCTTCCCTTTTCAAACGCTGTACGCTGCGACAGCGTGGACTGATGCCGGGTTATTCAACAATCACCCGCACATAGGGCGGAAATGGTTGGATGTGGCTCAGATCATTTTCCAAGATTACCAGGTTGCCGTTCTGCTCTACCTCTTTGAATCCACCAAACTTATAGGTGACGTACATCATGCGGTTGCGATCGGTTGGCACGAATTCGGCGCGCAGTCGCACGCCCGCGTCCTTTGCCTGTTGCAACAGGTAGTTGATCAGAATGGTTCCGACGCCGCGTGACATGACGCGGCACGACATCAGCAACAATTTGATGGTCCATACTTCGGGCCTGCATTCCACCAGGACCAGCCCGATCTTGCCGTATGTGCCGAAGCGGTCATCAAGGCCGGCTATAAACAGTTTGTGCGTGTCCGATTGGCGGAAGGCGTTGAGTTCGTCGTAGGAGTAGGTGTAGCCGGTCGTGTTCAGCTGGTGCGTGCGCACAGTGAGTTCTTCGGCACGCCGCAGGTCCTCTTCTCGTGCTCGGGCAAGAGTAAAAACCATCTCTAGCGTGGCAAGGAATGCCTCGTTGGGACCATTGAAGGCTTTTTCCGCCCTGTCCCGTTCGATATCGCTCAGGTACATCAACCGGCGCTTGCTCGAGTCTTCAGTGATGAAGCGCGGATTCATTTCAGGCATAGCCAGTATCATACCAATGTCCCGCGCGTTGATGCACAATACCTGGGGCAGGGTAAACGCTATCTCTGCCAGTTCGACATCCGAATCATCAACAAATGCGAGCGTATCGATCCCGATATTGATCGACTGCGCAATCGATTTGAGCGAGTCGGCCTTGGAGTTCCAATGGATTTGCGGGTAGAGAAAATACTCGCGGATGCCCAGTTCCTCGAGCTTGTGCATAGCTATGTCATATTCGTTTTTGCTGGCGATGGAGTTCAAAATGCCCCGTTCGTCCAGGGTCTTGATGACATGTATAACCTCGTCTCGCAATGACACCTGTTCATCCTCTAACAATGTTCCATTCCACAGCGTGTTATCGAGGTCCCATACCACGCATTTCATCGATTGTTTCTTTGACTGGGCGGAAGCTTTGCCCGGCAATGGCTCGCTGCTATCGTTTGAAGATGCCGCGGCAAGGTTCTGAACCGCGCTGCCCACCATCGTTCTCGCTCCTTTCTTACCAATCCCTGTTTACGCATTCAATTTGAGCATGACTGAGTTGCCTGTGAGATCTGTTTCCTGGTAGCCATATCTGGCGATAGTGATCTGCTGGATTTGCGTGCTGCCCTCGATAATCTCCATGACCCGCGAGTCGCGCAGGTATCTCTGCACGGAGTATTCTTCGCTGCAGCCGTTGGCGCCATGAATCTGTACCGCGTCGTTGGCGGCCCTGGCGGCGATGGTAGAGGCGAAGTACTTGGCAATCCACGTCTCCATGATGGTTTCCGGGTCGCCGCTCTCCTTCAGATACCCGGCCTTGCAGCACAGCAGGCGGGCCGCTTTCACGTTCGTAATCATATCCGTAATCATGTGCTGGATGAGCTGGTGTTCCTTGAGGTAGGCATCGAACTGCCTGCGAACGCTCGTGTACTTGAGCGATGCTTCCAGGCAGGCCTGAGCAATTCCGACGCATCCCCACGCCACACTGTACCTGCCTATATCAAGTGCAGAGGTCGCGACTGAGGCCAGGCCAAAGCCCTTGCCACCAAGGAGATTTTCACGTGGTATGCGGCAATCATGCAGGCGAAGTTCCGCCAGCATCGAGGCCCTTGTACCCAGCATGCCCTTGATAGGCCGTCTGGAGAAGCCGGGCGCGTCCTTATCTACCAGGAACGCGGAAACTTTGCCATCGCATTGCGCGAAAATCAGGAAGAGGTCGGCGATTTGTCCATAGGTTGTCCATTTCTTGATTCCGTTGAGAACATAGTAATCGCCGTCGAGCCGCGCTGTCGTCTCGATACTTTTGGCATCGCTGCCGGCATCAGGTTCGCTCAGGCCAAAGGCGCCAAGAACTGTGCCACTGGCCAGGTCCGGCAGCCAGCGTGCTTTCTGTTGTTTGTTGCCCCAGCGCAGTAATGCATGCGATACCATGCTATGCACGGTCATCAAACTGCGCATGGAAGAACACCCGCGCCCCAGTTCTTCATTGAGCAGGCCGAAGGTAATCATATCCATGCCGCTACCACCATACTCTGGTGGAGTGAGCGCCCCCAGAAAGCCTTGTTGCGCTATCTTCTCAATCAAACCAGGCGGAGTATATTCTTCCCGGTCGTTTTGATCGGCAACAGGGATGATCTCTTCTTCCACGAAGGCGCGAAATGCCGCCTGTGCCTGCTTCTGTTCGGGTGTGAGTTCGATTTTCATGATAGTTTGGCCCTATACCGTCATTTGTGTTGTCGTCTTGCGCTCAACCAGGTGTACGATAGCGTTGATGGTGCGGAAATTCTCGATATCCAGGTCTTCGTTTTCAACGCTGATGCCGAACTCGTTTTCTACGAACAGCACCAGTTGCATGGCGAACAAGGAGTTGACAAAGCCCAGCGCGAAGATATCCTCGTCATCTCCCAGGTCAATGTTTTGAAAAAAGCGTGCCAGGAATGCCTTTGTTTTGTTGCGAATGTCTTGCATTGTGTTGCCTTTCTTTTCTATGGACTATGACCTCTCGCGGATCGGTGAACCGGCGCCTACGAATAGCTATAAAAGCCCTTGCCGCTTTTGCGACCATAAAGCCCTGCGTCTACCATCTTTTTGAGCAGGGGGCATGGACGATATTTGCTATCGTTGTAGCTTTCGTACAGTACTTCGATGGAGTAGAGGATGGTGTCGAGACCGATCAGGTCTGCTGTTTCCAGCGGTCCCATTTTGTGGCCGAAACACGATTTGAAAATCTTATCCACATCCTCTGCCGGGGCCACCTGGTCCTGTACGAGGAAAATGGCTTCGTTGACCGTGAGCATCAGCACGCGGTTCGAGACGAAACCAGGCATATCATTGACGATCACGCACTCTTTGCCCATGCCTGCCAGCAGATTGCGCGCGATCGCAATCGTCTCTTCCGAAGTGTGGTAGCCGCGAATGACTTCCACCGTCGACTTCATGGGGACGGGGTTCATGAAGTGCATGCCAATGACTTGCGATGGGCGATGCGTTACAGAGGCGATGCGCGTGATGGAGATGGCGGACGTGTTGGCGGCAAATACGCAGTGAGCCGGGCATAGCGCGTCGAGTTGCCGGTGTACGTGCTGCTTGATCTCCCATTTTTCCGTCACATTCTCGATCACGAAATCCGCGTCGGCGAACGGCGCGTAATCGGTGGTGTAGGTGATGCGCTCAAGGATGGTATCGATGCTCTCCTGGCCGGCGCCCTTATTGAAGAGCCGCGAGAAGCGCACATTTTTGGTGATTTCATCGCGTGCATGCTTCAGGATTTCGTCTGAAACATCCAGGAGAATCACCTTATAACCGGACTGGGCCAGGTTCTGTGCGACACCCACGCCCATCACCCCGCTTCCCACCACACCTACGATGCGTATGTCCAATTTCATACCTCCTTCTCGTCTTGAACTAGTACACGGTTTCCTATCTTGCTTGTGAAAACTCATTATCATTTCACAACCCGTTTGGGGGTACTGAAACTACACAAGGCTTTGCACCTCGTCTTCATCCAACTGCTCGATCTCTTCTACTAGTTTGAGCTTGATCGCGAGGGCCAGTTCGGCAACGGTTGGCGACTCGAAAAGCGTTGCCAGGGGTAAATCGACCTGGAAGGCGGAACGCAGGCGCGAGATCAATTGCGTACCCATTAACGAGTGGCCTCCTAGCTCAAAGAAATTGTCCTGGATGCCGATCTGCTCGATACCAAGCACCTGCTGCCAGACCTCGAGAATCTGCTGTTCAAATTCGTCGTTCGGCGGCACATATTCTGTCGAAAGATGTGGCCTGGCCGCCCCGGATGTTCTGCTCGCCCTGCTCGCCTGGTTTGCCTCGTGCTGGCCCTCCATGCGTATCCATTGCCGGATGCGTTCCTGCAAGTCTCCGGTAGAATTGATCAGGTGGCTCATGCCGCTTGCAATGACGCGCGTGAAGGCTTCCACCCCCTCCTCGGGTGTCATAGCATAGAGCGCGACTGTGGCGCCTAACATGCCGTGCGTGTCTTCTTTGATCTGCCAGGTATCCCAGTTCATGCTGATCCAGGGCGTTGTCGATAGGCGGTTGTGCCTGTGTACGAATGCGTCCATAAAGGTGTTTGCTGCCGTGTATGCCACAAATCCCAGGCCACCCAGCACTGCCGAAAGCGAGGAGAAGAGCAGGCAGAAGTCGAGTTCCAGCCCATCAAGCGCCTCCTCAAGAGCGAAGAGGCCATGCACTTTGGGCCGGAAGTGCATCTCGCACTCGGTAGAGCTGATCTCGGAAACCGTTTTGAAGGCCGATTCTACCGAGATACCGGCGGCGTGAATCACGCCGTGCAGCGTCCCAAAACGCGCGATTGTGGCATCAATGACCGCCCGCACCTGCGCGCTATCCGCCACATCTGCCTGCCGCACCAGTATTTCGGCTCCCATAGCTTCTAGTGCTTGCAGGTGCCGTATCTTGCGACTGGTAATATCCTCTGCTACATGGCCGGCTAACCATGCGTCCCATGTATCTCTTGCCGGGAAAGCGGAACGCCCCACCAGCACCAGCCTGGCCCGCACCTGCTTTGCCAGGTATTCCGCCAGCGCCAATCCGATGCCGCCCAGACCACCGGTAATCAGATACACTCCCCTCATTCGTAGGGGCGACAGCTTGTCCTTACAGAGCGCAACTTCAGCGGCTTCCAGGCGTACCGGCTCGAATGCCTGCACCCAACGTTCGCCATCGCGATAGGCGACGATGAGATCCGTAGCCGGGGCCGCGCATTCGGCCATCAACTGATCGACGAGCTGTGAATCTGCGAGCTTCTGGTAATCGATAACTGCCAGGTCGATGCTGCGGCAGAGCATATTCAGGTTCTCCTGGGGGATGACCTTGCATGCTCCCAGGATGGTGGCCTTTTCCGGCTGTAAAGCCTCCTGACCCGTTACTGATTGCATATGGTTGGAGAGGACGATGATTTGCATCGATTCGTCGTAGACCTGCGCCGAGAGAGCTTGCGCAAGATATATCAGGCTATAGAAGCCCTCCTCCTGGCTGGCCTGAAACTGTTCTGAACGGGCATAGGCCGGCAGTGTATCCATCGCCTGATCTTCGCGTGTGATGCTCCAGCAATGCAAAACGGTTTTCGGCATCCGTCCGCTGGCTTGCAATGTTTTGCAGAGGGTGATGTAGTCGGGCTTGTGCTGGTGCCGGATTGAGAAGAGGGCGCTGCCGAGTTGCCGGAATTGTGTTCCTGACTGAACACGCACGACCGTGTGTCCAGCTTGCTCCAAACGCCAGGCTATTTCCTCGGCAAGCCGGGTATTGTCCAGAAATATCAGCCATGGGTCGCGTGTTTCCCCGGCATATGTTCCGGGCAAGGATGACTGTTTCCAGCACGGCTTGTAGAACCAGTCGGCGATGTCGGGCTTTTTGCCTTTTGCAGGCTCTAGGGGCCGAGCAATCGGCGATGGGCACGATGAAGTGGCCCCTACACGACTTCTCCGCGTGGCGTTTTCATCAAGCACGCGCTTGTGTGTTGGTTCGATCCAGTATCGCTGGCATTCGAAGGGATAGGTGGGCAAGGGCAGCCGCTGGCGGCGCTCGCCGGCATAATAGCCCGTCCAGTCGATGTTCACTCCTGCCATCCAGAGCTTGCCGAGCGTGTGCAGCAAGTATGCCTGGTCGGACTGCCGCTCGTAAATGGATGGCAGCGTAGCATGCACCAGGCCTATGCGTTCGTTGTTGCATTGCTGCCTGGCAAACGAAGCCAGCGATTGACCGGGGCCGATTTCCAGCAGCACGTGTTCTGTTTCCTCGAGTAAGTGTGCGATGCCCTCTGCAAACTGGACGGCGCCACACATATGCTCGGCCCAGTATGAGGGACTGGTTGCCTGCTCGTCCGTAATCCATGTCCCTGTCACATTGGAGATATAAGGAATCTGTGGCGCTTGCAGTCGTATGCTGCCTGCGATCTCTGTCAGGGGCTGCTTGAGCGATTGCAGCATTGTTGAATGAAAAGCGTGCGTCGTCTCCACGTGGCGGAAGGCGATTTCCTGTTCCTCCAGACGCTCTGTTAACATCTCGATAGCTTCTAGCGGCCCGGCCAGCACGCAGGTATGAGGAGCGTTACTGGCAGCCAGGCAGATCTGCTCATCCAGGAAGAGTTGCACCGTCTCCTTTGATAACGCAACCGCCAGCATCGCTCCAGCCGGCATTTCCTGAATGAGCTGCGCCCGCCGCGCTACTAGCAGCAGCGCATCCTCAAGCGAGAGGACGCCTGAGAGGCACGCGGCCACGTATTCACCCAGGCTATAACCGATCATCGCCCTGGGCCGGATGCCCCATTCCACTAATAGCTGTGCCAGCGCGTATTCGATCACAAATATGGCGGGTTGCACCAGGGCTGTTGACTTGAGCCTCTCAGAAGGATCGGCAGCATGTTCGATCCGCTGATTCCGATCACCGGGGGCATAGGGGCCAGATGAGGACAGCGACAAGCCACTGTCCCCATGGGAGATGCGCTCTGCCGATCCAGCATGCCGTCCGTTGCGCCCCAGCAGCGACCGCAAATCAGGTCCCTGTTGTTTTTGCGCGGGTGAGCCATTTGATCGCTCTGCTTCCCATCTTGCCGGGTAGATCACTTCTCGCAGATCAACACCGGTCAGGGGCTTAAGAATATCCGAGCAGCGATCCACTGTTTCACGGAAGCTTTTTTCGTTTGAATAGAGTTCGTGGGCCATGCCTACGTATTGGTCACCTAATCCCGCGAACATGAACACGACACCGCGATCTTTGTATGCCTGATAGGTTGATTGAGTACTTTGCAGGGCTTGTATCGCCTCAGCGGAATCCTGGCATACGGCTATCTGTCGGTAATTAAAGGCGCTGCGCCCCACCTGCAGGGTGTAGGCGATATCGGCCAGATTCGTCTCCGGGTGCTGCTCTAAGTAGTGCTGGAGATTGCGGGCAGCCGTTTTAAGCGCAGGTGCTGTCTTTGCGGAGAGCAGCAGCAGTTGCCAGGGGCGTGATGGGCAGACCGGCGCGTGAGTCGGAGCCTCTTCCAGCACCACGTGTGCGTTTGTGCCACCAAGCCCGAAGGAACTGACTCCGGCGCGCCTGGGAGCGCCATTGGTGTGCCATTTGGCGAGCTGCGTATTGACATAAAATGGGCTGTTTGCCAGGTCGATATCGGGACTGGTGCGCTCGAAGTTCAGGCTGGGCGGAAGCAGCTTATGGTGCAAGGCCAGGCTGGTTTTGATCAGTCCGGTGATGCCGGAAGCGCGGTCGAGATGTCCAACGTTAGGTTTGACGGAGCCGATGGCGCAGAAGCCTTTTTTCTGCGTGTTCGGCGCGAAGGCCTTCTGCATGGCGGCCAGTTCGACGGCATCACCCAGCATGGTTGCCGTGCCATGTGCTTCGATGTAGCTGATTGTCTCTGCCGCAATGCCCGCGTTGCCAATTGCTTCGGCGATCACCTCGGTCTGCCCATCAAGTCCTGGCGCGGTATAGCTGACGCGCAGGCTGCCATCGTTATTGACCGCCGAGCCGCGAATGATGGCATAGATGTAATCGCCATCCTCCATCGCCTCATCCAGGCGTTTGAGTACGACGACGCCCGCCCCGTTACCCATCACGCTGCCCTGCGCCTTCGCGTCGAAGGTGCGGCACTCGCCGTCAGGCGAAACAATACCGCCTTCCTTATAGATATAGCCGCTGATATGCGGTACCTGGATCGCAACACCCCCGGCCAACGCCATATCGCATTCATAATTCAGCAGGCTCTGGCAGGCTAGATGCACGGCCACCAGCGAGGTAGAGCAGAACGTTTGCACACTGATGCTGGGGCCTTTGAGGTTGAATTTGTAGGAAACCGTCGATGCCAGCGCGTCCCTATCGTTGCCAACCGCTACCTGCAATGGGTCGATGATGTCCAATAATTCGGGATTGCCGTACAGGTTGTTCAACATATAGGAGCTGAAACCGGAACCAGCAAATACTCCCATCAGTCCACAGTAGCGCTCGGGGTCGTACCCGGCGCGTTCCAGGGCTTCCCAGGCACATTCGAGGAAGAAACGCTGCTGGGGGTCGGTGATCTGTGCCTCGCGCGGCGCGTAACCAAAAAAGGCTGCGTCGAACAGGTCAATATCTTCCAGCACTGCCCCCACTTTGACATAGTTCGGTTGCTTGAGCAGTTCGGGGTCTACACCTGCTGCCAGCAGCTCATCATCGGAGAAGGAGCGAATGGACTTCACACCAGAAGCCACATTATGCCAGAATTGCTCGATATCGCGCGCGCCAGGAAAACGGCCCGCCATGCCGATGATGGCGATACCCGCGAATGATGGCGTGTTATTTGTCCTATCCATATCTTCTGTGCTCACCTGCTCCCCCTTTATCTTGCTCTTCTTGCGCCGGTCATCATACGCTGCTTGAGATTTTCCCGGCGGCGCTCCCCGCGCTCGTAACGATCTTCGACGACCTCGCCTGTTTTGTTCTGCTCCACATATTGCGCCATCGCGCCGACCGTAGGCGCCTCATAGAGGACATAGGACGGCAGCGATTCGATCTGCAACGCTTTTCTCAGACGTCCGATCAAGTCGATACCCACCAGCGAGTTGCCACCCAGTTCGAAGAAATTATCATCAATGCCGATCTCGGCGACTCCCAGCAGTTCCATCCAGACGCTGGCGATGCGTCGTTCGAGATCGTTCCTTGGCGCGGCGTACTCACTTGCCAGGACCGGTCGTGGATGCAGTTCTCGCGTTTCCTGCTGCTTGCGCGTGTTCTGCAACATAGTTGCCGCCGTATACGAGCGGCTCAGTTCGACCAGCGCGCGGAAGTCCTGCGTTGAGACGATCACTTGTGGGAAGCGCCGGGATAGCACTCTGCGTAGAGCCTCGGTTCCGCGCTCAAAATCGATGCCGAAGCGCCTGCGATTCTCGCGGAAGAATGCCTGTGCTTCTGAATCATAGCCACTCAGGCCAGCTTCCCAGGCATTCCACTGCCACTCGCCCCAATTGATGGCAACCGTCATACCATTCTGCGCGAAATGGCGATGCGCGTAGGCATCGAGGAAGGCATTCGCCGCGCAGTAATCCACCTGCCCCGGTCCGCCACCTGTGATCGAGGTAATCGAGGAGAATAGCACCAGGAAATCGAGCGAGAGTCCTTGCAATACCCGCTCCAATACCCTTGTACCCAGCACCTTTGGGGCCAGCACCTGAGCCGCCTGAGCCGCCGTCTTGAGTTGCATCAAACCCACACCTGGCACTCCAGCGGCATGCAGGACGCCGTGAATGGCACCGAAGCTGCTGATTGCCTGCCGGATCACGGCCTGCATCTGCGCCTCGTCTGCGACATCAGCCTGCATTACCAGCGCCTCTGCCCCCAATGCTTCAAGTTCCTGCACCTTGCGTATCTGGCGCCCAACCCCCTCTGTGTCTCCCCGTGCTTCAAGGATACTGGTCCATTCGCTGCGCTGCGGCAGCCCTTTGCGCGCCGTTAAAATCAGCCTTGCCCGTACGGTACGCGCCAGATATTCGGCCATTGCAAGCCCGATGCCGCCCAGCCCACCCGTGATGAGGTACACGCCGCCCTCGCGCAGTCTCGTTTGTCGCGCCTGCTCATCGAGCAATCGCACGGGCTCGAAACTCTGTATCCAGCGCCGGTTGCCACGTAGCGCGATGACCGTTTGTTCCGGAGCGGCCAGCAGTTCTGTCGTCAACAGTTGCAGCAACTCCTCTTCCTGCCAGCTTCCCGGCTCCGGCAGCGTCATATCGATACTGCGGCAGCTGATATGCGGATATTCCTGGGGAATGACCTTGCAAGGGCCAATCACCGTGGCCTTCTCCTCGCATAGTTGTTCGTTTCCGGTCACATCCTGCATATCGTTGGAGATCACGTTGATCTGGCAGCCCTCTATGTCCTGCTCTCCCCAAGCCTGTGCCAGGGCCAGCAGGCTATAGAAGCCGCGCTCCAGGATGGTTGCGAACCGCTCATCTTCCACCTGCTGTTTTTGCAAGGGCGTTCCGGCTGGCGCTTCATCCGTGAAGATCGTCCATAGATGCGCGATGCGACGCGGTAATTTTCCCTCGGTTCGCAGGGCTTTCAGCAGCGCCTCGTAATCGCCTTTTGTCGCCGGGTGAACTATATATGTCTGCTTGTCCAGCCTGCGAAATCCCTCGCCGGGTATTACCGTGATAACTTCCTGCTCGTGTTCTTGTAGCTGCTGCATGATGCGCCTGCCGACGCCATGGTCGTCTAGGAACAGCAACCAGCGATTGTTTTCCTTGCTCAACTGCGCGCTTTCTGGCGGGGGAGCATATTTCCATCCTGGCAGGTAGAACCAGTCCGGCAGTTCCTCCATTTTTAAGCTGCTGAGCATTGCCCGTGGATCATCTGAATTGCTATGCTCATTGCGAGCTTGCCCTAAACGCCTGCGCGGCTCGATCCAGTAGCGTTGGCGTTCAAAAGGATAGGTGGGCAATGCCAGCCGGTGGCGCGATTCGCCGGCATAGAAGCCGTGCCAATCAATGGTGACCCCGGTTAACCAG
>Ga0209061_1000252_pt1 | contig 162632 bp, 158 predicted proteins | sample Coa_R1_10_FD_187157 | JGI IMG/M metagenome (GOLD analysis project Ga0209061, IMG submission 187157) | Surface soil microbial communities from Centralia Pennsylvania, which are recovering from an underground coalmine fire - Coalmine... | ecosystem: Environmental > Terrestrial > Soil >...
ACCGCCTACCTCGCCCACGACAAGCCCGACGCCATCCTCGCCCGCCTCGGCCTCGACGGCCCCGGCATCGCTCGTGCCGCCCTCGAGGCCCTCGAGCGCCTCGGCACCGGGCGCGGCGCGGGCGCGCCGCTGCGCCTGCCGTAGCGCGGGGCCTCAGCGACCGCGGCCGGCCGCGCCCGGAGCAGCCGGGGTGCGGCCCTCGTCGATGGCGCAGGTCGTCGCCTCCGGCTCCGCGCACCGCTCGCACTCGAGCTCGAGGGTGGCGTGGGCGATGTTGAAGCGGCTCGCGAGCGTCGCCTTCACCGCCTCGCCCACCTGCTGGGCCGACTCGAGCGTCGGGTGGCCGGCGAGCACGAGGTGGGCCGACAGGGCCCGCAGGTCGCTCGAGATGCTCCAGCAGTGCAGGTCGTGCACGTCGCTCACCGCGTCGACGGCGAGGACCGCTCGCCGCAGCGCGTCGAGGTCGAGGTCCGAGGGCGAGGCCTCGAGGAGGATGTCGACGCTCTCGCGACCGAGGCGCACGGCCTGCGCGGCCACGAGGACGGCGATGGCGAGGGAGACCGCCGAGTCGAGGGCGCCGAAGCGCCCGGTCGCGGCGATGACGATCCCGGCGGCGAGGACGCCGAGGGAGGCTGCCGCGTCGGCGGCCAGGTGGAGGACGGCGGCGCGCACGTTGAGGTCGGCGCGCCCCTCGAGGAGGACGGCCGCCGCGGCGAGGTTCGCGGCGAGGGCGCACCCGCCGATGACCGCCACGAGACCGCCGTCCACGGGGGGCGGGCGCAGGAGGTGCGCCACGCCGACCGCCACGATGAGCACCGTGACGACGAGGAGCAGACCGACGTTCGCGAGCGCGGCGAGGATCGTGGCGCGGTGGAAGCCGAACGATCGCGTCTGCGTCGGCGACCGCAGCACGAGGCGCGCCGCGACGAGGCCGAGGCCGAGGGCGACGGCGTCGGTGAGGTCGTGGCCGGCGTTCGCGACGAGCGCGCCGGAGTGGGCGACGACGCCCGCCACCGCCTCGGCGACGACGAGCGCGAGGTTGACCGCGAGGGCGACGCCGAGGCGCGCCGCTCGCCGGCGAGCCCGCTCCGGGGTGGCCGGCGCCACCTCAGCGGCCGCGCGCGGCTCGCAGCGGCGCGTGGTCGCCGGCGTGCACGGCCAGCTCCTCCCGGACGATCGCGACGTCCTCGCGGTGCGTGACGCCGATGCAGCGCGCCTCGGTGTCGACGACGTGGACGCTGTCGGCGCGCGACTCGACGAGGGCGCCCACCACGTCGGGGAGGAGGAGCTCCGGGCGCGGCGCCCGCTCGGGCTCGAAGCGCTCGAGAGCCGACGCGAGGTGGTCGAACATGCGCGGGTGGAAGCCCCACAGGTTCATCGAGACGCGCTCGTCGCCCGAGAGCTCGCGCACCTCCGCCGCCGTAGCGCCCGGCCTCGCGAGCGGGGCCGCCTCGAAGCGCCCGTCGTCGCGCAGGCGCACCGTGTGCTCCACGATGCGGAGCAGCTGCTCGTCCTCGCCGACCTCGCACAGGCCGCGGGTGACCGGCCCGGCGGTCAGCACGGTGCGCACGAGCCGGTAGGCGACGAGGAGGTGGCGGCTCGCCGCGAGCGGGTCGCGCGCGCTGAGCTGGCTGGTCGGTGCCGAGAAGTGCTCGAGGAGGGTTCCTAGGGCCGCCTCGCCGTACAGGTCGTCGGCGTTGGCCACGCCGAAGGGGCCCTCGACGGCCGGCCGGGCCGACAGGACGGCCTGCGCCGTGCCAGGCCGCGCCGGCTGGCAGACGATCGCGACCGAGAGCGTCGCCGGCCAGCGGCGCCGGACGTGGGCGAGGATCTCCTCGCGGATCTCCTCGCGTACGACGAGGACGACCCCGCTGTAGCCGCAGGCCTCGGCGGCACGCGCCGTATAGTCCATGATGGCCTCGCCGTTCGGGCCGACGGGCGCCAGCTGCTTCAGGCCGCCGAAGCGCCGACCGTGCCCCGCGGCGAGGACGACGAGCTGCACGGGAGCATCCTAGGGCGCTGCCGGGCCGAGGGCGCCGGTGCCGCCCGGGAGCGCCCGGCGTGGGTCGTCGGGGCGGGGAACGAGCGAGGCGAGGAGGTGCGCCGGTGGGCGAGCGAGCAGGCGCGACGGGAGCGGGTCCCGAGGCAGCCGACGAGGCGGCGGGCCTCGAGCCAGCCGAGCTCGCCGCTCGTCGCCAGGCGCTCGCCGAGCTCATCGAGCTGATGCGCCCGGCCGTGCAGATGGACGGTGGCGACCTCGAGCTCGTCGACGTCGACTACGCGGCTGGCGTGGTCGAGGTCCAGCTGCAGGGGGCGTGCGGCTCGTGCGCCATCTCCGCGACCACCCTCCAAGGCGGCGTGGAGCGGCTGCTGAAGGAGCGGCTCCCCTGGGTCACCGAGGTGCGCGGGGGCGTCGACGAGACGGTGGACCCCTTCGAGAGCATGGCCGCCGGCCGAGGTGCGTACGTCCCCCGCTACTACTGACCGCCCTTCCAGGCAGCCGCTCGCCGGCGGCCCCCGCCCGGGCGGCGCGCCCGGTCTGGCGATCGTCGAGCTCGACGTCGAGTCGCCGACGGCGCGCACGCTGCTCGCGCACGCCGTCGCCTACCTCGAGGCCTGCTACCAGGCGGCCGGCGGCTTCGCCCCGCTCGACCCCGCCGCCTTCGCGCCACCGCGGGGCGCCTTCCTCGTCGCGAGGCGCGGTCGCGAGGCGATCGGCTGCGGCGGCCTGCGTGACGTGCCCGGCGAGCGCGGGTCCTGCGAGCTGAAGCGCATCTGGGTGGAGCCCGAGCACCGCCGGCGCGGCGTCGCGACGGCGCTCGTCGCCGCGCTCGAGCGCCGCGCCGCCACCCTCGGCTACCGGCGCGTCGTGCTCAGCACCGGCGCGCGCCAGGAGGCCGCCGTCGCCTGCTACGTCGCCGCCGGCTACGAGCGCATCCCCGGCGACCTCCGCTACGGCGGGGAGGTCGTCACCTTCGAGAAGCGGCTCGTGCCGAGCGCATCGCCGCCCGCAGGTCGCGGTAGCCGAGGAGCCTGACGCCCGCGGCCCGCGCCGCCTCGGCGAGCTCGCCGCGGCAGGCGAGCTCGTGCTCGGCGACTCGGCCGGCCCAGTCGTCCGTGGCGGCGCGTAGCTCCGGCGTGTCGACGGCGGGGCGGAGCGTGACCTCGGTGCACCCCGGGCCGAGCGTCGCGAGGGCGGCGTCGATCGCCTCGCGCGTGGCGCCGAGCGCCGAGGCGGGGAGCAACCGGTCGGGGGCGAGGACGCCGCGTTCGGCGGCGAGCGCGCGGAAGGGGAAGCCGACGAGGCGCTCGTGGTCGGCTGCGGGCAGTCGCACCGGCAGGCGCAGCTCCTCGGCGAGGTCGAGGTAGACGTCGAAGAACTCCGGCTTGAGCTCGACGCCGTCGAGGTGGGTGGCGAGGTGGCTGACGTCGAACCCCCACAGCACGGCGCGCTCGAGCTGGGCGCGCCACTCGCGGCGCACCTCGTCGAGATCGGCGTGGTCCCAGACGTCGGCCACCGTCCGCGGGAAGCCGCCGTCGCCGTCGAGGAGCGAGGGGGCGTGGGTGATCGGCCCCCAGCGGTACAGGTCGTGCTCGGCGTTGAGCGTCAGCTGGACGCCGACGTCCTCGCCGCGGTAGCCGGCCGCCGCGGCGCGCGACCAGGGCGCGGGGACGAGGAGCGTGGCCGAGGTGGCCGCCCCCCGGCGCAGCGCGTCGTAGACGGCGAGGTTGGTCGCGTGCGAGAAGCCGAGGCCGGCGCACGAGACGATGAGCACCCGTGCGTCGCTCTCGAGGCCGAGGCGCTCGGCGGCAAGGCTCACCGTCGCGACGCTAGCGTCCGCTGCGGGACGCGCTCACCGTCCCAGGCGCGCCTGCAAGGCGGCGTCCTTCGCGCGTACCTGCTCCCCGAGGCGCTGCTGGTAGGCCGAGACGCGTGCGAGGACGGCGTCGTCGCCGGTGCCGAGGATGCGCGCCGCGAGGAGCCCGGCGTTGCGGGCGCCGTCGATCGCCACGGTCGCGACCGGGACCCCCGAGGGCATCTGGGCGATGGACAGCAGCGAGTCGAGGCCGTCGAGGTTGGGGAGGGCGATCGGGACGCCGATCACCGGCAGCGGCGTGACGGCGGCGACGACCCCGGGCAGGTGGGCGGCACCGCCCGCGCCGGCGATGATGACCCGGATGCCGGCGTCCCTCGCCCCGCGCGCGTAGGCGAGCGTCTCGTCGGGGGTTCGGTGCGCGGAGAGCACCCGCATCTCCCAGTCGATCTCCAGCTCGCCGAGCACCTCGGCCGCCGGACGCATCTTCGGCTCGTCCGAGTCGCTCCCCATGACGATCGCGACGCGCATCGCTCCTCCTCGTGACGGTGGGCGGGATCGTAGCGGCGCTGCCGGCTCGCCTGCGGCCCTCACCGCCGTCCGAGCGGCGCGAGGCGCCGGCCGAGGGCGCCGAGCGCGAGCCCGACCGCGACGCCGGCCACGACGTCCGAGGCGTGGTGGATGCGGACGTAGACGCGGCTCGCGGCGACGATCGCGGCGGTCGCGAGGTAGGCGGGGGCGAGGCGGTCGCCCTCGGCGAGCAGCGTGGCGCCGCAGAAGGCCGCGGTGGCGTGACCGGAGGGGAAGCTCGACGAGAGCGGCTGGCGCAGCGGCAGCGGGTGGTCGTGGACCACGGCGGGCCGACGCCTCGAGAAGAGCGACTTCACGACCAGGTTGACGAGCAGCGACTCGACCCCGGTCGCGACGATGGCGCGCAGCGCGGCCCGCTCGTTCGTCCGCCCGCCGCGCAGCGCCCGGAGGAGGGCGAAGACGACCCAGATGAGGCCGAAGTCCCCGAGTGCCGAGGCGGTGTAGAAGACGCGGTCGGCGAGCGGGCGTCCCCGCAGGCGGGCGAACAGCGCGTCGGCGCGCGCGTCGAAGGCGGCAACGAGCTCCCGGGTCACGTCGGCGCGAGGCTACCGGCCCGCGCCGAGCGGTCGGGGCTCGACGCCCGCGCCCGCCGAGACCGCCGCCTGGGCGGGGCAGCGCTCCTGGAAGGCGCAGTAGCGGCACAGGGGCGACGGGCGGGGCCGGAAGTCTCCGGCCTCGCAGGCTCGTTCGATCGCGGCCCACGCCGCGAGCGCGCGCTGGCGCAGGCCCCGCATCGACTGGGCGGTCGGGGTCTCGGCCACGACGACCTGGTCGGCCAGGTAGAGCAGGCGGATCTCGCTGGGCCGTCGCCCGAGCAGCTGCTCGCAGAGGTACGCGTAGAACAGGACGCCGAGCAGGCGCGACCTGGACCGCTCGGGGCGCGGCGCCCGTCCGGTCTTGTAGTCGACGACGACGAGCCCCCCGTCCGCCGCGAGGTCGAGGCGGTCGATGATGCCGCGCAGGACGACGCCGTCGACCTCGACGCGCAGGTCGAGCTCGAGCCCGATGGGGTGCACGGTCGTCGGGTCCTCGAGCTCGAGGTAGCGCTCGAGCAGCTCGCCCGCCTCGCGAAGGAGGCGGGCTCTCGCCGTCGCGTCGAGGCCGAGCTCGTCGAGCGCGCCGCGAGCCTCGGGCTCCTCGCTCGCCGCGGCGAGCGCCGCCGCGAGGCGGGCCGGCGAGCGAGCTGGGGCGGGGACGTCGCCGAAGAAGCGCTGGAGGCTGCGGTGCACGAGCGTCCCCCGCACCTGTGCGGGCGTCGGCGGCTCCTCGAGGCCGTCGACGTAGGCGAAGCGGAAGGCGAGCGGGCAGGACGCGAACCTCCCGAGCTTCGACGGGGTGAGCGTGACCGGCGGCGCGAGGCGCATCGGCCGAGAGGCTAGGCGCGAGCTGCCTCGATCGCTGCGACGATCGAGCCGGCGACGCGAGCGGGATCCTCGAGCGGACCGAAGTGGCCGACGCCGTCGACGGCGGCGAGGACGGCACCGTCGATGCCGGCCGCCGTCGCCGCGGCCACGTCGCGCGAGAACCGGTCGCTCGAGGACCCGAAGGCGACCACGACCGGGCAGTCGAGCTCGCCGAGGCGCTCGTCGACCTGGCAGCGGAGGGCCGCCTCGAAGACGCGCGCCTCGTCCTCGGGGTCGCAGGCGAGCACGACGCCACCGTCGGGGGAGTCGACGAAGCCGTGCTCGACGTAGGCGGCGAGGCAGGCGCGATCGAGGACGGCGAGCGGCGCCCGGGACGCGTAGCGCTCGAGGGCCTCGGCGCGCGTCGCGAAGCGTGCACGGCGGTGCCGCGCCTGGTCGGCGAGGCGCTCGACGCCGGCACGCCGGCGCGCCGGGGCCGGGATGACCATGGGCTCGAACAGGTACAAGAGCGCGAAGCTCTTCGGCCGGGCGAGCTCGGCGAGGACGAGCGCGGCACCGCCGCAGGAGTGGCCGACGCCGATCGGCCGCTCGAGGGCGAGGCCCCCGAGGGCGGCGAGGACGTCCTCGCCGAAGCGGCTCCACTCGAGGTCGCCGGCCGCCGAGCGGTCGGAGGCGCCGTGGGCCCGCAGGTCGAGGCCGTAGACGTGGGCGTGGCGGGCGAGGTGGCTGGCGAGCGGTGCGTAGGCGCGCGCGTGGAAGCCGGTGGCGTGGACGAGGAGGAGCGGCCGGCCGCTGCCTCCGAGATCGTGGACCGAAAGGCGCGTGCCGTCGGTCGCGAGGACGTCCCGAGAGGGCACGAGCCACCTTAGCGAGCGCCGCCGCGAGGCGGTGACCGCCGTGCGAGCGCGCCATCGGCTACAACTTCGGGCGTGGAGTCCTTCCTCTCGCACGCCGGCTACGGCGCGCTCGTGCTGTTCGCGTTCGTCGAGGCGTGCTGCGTGCCGATCCCCTCGGAGATCACCTTCGGCTTCGCCGGCTTCCTCGTCTACGAGCACCGGCTGAGCTTCGTCGCCGTCCTCGTGATCGGCACGCTGGCAGAGCTCGCCGGCTCGCTCGCCGCCTACGGGATCGGGCGCTTCGGCGGTCGCCCGCTCGTCGAGCGCGTCGGCCGCTACGTGCTCCTCACGAACGCGGACCTCGACCGGGCGGAGCGGTGGCTGTCGGGACGTGGCGAGGTGGCCGTGCTCGTCGGCCGGGCGATGCCGATCCTCCGCTCGTTCACGTCGGTCGTCGCCGGCATCGCGGACATGCCGGCGGTGCGCTTCGGGGTGCTCAGCCTCGTCGGCACCGCCTGCTACGTCGTCGCGGTGACCGCCGCCGGCCGGGCGCTCGGCAGCGCCTGGCACTCGGTCGTGCACGGGTTCTCGCTCGCCGGCTACGTGCTCGTCGCCCTCGCCGTCGTGGCGATCGCTGCCTTCGTCGGGCACCGCCTGCGCACGCGACGGCTCGAGCGCGAGGAAGCCTCCGCACCGCTGTCGTAGCCGGGCGAGCGCGAGCGCTCGGCGCTGCGAGCCTCGCCGACGGGCACCCGCCGGCGCCGCCGTGCGCCGACCGGGAGGACCGGTGAGGGGACCTTCGGCTCTGCCGGGCCGGCCGTGGCGCTGCTTGCATGGGCATCGCCCCGCGACCGCGAGGTCACGGGCGGCAGCGGCGGTGTCGGCACAGGGAGGCAGCCATGGGTCGGGTCGAGGGGAAGGTGGCGATCGTCACGGGCGCGGCGTCGGGGATCGGCCGTGCCGCGGCGCTCCTGCTCGCCCGGGAGGGCGCAGCCGTCGCGGTCACCGACGTGCAGGACGAAGCGGGCCACGACACGGTCAAGGCCATCGCGAGCGAAGGCGGCGAGGCACGCTACTGGCACCTCGACACGAGCGACGAGCACGAGGTGGCGCAGGTCTTCGGCGAGGTGGTCGACACCTACGACCACCTCGACGTCCTCGTCAACAACGCCGGGATCTCCGGGGTCAACAAGCCCACGCACGAGATCGCCCTCGAGGAGTGGAACCGCGTCATCTCGATCAACCTGACGGGCGTCTTCCTGTGCACGAAGCACGCCATCCCGCACCTGCGGCGGAACGGCGGCGGGAGCATCGTCAACCTCTCGTCGATCTACGGGCTGATCGGCGCGCCCGATGCGCCGCCGTACCACGCGGCGAAGGGCGGCGTGCGGCTCATGAGCAAGACGGACGCCCTGCTGTACGCGGCGGACAACATTCGGGTGAACTCGGTGCACCCCGGGTTCATCTGGACGCCGATGGTCGAGCACTTCCTCGCCGAGCAGGGCGACGTCGAGCAGGGTCGCCAGGCGATCGACGCGCTCCACCCGATCGGGCACATGGGCGAACCCGACGACATCGCCTACGGCATCCTCTACCTCGCGTCCGACGAGTCGAAGTTCGTGACCGGCAGCGAGCTCGTCATCGACGGCGGGTACACGGCACGCTGAGGCGCCGCTCCGGCCGGCGGCGAGCGGAGGGCGCACCCGTGGCGGGCCGGCCCCGGTCGCGAGCGCGCGGCGCGCTCAGAGCTCCTCGGGGTGCTCCCCGAGGCGCTCGGCGGCCGCGGCGACGACGGCCTCGGCCGCGGCGACCGCGTCGAGGCGGCGGTCCTCGCGCGCCGCGCGGCGGTCCTCTTCGCGCACCCACTGCAGGAAGATCACCGCCAGCGCCGCGACGGTGAACAGCTCGGAGAACCCCCACAGCACGCCCCCGCCGGCGCGGGTGTCGGCGAGGGTGTGCTCGGGCGCGATGGGGTGCGCCATGTTGAGGATCGCCACGCCGAGGAAGGACGCGAGGGGGATGCCGAGGCCGAGGTAGCCCATCCTCGCTGCGTGCCCGAGCCGGTGCGGGATGGGGTCGAGGCCGACGACGAGCCACCAGTACAGGCAGCCGGCGAGGAGGAACACGAGGTGGGTCGCGTCGTGGAGCACCGGATGGCGCAGCGAGGCGCCGTACAGCGGGGTCAGGAAGTAGGCGTACATCGTGGCGGTCGCGACGCCGAAGGCGACGAGCGGATGGGTGAGGAGCTCGACCGGGCGCGAGTGCAGGACGCGCAGGAGCCGGCTCGTCGTCCGCCGGCGTGTCGCCTGCAGGAGGAGGGTGATCGGCGCCCCGAGGGCGAGCAGCGGGGGCGCGGCGTTCATGAGCAGCAGGTGCTGGACGACGTGCACCGTGAACACGGAGTCGTCGTAGCTCGCGATGCCCGAGCCCACGGCGAGCTCGACGAGCACGAGGCCGGCGCCGAAGGCGGCGCTGCGCCAGGGCGACCAGCGTCGCTTGCGCCGCGCCAGGCGATGGACGCCCGCCGCGTAGGCAGCGCCGAGCGCGGCGAGCACCGCGAGGGCGGTGAGTGAGCCGGCGTCGTGCTGCCAGCCGGTGAGCAGCTGCCCGAGGCGAACGGGAGAGGAAGCCGCCGCGGCGAACCACATCACCTTCGACCCTACCGCCGCCCCGGCGCGCCGGCGCCCGGTGGCGGCTGGCTACCCCGGGGGCACGGCGCGCGCCGCGAGGTCGGCGAGCAGCTCGTCGTCGCCGGGGAGGCCGACGAGGGCGAGCCCGAGCGGGAGGCCGCCGGCGCGCACGAGCGGCAGCGCGACGACCGGCGCGCCGGCCAGCCCGGCCGGCGCGGTGAGCCCGAGGGTCCGCCAGCGCCCCGCCTCCTTCGCCTCGCGCGCCTCGTCGAGCAGCGGCGCCGGGCCGCAGGCGGCGGCCTGGGCGAGGAGGGCGTCCTCGCCGAGCAGCGCGACCAGGCGTGCCCGCACCTCCTCGCGCACGAGCGACGCCTCTGCTGCCTGCTCGGCGCTGACTCGCGCCGCGGCGGCGAAGCGGGCGGCGACGCCGGGCCCGAGGCGCGGGTGGCGCTCGCCGATCCACGCGCCGTGGCTTCGCCAGGCCTCGCGCATCTGGAGCGTGCGGAACGCCTGGCGGGCTCGCTCGACGAGGTCGTCGCCGAGGCGGACGGCGACGACCTCGGCGCCGAGGAGGGCGGCGAGGTCCTCGACGGCGGCGGCGAGCGGTTCGCGGCTCTCCTCCTCGACGAGCGCGTCGAGCTCGTCGAGGACGACGAGGCGACGCAGCTCGTCGAGGCGGTCGGGGCGGTGCTGCCGGCCGCGCCGCTCGAGCGGGCCGGGCGCGCCGGCGAGCAGCGCCTCGAAGGCCGCCTCGAGCATCCTCCCGTCGGCGGCGAGCAGGCCGACCGTGTCGAAGCTCGGAGCGAGCGGCACGACGCCCTCGCAGCTCACCGCACCGTGCGACGGCCGCAGCCCGCAGATCCCGCAGTAGGAGGCGGGGACCCGGATGGACCCGCCGGTGTCGGTGCCGAGGGCGAAGTCCACGACGCGCCCGGCGACCGCCGACGCCGAGCCGCTCGAGGACCCTCCGGGGACGCGGCCGGGGGCCGCGGGGTTGCGCGGCGTCCCGTAGTGGACGTTCGTCCCCGAGAGGCTGTAGGCGAGCTCGTCGGTCACCGTCTTGCCGACGAGGTCGGCCCCGGCGGCGAGGAGCGCCGAGACCGCCGGAGCGTGGCGCGTCGCGATCGGGGCGTCGGCGAGGAAGTCGGGGTTGCCCGCGCCCGTCGCGAGCCCTGCCACGTCGAACAGGTCCTTCACCGCGAAGCGCCGGCCGGCGAGCGGGCCGCCGGCCGCGCCGCTCGCGATCGGGCGCGGCCCGACGACGAACGCCCCGAGCTCGTCCGGCGGCCGCTCGCCACCCACGCCGAGAGTCAAGCACGTCGCAGCGCGCCGGGCGCCGGGCGTCAAGTGACCTTCGGCCCTGATCACGCGCGGGGCGGGGCCCCAGGCTGACGTGGTGCGCATCCGCGTCGTCCTCGCGTCGCAGAGCGCGGCGGTGCGGGACGCGCTCGTCGAGGTCATCGAGGCCGAGGCGGACCTCACCGTGGTGGCGGCCGTCACCGCGGGCGAGGAGCTCGCCGCCGCCGTCGCGCGCGCCGAGCCCGACATCGCCGTGCTGGACGTCCCGGCGCCCCTCGCCGGCGGTGCCGAGCTGTGCCGACGGGTCCTCTCGGCGCGACCGGGGACGGCCTGCCTCCTGCTGTACGCGTACGCGGACCGGCCGGCGATCGCGGCGGCCCTGCGGGCGGGCGCCGCCGGCTGGGTGCTGAAGCAGATCCGGGGCAACCAGCTCCTCGCCGCGATCCGCGCGCTCGCCGAGGACCGCGGCGGTCTCGCCGACCTCGGCGCGCCCGAGGCGGATCCGTCCGCCCTCGGGCTCGGCGCACCGGGGCCGGGCGGCCCGGTGGCGGGACCGGCGTCCTCCGGCGCCGTCTGCTGACGCTGCGGCGAGCGGCGCGGGAGTGGATCGCCTGGGGAGAAGCTCGGGATTGCCGAGCCGCGGCTGGGGACGTAGTCTGCCCGGAGGGGCAGGCCGGCCGGCGCCCTCGGGTACGCCGGCGAGTGACGACCGACGGAGGGCGAGCCGCATGGATCGCCAGGGGCTGTGCCGGCTGCCGGTGGCAAGGCGCGGGGCATGTCGCTAGCGCGGTGGTCGTGAGCCTCGGGTGGCCGACCCGGCAGGAGCGGACGGGGCTCGCTACGCAGGTGGATCCGGTCGCCCTGGCGAGCGGCCTCGAACCGGTCATCGAGCTCGTCCGTGACGCCGCGCTCCTCGTCGATGGGGACGGGACGGTCGTCGCCGCGAACCGCGCCGCCGAGCGGCTCTTCGGGCAGGAGCGGGCGCAGCTCGTGAACCGGGCGATCGACGACCTCGTCGCTTCGTACGAGCGGGCCTGCGGCGACCTCGGGAGCGAGCGCGGCGGTCCCGGCGACGGGGGGCGGGCCGCCGGCGCGTCGGCGGGGGCGGGCAGCCGCATTCGGCGCGCCGACGTCCGGGTCGTGCCCGTCCTCGCGGGGTCGACCGGCCTCGCCGTGGCCGTCGTGCGCGGCGGGACGGCACCGGGCGAGCCCGAGGCCGAGGCGCTGCTCGCTGCCTTCGTCCAGTCGAGCCCCGATGCCCTCGTCTCGTGCACGCGAGCGGGGGTCGTCACGGGCTGGAACCCGGCGGCCGAGGAGCTCTTCGGCTACCGATCCGACGAGATGGTCGGGCGCGACCTCGGGGTGCTCTTCGACGAGCAGGCTGCTGGCGAGTTCGAGGAGGTCCTCGCCTCGATCCTCGCCACGGGCCGGCCGGCGCGCGTCGACGCCTGCTGGACGGCGCGAGACGGCAGCCGGATCGACGTGGCCCTGTCGCTCGCGGCGATACGGGACGCCGCCGGAGAGGTGCGGGGCTTCTCGGCGATCATCCGGGACATCGCCGATCGCAAGCGCGACGAGGCCGAGGTGCGCCGGCTCTTCGCCGAGGAGCGCCGTCTCCGGCGCCAGCACGGCATCACGGCCGAGGTGCGCCTCAGCCTGCTCGCCGGCGACCCGATGGAGCACACGTTGCGGACGATCTGCCGGCACGCCGGTGACCTCGTCGAGGTCGCGGCGGCGATGGTCCTCGTCCACGACGGCGGGAGCCTCGAGGTCCTCGCCAAGGAGGGCGACTCGGCGCTCCTCGAGGCGTTCGGGCCGCTCGAGCGCGACCTGCTCCGGCGGGTCGCCGAGACGGGAGGCGTCGCGGGCCAGCGGCTCCCGGCGGGCGCGGCCTGTCCGGCCGCCTCCGTGCTCGCAGCACCCCTCGCCTCGGCCTCCGGCGTCGCCGGGGCGCTGTGCTGCCTGCGCTACGGGACGCAGTGGTCGCCCGACGAGGTGGCCGCCGTCTCGAACCTCGCCGACCAGGCGTCGGTGACGATCGAGCTCAGTCGGACGCGCGAGGACCGCGAGCGCCTCATGCTGATCGGCGACCGGGACCGGATCGCCCGCGACCTCCACGACCTCGTCATCCAGCGGCTGTTCGCGTCGGGCATGCGCCTGCAGAGCATGCGGCCGCTGCTTCGCGACCCGGACGTGCGCGAACGCGTCGACGCGGTGATCGACGAGCTCGATGCCACGATCGGCGAGATACGCACGACCATCTTCGGCCTCTCGCACCACTTCGGTCCTCGCCCGGGGCTCAAGTCCGAGATCCTCTCGCTCGCGCAGCAGGCGGCGGGCGGGCTGGGCTTCATGCCGGCGGTGCGCTTCGAGGGCGTCGTGGACGCCGCCGTGCCGGAGGAGGTCGCCTCGCACGCCGTGGCGGTCGTGTCGGAGGGACTCTCCAACGCGGTCCGCCACGCCCGGGCGAGCCGCGTCGAGGTCTCGGTCCAAGCCGGCGAGGAGCTCGTCGTCGAGATCGGCGACGACGGGGTGGGCATCGCCGCCGCCGCCCGCACGAGCGGGCTCGGCAACCTGCACGAGCGAGCCCTCGCGCTCGGCGGCAGCTTCGAGGTGGCGCGCCGGCCGGGAGGGGGCACGCTGCTGCGCTGGCGTGCGCCGCTCACGGGCAAGGTTCCGGACACCGTCCAGGCCTGACACGAGCAACGGGGCCGGCGGCGCGCCCGGGCGAGCCCGCCTCGCGGGCCACGGCGAGCGGGCGTGACCTCAGGAGGCCCGCGGGGCGACGTCGTCGAGCGAGCGCAGGGGGGGCTCGATCGAGAGCCGCCCCGCGACCCCGGTGACCTCGAGGAGCCGGCGGGTCGAGCGCGTCGGCCGGGCCACGACGAGCTCGGCGCCGAGCCGCCGCAGGTCGCCGGCCGCCCGCAGGATCTCGACGAGTCCGGCGGAGTCCAGGAAGGCGAGGCGGTCGAGGTCGAGGACGACTCGGTCGATCCCCGGTCGGTGGGCGGGCAGGAGGAAGCGCCAGAAGCGCCCGATGCTCGAGCGGTCGAGCTCGCCCGAGAGGGCGATCGTCGCCACCGGGCCGGCGACGTGCATGCTCGCCGACAGCGGCTCGATGCGTCGTCCGCGTGCACCGACTGCGCCCATCTCCGCCCTCGCTCCGCACCACCTCGCGCCCCACGGCTGCTCGGAGGCTGCTCCGGCGGCCGCTGCCCGGCGCCGGACGGCCCCATTCCAGCCCGCCTGATCCTCGCGCTGAAGTGCCGAAGGTCACTGCCCGAAGGGGCCAAGGTCCCTAGGCGGGTCCCGTCGAGCGCGCCGCGACGCGACGGCCATGAGCGAGATGGCGTTGATGAACCAGACGCTCTCGACCGTCCAGGGCGTGTACTTGCGGATCGTGTTCACGAGCGTGTAGGGCGTGAACCAGCAGTTGTGGTCAGGGTGCACGACCTCGACGAAGGTCTTCTCGCCGGGCAGGTAGTCGAAGAAGCCCCGGCAGGAGTAGGCGTCGGGGACCGTGATGAGGACCTCGGGAGCGTCGATCGCGTCGAGCTCGGCGAGGAAGCCCTCGGGGTTGCCGACGTGCTCGAGCACCTCGGGGACGAGCACGACGTCGTAGCTGGCGGACACCTCCCGCAGGCTCGTGTACAGCTCGCCGCGCACGAACGGACGGATCGCCGCCGTGGCCTGCGCGTGGGGGTCGACGCCGTCGAGGCGCGCGCAGACCGGGTCGAGCTGGACGTGGAGGTTCGACCGCACGTCGGTGATCGGCCAGTCGGCGCAGCCGACGTGCAGCACGCGCCTACCGGCGAGGATGCGCCGGAAGACCTCGAGGCGCGGCACGCGCGCGAGCTCGGCGTGCACCGGGACGCGCTGGACGAAGTAGGGGTCGTGCGCGGCCTCGAGCGGCCGGCGCGCTCCGGTGTCGACATCGGCCATCGGCGCTCCTCGCCCGTGGCTAACGGCGCGCCGTGCCGACGGGTTGACGGCGGCGGTCGGGCTCGCAGCTAGCGGCTGCCGAGGCGCTCGGCGACGGCGGCGCGCAGCTCCTCGAGGACGGTCGTCGCCTCCCGGCGCGCACCGGCGAGGCCGGCGTGCCCGGGCGGGGGCGTGCGGACCTCGAGGTAGGCCTTGAGCTTCGGCTCCGTACCGCTCGGGCGGACGACGACGCGCGCGCCCCGCTCGAGCTCGAAGACGATCGCGTCCGTCGGCGGCATCGAGCCGCGGCCCGCGGCCAGGTCGACGGCGGCGAGGACGCGCAGCGGGCCGAAGGCGCGCGGCGGCGCCGTCCGCAGCTCGGCGAGGATGGCGGCGATCTCCCGGGCGCCGTCGGACCCCTCCCGGCGCAGGGACCAGTGGGTGCCGGCGTGCACCCCGAGGCGCTCGGCCAGCGCATCGAGGAGCTCGAGGAGCGAGCGCCCCGCCGCCTTGGCGCTCGCGGCGAGCTCGGCGGCGACGAGCGCGGCGCTGATCCCGTCCTTGTCGGCGACCGCGTCGCACGCCGCGTACCCGAGCGCCTCCTCGTACCCGAAGAGCAGGCGAGCGCCGACGTGCCGACGAGCCGCCCGGGCGATCCACTTGAAGCCGGTCGGCGTCTCCTCGTAGGCGACGCCGGCCTGCGCGGCGAGGGCGCCGAGCATCCTCGAGGAGGCGACCGTCGTCGCGACGACGCGGCCGGGCCCGCTCGAAGCCCGCAGGAGGTGCTCGGCGAGCAGGATGCCGAGCTCGTCGCCGGTGAGCGCCCGCCAGCCGTCCGGGGCGGGCAGCGCCAGTGCCAGCCGATCGGCATCGGGGTCGTTGGCGAGCACGACGTCCGCGCCGACGCTCGCCGCCTGCTCGAGGGCGAGCGCCAGCGCGCTCGGCTCCTCGGGGTTCGGGAGCGGCACGGTCGGGAAGTCCGGGTCCGGCGCCTCCTGCTCGCGCACCGTCTCGGCCGGCGGGAACCCGGCCGCGGCGAGGAGCCGAGGCAGGAGCAGCCCGCCGACGCCGTGCAGGGGCGTGTAGACGATCCGCAGCGCACGCGCCCCGCCGGGGGTGAGTACCTTGAGGACGGCGTCTGCGTAGGCGCGAACGAGCGACTCCTCGTCGAGCACCTCCACCGGGGCCGCGCGGCGCCCGGTCGGCGGCGGGCTCGCCGCCTCGATGGCGCGGGCGATCTCGCCCTCCTCCGGCGGCGCGGCGAGGGCGCCGTCGGCGAGGTAGATCTTGAGCCCGTTGTCGCCGGGCGGGTTGTGGCTCGCCGTGACCATCACGCCGGCCGCCGCCCGGAGGTGGCGCACGGCGAAGGCCGTGAGCGGCGTGGGGAGCGGCCGGGGGAGGAGGAGCACCGGGACGCCCGCCGCCGACAGGACCTGCGAGACGTCGGCAGCGAAGCACGAGGAGTGGCGGCGCGCGTCGTGGCCCACGACGACGCCGCCGGCCCACCCGCGGCCCTCGCCGAGGAAGCGCGCCAGCCCGGCGGCGGCGCGCCGCACGACGAGGCGGTTCATCCGCGCCGGTCCCGCGCCGACGGGCCCGCGCAGCCCCGCGGTGCCGAAGCCGAGCGGCCGGGCGAAGCGCTCGGCGAGCGCCTCCTCGTCGCCGCGCTCGAGGAGCGCCCGAAGCTCGGCGCGCGTCGTCGGGTCGGGGTCGGCCGCGATCCAGGCCGCCACCTCCTCGCGGCGAGGCCCACGGGTCACGGCACGCCCGTGCGCCAGGGGGCGGCGAGGGGGCGGGGCCCGGACCGGCCCTCGGTCAGCGCCAGATCGCCTCGCCGCTCGCGGGGTCGAAGAAGTGGAGGCGCTCGGGGTCGAGCGAGAAGGTCGCCCGTGTCCCGGCGCGCACCTTGGCGCGCGCGTCGACGCGCGCGATCCCCGCGCCGCTGCTCGTGAGCTCGCCCGAGGCGCCGAGCTCGTCGCCCTCCGTCGTCTGCGAGCCCTCGGGGTGCACCCGCGTCGCGTCGATCGAGAAGTGGACGAGCAGCTCGGAGCCGAGCGCCTCGACGAGGTCGACGTCCCCCTCGAGCGTCTGGCCCGACGTCCCCGTGGCCGCCGGGAGGTCCTCGGGACGGATGCCCGCGACGACGCGCGAGCCCGCGTAGGCGGCGAGCGCGGGCCGGGCGGCGAGCACGGCGTCGGGGAGCGCCACGGACTGGCTCCCGATCGTGAGCCGGCGGGCGCCCTCGTGCAGCCTCGCCTCGTAGAGGTTCATCGCCGGCGAGCCGATGAAGGCTGCCACGAAGAGGTTCCTCGGGCGGTCGTAGAGGGTCTGGGGCTCGTCGCACTGCTGGAGAACGCCCGCCCGCAGCACGGCGACGCGGTCGCCCATCGTCATCGCCTCGGTCTGGTCGTGGGTGACGTAGAGCGTCGCCACCCCGAGGCGGCGCTGGATGCGCGACACCTCGGCGCGCATCTGGACGCGCAGCTTCGCGTCGAGGTTGGACAGCGGCTCGTCCATCAGGAACACCGACGGCTCGCGCACGATCGCCCGGCCCATCGCGACGCGCTGGCGCTGTCCGCCCGAGAGCTGGGCCGGCTTGCGGTCGAGCCACTCGGTGAGGCCGAGCACGGCCGCAGCGGCCCTCACCTTGGCGTTGATCTCGCGCTTCGGCAGCTTGCGCAGCTTCAAGGCGAAGCCGATGTTCTGCGCGACCGTCATGTGCGGGTAGAGGGCGTAGTTCTGGAAGACCATCGCGATGTCGCGGTCCTTCGGTGACACGTCGTTCACGACGCGCTCGCCGATGCGCACGGTTCCCGAGGAGACGTCCTCGAGGCCGGCGACCATTCGCAGGGCCGTCGTCTTGCCGCAGCCGGAGGGACCGACGAGGACCATGAACTCGCCGTCCGCGACCGTGAGATCGAGCTCGTGGACCGCCTCGAAGCCGTTCGGGTACACCTTCGTTACCCGCTCGAGCACCAACCCAGCCACCGTCGTCCTCCATCTCCTCGCAGGTCGCGTGCGCTCGGGCCCCTCAGGTTAGCCGTCGCCGGGTCGCCAACGCCGTGGTGCTCGGTCGCGCGCTACGCGCCGAGCAGCGCCCGCCCCTGCTCGCGAGCGATGTCCTCGACGGCGAGGACCTCGGGCCGGTGCTCCTCGGCCCGCCGGATCGCCATCAGCGGGATGGCGGCGTGGCCGTCGGCGATCGGGACGAAGGAGACGCCAGGCACCCGCAGGACGGCCGTCGACGCGGGGAGCAGGCAGAAGGTGCGCCCCTCGGCGAGCAGGTAGGAGCGGATCACGGCGCGGCGCGCGCCCTGGACCACCTTGGGGTCCGTGCCCGCCTGGCGGCAGATGGCGAGGATGCGGTCGAAGTACTCCGGCGCCGTCTCCCGCGGCCACAGCAGCAGGTCGAGGCCCTCGAGCTCGGCGAGGGAGACGCTCGATCGGCGTGCCGCCGGGTGCGTCGCGGCGAGGGCCGCGCACAGCGGCTCCTCGACCAAGGTGGTCACGACGAGCCCGTCCTCGAGGGAGGGGCAGTGCGCGAGCCCGACGTCGAAGCGACCGTCGCGCACGCCCGGGCCGACCTCGCCCGTGTCGACCTCGCGCTCGTCGACGACGACGTCGGCGAGCCGACGCTCGAGGAGCGGGAGCAGCGCCGGCATGAGCCGGTTGCCGACGCTCGGGCTGAAGGCGAGGAGGAGGCGGGTCTTGCGGGTCGTGGCGACGCTGCGGGCCTGGTCCACGCCCCGGTCGATGAGCACGAGGGCGGTCTCGACGCAGCGGAGGAGCTCCTCGCCGGGCTGCGTGAGCGTCATTCCCTGGGGTCCGCGGACGAACAGCGGCACGCCGACGTGGCGCTCGAGGCGGCGTATGTCCTGCGAGAGGGAGGGCTGCGAGACGAAGAGGCGAGCCGCTGCCCGCCGCACGTTGCCCTCCCGGCCCACGGCGACGAAGGCCCGCAGGAGCCGCAGGGAGACGTTCATCGGCGGCATAAGCAAGACCCTATCGGCGAGCGCTCCCGGGAGCTGGGCGCCGAGGCGCGCGCTCGCCGGCGAGGCGGGGACGCGCCTCACCGCAGGAGACCGATGCGCTCGACGGGCAGGCCGACGACGGCCCGGAGCGCCTCGAGGCGCTCGGGGGGCGCGGCGGCGAGGAAGCACGTGCTGGCGCCCGCGGAGAGCTCGAGGTCGACGGGGGGCAGGGCGTCGACCTCGAGCTCGAGGCCCGCCGTCGCGGCGAGCTCGCCGGCCTCGTAGCCGGCTCCGCGGCTGCCCACGGGGAGCAGCTCGTGCACGAGGCCGCTCGAGCGCGCGGCCTCGACGTGGCGGATGGAGGCGACGTCGGCGTCGCCCTCCCGGTAGGGGCGGGTCACCCCGTCCTTCGGTGTGCCCACGCAGGCGACGGCGTCGCCCCGCTGCGCCCGCCCGAGGAGGAGCTCGCCGTGACGGGCGACGCCGAGGACGGTCACGCCCACGCCGGTCTGGACGGTCGGCATGTTCGTCTCGTCGCTGCCGGTGACGACGACGCCGCCGCCGGGGAGCTGCGCCAGCGCCTCGGCGATGCCGGCGAGGATGCCCCGGCCGGTCGGCTCGAGCTCGCAGCAGAGGTTGTCCACGACGATGAGCGGCGTCGCGCCCGCCGCGAGGACCTCCATGAGGGGCACCTTCGCGGCGCTGTAGCCGGTCAGCGCCGGGTCCTGGCGGAGGTGGTCGGCTGGCTTGCTCCCGATCGCGGCGTTGGCGTCGCAGGCCACCACGAGGAGGGCGGTGCCGACGTCGACGACGAGGAGGTCGCGCACGCGCCGGACCGCGCCGTCGGGCCAGGCTCCCCGGGCGCACCGCTGCGCGAGGGCCTCCGCGAGGGTGAGGGTCGGGACGACCGGGAGCGGGGTGCTGCGGCCCGTCACCGGTCCGCCCCCGCGGGCGTCGCGACCCGTGTCGGGGCGGGACGCCGGCCGACGGTCGCGCGCAGCTCCCGGCGTCCTGCGGTGCCCGTTGACCAGCCGGTACGCCGCTTCCTAGCGTGGCGACCGTGCCCACCCACGCCGCGACGAGCCCCATCTCGCGCCGGCCGGGACGGCGCGAGCACCTGCGCGCCGCGCAGGGCGAGGTCGGCGGGTACGTCCTGCTGCCCGGCGACCCCGGGCGCGTGCCGCTCGTCGCGTCGCACCTCACCGGCGCGCGCGAGGTCGCGCACTTCCGCGAGTTCCGCACCTTCACCGGCGAGCTGGACGGCGAGCGCGTCTCGGTGACCTCGACCGGCGTCGGGGGTCCCTCGGCGGCCATCGCCGTCGAGGAGCTCGCCCAGCTCGGCGCGCACACCTTCGTCCGCATCGGCACCTGCGGCGCGATGCAGCCGGACATGAGCATCGGCGAGCTCGTCATCGCGTCGGGGGCGATCCGGGACGAGGGGACGACGCGTCAGTACGTCCCGCTCGAGTTCCCCGCCGTGGCGCACCCGGCGGTGCTCGAGGCGCTCGCCGCCTCGGCGGCGGAGCTCGCGGCTCCCTACCGCGTCGGTGTCGTGCACTCCAAGGACTCCTTCTACGGCCAGCACGAGCCGGGCAGGATGCCGATCGCCGACGAGCTCGCCGCGCGCTGGCGCGCCTTCACGGCCGCCGGCGCGCTCTGCTCGGAGATGGAGACGGCGGCGCTGTTCATCGTCGCCGGCGCGGTGCTCAAGGGCAGGGTCGGCTCGGTGCTCGCGGTCGCGGGCAACCAGGTGAGCGGCGAGCACCTCGACCTGCCGGGCGCCCGGGAGCGGCGAGACGCCGGGATCGAGCGCGCCGTCGCCTGCGCGATCGGCGCCCTGCGACGCCTCATCGCCGCCGCTCGCGTCACTTGAGCGCCCCCTGGAGCAGCCCTCGGAAGAAGGTCCGCTGCGTCGCCACGTAGGTGGCGATGGCCGGTCCGGCGACGATGAACGAGGCCGCGGCGAGCGATGGCACGTCGGTCAGGTACTGGCCCTGGAAGTTGGCGAGCCGCAGCGGCACGGTCTGGAGCTGGTTCGAGCTCGACATGACGAGCGGCACGAGGTACTCGTTCCACGACGCGAGGAACGTCAGCATCATGAGGGTGAGGATTGCCGGCTTGCCGATCGGGACGAGGATCCGCCACAGGATGCGCAGGCTCGAGGCGCCGTCGAGGCGCGCCGACTCGATGAGGGACGGGGGGACGGAGGCGAAGAAGGCGCGCATCCAGAACACGCCGAACGCGAGGTAGATCCCCGACTCGGGGACGATGAGGCCCCAGTAGGAGTCGGTCAGGTGGACCCGCTGGAAGTCGAAGTAGAGGGGCACGATCATGACGTTGAACGGGACGGTCATCCCCGCGAGGATGACGTAGAAGAGAGCCCTCGAGCCCACGAAGCGCATCGTCCCGAAGGCGTAGCCGGCGAGCACCGAGAGGGTCGTCACGATCGCCACGACCGGGATCGCCACGATCGCGCTCGTGGTGAGCGCCTGGCCGAAGTCGCCGAAGCGCCACGCGTGGGCGTAGGCGGCGAAGGTGGGGTGCGGCGGGATCGACACGCCGTCGAGCTGCGTGCCGGGCGGGAAGAACGAGACGATGGCGACGACCACGAGCGGCGCCAGGGTGAGGACCGACGCGGCGACGAGGATGGCGTAGCGGACGGCGACGTCGCGCCGCGTGTGGACGCTCACGAGCGGTCCGCCAGCCTCGAGATGCCGATGGCCGCTGCCATGATGACGACCGCGAGCAGCACGGCGAGCGCCGCCGCGTCGCCGACCTCGTTCAGCACGAACGCGCGCGTGTAGATGAGGGTCGACAGCACCTGGGTCTGGTTGCCGGGCCCGCCCTCGGTCGTCACCCAGATGAGCCCGAAGTTGTTGATCGCCCCGACGAGGGTGAGGACCGACGCGACGGCGATCACCTTGCGCAGGCCCGGGACGGTGATGGTGAAGAACTCGCGCACCGGCCCGGCGCCGTCCACGTTGGCGGCGTCGTAGAGCTCCGGGTCGATCGCCTGGGCCCCGGCGATGAAGAGCACCATGCACAGCCCGGACATGAGCCAGATGCCGATCACCCCCTCCGTGGGCAGCGCCCAGGTGAAGTCGCCGAGCCAGACCCGCGTCAGGCTGGCGAGGCCGACGGCGCGCAGGAGCTCGTTGAACGGGCCGTTCTCCGCGACGACCCACTGCCAGGCGACGCCGACGACGACGACGGAGATGACCTGCGGCAGGAAGAGCAGCGCCCGCCAGGTCGCGAGCAGGCGGAGGCGGAGCCGCGCGAGGACTGCGGCGAGGACGAGCCCGAGGCAGATGGGGATCGCGGCGTAGAAGGCGATGATGACGAGCGTGTGGACGACCGCCTGGCGCACGAGCGGGTCGCCGAAGGCGGCGGCGTAGTTGCGCACGCCGACCCAGTGCATCGGCGAGGCCCCGTCCCAGTTGAAGAGCGAGATGACGACGCCGTGCGCGAAGGGCACGACGACGACGAGCGCGTAGAGCACGAGCGCCGGTAGGACGTAGGCGTAGGCGGTCCGCTGGCGCCGCGCCGGCGCGCTGACGGCGCGAGGCGCGACGCGCCGGCCGGCCGGGCTGTGGACCCGGCCGGCCTCGACCGCGACCGCGGCGCGCGCCATCTGCCGCCTACGACCTCCGCTGCGCCTTGAACTGGACCCAGTCGTTCTGGATCTGGGCGAGGTACTGTGCCGGGGTCATCTGGTTGGCCAGCACGCTCTCCAGGCCCGAGTAGATGTCGTTGTTCACCGCCGGCGACGCCCAGTTGATGTACGGGGTCGTGCCGGCTCCGCCGGGTGCCTCGACCCTGCGCAGGATCGCGAGGACCTCCGCGGTCACCGGCAGCGTCCGCGCCACCGACGGGTTGACGGTCGCGCCCGGCGGCCCCCAGCCGTGCTGCACGAGGTAGTTCGACTCCGCCGTGCTGTTGAAGAAGTTGAGGAAGGCGGCGTCGACGGCCAGGTGCTTGGACTTCGAGCTGATGACGAGCGGCGACGACGGGCCGCCGCCGACCGGGGAGCGCTTGGACACCGATGGCAGCTGCATGAACCCCGCGTCAGGACCGAGCGAGGACTGCACCGCGCCGTCGAGCCAGGGGCCGGCGAAGAAGTACAGCGCGCTCCCCCCGGTCAGCGCGCCGACCGCGTTCCCGTAGCCGAGGCCCTCGGATCCTGCCTGCAGGTAGCCGTCCTTCTGCCAGGTGAGCAGCGTCTCGACGGCGCGCAGGTTGGCCGAGCTCGCGAAGGTCCCGGACTTGCCGTAGACCCAGTTGTTGATCGGCTGCTCCGAGCTCGAGAAGGCGTCCCAGAGGCCCATCTCGTCGTGGACGTAGGCGTCCTTCGTCGCCGCGATGGGGGTGTAGCCCTTCTCCTTCGCGAGCGCGAGGGTCGTCTCGAACTGCGCGAAGGTCGTCGGCGGGCTGCTGAAGCCGATCGCGTGCAGGATCTTCTTGTTGTAGAAGACGCCGATCATCGTGTTCTGCTCGGGCAGCCCGTAGAGCGCGCCGCTGCCCCACTGGCCGGTCTTGCGGTTGAGGCGGAAGACCTCGAGCGCGGTCGGGCTGAAGCGCTTGTACCAGCCGTAGGCCTTCGCGTAGGCGTCGAGCGGCTCGAGGTCGCCCGCCTTCGCGAGGTCGTAGAAGCCCGGGCCGTACCCCGCCGTCGAGAGCATGAAGACGTCCGGCGGGTTGTTCGAGGCCGCCCGCAGGTTGATCGCCTCGTTGTAGGCGTTCGAGCCCTCCGTCTCGAGGTTCACCCGCACGTTCGGGTACTTCCGCTCGAAGTTGTGCACGACGCCCGCGAAGGCGGCCGCGACGCTCGGCGTGTCGCCCCAGCCGTCCGCGATGGTGATGGTGACCCGCTTGTGGGTGTCGAAGCCGCGGGTCACCCGAGTCGGGCTCGAACGGCCCGAGGCCGCCGCTGCGCCACCCGTCACGAGCAGCGCCGCGGTCGCCATGGCGGCCGTCGCGAGGTAGCGCGATCGTCTGGAGATCACCTCTTGCTCCCCCTCGTATCCCAGTATCCCCCGATGACGCGGCTCAGGGTACGGCCGAGGCGCAGGGCGGTCCAAGACGAACTCGGCGCTCTCGATAATGGCGCGCTTATCGTCGGAGCAGCCGGGCGCGACCGGGCCCCGCGGACGCTCGCGTCGGCATGCCCGGCTAGCTGGGAGAGCTACCGGCAGCGCCGGGCGCCTGGCGTGCCTCCGGAGCACCTGCTGGCGCCGGGCGCAGCGGGTGGGGATAAGCAGGAGCTTAGGTTCGCGCACCGACATCGTCTTGGACGCACGAGGGGGCAGGCTTTAGCGTCGCAGGCGCAGCTCCACGAGCGGTGAGCCGAAAGGGCCATAGCGGATGCGAGAAGCTGGTGACCGGCCGGCGCCTGCCGGCGTGGCGTTCGGCGAGGAGGCCGGCGCGGCGCGCCGCGCCGGCCGCCCACTCGTCGCCCTCGAGTCGACGATCATCTCCCACGGGCTCCCACAGCCCCGCAACTACGAGGTCGCCCGGGAGCTCGAGGACCTCGTGCGAGCCGGCGGGGCCTGCCCGGCGACGATCGCCGTGCTCGACGGGGTGGTGAAGGTCGGCCTCGACGACGACGAGCTGCGGCGCGTCGCGGGCGAGCCCGGCATCCGCAAGCTCGGGCTGCGCGACCTGGCGGTGGCGCTCGCGACGAAGGCGAGCGGCGCGACCACGGTCTCGGCGACCGCCTGCGTCGCGAGCAGCGTCGGGATCCGCGTCTTCGCCACCGGGGGGCTCGGCGGCGTGCACCGCGGCTGGATCGACTCCTGGGACGAGTCGGCGGACCTCGAGGCGCTGAGCCGGACGAGGATCACGGTCGTCTCGGCGGGGGTGAAGTCGATCCTCGACATCCCGGCGACGCTCCAGCGGCTCGAGACGCTGAACGTCACCGTCGTCGGCTTCCGTACCCGCGAGTTCCCCGGCTTCTACCTCCACGGCTCGGGCGAGATGCTCGACTGGTGCCTCGAGTCCGCGGAGGCGGTCGCGGCGGTGATGCGCGCCCAGGACGAGCTCGACGTGCCCTCCGCGCTCATCGTCGCCAACGCGGTGCCCGTGGAGGCGCAGCTCGACCCCGCGCTGCACGAGCGCGTCCTCGCGGAGGCGCTGCGCGCCGCCGAGCGCAACGGCGTGCGCGGCCAGCAGCTCACCCCCTACCTCCTCTCGTACATCTTCGAGGCGACCGACGGCGCCTCCCTCGAGGCAAACCTCGCGGCCGTGCGGGGCAACGTGGCGCTCGGTGCGCAGATCGCGTGCGCCTACGCCGCGGCCTCGCGCCGGGGGGCGTGAGGTGCCCGGAGCGGCCGAGGCACGAGCCGAGCGCCTCGCGGCGCTCCGTGACGACATCGCGGCCAATCGCGTCCCCGGCGGGAGCGCCTTCGCGCGGGCCTCGGCTGAGCTCATCGCGCTGTCGGTCGAGGAGGTCGACCCCTCGGCGGGCGTCGAGGCCGTGCGCGAGGCGGCGGCGCAGGCGGCGGACTGGGTCGCCTCGACGAAACCGTCGATGGCGGTCGTGCGCAACGTCGCCCGCCTCGCCGCGAGCCTGGCGAGCGGGGAGCATGCGGACGCCTCGGCGCTCAGGGAGGAGATCGCGATCGCGATGCGCGCGTTCGCCGCGAGGTCCGAGCAGGCGGTCGGCCGGATCGGGGCGCTCGCGCCGAGCGTCGTCCGGGCGGGGGCGCGCGTCCTCGTGCACTCCTACAGCGCGACGCTCGAGGCGCTCCTGCGCAGTGCGACCGCCGCCGGGATCCCCTTCGAGCTGCTCGTCACCGAGTCGCGCCCGTACCGCGAGTCGCGCCGCCTCGTCGAGGCGCTCGCCGCGGCGCCGGTCCCCGTCGTCCTCTACAGCGACGCCGCGGTGTGCATCGCCGCCGAGCGCGCCGACGTCGCGCTCGTGGGCGCGGACACCGTGTTCGCGGACGGCTCGTTCGCCAACAAGACCGGGACCCTGCCGCTCGCGCTCGCCTGCCGGCGCGCCGGCGTGGACCTCTACGTCGCCACCGAGCTCGCCAAGGTGTACCTCGGCGACGAGCGCGACATCGAGATGGAGGTGCGGCCAGCCGCCGAGCTGGCCGAGGGCTGGCCGCTCGTCGAGCGCGGGCGCGTCGCGGTGTGGAACCAGTTCTTCGAGCGCGTCGACGCCGGCCTCGTCCACCGCTACGTCACCGAGGAGGGCGTGCACCCACCCGAGCGGGTGGCCGAGCTCGCGCGCGACCTCCTCGACGGCTGGGCCGCCGAGCGCGGCGGCACGGCGGTCCGATGACCGCCTCGCCGGGCGCGCACGCCGAGCTCGCCGAGCGCCACCGCAAGGTGGCGCCGGCGTGGCTCGGCCTGTACTACGACGAGCCGATCGAGCTCGTCTCGGGCGAGGGCTGCCGCGTGCGAGACGCGGAGGGCAACGAGTACCTCGACTTCTTCGGCGGGATCGTGACGACGACGAGCGGCCACAGCGTCCCGGAGGTCGTCGAGGCGATCCGCGAGCAGGCCGGGCGCCTGCTGCACTGCTCGACGCTCTACCTGATCCGGCCGATGGTGGAGCTCGCCGAGCGGCTCGCGCGCCTCTCGACGATCCCGGACGCCAAGGTGTTCTTCGTCAACTCCGGGACCGAGGCGAACGAGGCGGCGCTGCTGTGCTGCTGCGCGGCGCGCCGCTCGAACCAGGTGCTCGCGCTGCGCAACAGCTACCACGGGCGCTCGTTCGCGGCGATGGCGGTGACGGGCAACCGTGCCTGGTCGGCCTCGAGCCTGAGCCCGTTCCAGGTGAGCTACGTGCGCTGCCCCGACCGCGTGCGGGACCCGCTCGGCAGCCGCTCGGACGCGGCGCGCATCGAGGCGTGCGTCGCCGACCTCGTCGAGGTGATCGAGACGACGACCGCGGGCGACGTGGCGTGCCTCATCGCCGAGCCGATCCAGGGAGTCGGCGGCTTCACCGTCCTCCCCGACGGCCTGCTCGGCGCGATGAAGCAGGTGCTCGACGCCTACGGCATCCTCCTCGTGTCCGACGAGGTGCAGACGGGGTGGGGGCGCACCGGCGAGCACTTCTGGGGCTTCCAGGCCCACGACGTCGTGCCGGACCTCCTCACGGTCGCCAAGGGCCTGGGCAACGGCGTCGCGATCGGCGGGGTCGTCGGCCGGGCGGCGGTGATCGACGCCCTCGCGGCGCACTCCATCTCGACCTTCGGGGGGAACCCGCTCGCGACGAGGGCGGCGCTCGCCAACCTCGACTACCTGCTCGCGCACGACCTCCAGGCGAACGCCGCCGAGGTGGGCGCCTTCCTCCGCGCGCAGCTCGAGCGCTGCCGCCGGGACCTCCCCCTCGTCGGCGACGTGCGTGGCAAGGGCCTCATGATCGGGGTCGAGCTCGTCGAGCCCGGCACGACCACCCCGGCACCCGCCGCGGCGCTCGGGGCGCTCGAGGAGGCGCGCCGGCGGGGGCTGCTCGTCGGCCGGGGAGGCCTGCACGGCAACGTGCTGCGCCTCGCGCCCCCGCTCAGCCTGACGCTCGGCGAGGCAGCCGAGGGGGCGCGCATCCTGATCGCGTCCCTCGAGGTCGTCGCGCGCCAGCTCGTCGGCGAGGCGCGCCCGTGAGGCACGTCACCCACCTCGTCGCCAACGAGCCGTGGTCGAAGGGCGCGCGCCGCACGGGCGACCTCGTCGACCCGGCGACCGGCCGGGTGACCGGCACCGTCGACCTCGCCGGCGCCGAGGAGGTCGATGCCGCGGTCGCGGCGGCGAGCGCCGCCTCCCACGAGTGGCGGACGTGCTCGCTCGCGCGTCGCACCGAGCTCCTCTTCCGGCTGCGGGACCTCCTCGCCCGCCGCGGCCAGGAGGTCGCCGAGCTCGTGAGCGCCGAGCACGGCAAGGTCCGGTCGGACGCGCTCGGCGAGGTGCGGCGCGGCCTCGAGGTCGTCGAGCTCGCGTGCGGGATCGGCGAGCTCGTGAAGGGCGAGCACTCCCGCGAGGTGTCGAGCGGGATCGACGCCTGCTCGCTGCGCGAGCCGCTCGGCGTCGTCGCGGGGATCACGCCCTTCAACTTCCCCGCGATGGTGCCGTTGTGGCTCGTCCCCCTCGCGCTCGCGTGCGGCAACACCTTCGTGCTCAAGCCGTCCGAGAAGGCCCCTGCCGCGCCGTCGCTGCTCGCCGCGCTCTTCGCCGAGGCCGGCTTCCCCCCGGGCGTGCTCAACGTGGTGCACGGCGACGCCGAGGCGGCCGCGGCGCTCGTCGCGCACCCCGAGGTCGCGGCGGTGAGCTTCGTCGGCTCGACCGCCACGGCGCGCGCCGTCTACGGCGCAGCTGCCGCCCAGGGCAAGCGGGTCCAGGCGCTCGGCGGGGCGAAGAACCACCTCGTCGTGCTGGAGGACGCCGACCTGGACGCTGCCGCGGACGCTGCGGTGAGCGGCGCCTTCGGGTCGTCGGGCGAGCGCTGCATGGCCGTGTCGGTCGTCGTCGCCGTGGGCGGCGTGGGCGACGCCCTCGTCGCCAGGCTGCGCGAGCGCGCGGCGCGCATCGCCCTCGGGCCGGCCACCGATCCGCGCGCCGAGATGGGCCCGCTCATCTCGCGCCCCCACCTCGAGCGCGTCCTCGCCTACCTCGAGTCGGGCGTCGCAGCGGGGGCGCGCCTCGTCCTCGACGGGCGGCAGCACCCGACGAGCGGCGAGCCCGGCGGCTTCTGGCTCGGCCCCTGCCTGTTCGATTGCGTCGAGCCCGGGATGCCGATCTACGACGACGAGATCTTCGGACCGCTGCTCTGCGTGGTGCGCGTCGCGACGCTCGCCGAGGCGCTCGGGCTCGTTCGCGCCAACCCCTACGGGAACGGCGCCGCGGTGTTCACCCGCGACGGCGCGGCGGCGCGGGTCTTCGAGCGCGAGGTCCCGGTCGGCATGGTCGGCGTCAACGTCCCCGTCCCGGCCCCGGTCGCGACCCACCCCTTCGGCGGCTGGAAGGCCTCGCTCTTCGGGGACCTCCACGTCTGCGGCCCGGATGCGATCCGCTTCTACACCCGTCTCAAGGTGGTCACGAGCCGGTGGGCGCCGCCGCCACCGGCAGGGCCAGGCCTCGCCTTCCCGACGCGGGTCTGAGAGCGCCCGGAGCGAGGCGGCGAGGAGGGGCACCACGATGGGCGAGATCGTTCGAGCAGCGCTGGTCCAGTGTCGCTGGACCGGCGACAAGCAGTCGATGATCGACGCGAACGTGGCGCTCGCCCGCCGAGCGGCCGCGCAGGGGGCGCAGGTGGTCTGCTTCCAGGAGCTGTTCTACGGGCCGTACTTCTGCCAGGTCCAAGAGCGCAGGTACTACGAGTACACCGAGCCGGTCCCCGGGGGGCCGACCGTGCAGGCGATGCGAGAGCTGGCCCGCGAGCTCGGCCTCGTCCTCGTCGTCCCGGTCTACGAGATCGAGCAGCCCGGCTGCTACTACAACACGGCCTTCGTCGTCGACGCCGACGGCTCCTACGTCGGCAAGTACCGGAAGACGCACATCCCGCACCTGCCTGGCTTCTGGGAGAAGTTCTACTTCCGACCGGGGAACCTCGGGTACCCGGTGTTCGCCACCGCCGTCGGCGCGATCGGCGTCTACATCTGCTACGACCGCCACTTCCCGGAGGGCTGGCGCGCCCTCGGCCTCGGCGGGGCGCGCATCGTCTTCAACCCGTCGGCGACCAGCCGGGGCCTGTCCGCGCACCTGTGGCGCCTCGAGCAGCCGGCCGCCGCGGTGGCGAACCAGTACTTCGTCGGCGCCGTCAACCGTGTCGGCGTCGAGCCGCTCGGCGACGACGAGTTCTACGGCAGCTCCTACTTCGTCGACCCCCGCGGCGCCCTCGTCGGGGAGGCCGGCTCCGACCGAGACGACGAGGTCGTCGTGCGCGACCTCGACATGGGGCTGCTCGCCGAGGTGCGCGACACCTGGGCCTTCTACCGCGACCGCAACCCCGCGGCCTACGGGCCGCTCGTGGCGCCCTGAGAGCGAGGGCGGGCCGAGGAGGCGACGAGGTGCGCAGCGTGATCACCGGCGGGACGGTCGTCGCCTCGAGCGGGCCGTACCCTGCGGACGTCCTCATCGACGGCGAGCGCATCGCCGCGCTGACGGCCCCCGGCTCCGAGCTCGCCGCCGCCTTCGGCGCCACCGCTGACGTGCGGGTCGACGCGACCGGGCGGCTCGTGATCCCCGGCGGGGTCGACGTGCACACGCACCTCGAGATGCCCTTCGGCGGCACGACGTCGAGCGACACCTTCGAGACGGGCACGCGCGCGGCGGCCTTCGGCGGCACGACGACCATCGTCGACTTCGCGATCCAGCGTCGCGGCGAGTCGCTGCGTGCCGGCCTCGACGCCTGGCACGCCAAGGCCGAGGGGCGCTGCGCCGTCGACTACGGGTTCCACCTCATCGTCTCGGACGTGAACGACGCGACGCTCGCGGAGATGGACTCGCTCGTCGACGAGGGGGTGACGAGCTTCAAGCTCTTCATGGCCTACCCCGGCGTCTTCTACTCGAGCGACGGGGAGATCTTCCGGGCGATGCGGCGAGCGGCCGGCAACGGCGCCACGATCATGGTGCACGCCGAGAACGGCCTCGCGATCGACGTTCTCGTCGCCGAGGCGCTCGGGCGCGGCGAGCGAGCGCCCCGCTACCACGGCCTGACCCGGCCGTCGCGCCTCGAGGGGGAGGCGACCCGTCGAGCGATCGACCTCGCCGCGCAGGCCGGTGCCCCGCTCTACGTCGTGCACCTGTCCGCCGCCGAGGCGCTCGAGGCGATCGCCGAGGCGCGCGACGCGGGCCAGAACGTCTTCGCCGAGACCTGCCCGCAGTACCTCTTCCTCACGGACGACGACCTCGCGCGCGACGGCTTCGAGGGGGCGAAGTACGTCTGCTCGCCGCCGCTGCGCCCGCGCGAGCACCACGGGCCGCTGTGGCGGGGGCTGCGCACCGACGACCTCTCCGTGGTCTCGACCGACCACTGCCCGTTCTGCTTCAAGGAGCAGAAGGAGCTCGGCATCGGCGACTTCTCGCGGATCCCGAACGGGCTGCCGGGCATCGAGCACCGCCTGGAGCTCACCTACCAGGGCGTGGTTCGCGGCGACCTGTCGCTCGCGCGCTGGGTCGAGCTGAACGCCACGGCGCCGGCGCGCCTGTTCGGCCTCTACCCTCGCAAGGGGGTCATCGCCCCGGGGTCGGACGCCGACGTCGTCGTCTACGACCCGAGCGCGCGCCGCACGATCTCCGCCTCGACGCACCACATGCGCGTCGACTACTCGGCCTACGAGGGGATGGAGGTCACCGGCTGCGTCGACGCCGTCTTCTCGCGCGGCCGGCTCGTCGTGTCCGGCGGCCGCTACCTCGGCGAGGCCGGCCACGGCCGCTTCCTCGAGCGCCAGCCGAACGGCTGCCTGCGCTGAGCACGTTGGGGAGGGGGGAGATGGAGCTCGGCCTCGTGCTGCAGACGAACCCGCCGGCGCGCCGGGTCATCGAGCTCGCGGCGATGGCCGAGGACCTCGGCTTCAGCCACGTGTGGACGTTCGACTCGACCGTGCTGTGGGAGGAGCCGTTCGTCATCTACTCGCAGATCCTGGCGCGCACGCGCTCGGTGCTCGTCGGCCCGATGGTGACGAACCCGCTGTCGCGCGACTGGGCGGTGACCGCGTCGTGCTTCGCGACGTTGAACGAGATGTTCGGCAACCGCACGATCTGCGGCATCGGGCGCGGGGACTCGGCCGTGCGGGTGACGGGCGCGCAGCCCGCCTCGCTCTCGCTCGTCGCCGAGGCGGCGGCCGCCATCAAGGGCCTCGCCGAGGGGCGGACCGTCGTCTTGAACGGGCGACCCGTGCGCCTGCCCTGGGTCGTCGGCGGCCGCCTCGACGTCCTCATGGCCGCCTACGGTCCGCGAGCCCTCGCCTGCGCCGGCCGGCACGCGGACGGCCTGATCGTCCAGCTCGCCGATCCGGCGATCGTCGAGTGGGCTGCGGCGAGCGCGCGGCGCGCCCGGCACGAGGCGGGACGAGGCTCGTCGCCCTTCCGGCTCGTCGCCGCCGCGCCGGCCTATGTCGGCGACGACCTCGTGTCCCAGCGCGCCCAGCTGCGCTGGTTCGGCGGGATGGTGGGCAACCACGTGGCCGACCTCGTCGCCCGCTACGGCGCCTCCTCGGCCGACCTGCCGCGGGTGCTCACGGACTACGTCGCGCAGCGGCCCGCCTACGACTACGCCCACCACGGCAGGGCGGGCAACCCGACCGCCGAGTTCGTCCCCGACGAGGTCGTCGATCGCTTCTGCGTGCTCGGACCGATCGGCGCGCACCTCGAGCGCCTCGAGCAGCTCGCCGCCCTCGGCGTCGACCAGTTCGCCCTCTACCTCATGCACGACGACATGGAGGCGACGCTTCGCGCCTACGGGCGCCACGTCGTGGCGCGGCTGCGCTGACGCGCACCGCGACGTCACCGGGCGGCGCCCCAGGCGAGGAGACGGCGGGCCGCGGCGGGCCCCTCCGGGGCCGGGCAGCCCCCGAGCGGGGAGCGGCTGTCGATGCGGCTCGGCGCGTCCACGCCGCCGGCGGGACGCGGCCGAGGGCGCACGCGCGCGCGCCGGCGAGGCGCCGGTCCCGGCGGCGCGACGAGCGACGCCTCCGGCACGGCCGCGCCCGAGGCGTCCCCGCGAGCGCCGCGCCCGGGCGCGAGCCACCGGGGCGCCGCGTCCTCCGAGCGCGCCCCGCGCACGCGGCGCGCGTCGGGACCCCGACCGAGCGGGCAGGCGGGCTGCAGCCACCGAGCGTGGCGGTCCGTGCACCGCTCGTGAGCTGGGAGGTCGCGCCGCTGGACGGGGGTCGCACGAGCCGGTAAGAAGGCAGGGTGGACCGGACAATGCGCCCGCACGTCCGGGCGTCGCTGCGCCTCCTCGCCGACTCCCTCGAGCGCCTCGCCCGGTCCGCGGCGCCCACGCCCGCGCCCGGCGCGCTCGCCCAGGTCACCCCGGCGCTGTCGTGCCCGTCGCTGCTCCTCGTCTGGCGCTCCCACGACAGCCGCCGCGTCCCGCCGGTCGTGGCGGCGCCGCTCGGCGCCGGCGGGGCCGAGCGATCCCTGCTCCTCGCCGACGCGCTCCTCGCCGACGCCGGCTGGCGGCGCGCCTCGGCCTGGGAGCGGCAGGCGAACGGCGGCGGCGCCTTCGCCTTCGTCGAGGCCGCCGCGCTCGCGCCCGCCCGCGAGCTGCCGCCGGGCCGGCCGGCCGTGCCCGGGAGGGGGCTCCGCCGCGTGAGGCGCGCGCCACCTCGCGGGGTGTCGACGCCGGCTTAACCTCGCCGCGGCGCCGGTCGTTTGTTTGGGGGAACGGCGCCGGCCCCGCCCAGCAACCGCCGGACGCGGCCGCGCCGAGGCAGGAAGGCAGGGGGCCTGGGATGTCCATGGTGTCGTCGAGCAGCTCGAGCCTCCCGGCGATCTCGTTCCAGGGCATCGAGTCGAACCTGCCGACCCAGCAGATCATCCAGGCCCTGCTCCAGCAGTACGAGGCGCCGCTGCGGGCGCTCCAGCAGGCGCAGAGCCAGAACGAGACGAAGATCAGCGACTACCAGGCGATCGAGGCCGATCTCGGCGCGCTCGAGAGCGCCGCGCAGGCCATCGCCGCGCCCGACGCCTTCGCGAGCGCCCTCTCGGCCAGCTCCTCGGACCCGGCGGTGGCGAGCGCGACGCTCGGGACCGGCGCGTCGCCCGGCTCGGTCTCCTTCGTCGTCGACCAGCTCGCTGCGGCCGACACGCTCGTGTCCGCGGGGACGGTCGCGGCCACCGGCGACGTCGTGGCGAGCGGCGACCTGCTCGTCGGGCGCGGCGGGTCGGGCATCGGGATCACCGCCTTCAGCGGCAGTGGTCTGGCGCTCGGCTCGCACAGCATCGAGGTCACGCAGGCCTCCGCGGGGGCGAGCGTGTCGGGCGCCTCGCCGCTCGCCGCCTCGACGACGATCTCGAGCTCGAACGACGCGCTGAGCCTCGTGGTGGACGGCACGACGCGGAACTACACGATCGCCGCCGGAACCTACACGGCGAGCCAGCTCGCCGCGGCCGTCACGCAGGCGACGGGCGGGACGGTCACCGCCTCGGTCGATGCTGCGGGGGACCTCGTCCTCACGACGGCGGACCAGGGCTCCCAGGCGACGCTGCAGGTGGCGAGCGCCTCGGCGAACGCGGCGCTCGGCCTCGCCACCGGCGCCAGCGGGACGGGGACCGACGGCATCGTGAACGTCGACGGGACGGCGAACACGGTCAGCTTCATCTCCGGCGCGGGGACGACGACGGCGACGCTCACCTCGGGGACCGGTGGGACCATCAGCGCGACCCTCGCCGCCGGCGGCCTGTCCCTCGGTTCCATGAGCGCGGCGAACGTCTCGGTCGGCAACGGGTCGCTCCAGTCGGTCGTGAGCGCGATCAACGGCGCCGGCCTCGGCATCAGCGCGTCGGCCCTCCAGGTCGGCACGAACGCCTACGCCCTCGAGCTCGCCTCCCAGGCGACCGGACAGGCGAACGACGTCACGATCGACCCGAACGCCTTCGCCGCGTCCTCCCTCGGCGCCCTCACGACGACGACCGCCGGCGCGGACGCGCTCGTGCGCATCGGCGGCGCCACCGGCTACGAGGTCACGTCGCCGACGAACACCCTGGGCGGGCTCCTGCCGGGCGTGTCGATCGACCTCGTGGCCACGTCCCAGGCGCCGGTCACGGTGAGCGTGAGCCCCGACGGGTCGGTCGCCGCCTCCAAGGTGCAGGCGCTCGTCGACGCGGCGAACAAGGTGCTCGCCGACATCGCCACCGACACCGCCTACGACCCGACGACGAACACCGCCGCGCCGCTCAACGGGGACGGCTCGCTCGAGCTGCTCGCGCAGCAGATCCTCGGCTACTTCGGGGCCGCGATCGGCTCGAGCCCGGCGGCCGACGCGGGCAGCGCCGGGAGCGCGGCGGGCCTCACCCTCGCGAGCGGCGGGACGATCGGGTTCGACCCGACCACCTTCGCGGCGGACTTCGCGGCGGACCCGACGGGCGTCGCCGCCATGTTCACCCAGGGCGGGACCTTCGCGCCCTCGCCCCCGGCGAGCACCGGCGACGTCAGCCTCGTCTACGCGGGGAACGCGACCGCGCCGGGGACGTACCCGCTCGTCGTCACCCACTCGGCGACCCAGGCGAGCGCGACCGGCACCGCCGTGTTCGCCTCGTCCTCGAGCACGCTCGCGGGCGGCGAGACGTACACGATCACGATGGGCTCGAGCGTCGTCCAGTACGCGATCGGCGCGGGCGAGACGCTCTCGCAGGTCGCCTCCGGGCTCGACGCCGCCTTCGCCGCGTCGGGCCTCGCGCTGTCCGCGCAGGTCGTCCCGAACGGCTCGGGCTCGAGCCTCCAGGTGACCTCCCAGCTCTACGGGTCGAGCCAGTCCTTCACGGTGGCGGTCTCCGGCACCGACGAGCTCGGCCTGGCTGCCGGCTCGCCGTACGCGGGGACGGACGTCGCGGGCACGATCGGCGGCGTCGCCGCCACCGGGGACGGGCAGGTGCTCGCCGCCCCGGTGAGCGACCCGACGCTCGCCGGGCTCTCCCTCCTCGTCACGACGCCGGGCATCACGAGCTCGACGCCGATCGGCTCGTTCACCTACGCCCCGGGCCTCGCGCAGCAGGTCGCGAGCCTCTCGGCGGCGTCGGTGGCCGAGCCGGGGGGCCTGCTGCCGGCGGAGGTGAGCGGGCTCGAGGCCACCGACGCCGGGCTCGCCAGCCAGATCACGCTCCAGCAGCAGCTCGTCGACCAGCAGCAGGCGGCGCTCGTCCAGGAGTTCAACAGCCTCGAGGCGACGCTGGCGAGCCTGCGGGCCCAGGGCGCCTACCTGGCGAACGCCCTCGGCGGCACCTCGTTCGGCTCGCTCGGCTCGGCGACGACGTCCACGAGCTCGAGCGGCGGGTGAAAGGGGCACGCACGATGGAACGGTCAGCGACGGAGGTCGCCGCAGCCTACGCCGGGACCTCGGCGAGCACGTTGTCGGGTCCGCAGCTGCTCCTTAAGCTGTACGAACGGCTCGTCTCGGACATGGGAGAGGCGCGTGCCGCGATCGTCGGGGGACAGGTCCGCGAGGCGCACGAGGCGCTCGTGCACGCGCAGCGCATCGTGCAGGTGCTCGCCGCCGCGCTGCAGCCGGACCGCTTCCCCGCCGGCCGGGACCTCCTCGCCCTCTACCAGGTGCTCGAGGCAGCCCTCGCCCAGGCCAACCTGGAGAAGCGGGTCGAGGCGCTCGACATCTGCGTCGCCATCGTCGAGCCGCTGCAGCGTGCCTGGGAGCAGGCCGTCCCGGCCGCGCTGGGGGAGAGCGAGCTCGCCGGTGCCGGATCCGTCCTGGCCTGAGTACCTCGCCGAGCTCGACCGCTTCCTCGTCGCGCTCGCGCCCCTCCTCGGCACCGACGAGGCCCTCGCCCTCGCCGCGCCGGCCCCCCCCGCCGGCCCCGTGCCCGGCGAGGTCGCGGCCGAGGCGGGTCGCCTCGCCGGCGAGGTCGAGCGCCTCGTGGCGGTCGTCCTCGAGCGCCGGACCGAGAACCTTCGGGCGCGCCGGGCCCTCGGCTCGAGCCGGCGCGAGGCGCGCCGCCCGCCGGCCTTCGAGCGGACGCTGTAGATGCCGGCGCTCACCGGCCGCGCGGCGGACGCCGCTGCCGCCGCCCGGCTCGTGGAGCTCCTCGTCGCCGGCGGGGCTGCCCGTCTGGCGCCCCCGCCGCTTCGCCGGCGGGCGCCGTCGCCCCCGCCGCTTCGCGTCGCGCTGCTCGGCGCGCCGGCCGACGCCGGCGCCCCGGGCAGGGCGAGCTTCGACCACGCCCGGTGGCTGCAGGCGGCGGGGGTGAAGGTGGAGGTGCTCTCCCACTTCGCGGCGCCCCCCTCGGCGGACGGGCGGGTGCCCTTCGTCCGCGTCCCGTTCGGCGAGCCGCTCGAGGACGCGATCTCGCCCTGCGACGTCGTCGTCGCCTGCCACTGGGACCAGGTGGCCCCGGCTCGCCAGCTCGGGATCGCGCCCGTCGTCTACCTCGAGCTCGGCGGGTTCCACCTCTACGACGCGCTCCCGCCGCAGCTCGAGGCGATGGTGCGGGCCTCGATCCGCTGCGCCGACGACGTCGTCGCCGTCGGCGACGAGGCCGCTGCGGCGCTCGACCGCCGCTACGGCGTCGCCACGCGCACGGTCGCCCTGGGCCTCGACGACGAGCGCTTCCATCCAGGCGCCGAGGAGCCGGCCGGGCACGTCGTCGTCCTGGCGGGCGCCGGGGCCGACGCGGACCGCCTCGACGACGCGCGCGCGGTCGTCGCCCGCCTCGGCGCCGCGCACCCGAACCTCGCCGTCGTCTGGGCGGTGAGCGAGCGCCTCGCGGCGAGCACCCCGCTGCCGGGCGTGGCCGTGCCGCTCGAGGGCGCTGCCGCCCCCTCCCTCTACCGGCGCGCGGCGGCCGTCCTCGCCCCCGGCGACTACCAGTCGCTCGCCATCGGGGTGCTCGAGGCGATGGCGTGCGGCGCGCCCGTCGTCGTCACCGACACGCCCGGCATCCGCCACGTCGCACGCGACGGGTCGAACTGTCTCCTCGCCCCGCTCGGCGACGTCGAGCGCCTCGCCGCGAGCGTCGCGCGCCTGCTCGAGGACGCTCGCCTCGCCCGGCGCCTCGGCGCCGGTGCGGCGCGAAGCGCCCGGCGCTCGAGCTCCCGGCGCGCCGCGGCGCTCCTCGCCCGCCACTACCGCGCCGTCGCCGCCGCCCAGCGCTTCGAGGCGCCCGCGCCGGTGCACGCCGACCTGGGGGGCGCCACCTTCACCCGCGAGGGCGACAAGGAGCGCTTCGAGGTCCGCCTCGACGCCCTCGCCAGCCGGCTGCTCGCCCTGCCCCTGTCGTGCCCCACCGTGGCCGGCCTGCGGGTCGTTCGCTGGAAGGTGGTCGCGACGAACGAGGCCGGGGCGCCGGGGGTGACCCGCGCCTACCTGCCGCTGCGCAGCGAGCTCCCGCTCGCCGACTCCCCCTACCAGGCAGCCATCGACCTGCTCGCCGAGGGCGACGGCGCGGGCGCCTTCGCCGACCTGGCCCGGCGCTGCGAGGCGGCTGCCCGGCCCGAGCAGGCGGTCCTCGGGCGCTGGGTGGTGCTCGCCCTGCTCGCCTCGGGGCGGGCCGGGGAGGCGGCCGACCTCGCCGCCGCCTTCGCGCGCGACTTCCCGGCGCACCCGGACTACCTCTACCTCGAGCTCGTCGCGGCGCGCGCCGCGAGGCGGCCCCACGACGTGCTCGGCACGACGGAGGCGCTCCGGGTGCTCGGGAACGGCGCCCGCTACGAGGAGTGGTTCGAGGACCCGCTCTCGCTGCTCGAGGCCGAGCTGCGCTGAGCACCCGGCTCGAGGGCCGCGGCGAGGGCGGCGGCGTCGCCCGTCGCGGCGAGCGAGCGCAGGTTCGCCCTCGAGACGGCGTCGACGATCTCGGCCCGCCGGATCGGCACCTGGCGGGGCGCCTCGATCGCGATGCGCACCTGCTTGGAGTCGAGCACGGCGCGCACCTCGACGACGATGTCGTCGCCGATGAAGATGCGCTCGCCGACGGCTCGCGTCACGGTCAGCACGGCGCGCCCTCGCCCACGGCGCTCACCGTCCGGCGAGCACGGTGATCGGCGCCTCGATCGGCCAGCCGACCTCCTCCTCGGTGCGAGCGGGCACGAGCTGCGCGGCCAGTGCGAGGCGGCGGTTGACGATGATCGGGGCGAACAGGTTCGCCGTCGAGGAGCCGACGTCCTCGTGCAGGTCGACGAGCACGAGGGCAGCGGCCTCGTCGGGCGCGGCGATCTCGAGCAGCGCCTGGGTGCCGTCGTCCACCTCGACGCGGTAGTCGGGCCACAGCAGCCCCGGCGCGGCGACGAGGAAGGAGACCACCTGCTCGCCGCCGGCGAGGCGGATCGGCTCGAGGCTCGTGAGGCAGCCGAAGACGTTCAGGCCGCCGCCGCCGAGCGGGCGCAGGGCGAAGCGCCGGGCGCCGGGGATGCCGGGCATGCCGGCGGGGAAGGTGAGCTCCATCGCCTCGAGGGTGCGCAGCTCGGTCACGCCCGCCATGGTAGGGGCGCCGGGTGCACGCCCGGGGGCTGCCTCGCTCGTCACTTGAGGAACGCGGCCAGCGTCTCGGGCAGCGTCTGGGAGGCCGCCGCCAGCGCGGCCTGGTAGGCGGTCAGGTCGGCCTGGAACTGCGGCCCGAGCACCCCGAGGTTGGCGTCCTCGAGGGTGCCGAGCGCGCCCTGGAGCTGGGTCGAGGCGGCCGTGTTGGCGCTCTCGGCGCTCGAGACCATGCGCGACGACTCGCCGATCGTCGTCGAGGCCTGCTCGGCGAGGGAGATGTTCGCGTCGAGCGCGGCGAGGTCGTTCGTGAGCCCCGCCTCCGCCGCCGGCCCCGGACCCTTCGAGAGGTCGGCGACGAGGTTCCCGAGCGTGGTGAACAGGTCCTGGACGCCGGTCGGGCCGCCGCCGAAGAGCGACGTCCCGGGCACCGACACCGCGACGGTGGTCCCCGGTCCGACCTGCATGGTGAAGGGCGTCGAGTTCCCGTTGTAGGCGCCGGTGGGGCTGTAGGCGGCGGCGACGCCCGCCGTGCCGGCGAAGATCGGCGTCTCGCCGTAGGTGGTGTTGGCGAGCCCGACGAGCGTCTGGAGCGTCCCGGACAGCTGCTCGGCGTAGGCCTGGTAGGACTGGGTGGTCTGCGACCCGCTGGAGAGCGCCTGGAGGACGACGGTGCGCGCCGTCTGGAGGCTGTCGAGCACGGCGGTGACGGTCTGGCCGGCCAGGCCGAGCCAGGAGCTCGCCGCCTGCGCCGTCGACTGGTAGGCGGCGAGCTGGGCGATCTGGCGCCGGTCGGCGAGGACCTGCACCGCGCCGACGGGGTCGTCGGAGGGCTGCTGGATGGCGAGACCCGAGGAGATCTCGCCGTCGAGCGCGGCGAGCGCCTGCTGGTCGGCCTGGAGCTCCCCCCCGAGGGACGCCGACAAGGTGAGGTCCGAGATGCGCATCAGGTCGTCACCGCCAGGAGGTCGTTGAACGCCGTGCTCATCGCGTTGATCGCGTGCGCCGTCGCCTGGTAGGCCTGCTGCGCCTCGAGCAGCGCGATGGTCTCGTCGTTCGTCGACACCCCCTCGACGCTCGAGAGGTTGGCCGCCGCCGCGTCGGCGAGCGACTGCGCGGCCTGCGCGGCGCTGGTGGCGCTCGCCGCTGCCGTGCCGACGGCGCCGACGAGGGCGCCGTAGCGGTCGTCGGGGCCGCCCGCCGTGGCGCCGAGGGCCGCCATCTGCTGCGCGGTGGTGGCGTCGATCGTCGGCTGGCCGGCCGTCGCGCTGCCCGAGGCGGTCGCGAGCAGGCTCGGGTCCGCGAGCAGCTGCGGGCTCACGGCGATCGACGCCGCGGAGGCGGGGCCGGTGGTGTAGGCGGTCGTCGAGCCGCCGTCGACGAAGATCGGCGGCAGCGTCGGCCCGCTCCAGCCGGACGCGGCCGGCGAGGTCGGCCCCGGCGTCCCGTCGGCGGACACGCCGGCGGACTGCAGCGCGTTGAGCGCCGTGGCGAGGGAGTCGGCGACGCCCGAGAGCCCGGAGAGCAGGCCCGGGACCGTCTCGTCGACGCCGGTGAGCAGCGCCCCGACCTGCCCGCCCGCCGGCACCGGCGCGCCCGAGGTCGTCTCGACGGCGAGGTCGGCGCCGCTCGGCGACCCCGTCGCCTGCAGCTGGGCGACCGACGCCCCGGCGACGAGGGTGATCCCCCCGGCGAGCACGTCCACCGAGCCGTCGGCGTTCGCAACGGTGCGGACGCCGACGAGGTCGGCCAGCTTGCCGAGCGCCTCGCGGCGCTGGTCGACGAGCGCGTTGGTGTCCAGCCCGCCGTTCGTGCCGGCGACGATCGCGACGTTCAGCTGGCCCACCTGGCTGAGCAGGTCGTTCACCTGGGCGAGCAGCCCGCCCGCTCCCGTGAGGTCGCTCGCGAGCTGGGTCGCGGTGCCGGCGAGCGCCGCGTAGGTGCTGTTGAGCGTCGTCGCCACCTGGTGCAGGTCCTCGACGACCGAGCCCGCCGCGGCGGCGCTCGAGGGGTTCGTCGCGAGGCTGGCGAGGTCGGTCCAGGTCTGGCTGAGCTGCGCCTGCAGGCCCGTGCCGCCGGGCTCGGGGAAGGCGGACTGGAGCGTCGAGGCGATCGAGGCCGACTCGTTCGCGCCGGCCAGCTGGGCGCGCGCGGCGAGGCTCGCTGCCTCGTAGAGCGGGGAGGTCTGCTGGCCGACGGTGCCGACGAGGACGCCCTCGCCCACCCCCTCGCTGCTCGCCGGCGCGAGCGGGGAGAGCTCGACCGAGGTGCGCGCGTAGCCCGGCGTGTCGATGTTCGCGAGGTTCTCCGCAGCGTTGTCGAGCTCCGCCTGGTCCGCCGCGATCCCGCTCGCCGCGATGTCGAGGCCGAGGAAGCTCACAGCACGCCCCGCAGCAGCCGTGGCCGCGACGCCGGCGGCCGCCCGTAGGTGGGGGCGACCTCGCCGCAGCGCCCGGCGAGGACCGCCTCGACGAGCGCGATCCGCTCGCCGAGGAGGGCCCGGTTCTCCTCCTCGAGCGCGCCGACGCGCCGCGCCGTCGCGTCGAGGCGCGCGCGCAGGTCGGCCAGCTCGGCGTCGAAGGGGGAGGGGCTCGCCTCGGCCAGCTCGGCGAGCGTGGCTGCGGCGGCGCAGCCGAGGCGCGTCGCGGCGCGCTCGGCGAGCGGCACGCGCGCCGCGCTCGCGGCCCGCAGCGCGTCGACGGCCCGGGCGAGCTCCTCGGCGGCGCGCCCCACGTACCGGTGGCTCGACCGCTCCACGAGCGCGTTCAGCGCCGCGGCTCGCTGCTCGACCGCCTCGGCCGCCGCGAGCTCCTCGCGTGCCGCGCCGACGAGCGACGCGAGCGCGTCGAGCAGGTCGCCCTCGAGGTCCACCGTCGACATCTCCACCCCCTCCTAACGGCCGGCGCGCCGCGGAGTGGAGGCGGGTCCGCGCGCTGCCTCCATGCCGTCCTCCTCGCGCCCGGCGGCCTGGCGGGCGTAGGCGAGGAGGACGCGCGTCAGCAGGCGCACGGCGCCGAGTCCGAGGGCGAGCGCCAGCGCGAAGCGCCAGAGGGCCGCCGCCACGCTGAGCTGCGCGTCGAGGACGTGGGCGAGGTTCTCGACGTTGACCGCCACGGCGAAGCCGAGGGCGACGAGCGGTCCGAGCCGGGCGACGTCCGCGGCGAAGGTCACGAGCTGGCGCCGCGTCACCAGTCCACCCCCGCCAGCTCCGCCAGGTACGCGGCGAGCAGGAGCGGCGTGGCGGCGTGGAACTCCACGTAGGCGAGGGGCAGCGCCCCGCCGACGTGGCGCGCCGGCTGGGTCGCCTCGTCGAGGCCGTAGATGGACAGGGCGTCGATCCCGCCCGTCGCAGCCGCCAGCGCCTCGATCGTGGCCTCGTCGCAGGAGGCGGGGAGCACCGCCCAGCAGGCGTCGGGCACGACCCCGGCGACGACGTCGGCCACGAAGTCGTGGTCGGGCGTCCTCGCCGCCACGGCGACGACGCACGGCTGGCGGGCGATGCGCCGCGCCGCGACGGCCGTCGCCGCGTCGAGCGGGTCCGCGATCGCCTCGTCGGCGGGGCCGCGCCTCGGTCGGGGGGCGACGGTGAGGACGGGCGCGTCGCCGGGCGCGAGGCGCGCGCGCACGAGGCGCGCGAGGCGCAGCGCGCCGGCCGGCGCGCCGACGACCACGACGACCGATCCGGGCCGGGTCGGCAGCTCCGGCGGACGCTCGAGGCGGGAGAGGCGCGCGAGGAGGCTCTCGCCGACGGCCTCGCCCTCGAGCGGGCAGAGCGCCTCGGCGAGTCCGAGGCGGCGGAACGCCTCGAGCGGCCGGCGCGCCTCGCCGGCCGGTGCGGCCGCGGCCGCCGCCAGCGCCTCCTCGGCCTCCTCGAGGACCTCGCTGAAGGCGCTCTCGAAGGCGCCGCCGGCGCTCGTGGCGAGCGTGTCCTCGGTGCGCTCGACGGCCGCGGCGAGCGGCGCGAGGACCGTCCCGGCGCGCTCGGCGGGCGGCTCCGCCTCGAGGACGAAGACCTCGCGCTGGAAGAAGCCGAGCACGCCGCCGGAGCGCTCCCTGCCGGCGCGCACGATCCTCGCGCCCTCGCCGAGGGCGGCGAAGAGCTTCGCCGCCGCAGCCTCCTTCGTCGGCCCCTCAAACCGCAGCAGGTTCGGCACGGCTCACCACCCCGATCGTCTCGACGGACACCTGCGACGCGATCTCCGACGCCCCGAGCACCGGCAGGTGCGGCAGGCGCGCCGCCAGCAGCCGGCGCAGCGCCGGGCGCAGCCGGCTCGAGCACACGAGGACCGGCTCCTTCCCACGCCCCTCGGCGGCGCCGACGTGGCGCTCGATGTCGGCGACGAGGGCGTCGAGCTCCTCGGCCGGGCGAGCGATGACCCGCCCGCGCTCGCCGACCTGCAGCGCGGCGACGAGGGACTGCTCGAGGACGGGCTCGAGGGTGATGGCCGAGACCACCCCTCGGCGGGCGAGCGACGCCGCGATCGTGGGCCCGAGCGCGAGGCGCGCCGCCTCGAGCAGGCTGTCGGGGTCTCGCGCGCTCGCGGCCTGGTCGGTGATCGCCTCGAGGATGCGCACGAGGTCCCGCACCGGCACGCCCTCGTCGAGCAGCCCGCGCAGGACGCCCTGGACCGAGCCGAGGGTGAGGCCGGCCGCGGTGAGCTCCTCGAGGACCGCGGGGTGGTCCGCCTTCACGGCGTCGAGGAGCACCCGCACGTCCTGGCGCGACACCAGGCTCCCGGCGTGGCGGCGCACGACCTCGGCGAGGTGGGTCGTGACGACCGCCGAGCGCTCGACGACCGTCGCCCCCGCGGCGAGGGCGCGGTGGCGCACCTCCGGGCCGATCCACTTCGCCGGGCCGCCGAAGGCCGGGTCGCGCGTCTCCTCCCCGGGGACGAGGCCGAGGCCCGCGCCGAGCGCGAGGAGCTTGCCCCGTGGCAGCGTCCCCGTGCCGACGACGACGCCGTGGACCTTGATGGCGTACTCGCTCGGCGCCAGTCGGTCGTTGTCCCGCGCGTGCACCGGCGGGATGACGATGCCGATCTCCTCCACCATGTTGCGGCGCAGCGCCTGGACCCGGTCGAGCAGATCGCCGCCACGGGCGCGATCGGCGAGGGCGACGAGCTCCACGCCGAGCTCGAGCTCGAGGGGCAGCACCTTGGAGCGCCGGGCGAGCTGGCCCGGCGAGTCGTCGGACGCCGGGGCGGGGGCCGCGGCCGGGACGGGCTGCTCGGGGGTCGGGTCCGCCGGGAGGCGGCCGCCGAGGAGGTAGAGCGCCACGCCGACGAGCGCGAACGGCAGCGTCGGCAGGCCGGGGACGAGGGCGAGCAGGCCGATCACCACGGCCGCGGTGCGCACCACGCGCCGGTGGCGCGCGAGCTGACCGACGACGTTCGACGCGAGGTCGTCCTCGCCGGCTGCCCGGGTGACGATGATCCCCGTCGACAGCGACAGCAGGAGGGCGGGGATCTGCGAGACGAGGCCGTCGCCCACCGAGAGCAGGCTGTAGGTCGACACGGCCGCCGACAGCGAGTCGTGGTGCTGGAGCACGCCGACGGCGAGGCCACCGAGCAGGTTCACCGCGGTGATGACGATCGCCGCGACGGCGTCGCCGCGCACGAACTTCGAGGCGCCGTCCATCGCCCCGTAGAAGTCGGCCTCGTCGGCGATCTCCCGTCGCCGCTCGCGCGCCTGGTCCTGGTTGATGAGCCCCGACGCGAGGTCGGCGTCGACCGACATCTGCTTGCCGGGCATGGCGTCCAGGGTGAAGCGCGCGGCCACCTCCGCGACGCGACCGGCGCCGTTCGTGATCACGACGAACTGGATGACGATGAGGATGAGGAAGACCACGAGGCCGACGAGCAGCTGGCCGCCGACGACGAAGTGGCCGAAGCTCTGGATGACCACCCCCGCGTAGCCGTGGAGCAGGACGAGGCGCGTCGCCGAGACGTTGAGGGCGAGGCGGAAGACGGTGAGCACGAGCAGCAGCGTCGGGAACACCGAGAACTCGAGCGGGCGCCGCACGTGCATCGCGGTGAGCAGCACGAGGAGCGACGCCGTGATGTTGGCCGTGATGAGGAGGTCGAGGAGGATCGTCGGGAGCGGGATGACGAGCATCACGACGACGGCGACGACGGCGATCGGCACCGCGAGCACCCTCGCGTTCGACGGCGCTGCGCCGCGTCGGGCGACTGCGATCCCGGCCACGCTCCTCGCCTCCCGGCGGCGTCCGCCGCCGCGCTCGAAGGTCGCTCCGTGACCTCAACCGCCGTCCTGGCTCACGGTGCTAACGGCCGCGGCACCCGCGGTGTTGAGTCCGGCGGCGCTAGGCGGCGAGGTGGTGGACCTCGACGAGGGCGCGCGCTGCGGGCGAGAGCCGGTAGACGAAGGCGAGGAGGCGGGCCACCGCCTCGTACAGCCGCGGGGGGACGAGGTCGCCCACCTCGCACGCGTCGTGCAGCGCCCGCGCGAGCCCTCGGTCCTCGACGACCGCCACCCCGTGCTCGACGGCCGCGGCCTTGAGGGCGAGCGCGAGCTCGTCGGCGCCCTTGGCGACGAGGCGGGGGGCGACGTCGCGCGTGCGGTCGTAGGCGAGCGCGGCGGCGTAGTGGGTCGGGTTCACGACCACGACGTCGGCGTTCGCCGCCGCGGCGAGCAGCTGCAGGCGCGTGAGACCCCGTCGCCGGCGGCGCAGCGCGCGTCGCACCTCGGGGGCGAGCTCCGTCTCGCGCGCCTCGCGCCGCACCTCCTCCCTGGTCATCTTGAGCGACGCCTGGTGGCGGTGCCGCTGGAAGGCGTAGTCGGCGAAGGCGAGGACGAGGGCGGCGACCGCGACCTCGCGCACCAGTGCGAGCAGGCCGGCCCCCCCGAGCGTGACGGTCGTGGCGAGTGGGAGGGTGCCGGGGGCGAGCAGCTCGGCGACCAGGCGGCGCACGGTCGCGTAGCCGGCGGCGGCGAGCAGCGCGAGGCGGGCCGCGCCGAGCGCCAGGCCGAAGAGCCCCGCGCTCGAGGCGATCCGCCGCAGCCCCGCGCTCGGGCTGACGCGCACGAGGCGGAAGCCGAGCGCCCCCGGCGACAGGTGGAAGCCGACCTGCGCCAGGTTCGCCGCGAGGCCGGCCGCAGCGACCGCGGCGACGATCGGGAGGCTCGCCGCGAGGAAGGTCCACAGGCCTCGGGCGAGGAGCGCGAGCGCCTGGCCCGGGTCCGCAGCTCCGGCCGCCGCGGTCAGGCTCGCGGCGAGCCCCGCCGCGAGGGACCAGGCGCGGCCGCCGAGGGCCGGCAGCGCCCAGGCGAGGACGAGCAGCGTGAGCCAGGAGGCGAGCTCGGCCGAGCGCGCGACGCGCCCCTGGCGCCGGGCCTCCGACCGGCGCTTGGGCGTGGGCCTCTCGCTGCGCACCTCGCCGGCTGCCATCAGCCGCCTCCGAAGAGCTGGGCGAGGCCTCGTCCGAGGAGGTTCGTGAGGTCCGCCGGCACGCCGGCGAGCGAGACGGCGAGGACGCTCAGGCCGACGAGGAGCTGGAGGCCGAAGCCGAGCGCGTAGACGTTCGTCTGGGGCGCTGCCTTGGCGAGCAGGCCGAGGAGGAGCTGTGCGGCGAGGAGCACGGCGACGACCGGCGCCGCCACCTCGGCGGACGCGGCGAAGAAGCCGACGAGGTCGGCGCCGAGCACCGCGGGCAGGCGCGCGACGTCGGCACCGGGCAGCCGTGTCGAGACCACCTGGAAGCTCGTGAGGAACCCCCGGACGAGGAGGAGGACGGCGCCGCTGGAGAAGACGAGGACCGTCGCCAGCCACTCGTAGCACTGGCCGATGACCGGCGTCTGGTCGAGGCCGAGCGGGTCGAGCGCGGGGGGCAGGTTGAGCCCGGAGAACTGGTCGACGAGCACGCCAGCGGACCGGAGCGCCCCGACGAAGAGCTGGACGACGAAGCCCATCGCCGCGCCGACGAGCACCTGGACGAGGAGGGCGCCGACGAGGCCGGCGGTGCTGGCCGGCAGCGGGGAGCGCGAGGCCGGCCCGACGGCCGCGAGGGCGAGGCCGCCCGCGAGCGCGGCGCGCGCCGCGAGCGGGATGGCGCTCCCGGCGAAGGGTGGGCAGGCGAGGAGGAAGGCGGTGGCGCGCACGAGCGCGAGGAGGAAGGCGACGAGCGCGACGGCGTCGAGGTTGAGCGTCACGAACCGAGGAGCGCGGGGATCGAGCGGAAGAGCTGGTCCGTGTAGTCGACGAGCTGGCTCACCATCCAGTGGCCCGAGACGGCGAGGATGGCGGCCACCGCGACGAGCTTCGGCAGGAAGGTGAGGGTGAACTCCTGCACCGAGGTGACGGCCTGGACGAGGGAGATGGTGAGGCCGACGACGAGCGTCGCGACGAGGACCGGCCCGGCGAGCTTCACCACGAGGACGATCGCCTGGGCGAGGAGGTTGACGGCCGTCGCGGAGCTCATCAGTGGAAGCTCGACAGCAAGGTGTGCACCACGAGCGCCCAGCCGTCGACGAGCACGAACAGGAGGATCTTGAAGGGGAGCGAGACGAGGGTGGGGGGCAGCATGAACATCCCCATCGACATGAGGACCGACGAGACGACGAGGTCGATCACCATAAAGGGGATGAACACGACGAAGCCGATGACGAAGGCGCTCTCCACCTCCGAGAGCACGAAGGCGGGCACGACCGTCGTCATCGGCAGCGACGCCGGCGAGCCGTGCTCGTGCGCGGCCGAGCGGAACAGGGCGAGCTCGTTCGCACGCGTCTGGCGCAGCATCCACGACTTCAGTGGCGTCTCGGCCGCCTTGATGGCCGTCGTGGCGTCGACCTTGCCGTGCAGGTAGGGCTGGACGGCGTCGTGGTTGATCTGCGAGAGCACCGGGGCCATGACGAAGAGGGAGAGGAACAGGGCGATCCCCGCCAGCACCTGGTTCGGCGGGATCGACTGGAGGCCGAGGGCGTTGCGCGTCAGGCCGAGCACGATGAAGATCCGGGTGAACCCGGTGAGCAGGACGAGCAGCGAGGGCGCCACCGAGAGCAGGGTGAGCGCCACGACGACGAGGATCGACGTCGAGGGGCTGTGCAGGCCCCTCAGGTCGATCGTGACCGACGGGCTCGGCCCGGCGAGCGCGAGGGGGCTCACCGGGGACCCGCCGCGGGCGAGGCGTCGTCGTGTCGTGGCATCGGGCGCCTTCTCCGAGCGCCGCCCGGCTAGCGCCGGACGGTCAGCTCCCTGAGCGTCGAGATGGCAGCGTCCCATGCTGAGGGGAGGCGATCCTCCGAGCCCGCCGTCCCTGGCGGGCTCTGGCCGAGCTGTTCCTCGAGCTCGCCCGGCTGGAGCTCGCCGAGGCACTCGACGCGCTCGTGGGCCGTGGCGAGGACGAAGACGCGCCTGCCGACGCGCACGATCGAGATGCCGCTCGAGCGCGACAGGGCGCGCCGGGCGAGGACCTCGATCGGTGGCCGGCGGGCCGGCGAGCGCGCGCGCTCGTGGCGGCGCCCGAGGCCCCGGCCCTGCGCCGCCCGGGCGACGCGCGCCACCGCGTAGAGGAGACCGAGGGTGACGCCGAGCGCCACGAGCATGCGCACGAACAGGGAGAAGGTGGCCACTACTCGAGCGCTCCGGCGACGATCTCGGTGATCCGCACCCCGTACTCGTCGTCGACCTCGACGACCTCGCCGCGGGCGATGACGACGTGCTCGTTGGCGACGACGTCGACCGGCGCGCCGACCTGGCGGTCGAGCTCGATCACGTGCCCCTCGCGCAGCTGGAGCACCTGGGCGATGGGCAGCTTCGTCTGGCCGATCTGCACCGAGATGCGCAGCGGCACGTCGCTCAGGCGCGCCAGCCTGCGCTCCCAGGCCTCGTCGCCGCCGAGCACGACCTCGGCCTCCCCCGGCTCCTCGAACGGAACGCTCACGCGGGGCTCACCTCCTCGACGATCGAGCAGACGACCTTCGAGCCGACGCGCCCGGGCCGCGCCCGCGCGACGAGGACGTTGCCGGCGCGCACGTCGAAGGGGCGGTCCTTCGGGTGGTGGAGGGGCACGACGTCTCCCGGCTGGAGGGCGGCAGCCTCGAGGGGCGCGAGCTCGACGGGGGGGACCTCGAGGCGGACCTCGATCGGGACGCGCAGCACGGCCTGCGCGATCGCGTCGCCGCCGGTGTCCTCGGGGGGTCGGCTGGCCTCGCGCAGGAGGTCGACGAGCTGGCGAACGGCGGGGAAGGGCAGGCACACCTGGCAGGCGGCCGGCTCGTCGCCACCGGTGTGGAGGCTGAAGCTCGCCCACAGGCACATCTCGGCGGGGCTCGCGAACTGGACGAACTGGAGGCTGCTCTCCTGGTTGACCACCCTGGCGTGGATGGGGACGGCGCGCGCCATCGACCGGGCGAGCTCGTCGAGCAGGCTCTGGAAGACGGGGCCGAGCAGGCCGTAGTCGGTCTCGGTCGGCTCGAGGTGCCCGTCGTAGGGGGCGCTGTCGCCGCCGCCGAGGCGCAGCTCGAGGATGCGCATCGCCGCCTCGACGGGCAGGATGAGCGCGCCCTGCCCGGGGAGCGGGTGCGCGCCGAACGTCACGACGTAGGGCCGCTCGCCGACGAGGAGGCCGGCGTCGCGCCACGGTCGCTCCGCGAGGGACTCGAAGGCGAGCTCGCAGGCGTGGCGCGTCTGGGTCGACAGGTCGATCGAGGCGTGGCGGGCGAACGCGTCGAAGATCGCGTTCAAGGTGCGCAGGTAGGCGCGGTCGATGGTCTCGGCGTGGCGGAAGTCGTGGGAGCGGATCGGGCTCACGAGATGGTCACCTTCTGGCCGGGGCGCGAGACGACGATGTCGACGCGCCGGTTCTCGGCGCGGTGGCGCGCCGAGTTGTTCGGCACGCTCGGGTGGTACTGGCCGAAGCCCACGGCGTACAGCTGGCTCGGCCGGACTCGGTCGGCCTGGAGACGCTGGACGACGTTCACCGCGCGCTGGGCGGACAGCTGCCAGTTCGTCTGGAACGGCCCCCCGAGGATCGGCTCGTTGTCGGTGTAGCCGTCGACGCTGATCGGGTTGCGGTAGCGGCGGAGCACGTGCGCCGCGACGTCGACGATGCGGTCGCCGAGGGTCGACAGGGACGCCGAGTCGATCGAGTAGAAGGTCTTCTCGGTCACGAGCCCCACCGTGAGGCCGAGGGGGCCGATCGAGATCGTCGTGTCCTGGAGCAGCCCGGCGCGCCGCAGCGCGGCGCGCAGCTCCGCCTCGAGGCGCCGCAGCGAGGCCTCGCCGGCGAGCACCTCCTCGCGCCCGGTGGTCGGGCTCGGGCGCGTGCGCGCCGAGGACGGCTGGGCGGGGCCGTCGTTGAACGACGTCGCGACCCCCCGCTCGAACTGCGCGTACTTCACGTGGTTGAGGCTCGACAGGGCGTAGAGGACGATGAAGAGCACGAGGAGCAGCGTGATCATGTCCGAGTAGGTGAGCAGCCACCGCTCCATGCCGGCGGGGCCCTCGTGGCCGGGCTCGGGCGTCCGTCGCATCACGCCGCCTCCGCGCGCTCGGAGGGGCGCTCGTGCGGGGCGAGGAAGGGCTCGAGCCGGTCGCGAAGCTGCGGGCCGGACAGTCCCTCCTGGACGGCGAGCAGGCCCTCGATGACGAGCTCCTTGTACGCCTGCTCGTTCTGCGAGAGGTGCCTCAGCTTGTTGGCGATCGGCAGCCAGAAGATGTTCGCCGACAGCACGCCCCACAGGGTCGCGGTGAAGGCGGTTGCGATCGCCGGGCCGAGGCGGCCGGGCGAGGTCAGGCTGCCGAGGACGTGCACGAGGCCGACGACGGTCCCGAGGATGCCGATCGTCGGCGCGAAGCCGGCCATGTCCTGGAAGGCCTTGTAGCCGGCGCGGTGGCGCTCGAGCATCCCGAGCACCTCGGCCTCGAGGACGGCGCGCACGCGCTCGGGGTCGGAGGTCGTGGCGATGAGCTCGACGCCGGTGCGGGTGAACGGGTCGCTCTTCGCCTCGGGCAGCTCCGCCTCGATGACCTTCATCCCGCCGGTGCGCGCCTCGCGCGCCAGCTCGAGGAGGTGGTTCGTGAACGCTACGGGGTCGCGGCCGCGCTGTCTGCGCATCGCCACCGCGAGCACGCGCGGGAGCCGGCGTGCCTCCTTGCGCGTCATCCCGGCGAGCGTGGCGCCGATCGTCCCGCCGAAGACGAGGATGAGCGAGGACACGTCGATGATCGAGGCTGGCTTGCCGCCCCCCATCACCATCGCGACGAAGAGCGCGGCGAGCGCGAGGACGATGCCGGCGGGGGTCACGGCACCTCCTCGCCGTCGTGCAGCACGCGCAGCGCCGAGGCCCGTGCTGGGTGGTCGCGCTCGCGTGCCATCTCGTCGGCGAGGAGGAACGCCCGGGCGATCGTGCGCGCCTTCGCCTCGCCGATCCGCTCGACGACCTCGTCGACCGGGTCGGCCACGATGAGCGTGGACCCCCCGATGAGGTGGATGTTCGTCGAGTCGGAGGTGTCGTTGTGCTCGACGCGCTCGATCCGGTCGGTGCTGAGCGCCATCCGCTTGCCGTCGAGCTTCGTAACGACGATCACGCCCTGAGCGCCTCCGGTCCGGATCGGGGCGATCCGGCGCCTCTCCTCGGGCGGCCGAGCGCACAGCGAGCGCCGGCCGTGCCTGCCTAACGACGTCGAGCGCCGCTCGCTTTAGCTGGTGGAGGTGCAACGGGGTCCCCCAGCCGTGCCTGGCCTGCTCACGCGTTCGTCACGAGGGCCTGGAGGACGGTCTGGGTCGTCGCGATCACCTTCGTGTCGGCCTCGTAGTCGGTCTGCGCCTCGATGAGGCTCGTCAGCTGGCTCGCGAGCTGGACGTTCGACTGCTCGAGCGCTCCGCCGAGCAGGGTGCCCCGCCCGCCGGTCCCGGCCGTGCCGACGAGGGGTCGGCCGGAGGCCGCGGTCTCCTGGTACTCGAGGTTCCCGTTGTTCTCGAGGCCGGAGGGGTTCGTGAAGGTCGCGAGTGCGATCGTGCCGAGCTGCTGGGTCTGGCCGTTGGTGAAGGCACCGGTGATCGTCCCGGTGGCGCCGATCGAGTACGACTCGATGGTGCCCGCCCCGTAGCCGTCCTGCTCGCCGACCGCGACCGTGGAGCCCTGGGCGAACTGGGTCAGCGCCGCCGGCGACGAGGGCGCGGGCAGCACGAAGTTGATCGCCGACTCGTTCCACTGGTAGCCGGCGGGGAGCGCCCTCGTCGACGCGACCGACGCGCCACCCGCCCCGACCGGCGTCGTCGGACCGCCGTCCACCGAGTACGAGGCGAGCTGGCCGCTCGAGTCGAAGGTGAGGACCACGCCGGTAGCGAACAGGTTCGAGCCGGCGAGCGATGCCTGCAGGAGCCACTGGTTCGCGCTGCCCGTCGGGGTGAAGGTGAGCGTGAGGGGGACGGTGTTGCCCTGGGCGTCGTAGAGCGTCGAGGTCGCCGTCACCGGGGAGGCCGCGCCGGCGTCGACGTTCCCCGCGAGGGTGACGTTCGCCGTCTCCTGCGGCGGGCTCGTGAGCCCCGCCGGGATGGAGAGCGGCCCGGTCGGCCCGGTCGTCGGCTTCCCCGGCGCCCAGCCGAGGACCTGCGCGCCGCTCGCGGTCTCGAGCGTGCCGTTCACGTCGAGCTGGAAGGCGCCGTCGCGCGTGTAGTAGGTCTGGCCGGCGCTCGAGATCACGAAGAAGCCGTTCCCCTGGATGGCGACGTCCGAGGGGACGCCGGTCTGGACGATCGAGCCCTCGCTGAAGTCGGTGTTCATCGCAGCCACCTGGACGCCCGCGCCGACGGCCGCGGGGTTCGTGCTCGACAGACCCCCCGAGGCGCCGCTCGCCGGCTGGAGCTGCTCGGTGAGCACGTCCTCGAACTGGGGGGTGGTGGCCTTGTAGCCGGTCGTGTTGGCGTTCGCGACGTTGTCGCCGATCGTGTCGATCATCGTCTGCATCGTCGAGATGCCCGAGTCGGCTGCGGCGAGCGAGCGGACGGTCATGTCGGTTCCTCCTTCGTGCTGCTGTCAGTTCCTGCGTCCTCGAGGGCGCGCTCAGGAGACCGTCGCGACCTCGCCGAGCGCGAGCGTCGAGGACCCGACCTCGAGCACCGGGCCGGTGGCGGAGTCGCTGACGCCGCTCACGACGCCCTGGACGGTGTGCCCCGCGGCATCCGTGCCGCTCACCTGCCGGCCGACGAGGGCGGTGGCGTTCGCGAGCTCGGCGGCCTGGGAAGCGCTCGCGTCGGTCGTCTCCAGCTGCTGGAGCGTCTCGACCTGCGCCAGCTGGGCGAGCTGGCCGAGGAACTGGGCGCTGTTCGTCGGGTCGAGCGGGTCCTGGTACTTCAGGTTGTCGATCAAGAGGGTCAGGAACTCGTTCGGCTGGAGCAGTGCGTTCGTCGGCGAGCTCGCCGCGGCGGACGTCGCCGGCGCGCTCGGGACGGCGGTGATCGCGTCGATCGGGGTGGTCATCGTTCCTCCTAGAGCACCAGGTCGAGAACGTGGGGGCGGTCGCTCGCGTCCCCGGGGCGCTGCGGGTCCCGCCGAGCGCCGACCGGGGCCTCGCGCTGCCGGTCGCGGCGTCCGGCGAGCGCTCGCGGCTCGGCGAGCGAGAGGCTGGCGACGGCGAAGCCCTGGGACTCGAGGTGCGACCGGAGCGCGCCGAGGGCGCCGGCGAGGGCGGCGTGGCCGGCGTCGCTCACCGGCGCGAGGGCGATCTCGACTCGCTCGCCTTGGACGGTGACGGTCGCTTCGATCCGCCCGAGCTCGGGCGGGTCGAGCGAGGCCGTGATGGAGAAGGTGCCGTTCGCTCCCGGGCGCGCCTTGGAGAGAGCGCCGAGGAGGGGACCGGCGGGCCCCGCGGAGCGGGCCTCGCCGCTCGGCGCGCGCCGCGGCGCGGCGGCGTCCGGCGGGTCCGTGCGGGCCGGGGCCGGGGGCGGCACGCCGGGGAGGCGCCAGGCGGGCGCGCCGGCGCGGTGCCGCTCGCTCGGCGTGCCGGGTGCCCGCCCCGCCCGCACCCCTGGCGCGTCCCGCGCCGTGGTCGGTCGCGCCGGGGTGGCCGCGTTCCTCGCCGGGTGGGCGGGAAGGGGCGTCCGCTGGCTCGGCGCGGGGGCGAGCGGGTGCGCGCGCGCCGGGACCCCGGGCGGCTGCGGGCTCGCGCCGCGCGCGGCGGCGGCGCTGGCGGTCGGCGGTCTGGGTTCGTGCCACGCGGGCTCGAGCGGCGTTCGACCGCTGGGCGCCGCCCGGCCGCCGCTCGGGGGCGCCGCCGGGCCCCCGCCCGGGCGCGCCGGGGACTCGGTCGGGGCGCCGTCGGCGTGCTTCGCCGTCGGCTCGCCCGGCGCCGGCGTGGCGGCGGCTCCCGCGTCACCGGTCAGCCGTCGCAGGTCCAGCTCGCTGGCGCGAGGTGGCCGCGCCCCGTCGGTGGTCGGCCGGTCCGGCTCGACGGCCGCCCCGACCGAGGCCCTCGACGCTGCCGCGCCGGCGTCCCCCGCGACGGCGAGGGCGACGAGGAGGCCGGCCTCCTCGCTGGTACCGGCGCGCTCGCTGCGGCGCCGGGGCGCGGGGACGGCCCCGTCGAGCACGGCCGCGAAGTGGCCGGCGCCTGCGGGGTGGGGCGCGTGCGCGCCGGGGCGCTCCAGCTCCCGCTGGGCAGCGGCCGCAGCGGCCGGCGGCGTGGCCCGGAGCGCACCCATCAGCTGCCCGCCGCCAGGTTCGCGAGGGAGAGGACGGTGGAGACGTAGGCGGGGGTCGAGCCGTCGTTCGGGATCCCCCCTGCCTGCTCGACGGCGCCGCCACCCGCCGCGTAGGCGGCGACGGCGAGCGACCAGCTGCCGAAGGCGGCGCGGTAGCCGGCGAGCAGTCTCGCCGCGGCGGGGATCGCCTGGGCCGGGTCGAACGGGTCGATCCCCTGGGCGGCGGCCGTCGCCGGCATGAACTGGGCGATGCCCTCGGCGCCCGCGCTCGAGCGCGCGCTCGGGTCGAAGCGGGACTCCTCGTAGAGGATCGCGGCGAGCAGGGCGGCGGGCACCTTGGCCGACGCGGCGGCCTGCGTGACGAGCGGCGCGTCCGCGGCCGGTACGAGGACCTGCCCCATCTGGACGGGCGCGCCGGGCGCTGCCGGGCCGAGCGGGACGCGCCGGATGGCGACCGGCTCGGATGGCACCGGCTGGAGCTGGACGACCTCGCCGGTTCGCGGCGCGGCGATCATCTCGCCGTCGCCCGCGTAGATCGCGACGTGGCCCGGCTCGCCCGGCGGCGCGCCGTTGGCGCCCGGTTCGAAGAAGAGGAGGTCGCCCGGCTGGGCCGCGGCGAGGTTCGGGACGGCCTGGCCGACCGTCGCCTGCTGCTCGGAGGTGCGCGGGAGCGCCACGCCGAGCTGCGCGAACACGTACTGGACGAGGCCGGAGCAGTCGAAGCCGGTCGCCGGGCTGTCGCCGCCCCAGCGGTAGGGGACGCCGAGGAAGCGCTCTGCCTCGGCGACGACCGGGCTCGCGCTGCCCGGCGTCGCGGCCCCCTGGCCGCTCGGCGGGCCGGAGGCCGGGGATCCCGCCGCGCTCGCCGCGTCGAGGAGGATCGCGAACGCGTCGGTTGGAGCGGTCGGGGATCCCCCGGCGGCCGAGCCGGCGAGGGCCGCGAACACCGCCTCGATGGCGGCGACCTCGGGCGGCAGGAGCCCCAGGGGTTGCACGTTCACTGGGACGGCCTCCTCGCGTGGCGGTGCGCGGCGAGGTCCTCGACCGCCGCGGCGTCGGCTCGCTCGAGCAGGCGCCGGGCTGCCTCACGGCCGGCCGCCTCCCGGCGCTCGAGCACGGCCACCCTCGATTCGGCTGCCCGCAGCGCGGCGCGCGCCGCGTCGACCTCGTCGGCGCGCGCGCGGCGGCGCTGCGACGCGCCGTAGGCGGCGCGCCCGAGGGAGGCGGCGCGCGCTCGGAAGGCGGCGAAGGCCGCCGCGCCTATCGGCGGCAGCTCCGTCGGCAGCTCTCGGTAGGCGGCAGCGGCGGCGGCCTCCTGCTGGGCGGCCGCCGCGAGGCGTCCCGCCGCGCCGGCGAGGCGGGCGCGCGCGAGCGTCTCCTCGACGCGCCGGACGCGCAGGACGGTCGCGAGGCGGGAGCGCCGCCCCGTCACGGCAGGGCCTCCGGGTAGCAGGCGGCGAGGCGCGCGAGGCCCTCGCGCGCCTCTGCGGCCGTCGAGGCCTCGTCGAGTCCCTGGCGGCAGAAGCGGTCGATCTCGGGCTTGGCGGCGATGGCGGCGTCGACGAGCGGGTTCGTGCCGGGCACGTACGCGCCGATCTCGACGAGGTCTCTGGCGTCGCGGTAGGCGGCGAGCAGCCGGCGGATCGCGAGCGCGGCCGCACGCGTGGAGGGGTCGGTGATCGCCGGGGCGACGCGCGAGACCGACCCGAGCACGTCGATCGCGGGGTAGTGCCCGGACTCGGCGAGGGCGCGCGAGAGCTGGAGGTGGCCGTCGAGGATCGACCGGCTCGCGTCGGCGATCGGCTCGTTCATGTCGTCGCCCTCGACGAGGACCGTGTACAGACCGGTGATCGAGCCGCGCTCGTCGGTGCCGGCGCGCTCGAGGAGGCGGGGGAGCAGTCCGAAGACGCTCGGCGGGTAGCCCCTCGTCGCCGGGGGCTCGCCGGCGGCGAGGCCGACCTCGCGCTGCGCCATCGCGCAGCGCGTCAGCGAGTCCATGAGCAGCAGCACGTCCCGCCCGCGGTCTCGGAACCACTCGGCGATGCGCGTCGCGAGGAAGGCGGCTCGCAGTCGCACGAGCGCGGGGGCGTCGGAGGTGGCCACGACGACGACGGCGCGCTCGAGCGCGCTGGCGAGGTCGCGCTCGACGAGCTCGGCGACCTCCCTCCCCCGCTCGCCGACGAGCGCGACGACGACGGCGTCGGCTGCGGTGTTGCGGGTGATCATCGACAGCAGGGAGGACTTGCCGACGCCCGACCCGGCGAAGATGCCGAGGCGCTGCCCCTTGCCGCACGGGAGCATCGCGTCGATGGCGCGCACGCCGAGCGCGAGCTGCTCGCTCACGGCGCGGCGCCGGAGGGGGTGCGGGGCGGGGTGGTCGATGGTGGCCTGCTCGACGCCGACGAGGGCTCCGCCGCCGTCGATCGGGCGTCCGAGCCCGTCGAGGACTCGCCCGAGGAGCCCGTCGCCGACCGGGGCGAGCAGCGGCCCCCCCGTGGCCTCGGCGAGGGCGCCGGCGCGCAGCCCCCGCGTCTCGCCGAGCGGGAGGCAGGTCACCGCGCCCTCCCCGAGGGCGACGACCTCGGCGGGGACCACCGAGGTCGCGCCGTGGAGCAGGCAGCAGTCGCCGATCGCCGCGTCGAGGCCGCCCACCTCGATCGAGGTCCCGACCATGCGCCGGATGCGGCCGTAGGTGACCGGCTGGCAGGCCGCGAGGAGCGCGCCTCGCCGCTCGACGAGCGCCCTCATCGCGCCCCCTCGAGGACCGCCCGGACGCGCTCGAGCGCCGTCTCGATGCGGCCGTCGACGAGCGTCTCGCCGACCTCGAGCTCGAAGCCGCCGGGGGCGACCGAAGCATCGGCGCGCAGCTCGAGCCCGCTGTGCACCGACGCCTCGGTCGGCAGGTCGGCGGGATTCAGCCGCACGATGGCGCCGGGCCGATCCCCGGCGAGGGACAGGGCACGCGCGAGCGCGTCGGCCCCGCAGGCGACCTCGCGGCGCAACACGGCGCGGGCGATGTCGACGACGAGCGACGCGACGGCGTCCTCGAGGTCGCGCGTCGCCTGGCGAAAGCGCGCCGCCAGCTCGTCGTGGGCGGCCTCGAGGGCGCCGAGTGCGCGCCGGAGCTCCTCGTCGGCCCGCCGGCGCAGCGCCTGGCGCTCCTGCTCGAGCTCGACGGCGGCTCGCTGACGGCCCTCCTCGTAGCCGGCGGCCACGGCGGCCGCGCGGGCGTCCGCGCTCGACGCCGGCAACGCCTCGAGCTCGCCGGCGCGCACGGCGTCGAGGGCGGGGCCCGCCTTGATGACCGACGCCGTCCTCACGCGATCACCTCGTCGGTCGGCCGGGCGATGACGATCGTGCCGTCGGCCTCGAGCTCGCGCACGACGCGCACGATGCTCGCCTGGGCGGCGTCGACCATCGACAGGCGCACCGGTCCGAGCACCTCGAGCTCCTCGTCGAGCTCGGCCGCGGCGCGCTCGGAGAGGTTCGAGCGGATCCGCTCGCGCACCTGCGGGTCGTCGCCCGCGCCCTTGACGGCGAGGGCGAGGTCGCCGATCGTCACGGAGCGGAAGACGAGCTGCAGCGTCCGGTCGTCGAGGCGAAGCACGTCCTCGAAGGTGAACATCCGGGCCCGGACCGCCTCGGCGAGCTCGGGATCGCGCGCCTCGAGATCGCCGAGCACCTGCTTCTCGGTCGAGGCGTCGGCGCAGTTGAGGATCTCGACGAGCGAGGGGATGCCCCCGGGCACCGAGCTGCCGGCGGAGATGAGGCCGCGCAGCTTGCTCGCCAGCTGGCCTGCCGCCTGGCTGATGGCCTCGGGCGGCACGCGGTCCATGCGCGCGATGCGCAGCACGACCTCGTTGCGGAAGTGCGCGGGCAGCGCGTTGAGGATCCGGGCGGCGTCTGCCGCCGGCAGGTGGGCGAGCACGACGGCGATCGTCTGGGGGTGCTCGTCGAGGAGGAACGGGACCACGTGCGCGGGGTCTGCGTGCGAGAGGAAGGCGAGGGGCCCGACGGCGTCCTTGCCGCGCAGCTGGGCGAGGACCGCCTCGGCTCGCTGGGCGCCGACGAGCTCGGTGAGCAGCGCGCGCGCCCGGTCGAGGCCGCCCTGGCCCACCGAGCGAGTCGCCTGCAGGCGCTGCACGAACTCGCGCACGACCTGCGCGACGACGGCCTCGTCGAGCGGGGGGAGCGAGGCGATCTCGGTCGTGAGGGCGATCGCCTCCTCGTCCCCGAGCGCCCGCAAGATGGCCGCGGAGTGCGCCGTCGGCAGCTGGGCGAGGACGATCGCGACGCGCTGGCGGCCGCTCAGCTGGTCGAGGCGGGCCGTGCCCGCCGCCGCCGGCGGCTCAGGGCTCGCGGCGGGTCGCTGGTCGCCGGCGACCTGGCTCATCGCGGACCTCCGCCGCCGAGCTGCGCGCTCGCGCCGGGCCGCTCCTGGGCCCACAGGCGCATCAGCTGGGCGACCTCGTCGGGGCTCGTGCGGATGAAGTCGCCGACGTCGGCGGGCACGGTGCCGGTCGCGGGTGCGAGCGCCTGGGGAGCCGGCGTCGCCGGCAGCTCACGGGTGTCGACGTCCGCGGCCGGGCTCGGGAGCTCGAGGGCGGAGACGTCGATCTCCTCGAACTGCGGCCGCCTGCGGCGCGCGAAGCGCAGCGCCAGCGCGAAGAGGACGAGGATGAGCAGGACGAGCGCGCCGCTCGGTGCGACGGCGCGCGCCTTGGCGAGGATCGACTGGCGGCCCGCCTGGACCGCCGCCGGGTGCGAGAAGGGGAGCGCGCTCACGACCAGGGAGTCGCCCCGCCGCGGGTCGAGGCCGGCGGCCGCGCTCACGAGGCTGCGGATCGCGCCGAGGCGAGCGGCGCCGAGGTGACCGGCGTTGAGCAGGACGGCCACCGACGTGCGCTCGACCTGTCCCGGCGCCTGCTTCACGGTGGTGACCACCTGGCCCACCGCGTTCGTGACCTGGCTCTGGGTGGACGAGTAGCGGCCGGACTGGCCGCTCGGGGTCACCGGTGCCGTGGACCCGAGCACCCCGGCCGCCTGGGCGCCGGAGCCGCTGAAGGTCTGGCGGGTCGAGCTCTGGCTCGTCGTCGCGGTGAGCGCCCGGCCGTTGGGTCCCGTCTCGAGGCCGTTCGTCGTCGTGCTCACCTGGTTGAAGTCGAGCACCGCGTGGACGGCGACGGCCGCGTTGCCCGGACCGACGACCCGCGTGAGCAGCGCCGTGAGCGAGGCGGCGAGCGCGTCGTCGTAGGCGGTCGTCTGCTGGCTGTCGGCGCTCGCCGAGCTGTCGACGCCCGGCGCCGACAGCACGTCGCCGCTGTTGTCGACGACGGTGACGTTGTCGGGGCTGAGCGAGGGCACGGCCGAGGCGACGAGGTGCACGATCGCCTGCACCTGGCCCGGCGTGAGGCTCGCACCCGCGGCCAGGTCGACGAGCACCGAGGCGCTCGGCGTCTGGCTGTTGCCGAGCACGAAGCTCGTCGTGTCCGGCATGACGAGGGAGACCTGGGCGCCCTGGACCCCCTGGATCGACTCGATCGTCCCGGCGAGCTGGCCTTCGAGCGCCTGCTGGTAGTCGACGTTCTGCACGAACTGCGAGGAGGTGATCCCGGTCTGGGCGAGGGTCTGGAAGGTGATCGTCCCGCCGGACGGCAGCCCGGCCTCGGCGAGGCTGATGCGCTCCTGGTTGACGTCCGCCTGGGGCACGAGGACCGTCGTCCCGCCGTCCGCGAGCTCGTAGGGGACGTGGTCGGCGGTGAGCTTCTGGGTCACCGCGCCGGCGCTCTGGGGCTGGAGGTTGGCGAACAGCGTCGTGTAGGTCGGTGCCGAGGCGCGGGAGGCGAAGAGCAGGCCGGCGACGACGAGGCCGACGAGCCCGAGACCGGTCACCGCCTTCTGGCCGGGCGTGAAGGCGCCGAAGGTGCGCCGGGCGCGCTCGAGCGCGCTCGAGACGCGGGCGTTGTCGAGCGGGCGGAGAGCCACGGCTGCCCCTCAGGTGCTCATCGACATGATCGTGTTGAACGCCTGGACCGCCCGGTCCCGCAGCTGGGTGGCGAGGTCGACGGCGAGCTGCGCCTCGGTCGACGCGACGGTCACGTCCGCGACGTTCGCCGCGCCGGTCGCCCCCGCGAGGGCGAGGTTGTCGGCGTTCTGCACCGTCGCGTTCAGCCCGTCGATCGCCTGGCCGAGGACGCTCGCGAAGTCGCCGGCCGTTCCCGTCGCCGCCCCGGGCACGCCGGCGAGCGTGCCCGGGGCGGCCGGCGAGGGGATCGGGGGGATGGCAGGGATGGGGGGGATGGCCATGGTCACGCGTGGATGTCGAGGATCGCCTTGTAGGCCGTGTCGGCGTGCTGGAGCACCGTGGCGTTCGCCTCGTAGCTCGCCTGCGCCTCGACGAGAGCGACGAGCTCGTGCCCGATCGAGACGGCGGGGGTGACGACCATGCCGCGCCGGTCGGCGAGCGGGTTCGACGGGTCGTAGGTCGCCGTCCCGCTCGCGCCCGAGGCGGCGACCTCGACGACGGCGACGCCGGCGCCTGCCCCGTCGGCCGAGGGGACCGCCTCGGCGACGACCTCCTCGGGGCGGTAGACGGGCCGGCCGGGGGTCGCGACGTCGTCGGCGTTGGCGACGTTGCCGCCGATGACGTCGAGCCAGGTCTGGTCCACGACGAGACCGCTGCCGGCGATGGAGATGGACGGGTACATCGACATCGTTGGGCGCCTCCGCTGCCTAGCCCTCGATGGCCGTCTGGAGCAGCGTGAGCTCGCCCGTGATCGAGTTCGCGACCGACTGGTTCTCGAGGTTCGTCGCGCTCTCGAGCGAGAGCTCCGCGGCGAGGCTGACGTTGTTGCCGTCCGCCCCGGGCGCGAGGGCTTCGGGCAGGATCTGCGCCGACGCGGTCCCCCCCGTCGCGAGCGCGTGCGCGAGGGAGCCCTCGAAGGTGACGACCGACGCCGTGAACCCCGGCGTCGCCTCGTTCGCCACGTTGTTGGCGATGACCTGCTGGCGCTGCTCGATCGCGTCGAGCGCGAAGTTGAGGATCCGGATCGCTTCCAGTGCGTCGGCCATGCGCGGCTCCAGACGGTGTCAGCGACGAGGCCGTCCGTGGCCGCCGCGGGGGCGCAGTCCCTGCGCCCCCAGTTGCCGCTCACCTAACGGCGCTTCGGCGGCCCGGCTTTAGCCCGCGGCGCGCACCTCGCCGCGCAGCGCCGCGGCGATCGCCGCGAGCCGGGCGCCGATCGCCCCGTGGGCGACGCGCGGCGCGTAGCGGCTCGCGATCGCGGCCCTCGCGCGCCGCGCCTTGGTCCGGGCGCGCGCCGGGTCGTCGAAGACGAGGCGGAGACGACGTGCCGCGTCGGCGACGTCGGGCTCCGCCCACGGCGCCCCGATCGGGTAGGGCAGATGGGCCTTCGTCGTCCTCGCGAGCGAGAAGGCCACCTTCTCGGCGTTGTCCGACCGCAGGTACTCGCTCGGCCCGCCGTGGGCGACGGCGACGACCGGGACGCCGGCCGCCATCGCCTCGGCGATCGGGTGCTCGAAGGCGGAGGCGCGCTGGAGGCCGAGGAAGCAGTCGCCCCGCTCGAGCGCTGCGCCTGCGGGCTCGGGCTCGGCGAGGAGGCGAACCCGCGGGTCGCCGTCCGCGGCCGCCTCGCAGGCGTCGAGCGCGCGCGCCGTGTTGTCGCCCTCGAGGCGCAGCTCGAGGACGGCGTCCTCGCCGCGGCGGAAGGCCGCGCGGAAGGCCTCGATCGCGCCCGTCGGGTTCGCACGGGCGATCTCGCCGGCCGAGCCGGTGCCGAGCTGCGCGACGGCCGAGACGACGAACGTCGCGCCGTCGCGGTGGCGTTCGGCAAGGCGGGGGCAGGCGATGGCCGGTGGCATGCGCAGGACGGGCTTCGCGCTCACGGCGGCGAGGGCGCGACGCGCCGACTCGCTCGGCACCCACAGCTCGTTCGTCATCTGGGCGAGGCCGGCGCAGTCGCCGGCGGGCTCGACGAAGGGGTAGTGCCACGTGCCGATCGTGTAGCGCCCGCGCAGCGACTCGAGGCCCACGACGGCGAGGAAGGCGTAGAGCTCGGCGGGGTCGAGGCAGAACAGCGTCGTGTCGTAGGCGAGCGGCTCGTCGCCGCCGACCGGGCGCACGGCGCCGTCCCCGCAGTGCAGGCGGGCGGTCGCGACCCCGAGCGACGCGAGCGCTTCGCCGAGGCGCTGGGCGCGCCCGCTCGCAGCCCCGGACGCGTCGAAGCGGCCGACGAGGTTGACGCCGCCGGGGCGGGGCGGCGGCACGCGCAGCTGGCCGCTGCCCACCATCACCCGATCGACGAGGGTGCTCTGGGGTAGGAGCTCGCTGCGGCGCAGCGGCGCGCGTACCTGTCGCGGGAGGAGCGGGTGCGAGGCCCACCGCCGGGCGAGCCGCTCGCTCGCGTCGACCTCCGTCGGGAGGGCGGGCGCCGTCGCGACGGCGCTCGGGACGTAGCGCAGCCGCCAGCCGAGCGCGCGCAGGCGAAGGGAGACGTCCACGACCGCGTCGAGCTCGTCGTATCGGGCGCCGAAGCCGCCGGCGTGCGACAGCGCCGAGCGCCGCAGCGCGAGGCACCCGGGCACGAGCGCGTCGACGTCGCTCGGGGCGACGACCGCCTCGGCGTCGCGCCGGGCGAGGGCGCCGCGAGGGCGGCACGAGAGGACTGGTCGGTCGGGATCGGCGCCGAGCTCGAGCCCGGTGGCGCGCACGACCCCCTCGGCGTCGACGACGAGCGGTGCGCCGCCCGCGACGTCGCCGTCCTCGAAGGCCGGCACGAGCGCCGCCAGTGCCCCGGGCGCGAAGGCGACACCCGGGGCGGCGAGGACGACGAGCTCGGCGCGCGCGGCCCGGACGAGGAGGTTCGCCGCCCGCCCGAAGGAGAGGCGTGCCTCGCTCTCGAGCCGGGAGACGTCCAGCGCGACCGCGTCGAGCACGCTGCGCAGCCGGGCCGATGGTCCGTTCGCGAGGACGAGGAGCTCGAAGGCGACCGCGCGCTCGCTCGCGAGCGAGTCCAGGCTCGCCGCGAGGCGCTCACCGTCCCCGTCGCTCGCGACGAACGCGACGCTCAGCAGCGGGGCCGGCCTGTCGCAGCGGCGCTCGCGCAGCTCCGCCCGGCGGGCGCGCGCCACGAGCTCGGCGCCGGCCTCGAGCGACTCGAGGGTGAAGCCGGCGCCCTCGAGGAGGGCTGCGAGCGTCGAGGCGCTGAACGCCGTCCGGTTGCGCCCCGGCGCGTCGGGCGCCCCGAAGCGTCCGGGCCCGTAGAGGGCGGTGAGCGCCCGCTCGACGTCGCCGTCGGCGAGGACCTGGCGCGCCACGTGCTCGAGGTTGGGGACGCGCACCTCGAGGCGCGCGCCGTCGGCGAGGACGCGCCGCAGCTCGTCGAGCGCCGCGTCGAGGTCGTCGTCGCCGAGCCCGCAGAGCAGGTCGGGGACGACGGCGAGGTGGCAGGCGCCGTCGGGGAGGGGGAGCGCGCTCGGGTCGGCGACGAGGTCCCCGCCGTCGGCGGTCGAGCAGCTGAGGTAGCCGGGCGCGCGCCTCGCGTCCCGGGCGAGGCGCAGCGCGGCGGTCCGGCGGCCCGACGCGAGGAGCCGCGCGAGCGCCGGCGAGAGCTGGGCGACGTCCTCGAGTGCACCGGTGCGTCCGGCCGCGTCGAGGTCGCCGAGCGCGGCGCGCGCGGCGGCGACCACCCGCTCCTCGGCGAAGGCACCGTAGGCGGCCGCCGCGGCGCGCAGTCGCACCACCGGCTCGATCCCGGCGCGCCCGGCGATGCGCACGAGCGGGCACGGGTCGGCGAGTCCGCGCTCGCGCAGGCGGGCCGACCAGTACAGGGCGCGCGCGACGGGGAGCTCGCCGGCCACGACGCTCGCCGCGGCGAGGACCTCGACGCGCTCGGGGAAGCGCTGCGCGAGGCCGCTGAGGACGGCGTCGGCTCGGGACGGCTCGAGGCGGGTCGCGGCCGCGGCGACGACGGCGACGCACTCGGGTCGGACGTGGTCGGCGATCTCGGCCGGCGAGCGGCGCGCCTGCTCGAGCAGGTCGCAGACGCTCGAGAGCGGCTCGTCGAGGATCCCGTGCGTCCGCATGCCCTCGAGGAGGGCGTCGGCCGCCTCGGACGGGCGCCCCAGGCCGCGCAGCGCGCGCGCCCGCATCCAGGCGACGAGGTTCCGCCCTCCCTCGAACCCGTCGTCGTCGAGCTCGAGGAAGGGCACCCGGTCGGTGATCTCGAGCACCTCGACGAGCTCGCCGCGCTCGAGCCGCACCCGCGCCTCGAGGACGTCCGCGGTGACCTGGCTCGTCGAGTGGTCGCGCAGCTCGTCGACGGTCGCGAGCGCCTCGTCGAGGCGGCCCAGCCCGACCTGGACTCGCACGAGGGTCTGGAGCGCCTGGCGCCGGATGGTGGGGTTGTCGGTGCACGCCGCCGCCTCCTCGAGCGGCGCGATCGCCTCGTCGGCCCGGGTGCTCGCGGACAGCGTCCGACCGTAGTTGACGAGGGCGATCGCCCGAGCGGCGCCGTCGCCTCCCTGCTCGTCGAGCGCGCGCCGGGCGATCTTCAGGTTCCGCTCGACCTTGCGCCGGTCGAGCTGGGAGGCGGCGGTGTAGCCGCGGTGGAGGATGCGCACCTCGCTCGCCATGCCGGCCACCGGGAGCTGCGCGTCGGCGCGGCGGACCACCTGCTCGTGGAGGGCGCCGAGCCACCGGCAGGCGCGGCGCCGGAAGAGCCGCGTCGCGTGGAAGGCGAGCCGGCCGGACAGCCCGGCGCCCTCGAGCGACTCGATCGACACGAGGAGGGCGTCGACGCGTCCTTCGGCGGCGAGGCGCTCCCGTAGGCGCGTGAAGTCCCCGGTCACGCTCTCGTCGGCGTCCAGCCACAGGACCCACTCGCCGGAGCACTCGCCGAGCGCAGCGTTGCGCGCCCGCGAGAAGTCGTCGTCCCAGTAGCCCTCGACGACCCTGGCGCCGAGGCGGCGCGCGAGCGCCACGGTCCCGTCGCTCGACCCGGTGTCGTAGACGACGACCTCGTCGGCGAGGCCCGTCGCCGAGGCGAGGGCCTGTGCGAGCTCGCCCTCCTCGTCCTTCACGATCATGCACAGCGAGACGAGCGGCTCCGTCCCGCTCGCGCGCGCACCCGGGGGCTCGGACGTCACGGCGGGTGCTAACGGCCGGCGAGCAGCGGCGGTGAAGGGGCTAAAGGGCGCCGCCGCCACGTCCGTAATGACTCGCGGGGCCATGGAAGGCTCCTGCACCGTCAAGGAGGACCACACGACATGCTGACGATCAACGACAATCTCGCCGCCCTCGGCGCCGAGAACAACCTGAACAGCACCGACGCGGCGCTCTCGCAGGTCGTGTCGCAGCTCAGCTCGGGCCTGCAGATCCAGACCGCGGCGGACAACCCGGCTGGGTACTCGATCGCGCAGTCCCTGCAGTTCGAGATCAACGGCTACCAGGCGGCGAGCTCGAACGCGCAGACCGCGGTCTCGATGCTCCAGACGGCGCAGAGCGCGATGAACCAGCAGGAGGCGATCCTCCAGCAGATGAACGCGCTCGCCACGCAGGCGGCGAACTCCTCGACGTCCAACTCGACGACCGCGTCGAACGCGGACCAGCAGGAGTTCACGGCGCTCACGAACGAGCTCACGCAGATCGCGAACTCGTCGGAGTTCGCCGGCATCCAGCTGCTCAACGGGACGAACGGGACGCTCACGTTCCAGATCGGCCCGACCGACTCCGCGAACGACCAGGTGACCGTGGGCCTGCCGACGACGACCGCGGCCTCGCTCGGCCTCACGAGCCTGAGCATCACGAGCGTCGCCTCCGCCGTCGCGGCGATGTCGGCGGTCCAGGCTGCGATCGACTCGCTCGCCTCCTCGGCCGCCTCCGTCGGCGCCGCCCAGAACCAGATCCAGGTGCTGGCGAACAACGTCACCGTCGCCCAGCAGAACCTCACGGCCGCTCGGGCGAACCTCGTCGACGTGAACATCGCCGCAGCGACCTCGCAGTTCACGTCGCTCAACATCCTCGAGCAGTCCGGCGTCGCCGTGCTCGCGCAGGTGCAGCAGCTCCCGCAGCTGGCCTTGAAGCTCATCTGAGCGAGCCGCCCCGGGCACGGGGGGCGGGGGAGGGGCGAGGCGCCCCTCCCCCCCTCGCGTCCGGGCACCGCGCCGGCGCGAGCGCGCTCGAGCGGCACGCGACGCCGGCTCGGGGCCGCCGATCGAGGCCGTGGTGGCGACGGCTCGCGCCGGGCTCGCCCCTCAGGCGGCGAGCGCGACGCGCAGCAGGCCGGCGGGGTCGTCGAACCACTCGTCGAAGGCCGCGCCCGCCCTGATCGCGGCGACCGCCGCCGCGAGACCGCTCCCACCGGGGATCCCTCCCGCCCGAGCGCACGCGAGGGCGAGGTAGAGGTAGTCGGGATGCCCGGGGTGGTCCCTCGCGAACGCGCCGGCCGTCTCGAGCGCCTCGGCGACCTGCCCGCACCCCACGAGGGCGAGGACGATCCAGCGCCCGAGGACCGCCTCCTCGGCGCGGGGCGCGCCGCGGCAGCGCTCGAGGAGGTCGCCGAGCGCTCGCTGCGGGCGGCCGGCGCGCAGCGCGGCGAGGGCGGGCTGGTAGGGGGCGTCGCCGAGCGGTTCGTCGCTGCGCAGGGGGAGGTAGGCCCGGGTCACGCCCGGCACCCCCTCGTCGCGCCGGGCGATCACGCGCCAGCGCACGACGCGGTGCCCGAGGGCCGCGGGTTGCGAGACGGGGACGGCGAGCTCGCTCGTCGCGCAGGCGCGCAGGCGGTCCCGCAGGCGCGCCTCGTCGCCCGGGCGGCAGAAGCGCAGGCCCTCGAGCTCGAGGTCGAACTCCCCGAGGGGCGGCTCGACCTCGGCGCGGCCGGCGAGCGCCTCGTAGCGCCCGGCGACCTCGCGGGCGATCGCCGGCCAGGACAGCGCGCGTGCGGTGGCGAGGCCGGCCGAGCGCAGGCGGTTCGCCAGCGGCTCGTCGTCGAGGAGGCGGCGCGTCGCCTCGAGGAGCCCGGCGACGTCGCCGACGGGCACGATGAGGCAGTTCTCGTTGTGCCGGCCGAAGGCGGCGATCCCGCCGTTGGCGGTCGAGACGACCGCCGCGCCGGAGGCCATCGCCTCGAGCGGTGGGAGCGGGAAGGACTCGTAGCGCGAGACGCACACGTAGACGTCGGCCTCCCGGTAGAGGCGGGCGAGGCGGTCGGCGTCCGGGTCGACGACGGTCTCGCCGAGCGGGCCGTGGCACGGCGGCCGGGGGGTGACCCACACGACGCGGGCGGCCGGGTGCGACCGAGCGAGCCCGGCGGCGATGGCGCGGGCGTCGGCGATCCCCTTGAACTCGGTGCCGTCCCAGCCGACGAACAGGACCGTCGGCGTCGCTCCGGGGCGCCGCGGCGCCGGGTAGAAGCGCTCGACGTCGACGGCGTTGGCGACGCGCCCGGCGCGCACCTCGTAGCGCTCGGCGAGCGCCTCCTGCGCGGCTGGCCCGACGGCGATCGTGTCGTCCGCGGCCCACAGGAACGGTCCGACGAGGGAGCGCACCGACGGCGGCAGCTGCTCGTAGAGGTGGAAGTCGCCCTGCTCGAAGTGCACGACGGGGGCGATGGCGCGCCGTCGCGCCGGCAGGACGAGGTCCCAGTAGCCGGCGACGATGAGGTCGCAGGGCGGGATCGCGTCCGCGGGCGGCTCGCCGTAGCCGACGGAGACGAAGGGGACCCGCAGCCCGAACCAGTCCGGCGGCGGTCCCTGCGCGACGACGGTGACGGACAGGCCGAGGGCGCTGAGGTGGTTCGCGTGCTCGAGCAGGACGCGCGCGCCGCCGCCGACGTCCGTGCGAGGCATGAGGTAGGTGACGCTGAGCGGCCGTCCGGGCTCGCGCCGCCGGCGCAGCGGGGGCATCGGCTCCCCGGCGTGCGCGGCCTCGGCGAGCCACACGGCCGAGCGCGCCGCCGCGATCGCCGTCTCCGGCGCGGGGAGCGCGACCGTCACTAGGTCGCTCCTCGAGACCGGGGACCCTCGGCTGCCCTCGTGGCGCCCGAGCACGGTGGCGGCGCTGGGCTGGCGCGCACGCCCGCCTAACGGCACGGGCCGCGGTCGCCTTGAGTGATCACTCTCCGTGGTCGAACCCGCTGCGGTCCACCGTCCGTGCCGGAAGCAAGACCGGCCGAATCCGACGCAGGTTCGACGAAGAAGGGCGGGCGAGCTGTCCAAGATTTGGACAATGGTGTCAGCGTACGCGTAGTCTACGGATGCGATGTCGAGCAAGCTACGTGGGATGACGTGCCGTCGGAGCGTTCTTCTCCGCACGTCTTCTCTCCGGATTCGGTCAGGGCATTTCCGCTCTTGTCCGCTTGGTGCTCGGCTTATTTCTGGAGCACGGGTTCGGTGATTGCCGACGCGGTGGCGCACGAGCCGCCACGGAGCGCGCGAGGACGACGTCCGGAGCACCCGGAGCCCCCGCGCGGTGGCGCCGCACGGACGGGCGGGACCGCGAGGCGCTCCGCCGGGCCCGGATGGCTCGCCGCAGGCCTCGCCTGCCTCGGGATCGGGCCGGTCGGCGACGAGGCCGAGGCCGCGTCGAGCGCCCTCGTCGAGCTGGTCGCCGGCCTGCGGGCGGACCGCGTCGAGGCGCTCCTCGGGCTCGCGGGCGCGCCGCTCGCCGGCGAGGCGGTGGCGCTCGGCGCCGGGCTGCGCGCCCTGCGCCGGCTCGGAGCCCGGTCGCGGGCGTCCGGGGGGGACTAGCGGCCCGCCGGCCCAGCGCTCGGCGGGGCTGCCTCGCCGCCGGCGAGACCCGCCACGACGTCGGCTACTGGCCTCGGTAGGCTCGGCGCGGGTCGATGGCACGTCGGGGTGCTCGTCCCACCCAGTACGCGCAGGAGGACTGGCGAATGAGGATCGGCAGCGAGCACGTCGGGGCGCGCGGGCTCGCCGTGCTCGCAGGCGCCGGCTGTGTCGCCATCGCGCTCGCGATCCACGGCTACGGTCGCGGTCTCGCCGCGCCGCCCAGCCTCTCTGCGAGCACGCCGTCTGCCCGTCCGCCTGCACGACCGGTCGCCTCCCCCCACCGGCCGACGCGGCCGCGCCCTGCGCCGAAGGTCGGCCCGCTCCTGTCGTCGACGCCGTACGCGCCCTACGCGTACCGCGTGTACCCCGGGCCACTGAGCGAGCGGACCAAGCTCGCCATCGCGGGCTTCACCTTCCGCGTGCGCGTCTCGGGTGGCAGGGAGCTCCTGAGCGTCGGGGCGCCGAGCTTCGGGCAGGCGCCGCGCACGACCCCGCTCGCGCTCGGCGACCGGGTCTACTTCATCGAGACGACCCTCGGCGACGACTCGAACGACGCCGACTACTCGGCCGGCGACGACGGGGTCGTGGTCACCGACGCCGCCGGCCACCTCCTCGGGTGAAGGGCGCGACCGCCGCCGAGGGCCGCCGACGGGCGCCACGCGCGACTCGTCCGGCCGCGAGCAGCCGGCGCGCCGGCCTCGCCCGGCTCGAGGGCGGCCTCTCGGCGTGGGCGCCCCTCCTGGCACGCATCCTGCTCGGACTCGTGCTCGCCTGGTTCGGCTACCACGAGCTCGTCGCGCCGCGCGCGTGGACGGGCTACGTTCCCGTGCTCTCGCCCGCGTCGCGTGCCGCCGAGGTCCTCGTCCTCGCCCACGGCTGGGTGCTGCTCGTCCTCGCCGTCGCCATCGTCGCCGGCATCGCGCCGCGCACCGCGGCGCTCGCGGCGGCGGTCCTGCTGCTCGAGATCGTCATCTCGCTGTGGGCGACGGCCGGCCTGTCGGACCTCGTCGTTCGGGACGTCGGCGTCCTCGGCCTCGCCGTCGCGCTCGGCGCGCAGCGCTCCGAGCGGCTCGTGCTCCGGAGCTGACCTGGCGCGGCCCTCAGGCTAGAGCCGCCAGAACCGCCACGACAGCGACGGCGCGGCGAGGGGCCCGCCTGCCACGAGGCCGACGCGGGCCCGTTCGGAGCCGAGGCGGACCGTCAAGGTCCCGATGGGCGCCCCCGCCCGGGCCGGGAGCGCGAGGCGCGGGCGTGCGTCCACCGTCTCCACGACGGCCGCTCCGGGCCAGGCGACGAGCGAGACCGGCGCGTCGGTGACCACGGCGACGCGCGACCCGTCGGGCGAGACGAGCGTCGCGATGCGCTTCCCCGCCGGAAGGACCCGCTCCCGGCGCAGCGCGCGCGCCGCCGTCTCGACGAGCGCCCTGCCGGCGGCGAGCGCGCTCGGCAGCGGCGTGCCTCCCGTGACGCCCACCACCGCGCCGATGATCGTCTCGGCGTGTCCCGCGCTGTCGCGTCGCGCCGCGACGACGAAGGAGGCGCCACCGGCGGGTACCCAGCCCGTCTTCACCCCGACGATCCCGTCCCGCCCGAGGTCGCCGTCGACGTTGTACTGCAGCCCGGCGACCGGCAGGTTCACCTGCGGGAGCGAGACGATGCGGGCGAACACCGGGTTCGCCAGCGCCACCTGGGCGAGGCGGACCTGGTCGGCGGCGGTCGAGACCGATCTCGGGTCGACGCCGCTCGGGCCTGCGTAGTGCGTGTGGCGCAGCCCGAGCGCTCGCGCCAGGGCGTTCATCTTGGCGACGAAGCGACCCGTGTCGCCGGCGTCCCAGCGGGCGAGGAGGCGAACGATGTTGTCCCCGGAGGGGACGAGGGCGGCCTCGAGGGCCTGGAGCTCGCTCAGGCGCTCTCCCGCCCGGACGGCGACGACGGAGTCGCCCGCGGCCTGCTCGCGCTCGTAGGTCGTGACGTCGCTCGCCGTGACGGTGAGGCGCGGACCCTGCTCGCCCGGACGCAGGGGGTGGTCGCGCAGGACGACGAGTGCGGCCATCACCTTCGTCACGCTCGCGATCGGCGACGGCCGCATGGTGCCGGCCGCCGCGAGCACGCCCAGGCCCTGGACGGCGACGATCGCCTGTGCTCCGGCCGGCGTGGCGAGAGAGGGCAGGGCGCCCGGGAGCCGGTCGAGCGCGGGAACGACCGGTCGCAGGGACGGGCCCGGAACGGGGCGCAGCAGCTGGACGAGCACGAAGGCGACGGCGGCGAGGGCGAGGCCGGCGCCGGGAGCGAGCAGGCGGCGTGGCCAGCGGTGCTCGTCGAAGCGCGAGCGCCGCCGTCGGTGCCTTGGGCGAAACACGCGGGCCAAGCTAATCGGGCCCTCAGGCCCGCGGCGGGCGCCCGCGGGGCGCGCTCGCGCCAGGACGCGGCGGCGCCACTCGGCGTCGGCGGGGGCGGCCGCGTGGCGTCGGCTCGTCGGTCGCAGCGCCGCTGGTGGCGGAGCGCTCGTCACCCGGCCGTCGAGCGTCGTCGGCCCGTCGCCGAGCCTGCGCGCGGCGGCCTTGCGGGGATCCTCAAGGAAGATGCGCACGAACTCGGCGCGCGCGTGCGCACTGCGAGTCGCGCCCCGTGAGCAAGGCGCACCTCGACCTCGTCGGCGCGCGCTTCCGGCGCGAGTCGGCAGCGCACCGTGACGCGCGTGCCGCGGCGCGCCGGCGGTGAGGCGCACGTGCTGGAGCGGGGTCGTCGCGTGCGACGCCCCGCTCTCGACTGGCCTGTCGCCTGCGGTCACCTCGGCGAGGATCTCGCGTTCCGTGCCCGGCCGGGCGCCGGTGGCGATGGCTCCGCGGGACGCGCACCGAGCCGTGCTGACGCTCGGCCCGGCAGGAAGGCTCGGCGGCGACGACCGCCTCGCCCCGCTGCGGCGCGAGGCGGTCGGCGAGGCGGGGTGGGAGCCGAGCCCGAGGGAGCGGACCGCGGCCGCGGGGGCGGAGGTGTCCGCCTGGTGGACTGACCGAGCGAGGGCGGGCCAGCGGTGCGCACGAGGCGCTCGCTGCCCGCTACCGGACGGTCGAGCACGACGTCGGTCTCGTCGAGCGTGCGCACCCGGTCGACGAGCACGCCGCGTCGTCCGCGTGCACCGTGGTGCTCGCACCTGCGTGCCGACCACGACGTCCCGGTGACGATCACCGGTCGGCGCGGCTCTCGCGCGCGCAGCGAGGCGAGCATCCTCGACTGGCGACGCCGGGACATCCGTGCCGCGCGCTGGGGATCGAAGGACGTGCAGCTCGGCATCGACGAGACGGCCACCACGCGAGGAACCTGCCCCCGACCAGGTTCCTGCTGCGGAGCCCGGAGGAGCGCCTGTCAGCCACACGTCGTGTCGGACTGGGCACCGGACTGCAGACGGCGGCGCCGAGGTCGCAGCGCACGTGCGCGTCGATCGCCCCCTCGCGGGCGGTCTCCGCAGCAGCGTCGAGCCGGGTGCGGGCCGTAGGCCTACGGATCGTGCAACGGAACGGGTGCGCTCGCGGTGGGCTTCCTGCGTGCTGGTGACGTGCGTGTCCGAGCAGGTCCCGGACGCGACCGGTCCCGGCCGGTGTCCGGTCCACTCGCCGCCGTCGTTGGCTCGGCAGCCCGACGCGCCACCGTCCCGTCTCGCGCGCGTTCGTCCGGGGTGGACCGCTTCCCGGCCACGCGCCACGCCATCCAGCAGGCGCCCCCGACGAGGACGCTCGCCAGCAGCCAGCCGAGCGCTCCGGTCCCGACGCCTGCATACCGCAGCCCGGAGGCGAGGATGGCGAGGGTCACCGCTGGGCGCACGAAGCGGTCCGGTACGCGGGACGAGAGCAGCGAGCCCGCGAGTGCGCCCGGGAGGCCGCCGGTGAGCACGGAGCCCGTCACGACCGGGTCGAGGTGGCCGAAGGCGAGCGCGCCGAGCGCGGCAGCTGCGCCGAGCGGGATCGCCTGCGCGAGGTCGGTGCCGACGAGCGAACCGGTGGACAGGGACGGATACGTGCAGGCGAACAGCACCATCATGATCGATCCCGCGCCGACGGAGGTCAGCCCCACGAGCAGTCCACCGAGTGCACCGATCGCGGCCGTGGCGAGCGGGCGGACGCGAAGGTCGCGGAGGTGCGCCCCCGGCTCTTCGCACGAGTGACGACTGCGCACGGCGCGCACGGCGAGCAACCCTGCGCCGGCGAGGAGCGCCCCGCCGAGCAGGTGCTCGCTGATGTCCGCGGCGCTCCGTCCATTCCCGAGGAGGTGCAGGACGAGGGCGCCGGTGAAGGCGGCGGGTACCGAGCCGACCGATGTCCACGTGACCAGGGGGATGCTGACGCGTCCACGCCGGAGATGGGTGGCCGCGCCGATCAGCCGCATGGGGAACGTCGCGACGAGGTCGGAGTAGATCGCCGTCGAGGGGCGGAGCCGGAACAGCAGGAGGAGGATCGGCGTCATCAGCGCCCCGCCGCCTGCGCCGGTGAGTCCCACGAGGAGGCCGACCGCAGCGCTGGCGAGCACGATCGAAGGCTTCACAGTCGGTCTGTCTAGTCAAGTAATCCGATCGAATCAATCAACTAGATCGGAGCAGCCGGTCATGGGGGAGCGGTGCCGCTCCGGGGCGCTCGGCTGCGTGGAGCGCCGGCCCGTGCTCGGCGGCGGGCCACAATGGCGACGTGTACGTCTCGGCCAAGGCCGAATACGCGCTGAGGGCCTTGGTTGCGCTCGCCGCCGCGGGTCGCCCGATGACCGCTGACGAGCTCGCCCGTAGCCAGGATCTCCCGGCGAGCTACCTCGAGGCGATCCTCGTCGACCTCCGGCGTCGGGGCATCATCATCAGCCGGCGCGGACCGAGCCCCGGCTACCGCTTCGTGCGGCCGCCCGACGAGGTGACGCCAGCGGACGTGATCCGCATCGTCGATGGCCCGCTGGCCGAGATCAGGGGGATTCGACCGGAAGCGACGTCGTACACGGAGGAGGTTGGCGCGCTCCAGCTGCTCTGGGTCGCCCTGCGGACGAGCCTGCGCCGCGTGCTCGAAGGGGTGACCATCGCGCAGCTCGCCGAGGGCCGACTGCCTCGCAACCTCCGCAGCCTCGTCGCCGACCCCGAGGCATGGAGGCCACGGTAGGGCTCGTGGCTGTCAGTGCCCGGCGGAGGTCGCAGCCGCCCGCCGCGGCGGCATCGAAGCGGTCGATTCGGTCCCGGCCGTGCACACGGCGTGTCGCGCGGCGACCGCTGTCTCTCGAGGGCCCGAACCGAATGCCATGAAGCGGGGCCTCCCCCCGGCGGGAACCTTCGGTTCTCTACCCTGCTGGCGCCTCCACCTCGTCCGGCACCGCACGGCGCTCAAGAACTGCATCCACGCGGCCGTGCTCGCCTTCGGCCATCGGTGCCCGGTGTCGGACCTCGTCGGCACCGCCGGCCGGAAGCTGCTCGCCCGCCACTCGTTGCGCGAGCCGTGGGCCTCCGACCTCGCTGGCGCGCGCCTGTTCATCGATACCTTGGACGGCCCGATCGATGGCGTCGAAGCCGAGCTCAGGTTTCGGGCGCCGACCACCCCGACGTGCCCCTTCTCATCACCGCACCGGGGCTCGGCTGGGTGCTCGCCGACACCGTCGCAGCCGAGCTCGGGGAGATCGAGCGCCTCTCCTCGCCGAGGAAGCTCGTCCGCGACAGCGGGCTGTGCCCGAGGGTGTACCAGTCAGGCGGCAAGGACCACCGCGGCTCGAGGTCGAAGAACGGGCCCGAGTACCTGCGCTGGGTGCTCATCGAGGCGGCCACCGATGCGGGGCGCCACGCTGCCTACCGCGACCGCTACCAGCGCACCGCCGCCCGGCTCGGCCGCCAGCGGAACAAGAAGGTCGCCCGGGTCGAGGTCGCCCGCAAGCTCGCAGACGCCATCTGGCACCTGTCGACCAAGGGCGAACCGTTCGCTCCTCACATCGAGCCCGCCAACGCCAAGAAGATGGCGGCACGAGTTTTCACGTTCGCTCGCACCGGCAGGCCCCGCGTATGCGCTCTGGTCCTTCGAGGATCCTCGACTGAGATGGCCTAGCGGAGGGAGTCTCCCACCCGACCTGATCCTTCCATCGACCTCTGCGAAGCGCCAGGCCGTGGCGGACAGGACCGTGTGCTACGTCCGGAGCCGCCGCCGAGCCGAGAGCGGGCGACGGGAATCGAACCCGCATAACCAGCTTGGAAGGCTGGGGCTCTGCCATTGAGCTACGCCCGCGGCGGGGGTGATCCTACCCACCGCCCGCGCCCGCGGCTTCGAGCCCTGCGGCCTGCTGCGGTCCAGGCCGGTCCGCCTGTTAGGGTCTCGTCTCCTGTGGCGCTCGCACTCGGGATCGACGTCGGCGGCACGAAGATCCTCGCCGCCGCAGTGGACGACGCGGGCGAGGTCGTCGTCGAGGAGCGCGTCGAGTCCCCGAAGGACGGCGGGAGCCTCTTCGACGCGATCGGGGATGCCGTCGCGCTCGTCGTCGCGCGCCTCGGCGGGCGTGCCGCGGAGGTCCACGGTGCCGGGGCCGGCCTGCCCGGTCTCATCGATCTCGAGGGCGTGCTGCACGACGCGCCGAACCTGCCGGCGGCGGCGAACAGCGCGGCAGGCGCCGAGCTCCGCCGCCGGGTCGAGGCGGTGCTCGGCCGTCGCATGCGCGTCGTCGTGGAGAACGACGCGACCGCCGCAGCCGCCGGGGAGCTCGCGTTCGGCGCGGCGCGGTCGGTCGCGAACGCGGTCGTCGTGACGCTCGGCACCGGTATCGGCGGCGGGCTCGTGGGCAACGGGCGGCTGCTGCGGGGCGAGCGCGGCTTCGCCGGGGAGATCGGCCACATGGTGGTCGAGCTCGACGGGCCGCGCTGCGCCTGCGGCGGCCAGGGCTGCTGGGAGCAGTTCGCCTCCGGTACCGGGCTCGCCCGCCTGGGACGCGAGGCGGCCCTCGGAGGCGCCTCCCCGTTGCTCGCCGAGGCGCTCGCGGCACGCGGCGAGGTGCGGGGGGAGGACGTCGTCGACGCGGCGCGTCGCGGCGACGGCGCGGCGCTCGACGTCGTGGCGGCGTTCGCCCGCTACCTCGCGATCGGCCTGTCGAACCTCGCCGAGATCTTCGACCCCGGTCGCCTCATCCTCGGCGGCGGCCTGGTACGTGCCGCCGACGTCCTGTTCGCCACGGTGCCGGAGCGCTTCGCCGAGCACCGGCGCGGGGCCGGGGAGGCGAAGGTCGACATCGTGGTCGCCGAGCTCGGCGAGCGGGCTGGCGTCGCGGGCGCCGCAGCGCTCGCCCTCGGCCTCGTGACGTAGGCAGCGCGCGTGCCGGCGCCGGCGTCGGGCTGCCGGGATTTGAACCCGGGACCCCCTGCTCCCAAAGCAGGTGCGCTGCCAAGCTGCGCCACAGCCCGTCTGCACCACGGTACCGGCACCGCGCGCCGTGCCGCGGACGGCTGCGCCTCGCTCCGGCAGGATCGGCCTGCAGGTGCCGAGGCGTGCCGCTGAGCCGCGGGCGCGCGATGCCCCGACACGCGAGCCGGCCTGCGCCGACTGACCTCGGCAGGCGGATCCCGTCGCCGGGGTGGCTCGCCGAGGTGCTCCGGGACGAGTCGCGTGCCGGTCTGCTCCTCGCGCTCGCCGCCGTCGCCGCGTTGAGCTGGGCGACGGCCGACGCCCACGGCTACGGCGCGACGTGGTCGCAGGCGACCTGGCCTGGCGTCGGGCTGCTCCGGGCGCCACGCACGGTGCTCGCGTGGGTCGACGACGGGGCGATGGCGCTGTTCTTCCTCGTCGTCGGGCTCGAGCTGTCGCGCGGGCTCGTGCACGGGGACCTGCGGGACGCCCGCACGGGACTGCTGCCGGTCGGGGGCGCGCTCGGCGGCATGGGCGGGGCCGCCCTCGCCTACCTCGCGCTCGCCCACGGGCCGACGACGGCGCGGGGCTACGGCGTGCCGATGGCGACCGACATCGCGTTCAGCCTCGCCGCGCTCGCGCTCGTGGGGCGCCGGGTCCCGGGCGCGCTGCGGCTCTTCGTCCTCGCCCTCGCGGTGAGCGACGACCTCGGGTCGCTCGCCGTCCTCGTGCTCGGCTACTCGAGCCGTCTCGCGCCCTGGCGCGTCGGTGCTGCCGTCGCCTGCTGCGGCGTCCTCGCCGGGCTGCGGCGCCTCGGGGTGCGCCGGCCGGGTCCCTACCTCCTCGTCGGGCTGTGCTGCTGGGGAGCGCTCGAGGCGTCCGGCGTCGAGCCCGCCCTGGCGGGCGTCGCGGCCGGGGTCGCGATCCCGCCCGGTGGCGCGCACGCCGGGCGGCTCGAGCACCTCCTCCGGCCGGCCGTCAACGCCCTCGTCCTGCCGGCGTTCGCCCTCGCGAACGCGGGCGTGGCCCTCGGCGACCTGCGCCTCACGGGCGGGTCGCGATCGATCTTCGTCGGGGTGCTCGCGGCGCGCCTGCTCGGCAAGGGCCTCGGCGTCGCGCTCGGGACGGTCGTCGCGGCCCGCCTGCTCGGGGTGCCGCGCCCCGACGGGCTCGGCGGGCGCCGGCTCCTCGGCGCCGGCGCGATCTGTGGCGTCGGCTTCACCGTGCCGCTCCTCGTCGCGCGGCAGGCGTTCGCGAGCTGGCCGGCCGGGCTCGCCGCGGCGCGAGCCGCCCTCCTCGCTGGCTCGCTCGCCTGCCTCGCCGTCGGGGCCCTGCTCCTCGCATCGTCGAGTGAGGGACGCTCGCGCCGGTAGACTGCCGAGTCCGTATGCAGTCCTCCGCGCAGGTCCTCGAAGGCAACAAGGTCAAGCTCACCGTCGAGATCGACGAGGAGGAGCTGAAGCAGGCGGAGGACGAGACCCTCCGCCGGCTCACGCGCGAGGCTCGGGTGCCGGGCTTCCGCCCCGGCAAGGTGCCCCGTCGCCTGCTCGAGGCCCGGCTCGGCCCGAAGGCGATCCGTGCCGAGGTGCTGCGCGACGCCCTGCCCCGCTACTACGCGGACGCGGTGGAGGCGAGCGAGCTCGACGTCATCGCCAGCCCGGAGATCGACATCACCGCGGGCGAGGAGGGTGGCCCGCTGACCTTCGACGCCGTGGTCGAGGTCCGCCCGCAGGTGTCCGTCGCTGGCTACGACGGTCTCGTCGTCACGGTCACGCGTCCCGAGGCGAGCGACGAGGAGGTCGACGCCCAGGTCGACCGGCTGCGCGAGCAGTTCGCCACGCTCCGAGCCGTCGAGCGCCCCGCCCGCCCGGGCGACCTCGTGACGCTCGACATCCACGGCACCCGCGACGGCGAGCCGGCAGAGGGGCTGAGCGCGGACGACCTCGTGTACGAGGTCGGCACGGGGGGCATCGTCGCGGGCGTCGACGACCGCCTCGTCGGGGCGAAGGTGGGCGACGTGCTCGAGCTGGACGCCGAGGACGTCCCGGGCGGCCCCGCCCACCTGCGCATCCTCGTGAAGCAGGTGCGGGAGAAGGTGCTTCCCGTCGCCGACGACGCCTTCGCGGCCGAGGCCTCCGAGTTCGACACGCTCGCCGAGCTGCGCCGCGACCTCGCCGAACGGATCGTCTCCGTGCGGCGCGCCGCGGCCGCGCTCGAGCTGCGCGAGCGGGCGATCGAGGCGCTCGTCGCGCTCGTGGACGAGGAGCCGCCGGCCTCGCTCGTCGACGCGCAGGCGGAGCAGCTCCTCGACGACCTCTCGCATCGCCTCGCGCGCCAGAAGGTCCCCTTCGAGGCCTACCTCGCGGCGCGAGGCGAGACGGTCGACGGCCTCATGGCCGAGCTGCGAGAGCAGGCGGCGCGCCAGGTCAAGGCCGACCTCGCCCTCCGGGCCGTCGCCGCGGCCGAGGGCATCGAGGTCGACGAGGGCGAGCTCGACGAGGAGATCGTCCGCCTCGCGCAGCAGGCCCGGCAGACGCCGGCGCAGGTGCGGCGCGCCCTCGAGCAGGGGGGGCGGCTGGAGGGGCTACGCTCGCAGCTCAAGATCGCGAAGGCGGCGCGCTGGGTCGTCGACCACGTCGCCATCGTCGACGACGAGGGGAGGCCGATGGACCGGGCCGCGCTCGGCATCGAGGAAGCCGCTGGCGAGGACCAGCCGGGCGCAGCCGTGACGGTCCGTGCCGGCTCGAGTGGCTCGGGTGAGGAGTGATGGAGGCCTTCGGCTACCTCGTCCCGACCGTCGTCGAGTCCTCGAGCCGCGGCGAGCGGGCCTACGACCTGTACTCGCGCCTGCTGCGCGACCGGATCATCTTCATCGGCACCCCGATCGACGACACGGTCGCGAACCTCGTGTGCGCCCAGATGCTCTTCCTCGAGTCCGAGGACCAGGAGAAGGACATCAACATCTACATCAACTCGCCCGGCGGCGAGATCACGGCGCTCTTCGCGATCTACGACACGATGAAGTACGTCCGCCCGGACAAGCAGACCTTCTGCTTCGGGCAGGCCGCCTCGGCGGCGGCCGTTCTCCTCGCGGCGGGGACGAAGGGCAAGCGGTTCGCCCTGCCGCACGCCCGGATCATGCTCCACCAGCCCTACGGCGGCGCGGCAGGCCAGGCGACCGACATCGAGCTGCAGGCGCGTGAGATCCTGCGCATGCGCGACATGCTGAACGAGATGCTGGCCGCGGACACCGGCCAGCCGATCGAGCGCATCCAGCGCGACACCGATCGCGACTTCATCATGAGCGCTGCGGAGGCTCGCGACTACGGTTTGATCGACGAGGTCATCACGACGAGAGAGGTGGTCGACGCGGCGACCGCCGTCGGCGCGGCGTGACGGGAGGGGCAGGTGGCGAAGTTCGGGGACGGCGGCGAGCTCGTGAAGTGCAGCTTCTGCGGGAAGTCCCAGAAGCAGGTGAAGAAGCTGATCGCCGGTCCCGGCGTCTACATCTGCGACGAGTGCATCGAGCTGTGCAACGACATCATCGAGGAGGAGCTCTCGGAGACCACCGAGGTGCGCTTCGAGGACCTGCCGAAGCCGCGTGAGATCTTCGAGTTCCTGAACGACTACGTCATCGGCCAGGACCAGGCGAAGAAGATCCTGTCCGTCGCCGTCTACAACCACTACAAGCGGGTCCAGGCCGGCACGCCGAGCGACGGCGACGTCGAGCTGGCGAAGTCGAACATCCTCCTGCTCGGCCCGACGGGCTGCGGCAAGACGCTGCTCGCGCAGACGCTCGCCCGGATGCTCAACGTCCCGTTCGCCATCGCGGACGCGACGGCGCTCACCGAGGCCGGCTACGTCGGCGAGGACGTCGAGAACATCCTGCTCAAGCTGATACAGGCCGCCGACTACGACGTGAAGAAGGCCGAGACCGGCATCATCTACATCGACGAGATCGACAAGATCGCGCGCAAGAGCGAGAACCCGTCGATCACCCGTGACGTCTCGGGCGAGGGGGTGCAGCAGGCGCTGCTCAAGATCCTCGAGGGCACGACGGCGTCCGTGCCGCCCCAGGGGGGCCGCAAGCACCCCCACCAGGAGTTCATCCAGATCGACACGACGAACATCCTGTTCATCTGCGGTGGGGCCTTCGCCGGGCTCGACAAGATCATCGAGTCGAGGATTGGACGCGCCGGTATCGGCTTCCGGGCCGAGGTGCGGCGAGCCAAGCGCCACGACGAGAGCCAGCTCCTCCTCCAGGTCCTGCCCGAGGACCTCCTCAAGTTCGGGCTGATCCCCGAGTTCGTCGGTCGCCTCCCGGTGATCGGGGCGGTCTCGAACCTCGACCGGGAGGCGCTCGTGCGCATCCTCGTGGAACCGAAGAACGCGCTCGTTCGCCAGTACAAGCGGGTCTTCGAGCTCGACAACGTCGAGCTCGAGATCAGCGCGGACGCGCTCGAGGCGATCGCGGACCAGGCCCTGCTGCGAGGGACGGGGGCCCGGGGGCTGCGCGCCATCCTCGAGGAGGTCCTCCTCGAGGTGATGTACGACCTGCCGAGCCGGAGCGACATCGGGCGCTGCGTGATCGACCGCAGCGTCGTGCTCGAGCGGGTGGCCCCGACGCTCGTGCCCCGCGGCGGCGAGAAGTCGGATCGGCCGCGCCGTGCGGCCTCCTGAGCGGCGGGCGTTCGGCGGCACCAGCGCCTCGCTCGGCGAGGCACTCGCCTGGCTCGATCGCCACATCAACCTGGAGGCGATCGAGCGTGGCGTGGCGGGGCGGGCGGCCGCGCCGACGCTCGAGCGGGTCGCCGCCCTGCTGTCGGCGATGGGCGACCCGCAGCACGCGGCGCCGGCCGTGCACGTCACCGGGACGAACGGCAAGGGCTCGACCACCCGCATGGTGGCGGCGCTGCTGCGCGCCAAGGGGCTGTGCGTGGGCACGTACACGAGCCCGCACCTCGAGGTGCTGAACGAGCGCATCGCGCGCGACGGCGTCCCGATCGGCGACGAGGAGCTCGGCGAGCTGCTGTGGTGCCTCGCCGACCTCGAGCGCTTCCTCCTCCGGCGCGGCCTCGAGCCGCCCACGTGGTTCGAGCTCGTCACCGCTGCTGCCTTCCGCTACTTCGCCGACGTCGCCGTCGACGCCGCCGTCATCGAGGTCGGCCTCGGCGGCCGCTTCGACGCGACGAACGTCGTCGACGCCGCGGTCGCCGCCGTCACGAACGTCGAGCTCGACCACGTGGAGATCCTCGGGCCGACGCGCGCCCACATCGCGGCCGAGAAGGCCGGCATCATCAAGCCCGGGTCGATCGCCTGCGTCGGGGAGGAGGACCCTGACCTCGTCGAGATCTTCGCCGCCGAGGCGCGCGCGGTCGGGGCGCAGGCGCTGTGGCGCCGAGGCGTGGACTTCGACTGCAGCGCGAACCGCCTGGCGGTCGGCGGGCGCCTCCTCGACCTGCGTACCCCCGGACGAGCCTACGACGGCGTCTTCCTGCCGCTGCACGGCTCGCACCAGGGCGCGAACGCCGCCCTGGCGCTCGCGTGCGCCGAGGCGTTCTTCGGTGCCCCCCTCGACGACGACGTGGTGGGCGAGGGGTTGGCCTCGGTGCGCGTCCCCGGGCGCCTCGAGGTCGTCGGGCACCGACCGCTCGTCGTGCTCGACGGCGCCCACAACGTGGCCGGCGCGAGCGCGCTCGGTGCCGCGCTCGCCGAGGACTTCGCCGCGCCCGACGGGATCGTGGCGCTCGTGGGCTGCCTGCGCGGGCGGGAGCCGGGCGCGCTCCTCGAGGCGATCGGCACCGAGCGCCTGCGGCACGTGGTGGCCTGCGCCCCGTCGTCCCCCCGCGCCATCGCCCCCGAGCTCGTCGCCGAGGCCGCTCGGCGCCTCGAGGTGCCCGCCACGGTCGCCGAGAGCGTCGACCAGGGCCTCGAGGAGGCCGTCGGGCGGGCGAGCGTCGACGACCTCGTGCTCGTCACGGGATCGCTCTACGTGGTCGGGTCGGCGCGGGGGGCGAGCCGCCGACTAGCGTCGCACCGGCGATGAACCGGACCCTCGTGATCGTGAAGCCTGACGCCGTGGAGCGAGGCCTCGTCGGCGCCATCATCGGACGCCTCGAGCGCAAGGGGCTCCGGCTCGTGGCCGGGGACCTGCGCACGATCGAGCGCGACGTCGCCGAGGCGCACTACGCCGAGCACCGGGGGCGGCCGTTCTTCGACGACCTCGTCGCGTTCATCTGCCGGTCGCCCGTCTTCGTCATGGTCGTCGAGGGCCCGGAGGACACCTGGCGCATCGTGCGGACGCTGATGGGCCCCACCGATCCGGTCGAGGCGCCGCCGGGGACGATCCGGGGGGATTTCGCGACGAACATTGCAGAGAACCTCGTCCACGGGTCGGACGGTCCGGAGTCCGCGGCCCGCGAGATCGCGCTGTTCTTCCCCGGCCTCGCCTAGGTTCGCCGGCCGGCGGGCGTCGCCGTCGGTGGCGCCGGCGTCCGGGCGGGCGCCTTGTTCGGGGGAACGGGTTCCCGTAACCTTGCACGGTCAACGGCAAGCCTGGAGCTGCAACGATGCGCGAGAGTTCCATCGGTTTCGTCGGGCGCGACATGGCGGTCGACCTCGGCACGGCGAACACCCTCGTCTACGTGCGTGGCAAGGGGATCGTCCTCAACGAGCCCTCGGTCGTGGCCATCAACGTCAAGGACGGCCATCCGCTCGCGGTCGGTGCGGAGGCGAAGCGGATGATCGGTCGCACGCCGAGCAACATCCAGGCGATCCGGCCGCTCAAGGACGGCGTCATCGCCGACTTCGAGATCTGCGAGATGATGCTGCGGTACTTCATCCGCAGGGTCCACCCTCGGCGGTTCTCCAAGCCGCGCATGGTGATCTGCGTCCCCTCGGGGATCACGGGCGTCGAGAAGCGCGCGGTCCAGGAGGCGGCGGAGTACGCCGGGGCGCGCAAGGCCTACATCATCGAGGAGCCGATGGCGGCGGCGATCGGCGCGGGGCTGCCGATCCACGAGCCGACCGGCAACATGGTCGTCGACATCGGTGGCGGCACGACCGAGGTGGCGGTGATCTCGCTCGGGGGCATCGTCACGAGCCAGTCGATCCGCATCGGCGGCGACGAGCTCGACGAGGCCATCATCTCCTTCGTGAAGAAGGAGTACAGCCTCGCCCTCGGCGACCGTACCGCCGAGGAGATCAAGATGGCGCTGGGCTCGGCGTGCGAGCTCGAGGAGGAGCTGCACGCCGAGATCCGCGGGCGCGACCTCGTGAGCGGGCTGCCGAAGACGGTGATCGTCTCGACCAAGGACGTGCGCAAGGCGATCGAGGAGCCGCTCGCAGCGATCATCGACGCGGTGAAGGTCACGCTCGACAAGACGCCGCCCGAGCTCGCGGCCGACATCATGACGCAGGGCATCGTGCTGACCGGCGGCGGCGCCCTCCTGCACGGGCTCGACGTGCGCCTGCAGGCCGAGACCTCGATGCCGATCGTCGTCGCGCCCGATCCGCTGAACTGCGTCGCGCTCGGCAGCGGGATGTGCCTGGAGGAGTTCGAGGCACTTCGCCAGGTGCTGGTCTCCTCCGGCCACTGAACGGGGCGCGTGGCTCCCGTGGCTGCGCCCCGCTACTCGAGCCAGCGCATCACGCTGCTCATGCTCGTGCTCGCGTCGATCACGGCGATCACCCTCGACTACCACGGGGAGGCGAGCCGCGGCATCGGCCACGTGCGCAACGGCGTGCGCGACGCCCTGGCGCCCTTCCAGCGCGCCATCGCCTTCGTGCTGCACCCCGTGGGCGACGCCTTCTCGGGCGCGATCCACTACGGGCAGCTCGCGGCGCAGAACGCCCAGCTGCGGCGCGAGCTCGGTGCAGCGCAGCTCGCGCTCGCGTCGCGCGCCGCTGCGGCGCGCGCCGAGTCCCGGCTCCTCGCGCTCTCCCACCTCCCGTTCCTCAACCCGGGCATCTCGACGGTTCCGGCGCAGGTGATCTCGGCGCCGACCTCGAACTTCCAGGCCACCGTCGAGCTCGACGTCGGCACCTCGTCGGGTGTCGGCAAGGGCATGCCGGTCGTCGCGGATGGCGGCCTCGTCGGGACGGTCACCTCGGCGTCGTCGTCGACGTCGACGGTGCTGCTCGTGAGCGACTCGAGCGCTTCGGTCGCCGTCCGGGACGTGCGGACGAACGCGCTGTTCATCGCGAACGGCACCGGGCTCGGGCGCGCGCTCTCGCTCAGTAGCGACGGGACCAACGCGTCCGCCGCCGTCGGCGACCGTCTCGTCACGAGCGGCTACGACCTCGGCGCCTACCCGGCCGGCATCCCCGTGGGCGTCGTCTCCTCCGTCCGGGCCGCGGCGGGCGGGGTGACGCAGGCGGTCAGCGTCCGGCCCCTGGTCAACCTCGACAACCTCGAGTACGTGTCCGTGCTCCAGTGGCTCCAGCCGGCGTGAACGCGCCGCAGCCGGCGAGGCGCCGGTGACCGCGCAGAACTGGGCCCGCCTCGCCCTCGTCCTGGTTGCGGCCGTCGTCGTCCAGGCGGGCCTCCTCGACCAGGTCGTCGTGCTCGGCGCGCACCCCGACGGCATGGTCGTGCTCGCTGCCGCCGGCGGCCTGCTCGGGGGGCCGCGACGCGGCGCGGTCGTCGGCTTCCTCGCCGGGGTCGGCGCCGACCTCCTCGTCAACCTGCCCTTCGGCCTGTCGGCGCTCGCCGACGTGCTCGTCGGCTTCGCCGTGGGCATGGTGCGCACGTCGCCGCTCCAGGGAGCCTCGCGGGGCCTCGCGGCGGCGGTCTGCGCCGCGGCCGGGGCCGCCGGCACGCTCGCCTACGCCGTGGTCGGCGCGCTGCTCGGCCAGCGCGGCATGCTGGGGCCAGACCTCGCGGCCGCGCTCGTGGTGGTCACCGTCGGCGGGGCGCTCCTCTCGCTCCCCGCCCTCGCGCTCGTGCGCTGGAGCTTCGCCGGCGTGAGCGCGCGTCGCGTCCCCTTCGGCGTGCCGAGCGGGGGGAGCGCGGCGGGATGAGGTCGCGGGGGCGCTGGGCGCCGCGGCGGGCGGCGCGACGCCTGCGCCGCCGCCAGCGAGCGGCGCGCCTGCCGCTGCCCGGGCGGAGCCGGCTGCTCCGGCGCGAGCGAGACCCGGTCGCGGCGCTCAGCCCGCTCGCGCCCCTCGAGCCGGCTCGTGCGCCCGGGACCGGCGAGGAGGTCCGAGCGCGCTTCGGCCTGCGGCTGTCGCTCGTCGCGCTCGCGGTGACGGCCCTGTTCGCCGCGCTCGTGGTGCGCCTGTGGACGCTGCAGGTGATCGACGGCCCGCGCTACTTCAGCCTCGCGGAGGCCACGACGACGCGCGACGTGCCGGTCGCGCCGCCCCGCGGCGAGATCCTGGCTCGCGGCGGGCAGGTGCTGGCACGCGACGTCTCCACCGAGGCGGTGACCGTGGACCCGCAGACCCTCGCCGTGCACCCCGAGGTGGTCCCCCGGGTCGCCGCGCTCCTGGGCGTCTCGGCCTCGTTCATCCGCCAGCGCCTCGAGGCCGCCCAGCGCGGGCTGGACAACCTCAGTCCGTTCGTCCCCGTGCCGATCGCGACGAACGTCTCCGCTCAGACCGTGGCGGTGATCGCGGAGCACCGGTCGCAGTTCCCGGGGGTGACCGCCTCGCCCCTCTACGAGCGCTCCTACCCCTACCGGGACCTCGCCGCGCAGGTGATCGGCTACGTCGGCGCGATCACCCCCGCCGAGCTCAACGGCTACGCGAAGCTCGGCTACACGCGCGCCGACGTCGCCGCGAGCGTCATCACCCCCGCCGAGCTCAACGGCTACGCGAAGCTCGGCTACACCGAGAACGACCAGGTGGGCCAGACCGGGCTCGAGGCCGAGTACGAGCTCGCCCTGCGCGGGCGTCCCGGGGTGGACGAGGTGGCGGTGGATCCGGCGGGCAACGTCGTGCGGACGGTCGGCCACGTCCCGCCGCGCCCGGGCGACGACGTCGTGCTCAACCTCGACCTCGGCCTCGAGCAGGCGCTCTCGAGCGCCCTCGAGCAGGAGATCCTCGCTGTCCGGCAGGGCCTCACGACGCCGGGCGGCGCCCCCGCGCCCTCCGGCGCGGGCGTCGTCCTCGACGCCCGTACCGGGGCGGTCCTCGCGATGGCCTCCTACCCCTCCTACGACAACAACGAGTGGGTGAACGGGATCTCCGAGAGCGCCTACGCCGCGCTCACCCACGAGCTCGGCTACCCGCTCAACAACTACGCGGTGCAGAGCCCGCAGCCTCCCGGCTCGACCTTCAAGCTCGCGACCGCCACCGCGGCGCTCGACGACGGGCTCATCTCGCCCTCCTACTACTACGACGACACGGGGTCGTTCACCCTCGGGAACCTCACGCTGCACGACGCCGGCGGCGAGGTGCTCGGGGAGGTCAACATCACCTCGGCGCTCGCCGAGTCGAGCGACGACTTCTTCTACAACCTCGGCTGGATGTTCTGGCAGCAGGCCAGCCGCTTCGGCATCACCCCGATCCAGGACATGGCCGCCCGCTACGGCTTCGGCACGCCGAGCGGGGTCGACCTGCCGGGGGTGAACAACGGGCAGGTGGACAGCCCCGCGCTCCGCAAGATCTTGCACCGCGAGGCGCCCGCCGTGTACCCGGACACCTACTACCCGGCCGACAACGTCGAGATGGCCTTCGGCCAGGGCTTCACCGAGATCACGCCGCTCGAGCTGGCCGACGCCTACGCCACCTTCGCGAACGGTGGCACGCGCTGGCGCCCCGAGCTCGCCGCGGCGATCGTCTCGCCGAGCGGGAAGCTCCTGCGGCGCATCCGGCCGGTCGTGGAGGGCCACGTCCGGTTCGCCTCGGCGAGCGACTACGACGCGATGCTGCACGGGTTCGAGGGCGCCGTGCAGAGCCCGACCGGGACCGCCTACGGCGCCTTCCAGGGCTTCGACTTCGCGCGCTGGAACGTCGCCGGCAAGACCGGGACGGCCTCGGCGAGCCCGTCGGTCCAGCCGACGTCGTGGTTCGTCGGCTTCGGCGGCCCGCGCAACGCTCCGCCCCGCTACGTCGTCGCCGTCCAGATCGACCAGGCCGGCTACGGTGCGTCGGCCGCCGCCCCCGTCGTGCGCAAGGTGTTCGACTACCTCGTGAGCCACGGCGTGGCGCCGCTGCGGCTGGCCCCCTAGCTGTCACGAGACTGCAAAGCGCGGCGGGGGGCCGCGTGGGCTCGAGCGAGTAGACTCGTTCCAGGATGATCACGTTGCGGCCAGGTCGGGGCGACGCCTCGACCGGCCTTGCGCCAGTCAGCCGGCGCGCCGCGGTCCTTCGATCCTGGATCGCAGCGCGCGCCGCCCACGCACCGGAGCCGGAGCGCCGCGCTCGCGGCCAGGGTGCCGGCGGCTCAGCCGTGTCCAGCCGCACCGTTCCCGGGAGCGCCGCGACACCGCGTGCTCGCGCCCCGCGCACGGTGCGCTTCGCGCCCTCTGCCAGAGGGCGCCGAGGAAGGGGCTCTCTCGATGTCCGAACACACGAGCGGCCAGGTTGCTGGCCAGCCCGGGCCGCCGCCCGCGCCGGCGGCCCCGACCGGGGCGAACGGCGCAGGCGCTGCGCCTGACGGCCTCGCGCGCCCGGTCCCGACCGTCCCCCTGGCGAAGCCGAAGATCGGCGACACCAGGCCAGCGCCGGTCCCGCGCCTGCCCGCGCCGCCGGCCGAGCAGCCGTCGAAGACGCGCCGGCGCCGACGCGGCGGCCGCGGCCGTGGCGGGGCGAGCCGGCCGTCGCCCGCCGCCGCGCCCCCGCCGACGGGTGCGACAGTAGCGACGCCACCGGTGCACGCGGAGGTCGCCACGTCGCGGCCGGCCTCGACGCGGCGCCGGCGCGCCCGCGAGCGGCGGGGACGACCCGTCGGTCGCTACCTCATGTGCGTGCACGTCCGCCCGCACGTGACCCAGATCGCCGTGCTCGAGGGGCGCTCGCTCATCGAGCACCACGTGGCCCGGGCGCTCGACGACGCCAACCAGATCGACGGCAACATCTACCGCGGCCGCGTGAAGAACGTGCTGCCGGGCATGGAGGCGGCGTTCGTCGACATCGGGACGCCGAAGAACGCCGTGCTCTACTGGGGCGACGTCCAGACCGACCGCTCCGACGAGGTGGAGCGGGACCCGGGGGCGACTCGCATCGAGCACCTGCTGCGCCCGGGCCAGACCATCGTCTGCCAGGTGACGAAGAACCCGATCGGGCTGAAGGGGGCGCGCCTCACCGAGGAGGTGTCGCTCCCGGGCCGCTTCGTCGTCCTCGTGCCGAACTCGGACGCGTCGGGCATCTCCAAGCGCCTCGACGACAGCGAGCGCAAGCGGCTGCGCAAGATCCTCGACGAGATCCGGCCGCCGGGCCACGGGATCATCGTGCGCACGGCCGCGGAGGGGGTGAGCGCCGAGGCGCTGCGCCGCGACGTCGAGCAGCTCCTCGAGAAGTGGCGCGAGATCGACGACAAGGCGCGGCGCCTGCCCGCGCCCGCCCTCTTGTACTCCGAGCCGCACCTCGCGCTGCGGGTCATCCGAGAGGAGCTCACCGAGGACTACCGGGGCGTCGTCATCGACGACGCCGAGCTCTACGAGCTCGTGCGCGCCTACGTGGCCGACATCGACCCGGCGCTCGCGGAGCGCGTCGAGTACTACGACGCGGCCGCCGAGGGCCTCCCGCTCTTCGAGCGCCACCACGTGCACGAGCAGCTGCACAAGGCGCTCGACCGCAAGGTGTGGCTGCCCTCGGGCGGCTCGATCATCATCGAGCGGACCGAGGCGCTCACGGTGATCGACGTCAACACGGGCAAGAACGTCGGCTCCTCGAACCTCGAGGAGACCGTGTTCGCGAACAACCTCGAGGCCGCCGAGGAGATCGCCCGCCAGCTTCGGCTGCGCGACATCGGCGGGATCATCGTCATCGACTTCATCGACATGGAGCTGAAGGCGAACCGCCAGGCCGTGATGGCCACGCTGCGCGCCGCGCTGGCGCGGGACAAGACGCCGACCCAGGTCTTCGACATCTCCGAGCTCGGCCTGGTCGAGATGACGAGGAAGCGCGTCGGCGAGGGGCTCGTCGAGGCGCTGTCGGAGACGTGCCCGATGTGCAAGGGGCGGGGGATCGTCTTTCGCGAGGAGGAGGATGCCTAGCGGCCTCCCCGGAACGGCCTGGCCGGGGCGCTTGCTAATCTCAGAGCCCTATGTACGCGGTGATCGCCACGGGCGGCAAGCAGGAGCGCGTCGAGGTAGGCGCCACGGTCGCGGTGGAGCGCCTCGAGGCCGGCATCGGTGACGAGGTGCGGCTGCGGCCGGTGCTCGTCGTCGACGGCGAGACCGTCGTCGCCCGGCCGGCCGCGCTCGAGCAGGTCGTCGTGACCGGTCGAGTCGTCGGCGAGGTGGCCGGTCCGAAGGTGCGCGGCTTCGTCTACAAGCCGAAGGCGCGCGCGCGGCGCCGCTTCGGCCACCGCCAGCGCTACCACCGAGTCGAGATCACCGGGATCGAGGGCGGCGGCCTCTCGCCGTCTCGAGCCCCGCAGACCTAGGGAGGCAGGCAGGTGTCGAAGACGAAAGGTGGCGGCTCGACCAGGAACGGTCGGGACTCGGCCGCGCAGCGCCTCGGCGTCAAGGCCTCCGACGGCACGTTCGTGCGCGCCGGCTCGATCCTCGTCCGTCAGCGCGGGACGCGCTTCCATCCGGGGACCAACGTCGGGCGCGGCGGCGACGACACGCTCTTCGCGACGGCCGACGGCACCGTGCGCTTCGGCGCGCGCCGCGGGCGGCGCCTCGTCGACGTCCTGCCCGGCGACGCCTGAGGCCGCGCGCCGCCGGGCGCCTCGCGCGCCGGCGCCCCCGGCCCGCCGTGCCGAGGGCGGCATGGGTCGCGCGCCGTTCGTCGACGAGGCCCAGGTGCACGTGCGCGGCGGGGACGGCGGAGCCGGCGCCGTCTCGTTCCGGCGCGAGGCGCACGTCGCGCGCGGCGGACCCGACGGGGGCGACGGCGGGCGCGGCGGCGACGTGTACCTCGAGGCGTCGAGCGCGCTCTCGTCGCTGCTCGCGTTCCGCGACCACCCGCACCGGCGCGCCGCCAGCGGCGCGCACGGCTCCGGCGGGCGCCGCCACGGCCGGTCCGGCGAGGACCTCGTCGTCTACGTCCCGGTCGGGACGGTCGTGCGCACCCTCGACGGCGAGGTGCTCGCCGACCTCGCCGTGCCGGGTGACCGCCTGCTCGCCGCGGCGGGGGGGCGCGGCGGGCGGGGGAACGCCCGCTTCCTCTCCAGCCGGCGGCGCGCGCCGGCGTTCGCCGAGCAGGGCGAGCCGGGCGAGGAGCGCTGGCTCGACCTCGAGCTGAAGCTCGTCGCCGACGTCGCGCTCGTCGGCTTCCCGAACGCCGGGAAGTCGACGCTCGTGTCACGTCTGTCGGCGGCCCGCCCGAAGGTCGCCGCCTACCCGTTCACCACCCTCGAGCCGCACCTCGGGGTGGTGCGCGTGGGCGGCGACGAGGCGCCGGTGGAGTTCGTCGTCGCGGACGTCCCGGGACTCATCGAGGGGGCGAGCGCCGGGCGGGGCCTCGGCCACCGCTTCCTGCGCCACGTCGAGCGGGCGCGCGTCCTGCTCGTGCTGGCGGACCTCGCTCCGAGCGCCGAGCGGCCCCCTGCCGAGCAGGTCGCGGTCCTGCTCGAGGAGCTGGCGCGCTACCGGCCCGCCCTCGCCGAGCGCCCGCGCCTCGTCGTCGGCTCGCGCGCCGACCTCGCCGCGGGACCCGACCGCGTCCCGCCCGCCGCCTACGGCGCAGCGTGCGCCGTGTCCGCCCGCACCGGCGACGGTCTGCGGGAGCTCTGCGCGCGCCTCGCCGGCCTCGTCGAGGCGGCGCGTGCCGCCGAGCCGGCGCCGAAGGCCGCTCCCGTCGTGCACCGTCCGGTGCCCGAGGGCGTCGCGGTCGAGCGGGTGGCCGGGGGCTTCGTCGTGCACGGGCGCGCCGCCGAGCGGGCCGTCGCCCTGTCCGACCTGACCGACGCCGAGGCCGTCGCCCTCGTCCAGCGCCGCCTCCGTCGCCTCGGCGTCGACCGCGCGCTGGCGCGGGCGGGCGCGCGCGAGGGCGACGAGGTGCGCATCGGGGCCTTCAGCTTCACCTACTCCGAGGACGCGTGAGGCGTCGCTCGGCGGGCTCGGCAGCTGGGCGATGATCGTCGTCGCCAAGATCGGGACGTCGTCGGTCACGTCTGCCAGCGGCGCCGTCGACGCCGAGGCGGTGGGCAGGCTCTGCGCGCAGGTGGCCGCGGCGCGCGCCGCGGGCCACGAGGTCGTGGTCGTCACCTCCGGCGCCGTGAGCGCCGGCGTCGCCACCCTGCAGCCGCCGGGCGGCCGGCCGCAGGACGCGCTCACGCTGCAGGCCCTCTCGGCGGTCGGCCAGCACCGGCTGATGCGCGTCTACGACGACGCGCTCGCGGCGCACGGCCTGGCCTGCGGGCAGGTGCTGCTCGCCCCCCACGACTTCGGGGAGCGCAGCCAGTACCTGAAGGCGAGGGCCACGATCCGGCGCCTCCTCGAGCTCGGCGTCGTGCCGGTCGTCAACGAGAACGACGTCGTCGCGGACGACGAGATCCGCTTCGGCGACAACGACCGGCTCGCGGCCCTCCTCGCCAACCTCGTCGCTGCCGAGCTCCTCGTCCTGCTCACCGACACCGCCGGCCTCTTCGACGCCGACCCGCGCCTCGTCGCCGACGCCTCGCTCGTCGAGGAGGTGACCGCCTTCGACGAGGAGCTCCTCGCTGCGGCGGGCGGGCCGGGGAGCCCGGGGGCCCGCGGCGGGATGGCCTCGAAGCTCGCCGCGGCGCGCATCGCCTCGTGGTCGGGCGTGCGCACCGTCATCGCCGCGGCGGGTCGCGCGCGCGTCCTCGAGGACGCCATCGCGTCGGCGCCCGGCGTCGGGACGGTCGTCCTGCCCGCGAGGCGGCGGCTGCCGGCGCGCAAGCTCTGGATCGCCTTCGCCCGGCCGCCCGCCGGGCGCGTCGTCGTCGACGCAGGCGCGCGCCGCGCCCTCGTCGAGCGCGAGGCCTCGCTCCTGCCGGCGGGCGCTACCGCCGTGGAGGGCCGCTTCGACGCCGAGGACGCGGTGGAGATCGTCGGTCCCGACGGCGAGGTGTTCGCCAAGGGGATCGCACGCCTGCCCGCCGAGCGCGCCGCGGAGTGGCTCGGGCGCCGCACCGCCGAGCTCGCCGACGAGCTGGCGGGCGAGCTCGTGCACCGCGACGACCTCGTCGTCCTCGTCGACCAGGACGGCGCCGCCCCGCCGGGCCGCCACCTCGGCGTCGGCTAGCCTGGGGCATGGCCACGACTCCGCTGCTGAAGCTCGGCGAGCGGGCGAAGGCCGCGGCGCGCGTCCTCGCCACGGCCTCGAGCGCCGCCAAGGACGAGGCGCTCGGGCTCGCCGCAGAGGCGCTCGAGGCTCGAGGCACCGAGATCCTCGCGGCGAACGCCCGCGACGTCGCCAGGGCGACCGCCGAGGGCGCCGGCCCGACCGTCGTCGATCGCCTGCGACTCACCGAGGACCGCCTGGCCTCGATGGCAGCGGGGCTGCGGGCCCTCGTGCGCCTCGCCGACCCGGTCGGCGAGGTCGTCGACGGGTGGGTGCGGCCGAACGGCCTTCGGGTGCGACGAGTGCGCGTCCCCCTCGGCGTCGTCGGCGTCGTCTACGAGAACCGACCGAACGTGACGTCCGACGCGGCCGGGCTGTGCCTCAAGGCGGGCAACGCGGCCTTCCTGCGCGGCTCCGCCGGGGCGCTCGAGTCGAACCAGGCGATCACGGCCGCACTGCGGGCCGGGATCGAGAAGGCCGGCCTGCCGCCGGACGCCGTCGTCCTCGTCGAGGACGTCCGGCACGAGACGGTCGAGGAGTTCGTGCGCCTGCGTGGCGTCATCGACTGTCTCGTGCCTCGGGGCGGCCCCTCGCTCGTCGGGCTCGTCACCGAGCGCGCGACCGTCCCCTACGTCATCGACGGCGACGGGAACTGCCACGTCTACGTCGACGCCAGCGCGGACCTCGCGATGGCCGAGCGCATCGTCGTCAACGCCAAGCTGCAGCGGCCGAGCGTGTGCAACGCGATGGAGACCCTCCTCGTCCACCGCGCCGTCGCGCCGCAGTTCCTCCCGCGCGTCGCCCGGTCGCTGCGGGGGGTCGAGCTCGTCGGCAACCAGGCGGCCCGCGCCGTCCTGCCGGCCATCGGGGCCGCCAGCGAGGAGGACTTCGCCACGGAGTTCCTCGGCCTCAAGCTCGCCGTCGGCGTCGTGGACGACCTCGACGAGGCGATCGCCCACATCGCGCGCTACTCGAGCGGCCACTCCGAGGCGATCGTGACGAGCGACTACGGCGCGGCGGCGCGCTTCGTGGCCGAGGTCGACGCCGCGGCGGTCCTCGTCAACGCCTCGACCCGCTTCGTCGACGGCGGCGAGCTCGGGCTCGGCGCGGAGATCGGGATCTCGACCCAGAAGCTCCACGCCCGGGGACCGATGGGGCTGCGCGAGCTGACGTCGGTGAAGTACGTGATCGAGGGCGACGGCCAGGTGCGCGCGTGACGGGCGGCGCCGAGCGGCTCGCGCCGGCGCCCGGCTTTCGCTCGGTCGAGGCGGCCACCGAGGCCCTCGCTCGCGTCGGCTACCTCGCCGAGCCGTCGACGGCGATGGTCGTCTACCTCGCCGGCCGCCTCGGCAAGCCCGTGCTCGTCGAGGGACCGGCTGGGACCGGCAAGACCGAGCTCGCCAAGGCGGCCGCCAGCGCCCTCGGCGTGCGCCTCGTGCGGCTGCAGTGCTACGAGGGCCTCGACGAGGCGAAGGTCCTCTACGAGTGGAACTACCGCAAGCAGCTGCTGCGGATCCAGGTGGCCACGCAGGCCGGGGGCACCGGGCCCTCGGACTGGAGCGAGCTCGAGGAGGACATCTTCGCCGAGGAGTTCCTCCTGGCGCGCCCGGTGCTCGAGGCGATCCGCTCGAGCGAGCCGGTGGTCCTCCTCGTCGACGAGGTCGACCGGGTCGAGGTCGAGACGGAGGCGCTCCTGCTCGAGGCGCTGTCCGAGCTGCAGGTCTCGATCCCCGAGCTCGGGACCGTGCGCGCCCGGCAGGTCCCCCTCGTCTTCCTCACCTCGAACGACACGCGCGAGCTGTCGGAGGCCTTGAAGCGCCGCTGCCTGTACCTGCACCTCGACTACCCGTCGGTCGCCCGCGAGCGGGCGATCGTGCTCGCCAAGGTGCCCGGCATCGCCGAGCACCTCGCCGACGAGGTGGCCCGCCTCGTGGCGTCCCTGCGCGCCCTCGATCTGCGCAAGCACCCGTCCATCTCCGAGACGCTCGACTGGGCGCGCGCCCTCGTCCTGCTCGGGGCCGACCACGCCGACGCGCCGACGACGCGGGCGACGCTCAACCTGCTCCTCAAGTACGAGTCCGACATCGAGGCGGCAGAGAAGGAGCTCGCCTCCACGGGCTGGTAGTGCTCGAGGTCCTCCTCGGCTTCGTCGAGGAGCTGCGTGCCCTCGGCGTGCCGGTGTCGCTGACCGAGGCGATCGACGCGGCGGCGAGCCTGCGCCACGTCCGGCTCGCGCGTCGCGCCGAGCTGCGCGGCGCGCTCGCAGCCACCCTCGTCAAGTCGGCCGAGCACCTGGCCGCCTTCGAGCGCGCCTTCGACGCCTACTTCTCTCCCGCGCCCGACGCCGGTCGACGCCTGGCGTGCGCCGCGCCCGGCGGGGGGGCGGAGGACCTCGCGCCGGCGGTCCGACGCGCCCTCGCGAGCGGGGAGGCGGCCGAGCTCGCCGCCCTGGCGCGCCTCGCCGTGGCGCTCGCGGGCCTCGAGCCGGGACGGCCCGTCGGTCCCTCCTACTACGTCGACCGGGCGCTTCGCGTCCTCGACCTCGACGGGGCGCTCGCCTTCCTGCGAGCGGCCGGGAGGCTCGACGACGCCCTCGCCCGCCTCGAGGCGGACCTCGGGTCGCTCGGGGCGCGCCTGCGGGTCGAGGAGCTCCGGCGCCGCGCCGCGACGCTGCGCCGCCTCGTCGAGGACGAGGTCCGGCGCGCGCTCGTCGCCGAGCGCGGCGGCGCCGCGCTCGCCCGGGAGCTGCGCCGTCCCCTGCTCGCGGACGTCGACTTCGCGCACGCGAGCGCGCAGGAGCTCGCTGCCATGCGCCGGGCGGTCGCGCCCCTGGCGCGGGCGCTCGCGGCCCGCCTGGCGCGGCGCCGACGCCACGCTCGCCTCGGGCCACTCGACTACCGGGCCACGATCCGCCGCTCGCTCTCCACCGGCGGCGTGCCCGTCGACGTGCGCCACCGGCCGCCGCGCGTCGCGCGGCCCGAGATCGTCGTCCTGGCCGACGTGTCCGGGTCGGTCGCCGCCTTTGCCCGCTTCACGCTCCAGCTCCTCTACGCCCTCGCGTCGCAGTTCTCGGGCGTGCGCACCTTCGTCTTCGTCGACGGGCTCGACGAGGTGACGCGCGTCTTCCGGCGGGCCGGCTCGATCGGCGAGGCCCTCGCCACGCTCGCGCTCGAGGCGGACGCGTGCGGTCCCGAGGGCCACTCCGACTACGGGCGCGCGCTCGCCGTCTTCCACGAGCGCTACGCGCGCGGCGCGCTGAGCGGGCGGACGACGGTCATCGTCGCGGGCGACGCCCGCAGCAACTACCACCCGCCCCGCGACGACCTGCTCGCCGACATCCGGCGGCGGGCGCGCCGGGTCGTCTGGCTCAACCCCGAGCCCCGCGCCTACTGGGGCAGCGGCGACTCGGTCATCGCGCGCTACGCCCAGCACTGCGACGCGCTCTTCGAGTGCCGCAACCTGCGCCAGCTGCAGGCCGCCGTCGCCGCGCTCACGTAGGGCTCGGGAGTGCGCCGACGCGCCGGACCGGTATCGTCGGTGCGTGGGAGCGTTCGCCGGAGCTGGCGAGGTGGCGGCCGGCACGCGCCTCGCGATCGTGCGCCACGGCGAGGCGCACTGCAACGTGGAGGAGGTCGTCGGCGGCCACCGGGGCTGCCGCGGGCTGACCGAACGCGGCGTGCGCCAGGCCGAGGCGCTCGCCCGGCGGCTGCGGCGCACGGGCGAGTTCGCGACGGCGAGCGCGCTCTACACGAGCGTGCTGCCGCGTGCGGTCATGACCGCCGAGATCCTGTCGGACGCCCTCGGCCTCGGCACGCCGGTGCGCACCTGCTCGCTGTGCGAGCGCCATCCCGGCGAGGCCGACGGCCTCACCTGGGCGCAGTTCGAGGCCCGCTACCGGCGGCGGTCGCTGCCGGGCGACGACCCGGAGCTCCCGCTGTCGCCCGGGGGCGAGAGCTGGGCCGGCTTCCTCGACCGCGCCGCCGATGCCCTGCGGCGGATCGCTGCGGCCCACCCCGGCGAGCTCGTCGTCGTCGCCGCGCACGGCGGCGTGATCGACGCCTCGCTCATCCGTTTCCTCTCGCTCCCCGACCACGGCGCCGCGGTGCGCCTGCACCCCGAGCACACCTCGATCACCGAGTGGCACCACACCGGGGGGCGGTGGCGCCTCGTGCGCTACGCCGACGCGGCCCACCTGCTCGAGGGGGAGGGTCTGCGTGCCTCGACGCCGGAGTGGGTGCAGCTCGAGGCGGCGCCGGCCGCCCCGGCTCAGCAGGTGTAGTCCGGGTCGAGTCCGTAGGGGGAGGGGAGCGTCCCCGGCGTCTCCTGCAGGATCCAGGGCACGCCGCCGGCGAACAGGTCGGAGCGCCTGGTCCCGAGGTAGCGGGCGGTCCCCGCGCACCAGGGTGCGAGGGCGGAGGTCGGCGCGAGACCGGCCTCGGTGAACGGCGGTCGGGTCCACACGACGCCCGCGACCCACAGCGGGACGCGGGCGCCGGCCGGCACGAAGTCGCCGGCGATCTGCGCGTACTGCACGCTCGTCGAGTAGATCCCGACGCGCACGCCATCCGCGCGCAGGCCGTCGATCGCGCCCTGGATCGTCTCGTCGTTGAGCGCCGGCGAGGCCGACCAGTACTGGCCAGCGGCGAAGTTCGAGTACGCGTCGGGCGACAGCTGGGCGCCCTCCACGTCGAGCCACCACAGGAGGGAGTGGACCTTCTGGGACGCCGCGTAGACGAAGGCCTGGCGGGCGCCGTTGTAGCCGTAGTTGTAGGCGATGCACGCGGCGCGCGCCTTCGCCAGGTTGGCGCACGTGCCGTGCGGGCCGCTCGCACCGAGCCGCGCCGCCTCGGCGCTGCGGTCGGGGGCGTTGACGAACAGGTAGAGCTCGTAGGGCGCGCCGTCCGCCCCCGCCGCGCGCGTCGCCCAGGCCGCCTCGGCGGCGAGGCAGGGGTTGTCCGCGTTGTCGAGCCAGCCGGCGACCTCGATGATCGTGAGCTTGGAGGTCCTCGGCAGCGAGGTCGACGCGGCGTGCGAGTCACGCCGGGCGCACTGGAAGTTCGACACGTCGTAGCCGAAGACGTGGTGGGGCAGCGCGACGACCTCGGCAGCGGGCACCGCCAGCGTCGTGACGAGGTCGACGACGTGCGTCGGCCGGCGCGGCGGCGCGTGGGCGAGCGAGCCCGCGAAGCGGGCGTCCCCGAAGTTGTAGACGCGGCCGCTCGAGCCGGCGAGGAGGTAGCCGCCGCCGTCGGGGGTGGCTGCCATCGCGACGATCGGTCGGGGCTTGCGCACGTGCACCGCCGAGCCGAAGAAGCCGGCGTCGCCGAAGTTGTGCACGCCCCCGTCCGCCGTGGCGAGCCAGTAGCCCCGTCCGTCGGGTGTCGGCGCGATGGCGACGACCGGCCGGCGCGGGTGGGAGAGCGAGCCGAAGCAGCCGGCGTCGCCGAAGCAGCGGACGACCCCGTTCGCCGTGGCGAGCCAGTAGCCGCCGCCGTCGGGGGTCGGCGCGATGGCGACGACCGGCCGCCGGAGGTGGTCGTGCACCGCTGAGCCGCAGAAGGGCGCGTCGCCGAAGTTGAGCACCCCCCCGTTCGCCGTGGCGAGCCAGTAGCCGCCGCCGTCGGGGGTGGGCGCCATCGCCACGATCGGCCGGGGGAGGCGGCGGTGGACCGGGGACCCGAGGAAGAGCGCGTCGCCGAAGTTCTCGACGTTGCCGCGGGCGGTGACGACCCAGTAGCCGCCGCCGTCGGGCGTCGCCGCGCCCGCGACGACCTCGTCGCGCCGCGGGGCGCCTGGCTTCGCCCCGTAGTAGCCGGCGCCGCCGAATGCCCTGATCGCGCCGTTCGACTCGAGCAGGTAGTAGCCGAGCTGCGGCGGCGGCGGGACCGGCGGCGTCGTCGTGGTCGTCGTGGTGGTGCTCGTCGTGCTCGAGGGCGTCGTCGTGCTCGTCGTGGTGGTGCTCGTCGTGCTCGAGGGCGTCGTGGTGCTCGTCGTCGACGTGCTCGTGCTCGTCGTGGTGGTGCTCGTCGTGCTCGTGCTCGTCGTGGTGGTGCTCGTCGTGGTGGTGCTCGTCGTGGTGGTCGTCGTGGGCAGGGTCGGCGGGAAGCACGACGATTGCGCCGGCGGCGTCGTCGTGGTCGTCGAGCCCGCCGGGCCGCTCGCCTCGGACGTCGTCGGCGCGGCGGCCGCGGCCGGTCGCGGCGCGGCGAGCGCCGCGCAGGCGAGCGCGAGCAGCCCGGGCGCGAGGAGGGACGGCGCCCTCGAGCGCCAGCAGGGGCGCCGCATCAGCTCCGGAGCAGCTCGGCGACTCGGAACGCCAGGTCGATCGACTGGCGGGCGTTGAGGCGGGGATCGCAGGTGGTCGTGTAGCGCAGCGGGAGGTGCTCCTCGAGGATGTCCTCCACGCCCCCGAGGCACTCGGTGACGTCGTCGCCGGTGAGCTCGACGTGCACCCCACCCGGCCAGGTCCCCTCGGCGCGATGGACCGAGAAGAAGCCGCGGATCTCGCCGAGCACGTCGTCGAAGTGGCGCGTCTTGCGACCTCCCTCGGAGGTGAAGGTGTTGCCGTGCATCGGGTCGCAGGCCCACACGACCGGGTGCCCGGCGTCCGCCACGGCGCGCACGAGCGGCGGCAGGAGCGTGGTCACCTTGTCGACGCCGAGGCGCGTGATGAGCGTCAGCCGGCCCGGCTCGCGCTCGGGGTTCAGCGCCTCGCAGAGGGCGAGCACCTCCTCGGGGGTGGCCGCGGGCCCGAGCTTGACGCCGACGGGATTCCGCACGCCGGCGAGGAAGGTGACGTGCGCGCCGTCGAGCTGACGGGTGCGCTCGCCGATCCAGAGCATGTGCGCCGAGCAGTCGTAGTAGTCGCCGGTGAGCGAGTCGACGCGCGTCAGCGCCTCCTCGTAGTCGAGGAGGAGCGCCTCGTGGCTCGTGTAGAGGTCCACCTGCTGGATCGGGGCCTCGTGCGAGAGGTCGACCCCGCACGCGGCCATGAAGGCGAGCGCCCGGTCGATCTCCTCGGCGATCGCCTCGTAGCGGCGGCCCTCGGCGCTCGTCGCGACGAACTCCTGGTTCCAGGCGTGCACCTGCGAGAGATCGGCGAAGCCGCCCTTCGTGAAGGCGCGCAGGAGGTTGAGCGTCGACGCGGCGTGGTGGTAGGCGGTGACCATGCGCCAGGGGTCGGGGACGCGCGCCGCGGGGATGGGCGCGTCGTCGTTCACGATGTGGCCGCGGAACGCCGGCATCTCGACGTTGCCGACCCGCTCCACCGGTGACGAGCGCGGCTTCGCGAACTGACCGGCGATGCGGCCGAGCTTGACGACCGGCACGCCGGCCCCGTAGGTGAGGACGACGGCCATCTGCAAGATGACCTTCAGCTTGTCGCGGATCGAGTCGGCGCTCAGGTCGTTGAACGACTCGGCGCAGTCCCCGGCCTGCAGGAGGAAGGCGCGGCCGTTCACGACCGCGCCGAGCGCCCGCTTGAGGCGCCGCGCCTCGCCGGCGAACACGAGCGGCGGGAGCGCGGCGAGCTCGCGCCGCGCCGCCTCGAGGGCGTCGGCGTCGGGCCACTCGGGCAGCTGCACGGCCGGGCGCTCGCGCCAGGCCTGCGGCGTCCAGGCCGCCGCCGGACGGCCGTCGGGTCGGGCGCGCCCGTGGGACTCGGGGTGCGTCGTCGCCATGCAGCAAGCCTAGGCGCCCTACCGCGGCTGCGGTGGGCACGGGCCTGTGGGCGCTGCCGGCTGCGACCGGTCGCCTAGTCTGCCGCAGTGGCGCGAGCGACGCATTCCGAGAGACGCCGCGAGCCGAGGGCGCACCCGGGCATCGCCCGCCTCGGCATCTTCGGGGGCACCTTCGACCCCATCCACGTCGGCCACCTCGTGGCCGCGGTGAACGCTCGCCACGACCTGCGCCTCGACCGCGTCCTGCTCGTCGTCGCGAACGAGCCGTGGCAGAAGGTGGGTGGGCGCGCCGTCACGCCGGCGCTGGACCGCCTCGCGCTCGTCGAGGCTGCCATCGCGGGCGTGGAGGGCCTCGAGGCGAGCTCGATCGAGATCGAGCGGGGCGGGCCCTCCTACACCGCCGACACGGCCGCCGAGCTGGCCCGTCGTTACCCCGGGGCCGAGCTGTTCCTCCTCGTCGGCGCCGACGTGGCCGCCGGGCTCGGTACCTGGGAGCGGCTCGACGAGGTGCGCCGTCTCGTCACCCTCGCCGTCGTCAACCGGCCTGGCGCGCGCCTGGAGCGCGCCGCCGGCGAGCTCGCCGGGTTCCGCGTCACGACGGTCGAGATCCCGGGCCTCGAGCTGTCGAGCACCGAGCTGCGCGAGCGGGCGGCCACGGGGCGCCCGCTCGAGTTCCTCGTGCCCGAGCAGGCCATCCGCCTCATCCGAGAGCGGCGGCTGTACGCTGGGGCGGAATGACACGGTCGCTTGCCGTCGCTCGAGGGTGGCCACCGGGGCGCGGGGGGCGCCTCGCGAGCCCGCGCGGGGCGCGTTGAGCTTCGAGCACGTCCTCGCCGCGGCGCGCGCCGCCGCGGCGAAGTCGCACGACGAGACCGTGATCCTCGACGTCGGGCCGCTCATCGGCATCACCGACTACTTCGTCGTCGCGAGCGGCCGCAACGACCGCCAGGTGCGTGCCATCGTCGACGAGGTCTCACGGCGTGTCCGCCAGGCGGGCGGCGCCGAGCGCCGGACCGAGGGGCTGCGCGAGGCGCGCTGGGTCCTCCTCGACTACGGGGACTTCGTCGTGCACGTCTTCGACCGGCACGAGCGCGAGTACTACGGCCTCGAGCGCCTGTGGTCCGACGCGAGGCGGGTGCCCTTCGACGGCGTGGTCGCCGAGCCGGCCGGCGCGGCGAGCACGTAGCCGGGCAGCGCCGCCCCGGGTTCGCACCCCGCCGAGCGCTGGGCACCGTCTCCTGCGCGCCTCGCTGGCGCCCGCGAGGCGCGCGAGCGCGGCGGAGCGCGATCCCGACGAGGATGCTCAGCGGGCGCCGACCCGGCGGCCGCTCGCGGGCGCGACGAGCGCCGCGTAGTCGGCGCGGTCCACGGGACGCAGCGTGAAGGTGCCGTTCGGCAGGTAGTTCTCGGGCACGCCGTCGAAGAGGAAGGTCACCTTGCGGATGCCGTAGCCCGGCTCGGTGAGGGTGTAGACGATCTGGCCGAGCGCCTCGTAGAGCTGCACGCCGAAGATGGAGTCGAAGGTGTGGTCGAGGGTGACGGTCGCCACGCCGGTCCTCGCGTTGATGGCGATCGGCGTGAGCGCGGGCTCGTGGGGCGGCTGGCTGAGCGCCGTCGTCACGCCGGCGCGACCCTCGGAGGCGGTCGGTCCGAGGTCGAGGAAGTCGAGGGCGTCGTCGGCGGTCGGCGGCTGGGAGACGTAGCGCCGCTCGGGCACGAGGTAGCCGGCGGGGGAGAGGAAGTACACGAGGAAGTGGTAGGTGCCCCGCTGGAGCGTCGTCGGCGTGGTGGACCTGCCGTAGGGCGCGAGCAGGTCGGCGGGGATGGCGTCCGTCGAGAGCGTGTGCGCGGCGCCGTCCATGGGGATGCCGCAGCCGCCGAGCGCCAGCCCGAGCGCCAGCGCGGCGAGCGCTGCCCCGATCCGGGTCCGCGTCACCGTGCCGCCACCCCCGGCGAACCGTCCCCCGAGGCGAGCGGCACCGGCGCCGGGGCGCCGCCGCCCGTCGCCTCGTCCTCGGCGTACTCCTCGCCGTCCTCGAGCTCGTCGAGACCCCGGGGCGCGAGGGGGAGCTCGACGACGAAGCGCGCGCCGCCCCCCGGGCGGTCCTCGACCCACACCCGGCCGCCGAGGAGCCTCGTGTGCTCGGCGACGAGCGCGAGGCCGAGCCCGGTGCCGTCCCCCGCGCCGCGGCGCCCGGCGGCGTGCGAGCCGCGGGCGAAGCGCTCGAAGATCCGCTCGCGCTCCTCGGGCGGCACGCCCGGGCCGGCGTCCTCGACGCAGATGCGGACCGCCGTCTCGCCGCACGCCTCCGCCGCGACGCGCGTCGCGCCCCCGGCGTAGCGGGCCGCGTTCTCGACGAGGTTGGCGACGATGCGCTCGAAGCGCCGGCGGTCGACGAGGACGTCGCGCCCGGCGAGCTCGGGGGCGACGGCCGTCGGCACGGCGGGGTCGGCGGCTCCCACGGCGTGGCTGAGGAGGCGAGCGACGCTCGTGGGGCGCAGGTCGAGCGCCTCGGCCCCGCCGTCGAGCCGGGAGATCTCGAGCAGGTCGACGACCATCCGCTGGAAGCGCCGCAGCTCGGCGGCGAGCAGGTCGAGCGCTTGGCGCGAGCGCTCCGGCAGCCCGGCGCGCCTCGCCTCGAGGACGCTCAGGGCGGCCGTCACCGTCGTGAGGGGCGAGCGCAGCTCGTGGCTCACGTCGGAGGTGAAGCGGGCGTCCCGCTCGATGCGCTGCTGGAGGCGGTCGACCATCTGGTTGAAGGAGGACGCGAGCACGGCGAGGTCGCTCACGTCCGCCGTCTCGAGGCGCGTGTCGAGCCGGCCGCTCGCGATCGCGCGGGCCGCCTGGGCGACGTCGCGCAGCGGGCGCATGAGGCGCTTCGCCGCCCACCGGCCGAGGACGGCGCCGGCGAGGGCGGTGGCGAGCGCCGCGGCGACGAGCGAGGCGAGCAGGATGCGCAGCGTGCGCGCCACCTCGTCGAGGGAGAAGACCTCGACGAAGTAGGCGTGCATGGCCCGGATCGGGACGCCGACGGCGATCACCGGGGCCCCGTTCAGGGCGAAGATCTGCTCGGCCGGCGTCCCGCCGATCGCCGTGTCGAGCAGCGAGGTGGGCAGGTCGATCGGACTGAGCTGGGTGGAGTGCCACTGGCCGCCGCGCAGGAGGAGCGAGTAGGAGCACTGCGGCGTCGCCCGAGGCCCGAGGCAGGCCGCGCCGGGTGGGCGGGAGGAGGCGTCCACCTGCGCGAGGATGGCGACGAGCTGGGAGGGGTTGCCCTCGAGCGCGTTGCGCACCCGCAGCGCGTTGGCGAACACGGTGCTCTCGATCGAGCTCTCCTCCTGGTGGAGGATCGACGAGCGGACGGTGAGGTAGGTGGCGGTGGCGAGGGCCACCGACAGGGCGAGCGCGCCGAGGGCGAAGCTGATCGAGATGCGCGTCCGCAGCCCGATGCGGGCTCGGCGCGCCCGGCGCCGGCGGCGCAGCGGTCGGAACCGGGCGCGCATCGGCGCTAGGGGGCGAGCTTGTAGCCGAGCCCGCGCACGGTGAGGACGTGCGTCGGGTTCGCCGGGTCGAGCTCGACCTTCGTGCGCAGCCGGCGGATGTGGACATCGACGAGACGCCCGTCGCCGAAGTAGTCGTAGCTCCAGACGCGCTCGAGGAGCTGCTCGCGCGAGAGCACCTTGCCCGCGTGGGCGGCGAGCTCGCACAGGAGGAGGAACTCGGTGCGGGTCAGGTGGACCTCCTCGCCCGCGAGGCGCACGACGCCGGCCTCGGGGAGGATCTCGAGCTGGCCGAAGGAGAGGACCGACGGCTGGCCGTCGGTCGTGCGCGCCCGGCGCAGCAGCGCGCGGATGCGCGCCGCCAGCTCCTTCGGCTCGAACGGCTTCGTCACGTAGTCGTCGGCGCCCGCCTCGAGGCCGGCGACGACGTCGTGGGTGTCGGTGCGCGCCGTGACCATGATGATCGGCACCGTGCTCTGGCGGCGCAGCTCGCGACAGCAGGCGAAGCCGTCCATGCCCGGGAGCATGATGTCGACGATGAGGAGGTCGAACGGCTGCCCGGTGGGGAGCCGGGCGAAGAGGGCGAGCGCCTCCTCGCCGCTCGAGGCCTCGCTCAGCTCGTAGCCCTCGTCCTCGAGGGCGAGGCGCATCGAGGTCCGGATTCGCTCGTCGTCCTCGACGAGAAGGATGTGGCTCGCCATCCGCCTATGTTCTCGCGCGTCGGGCCGTGGCGCGCGCCGCCCCAGCCGCGCGAGGCTCCGCCGGTAGCATACCGGCGTGAGCTGGGAGATCGACGCGTTCGTCCGCTCGCTGCAGGCCTCCTCGCCCGCCACGGTGCGGGCGTACGCGAGCGACGTCGCGGCCTTCGCGAGCTGGGCGGCGCGCGGGGGGGTCGCCGAGCCGGGGGAGGTCGACCGCCTCCTCCTGCGTCGCTACCTCGCCTACCTCACGACGCGCGGCTACGCGCGGCGCTCGATCGCCCGCAAGGTCGCCTCCCTGCGCCGCTACTTCGCCTTCGCGGCGCGCCGCGGCCTGTGCGGGAGCGACCCGGCGCGCCGCCTCTCGGCGGTGAGCGGGCCGGCACGCCTGCCACGCGTGCTGCGCCCCGAGGAGCTCGACGCGCTCCTCGAGCCGCCGCGCGCCCCGGCGACGGACGCGCGCGCCGCAGCCTTCGAGCGGCGCGACGACGCGGTCGTCGAGCTCCTCTACGGCTCGGGGCTGCGGGTGAGCGAGTGCTGCGGCCTGGACCTCGGCGACGTCGACCTCGACGCCGGCTTCGTGACCGCCTGGGGAAAGGGGCGCCGGCAGCGGCGCGTGCCGATGTCGGGACCGTGCGTGGAGGCGCTCGCCGCCTACCTCGAGTCGGGCCGGGCGCACCTCGTCACCGAGGCGACGCCGCCCGCCGCGCTCTTCGTCAACCGCGTCGGGCACCGGCTCGGACCTCGCGACGTGCGCCGCATCCTCGACCGCCGGGCGCTCTCGCCCACCCACCCGCACGCGCTGCGGCACAGCTTCGCGACGCACCTCCTCGACGGCGGCGCCGACCTGCGCGTCGTCCAGGAGCTCCTCGGCCACGCGAGCCTGCGGACCACCCAGGTCTACACGCACGTCTCGCGAGAGCGCCTGCTCGGCGTGTACCGCTCGGCGCACCCGCGCGCCTGACCGGGGCGCCCCCGCCAGCGGCTACCATCTTCGCTGCCCGGTCGAGGGCGAGTGAGCGACACGTCCGGACGCACCCACGGTCGCCTGCGGGCGCGCCGTCCGGATCCGAGAACCGTTGGGAAGGAGCACGCGTGGCGGTCGTCACGATGAAGCAGCTGCTCGAAGCGGGGGTCCACTTCGGGCACCAGACCCGCCGGTGGAACCCGAAGATGAAGCGCTTCCTCTACGGCGAGCGCAGCGGGATCTACATCATCGACCTGCGCCAGACGCTCTCGCTCCTCGAGGTGGCCTACTCGTTCGTGCGCGACCTCGTCGCCGACGGCGGGACGCTGCTGTTCGTCGGCACGAAGAAGCAGACCCAGGACCCCATCGCCGAGTTCGCCACCGCCTGCGGCATGCCGTACGTGAACGAGCGCTGGCTGGGCGGGATGCTCACGAACTTCGAGACCATCTCGTCGAGGGTGCGCAAGCTCGTCGAGCTCGAGGCGGCCAGGCGTGCCGGCGAGTTCGACACCCTCCCGAAGAAGGAGGCGCTCGCGCTCGCTCGTGAGCTGGCGAAGCTCGAGCGCAACCTCGGCGGCATCCGCAACCTGAAGCGGCTCCCGGACGCGATCTTCGTCATCGACACGAAGAAGGAGCACATCGCGGTCACCGAGGCGAACAAGCTGCGCATCCCCGTGGTCGCGGTGGTCGACACGAACTGCGACCCCGACGTGGTCGACTACGTCATACCGGGCAACGACGACGCGATCCGGGCGGGCCGGCTGATGTGCCGCATCATGTCCGACGCCGTGCTCGAGGGGCGCTTCATCGCCTCGCGGCGCGCCGCCGAGAACCTGCAGGCGGCCGCGGGACCGCCGCCACCGGCTCCGGTCCCCCTCGCGGCGGTCCAGGAGGCCTGAGGCGATGGCCACGATCAGCGCGAGGGAGATCCAGGCGCTCCGCCAGGCCACCGGCGCGGGGATCCTCGACGTCCGGCGCGCCCTGCAGGAGGCCGACGGCGACTTCGAGAAGGCGCGGCGCTGGCTTCGCGAGCAGGGGCTGGCGGGCGCGTCCCGGCGCGAGGGGCGCGAGCGCGCCGAGGGCGCGGTCTCCGTGGTCGTCACCGACCAGGGCCGGCGGGGCGCGGTCGTCGCGCTCGAGTGCGAGACCGACTTCGTCGCCAAGTCCGCGGACTTCGTCGCCCTCGTCGACAACCTCGCCGAGGCGCTCGCCACCGAGGGCGAGGAGGCCCTCGGCCGGTTCTCCGAGGCGGTCGACGAGCTCAAGGTGCGTCTCAAGGAGAACATCGCCGTCGGCGAGCACGCGCGCTTCGTCGCCTCCGAGGACGCCGTCCTCGACAGCTACCTGCACGTCCAGAACGGGCGCGGCGTGAACGGCGTCCTCGTCGAGCTCGCCGGGGGCAGCGCCGAGCTGGCGCACGACGTCGCGGTGCACATCGCCTTCGCCCGGCCCGAGTACCTCCGGCGCGAGGACGTCCCCGAGGAGGCCGTCGCGGCCGAGCGGGAGACCATCACGGCCATCGCGCGCAACGAGGGGAAGCCGGAGGCGCAGCTGCCGAAGATCATCGAGGGGCGCCTCAACGGGTGGTTCAAGGAGCGCGTCCTGCTCGAGCAGCCGTACGCGAAGGACGAGAAGCGGACGATCGCGCAGCTCCTCGGCCCCGCCGAGGTGCGCCGCTTCGCGCAGGTCGTCGTCGGTGCCTGAGCGCGCGAGGCGCTAGTGGCCGTCCCGGCGCCCGCCTCGGGAGAACGGCGCCAGCCCCGCTGGCGCCGCGCCGTGCTCAAGCTGTCCGGGGAGGCGCTGGCGAGCTCGGCGAGCGACGAGACGATCGACGCCGCGACGGTGCGGCGCATCGCGAAGGAGATCGCGCTCTCCCAGGCCGAGCTCGGCGTGGAGCTCGCGGTCATGATCGGCGGCGGCAACATCTGGCGGGGCCAGCACGGCGCCGGGCAGGGGATGGACCGCGCCACCTCCGACACGATGGGCATGCTCGGCACCGTGATCAACGCCCTCGCCCTCCAGGACGCCATCGAGAACGAGGGGCTGCCGACGCGGGTCCTCTCCGCGATCCAGATGGAGCAGGTCTGCGAGCCCTACATCCGGCGGCGGGCGATCCGCCACCTCGAGAAGGGGCGCGTCGTCATCTTCGCCGCGGGGATGGGCAACCCCTTCTTCACGACGGACACCCCGGCCGCCCTGCGGGCTGCCGAGATCGAGGCGCAGGTGATCCTGAAGGGCACCCACTCGGGCGTCGACGGCGTCTACAGTGCCGACCCGCGCACCGACCCGAGCGCCGAGCGCTTCGAGGAGGTGAGCTTCGGCGAGGTCATCGAGAAGGACCTGCGCGTGATGGATCTCACGGCGATCACCTTCTGCAAGGACAACGGCATCCCGATCCTCGTCTTCGACATCATGACCCCCGGGAACATCCACGGCGCCCTCGCCGGCGAGCGGATCGGTACGCTGATCCGGTGAGCGCGGACGAGCTGACCGCGGCGGCGCTCGAGGAGTGCCGGGCGCGCATGCACGGCGCGATCGAGCACGCGAAGAGCGAGTTCGCGAGCGTGCGGACGGGCCGGGCGAGCCCGGCGGTGCTCGAGCGGCTGAAGGTCGACTACTACGGCGCCGAGGTGCCGCTCCAGCAGCTGGCGAGCTTCTCGGTGCCCGAGGCGCGCGTCCTCGTCGTCCACCCCTACGACGCCGGCGCCCTGAAGGCGATCGAGAAGGCGATCCAGGCGTCGGACCTCGGCGTCAACCCGTCGAACGACGGCAAGCTCATCCGCCTCGTCTTCCCGCCCCTCACCGAGGAGCGGCGCCGGGAGCTCGTCCGCCTCGTTCGCCAGCGCGCCGAGGAGGGGCGGATCGCGCTGCGCAACGTGCGGCGCGCGGTGCGCCACGAGCTCGAGGCGCTCGAGCGCGACGGGGAGATCTCCTCGGACGACCTCGAGCGCGCCGAGCGGGAGCTCGAGCGCATGACGCACGAGCTCGTCGCCGAGATCGACCGGCTGCTCGCCCACAAGGAGCAGGAGCTGCTCGAGGTCTGAAGCCGGCGCGCCGCCGTCGCGGCGCGCCGGTGCCGAGGGAGGCGGTGTTGGAGCACGAGGCGGACCCCGTGGCAGGCGGCGGCGAGAGCGCTGGTCCTCGCGCCGGACACGAGCCGGGCCCGGCGACCGGCGAGGTGCGCATCAGCGCGCTGGAGGCGGCGGTCGCGGCCGGTCTCGGCGCGGCGAGCACCCCGCGCCCGCCGGAGGCCCGGTCGACGAGCAGCTCGGCGCCGGCCTTCGAGCTGCCGGACTGGACCGACCCGCCGACGGGCCAGGTGCCGCGCGTCCTGCTCGGCGAGGGCGAGGACGAGCCGCTCGTGGGGCCGCGCCGGCCGACGTGGCGGGAGCACGCCGAGGACTGGGACGACGAGGTCGACCTCTCCTTCCTCGCCGACGCGGCGACCCTCGACGAGCGCGAGGCGCCGGGCGACGACCCGGCGCGCCCCGGGGCGTCCGCGTCGACGTCGATCTCCGGCGCCGGCGACGAGGACGAGCACCCGTGGGCCGAGCTCCTCCCCGACCCGCCAGCCTCGCGGCGCGAGGCACGCCCTCGCCACCTCGCGTCGTCCCGTCGGGCCCGTGCCCGTCCGGAGGCGCCCGCCCGGCGCAGCGCGGCGGCGGCGACGGCGACGGGGCTCGTCGTCGGGGCGGTCGCGCTCGTGTGCGTGCTCGCCGGACCGCTCCCCACCGCCGTGCTGGCCGCCCTCGTCGTCACCGTCGCCGCCGGCGAGGTCTTCGCCACGCTCCGGCGCGCCGGGTACGCCCCGGCGACGCTGATCGGCTTGCTCGCCGTGCCGGCGGTGGTGCTCGGCGCCTACGCGAGCGGGGTCGTGGCGATCGCGCTCGTCCTCGCGCTCGCCGTCGTGCTGGGGGGGGCGTGGTTCCTCCTCGGCGGCCACGACCGCCCGCTCGTCAACCTCGCCGTCACCGTCTTCGTCGTCTGCTGGGTCGGGGTGCTCGGCTCCTTCGCCGGCCTGCTGCTCGCTCCCTCGAGCTTCCCGCACCGCCACGGGCTGGCCTACTTCGTCGCCGCGGTCGTGCTCACCGTGTCGCACGACGTCGGCTCGTACGCCGTCGGGGCGAAGCTGGGCAGGCACCGGTTCGCGGCGGCGATCAGCCCCCGCAAGAGCCTCGAGGGCCTCGCCGGCGGGACCGTCCTCACGCTCGCCGTCGCCGCCCTCGCGCTGAGCCGGCTCCACCCGCTCTCGCTGCGCAGCGCGCTCGTGTTCGGGGCGCTCACCTGCGTCGTGGCGCCGCTCGGGGACCTCACGGAGTCGCTCGTGAAGCGCGACCTCAAGGTGAAGGACATGGGACGGCTCCTGCCCGCGCACGGCGGCGTCCTCGACCGTGTCGACGCGCTGCTCTTCGTCATGCCGGCCGCCTACTTCGCCGTCCGGCTGCTCAACCTCGGATGAGCGCGGCGCGGCGCGTCAGCATCGCCGGCTCGACCGGCTCCATCGGGACGCAGGCACTCGACGTCATCCGGCGCTCCGAGGGGCGCCTCGCCGTCGCGGCGCTCGGCGCGCGCCGCTCCCTCGACGCCCTCGCCGCGCAGGCAGCGGAGTTCCGGCCGGAGGTCGTCGCCGTCGACGACGAGTCGCTCGCGCGCGAGCTCGAGCGTCGCGTCCCCCGAGGCGTCGAGGTGCGCGCCGGGCCGGGGGCGCTCGGCTCGCTCGGGTCCCTCGGCGACGTGGTGGTCAACGCCGTGGTCGGCTTCGCCGGGCTCCCCGTCACCCTCGAGGCGCTCCGGTCGGGCCGCCGGCTGGCCCTCGCGAACAAGGAGTCGCTGGTCGCGGGTGCCCCGATCGTCCAGGCGGCGAGGGCGACTCCGGGGGCGGAGATCGTCCCGGTCGACTCCGAGCACTGCGCCATCCACCAGTGCCTCGGCGAGCGCCGGCACGTGACGAGCGCCGTTCTCCCCGGGCCGGCGGGCGGCCCCGAGGCGCCGGCCGACGTGGCGAGGATCGTCATCACCGCGAGCGGCGGGCCGTTTCGTGGCCGGCGCCTCGCCGACCTCGCCGACGTCGCGCCGGCAGACGCGCTCGCCCACCCGACCTGGAAGATGGGCCCGAAGATCACCGTCGACTCCTCGACGCTCATGAACAAGGGCCTCGAGGTGATCGAGGCGCACCAGCTGTTCGGCATCGACTACGACCGGATCGAGGTGGTCGTCCACCCCCAGTCGGTGGTGCACTCGATGGTCGAGTTCTGCGACGGCGCGACGATCGCCCAGCTGTCGCAGCCCGACATGCGCCTGCCGATCGCCTACGCCCTCACCTACCCCGAGCGCTGCTCGCAGCCCTTCGGCCGGATCGACTGGGCCCGGCTCGCGCGCCTCGACTTCGCGCCGCCCGACGTCGAGACCTTCCGACTCCTCAGCCTCGCCTACGCTGCCGGCCGGGCGGGGGGCAGCGCGCCGGCGTGGCTCAACGCCGCGAACGAGGTCGCGGTCGAGGCCTTCCTCGAGGGCCGGATCGGCTGGCTCGCCATCGCCGAGGTGGTCGAGGAGGCGCTCGCCGCCCACGAGGAGACGAAGCTCGTCGAGGTCGGCGACGTGCTCGCCGCCGACGCCGCGGCGCGCGCCGCGGCGCGCGCCGCGCTGTCGGGGCGCGAGTGAGCGGCGCGTCCGCGGCGAACCGGCGGGCGCTCGCCCGCCTCGCGCTCGGCGTCGCGCTCGTCGTCGCGCTCGCGCTCGCGCTGCACGGCCTCGCCGTCCTCGTCGTCGTCCTCGCGCTCGTCGTCATGGTGATGGCGCACGAGGCCGGCCACCTCGTCACGGCGAAGCTCTCGGGCATGAAGGTCACCGAGTACTTCCTCGGCTTCGGGCCACGGCTGTGGTCGGTGCGGCGCGGGGAGACCGACTACGGCGTGAAGGCGATCCCCGCCGGCGGCTACGTGCGCATCGTCGGCATGACGTCGCTCGAGCGCATCGACCCGGCCGACGAGCCCCGTTCCTACCGCCAGGCGAGCTTCCCCCGCCGCATCCTCGTCGCGTCGGCCGGGTCGGCGACGCACTTCGTCCTCGCCTTCCTCCTGCTGTGGGGCATGGTCGCGTTCTCGGGCGTGCCCCGTTCGACGGGCCGCCCCGTCGTCTCGGCCATGATCCCCCTCGCGCACGGCCGCAGCCCCGCGAGCCGCGCCGGGCTCGAGCCCGGCGACGTCATCGTCGCGGCCGACGGCCGGCGCGTCGGCGACGCCGCCTTCGTCCGCCTCATCCGGTCGCACCCCGGGACGCCGGTCCGCCTCGAGGTCCAGCGCGGCGCGCGCCGCTTCAGCGTGTGGGTGACGCCGGTCGACGGGCGTCGGGTGGAGCTGCCCACGGCCAGCGGGCCCGAGCCGGCCGTTCCGGCCGCGCGACGGCCCACCGGCTTCATCGGCGTCGAGCTCGGCGTCGAGACGCGAGACGAGACGGCCAACCCCCTCGTCGCGCTGTGGCGGGCCGGGTCGATGCTCGGGAGCGTGACGCGGCAGACGGCGACGGGGATCGCCCAGGTCTTCTCGCCCTCGGGCCTGCGCTCGTTCGCGCACCACGTCGCCACGGCCGCCAGTCCGCCGCCTTCGGGCGAGGCCGGGTCCCAGAGCCAGGGCGGCCAGATCCTCTCGATCGTCGGCGCCGTGCAGATCGGCGCCCAGGCCGCCCAGCGCGACGTGTCCGAGCTCCTCTACATCCTCGTCGCCATCAACATCTTCGTGGCCCTCGTCAACCTCTTCCCGATGCTGCCCCTCGACGGCGGCCACGTCGCCATCGCCTGCTACGAGCGTCTGCGCTCTCGCCGCGGCCGCCGCTACCACGCGGACGTCGCGAAGCTCATGCCCGCCGCCTACCTCTTCCTGGCGGGGATGGTCGTCCTCGGCCTGAGCGCCCTCTACGCGAACATCGTCCAGCCGCCCACCCTCGGCGGAGGCTAGTGGCCGGAACCGCCGGCGGACCCCCGGTAGGCTGGGGAGCAGGCGCCCGCGTCCGGGCGGGCGGAGGAGGGAGCTGACCATGGCGAGAGCCAGCGTCGCCGTCGCGAACCGCCGACGGACCCGACAGATCATGGTCGGCAAGGTGGCTGTCGGTGGCGACGCGCCCATCTCGGTCCAGTCGATGACGACGACGAAGACCGCGGATGTCGAAGCAACGCTGCGCCAGATCTACGCGCTCGCCGGCGCGGGCGCGGACATCGTGCGCTGCACGTGCAACGAGCGCGAGGCCGCCGAGGGCCTCGCGCGGATCGTGCCGCGCTCGCCGGTGCCGATCGTCGCCGACGTCCACTTCCACGTCGAGATGGCGCTCGCCGCGCTCGAGGCGGGCGTGCACGGCCTGCGGCTCAATCCCGGGAACCTGCGCAAGCCCGAGGAGATCAAGCTCGTGGCCCGCGAGGCCAAGGACCGCGGCGTGCCGATCCGCATCGGCGTGAACGCCGGCTCGCTGCACCCCGACCTCTACCGGCGCTTCGGCGGGGCCACCCCGGAGGCGCTCGTCGAGTCGGCGAAGATGGAGCTCGCCTACTTCCAGGAGGTGGGCTTCGAGGACGTGAAGATCTCGGTCAAGGCCTCGAACGTCCCGCTCATGATCGCCGCCTACCGCCTGGCGTCCGAGACCTTCGACTACCCGCTCCACCTCGGCGTCACCGAGGCCGGCCCGCCCCCCGCCGGGCTCGTGAAGGCGACCGCCGGGATCGGGGCGCTGCTCGCCGAGGGGATCGGGGACACCATCCGCTACTCGCTCACGGCCGACCCCGTCGAGGAGGCCCGAGCCGGGCGCGTGCTGCTCGAGTCGCTCGGGCTGCGCGAGCGCCGGGGGCTCGACCTCATCGCCTGCCCCTCCTGCGGCCGGGCCGAGATCGACGTCATCGAGGTGGCGAAGAAGGCGCAGGCGGCGCTCGAGGCGCTGCACCTGCCGATCCAGGTCGCCGTGATGGGCTGCGTCGTGAACGGTCCGGGCGAGGCGCGCGAGGCCGACCTCGGCATCGCCGCGGGCCGGCACAAGGGGCACCTGTTCATCCGGGGGAAGATCGTGCGCGTCGTCCCCGAGGACGAGATGGTCGAGGCGCTCGTCGCCGAGGCCGAGCTCATCGCCGCGGAGGGCGTCGAGAGCCGCCTCGCCAAGGCGGACGCCTCGGCCGAGGCGGAGGCCGCGGCGGACCGCCAGGCCCTCCTCGAGGCGAAGGGCGCCGACGCGAACGGCTCCGAGGACGTCGTGGTACGGATCCGCCGTCGGCTCGAGGGGGCGTCCGCGCCGGGCGCCGGCGGCTGAGCGTGGCGGGCGGCGCGATCGTCCGCCCGCCCGAGGCGCACGAGCTCGAGGCCTTCGCCGACTGCCTCGCCGCCGCTTTCGGCGTCGGCCTCCCCGCGCCGCAGCGGGCGCGACTGCTCGCCGCCCTCGAGCCGGGACGCGCCCTCGCGTGCTTCGACGGCGCCGACCTCGTCGCCACGGCGTCGAGCGTGGCGATCGAGCTGACCCTGCCCGGTCCGGTCGTCTCGGCGGCGACCGGCGTCGCCGACGTCGCGGTGCTGCCCTCGCACCGGGGGAGGGGCCTCTTCTCCGCACTGCTCGGGCGCCTGCTCGAGGTCGCCCGCGGGAGCGGGGAGGCCCTCCTCGTGCTCGACGCCGCGTCCGCCCCCCGCTACCGTCGCCTCGGCTTCGGCCCGGCGAGCTGGTCGGCCCGCTACCGGCTCGCGCCGGGCGGCCTCGTCCTCGCCGCGGCCGAGCCGGCGCGCGGCGGCCCGCGGCCGCTCTCGGCGACCGAGGCGCTCGAGACCCTGCCGGCGGCCTTCGACGCGGCACGCCGGTCGATCCTCGGCGAGCTGGCGCGCACCCGGGCGTGGTGGGAGGAGGAGCTCGCGGACCTTCCCGGCCCCGACGGCGCGGCGCGCCGCTGGGTGGCCTGGGTCGAAGGTGGCGAGGTCGCCGGCTTCCTCGCCTACGAGCTCGCCGCGTCGCCCGCCGGGCGCGAGGCGCTCGTCGAGGACCTGTGCGTCCGCTCGGTGGCGGCTGCAGGCGGGCTGTGGCGCGTCCTCGCCGAGCTCGACGCGCCCGGCGGGATCTGCCTCGCCCAGCGGCCGCTCGACGAGCCGCTCCGCCACGCGCTCGCCGATCCCCGCTCGCTCGAGGTCCTCGCGGTGCGCGACGCCACCTGGCTGCGCGTCGTCGACGTGGCCGCCGCCGTCCCCCTCCGCCGCTACGGTGCCGCTGGCTCGCTCACCTTCGAGGTCGCCGACGGGCGCTGCGGCTGGAACGAGGGACGCTGGGTGCTCGAGTCGGATTGGGAGGGCCGAGGCCACGCCGAGCGGACCGGCGCGCCCGCCCAGCTCGCGCTCGACGTCGGCGCGCTCGCCTCGCTGCTCGCCGGCGCCGCCTCGCCGGCGAGCCTCGCCGCCGCCGGGCGCGTCCGCGAGCTCGCACCCGGGGCGCTCACCCGCGCGGGCCGGCTCTTCGCGGCCGAAGCGGTGCCCTTCGCGAGCAGCGCGCCGTGAGGTCGTGCCGGCCGCTCGTCGGGCAGGCCGGCCGGTAGACTGAGCCGACTCGCTGAGGGGAGAACGCTTCATGGCAGGTCAGAGCAGGCCGCGCCCCGCGCCCGGCGCGGCGGGGCCTCGGCGGCTCGGCGCGCCGGGGGCCCGGCCGGCGTCGGCGGGTGCCCAGCGCCGCCTCGAGCGCAGCCGGCGCCGGCACCGTGCCCCGCTCCTCGGCTGGATCGCCGTCGCAGCGGTCGTCATCGCCGTCGTGGCCCTCGTCGTCGCCCGGCTGACGGGGTCGTCGGGCCCGCCGCCGAACACCGCGGCCGACCGGAACCCGCCGCTCGCGCCGGTCGCCCTCGTGCGGTCCGTGACGAGCGTCCCGGCCTCGACGTTCGACGCGGTCGGCACGAGCGGCGAGGGCTCCCCGTTCCTCGTCACGCGTGGCCAGCCGGCGCTGCGCTCGGGAGGCAAGCCGCGCCTCGTCTACGTCGGCGGCGAGTTCTGCCCCTACTGCGCGATGTACCGGTGGTCGCTGCTCGCCGCGCTCGGCCGCTTCGGCTCGTTCTCGGGCGTGAAGCTCACGCGCTCGGCGGCGACGGACTACAACATCCCCACCTTCTCCTTCTACAAGTCCTCCTACTCGAGTCCCTACGTGGCGTTCACGCCCTACGAGGCGTCGGACCGCAACCGCAACCGGCTCACCCCCCTGCCGCCGGAGGTGAGCCGGCTCTACGCGAAGTACGAGGCGCCGCCGTACGGGAGCGTGGCGAACGAGGGATCGATCCCCTTCATCGACATCGGGAACCGCTTCGTCTCCGAGGGCGTGGCGCCCGCCTTCGACGCCCAGGTGCTCCCGGCCCTCGCCGGCGGCGGCCCGGCGCGCAGCGAGATCGCCGCGGCGATCCGCTCGCCCAACTCGGCGACCGGTCGGGCGCTCGGCGGCGCGGTCTTCGTCGCGCAGGCGAACTACCTGAGCGCGGCGATCTGCATCCTCGACGGCGGGAAGCCCGCGAGCGTGTGCCGGTCGAGCGGGGTCACGGCGGCACGCAAGGTCCTGCTCGCGACGAAGCCGACCGGGTAGTGCCGAAGCCACCGACGGGCGCTCGGGGCCGCTCGCCTCGCTCCGCGCCGCCGGCGCCGCATCTCCCGCGGCGCCGCCTCGGCACCCCGCGAGCCCGCGCCGCTCTCGGGCGGCACCCCACCGCGGCGGCGGGGCCCCGGCCGTGGCGGGCGCTCGTCACGACCGGGGCCGCAGCCGTGGGCCTCGGCATCGCCGCCTACCTCACCGCCGCCCACTACACGGCGAACGCCCTCCTCGCCTGTCCGACGACCTCCACGCTCAACTGCGAGAAGGTGACGACGAGCCCGCAGTCCTCGGTCTTCGGGATCCCCGTCGCCGTCCTCGGCCTCGCCTTCTTCGTGCCGATGCTCGCGCTGTCGCTGCCGCGCGCCTGGCGCTCGGCGCATCCCCTCGTCGCCCCGGCGCGACTCGTGCTCGCGGTCGTCGGGATGGGCTTCGTCGCCTACCTCATCGACGCGGAGCTCTTCGCGATCAGGGCCATCTGCCTGTGGTGCACGGGCGTCCACGTGCTCACGTTCGTCATCTTCGCCGCTGTCGTCACCGGCTGGGACGAGGCGGTCGCGGCGCGCGAGCGGCATCCGGGCACGCCGGCCCGCTAGCAGCCGCCGGGGTCGAGCGCGACGAGGCGTGCGCCGCGGGCCGCCTCGCCGAGCAGCTCGGCGAGGTGCGGGTGGCACGTGAAGGCGAGCACCTGGTGCGTCGCCGCCGTGGCCGCGATGGCGCCGGCCATCGCGCGCGCCCGCGCGGGGTCGAAGTTGACGAGCACGTCGTCCAGGACGAGCGGGAGCGCTGCCGCGTCGTGCGCGAAGGTGTCTGCGAGCGCGAGCCGCAGGCAGAGGTAGAGCTGCTCGGCGGTTCCCCGGCTCAGGTCGGCGGCGTCGATCCGCTGTCCGGCGGCCGAGAGCACCTCGATGCCGCGCCGGCGGCCATCGGGGTCCTGGCGGGCGATGACCTGCTCGTAGCGGCCGGCGGTCACGTCGCGGAACAGCTCCGCCGCCCGGCGGATGACCGTCGGCTGGCGCTCGCGCTCGTAGCGGGCGAGCGTCTCCTCGAGCAGGTGGCCCGCCAGCGAGAGCACCGCCCAGCGTCGCAGCGCGGCGTCGAGCTCCGCCTCGAGCGTGGCGCGCTCGAGCTCGAGCCGGCTCACCTCGTCGGAGCCGAGGAGCTCGTCGAGCGCGCGCCGGGCGTCCCGCTCCCTCGCGAGCAGCTGCTCCCAGCGCTCCTGCGCCTCGGCGAGCTGCGCGTCGAGCGTTCGGCGCTCGTCCTCGAGGTCCTCCCTCGCGCGGCGCTCGAGCTCGTCGCGCAGGCGCCTCGCCGCGGCACCCTCGCCGAGCGACGCCTCGAGGGTCCTCGCAAGCGCCTCGAGCTCCCGGCCCACCTCGGCCCGCCGGGCGGCGCGCCCCGCGGCGTTCTCGACCTGCCCCGTGAGCTCGGCGAGACGCTCGTCCTGGCCGAGACGGCCGTCGACGCCGAAGGCGCTCGCGAGCGCCTCGACGCGCCCCTCGAAGTCGGCGATCTCCGCGTCGAGCCTCGCGAGGGCGTCGGCGACCCGCTCGCGCGCGCCGTCGAGCCGCCGGAGGTTGTGGAGGAGCTCGAGGGCTCGCTCGAGGCCCTCCGGTTCGAGCTCGCGCCCAAGCCCGCTGCGCTCGGCGAGCTCCGCGGCGCGTTCGCGGAGCGCCTGCAGCGCCTCCTCGCGCGCCGCAACGGCGTCGGCCGCCGCTCGCTCGGCTCGCTGCGCCTCGGCCGCCTGGCTCAGGCGCTCGTCGAGCTGCTCGCGGGCCCGGCGTTCGGCGTCGAGGCGGCGGGCGGCGCCCTCGAGCTCAGCGGCGGCGGGCGCCGCCGGGAGGCCGAGGCTGCGCGCGCGCCGCTCGATCTCGGTGGCGAGGCGATCGGGATCGATCGCGCCGGCGGCGGGCGCCGGCTCGCCGGGGTCCGGCCGCCGCCGTGCCTCGAGGAGGGCGAGCGCCGCCGCGACGAGCGCCACGAGGACCCCGAGCACCACGACGAGCCTGGCGAGGGGGCCTTCGCGCGCGGGGGCGCTCGCCGCGAGCCCGACGAGGACGGCGCCGAGGAGGGCGAGGCACGCCGCGGCCGCGGCGTGACGGCGTGCCGGGGCGCGCGCCCGGTCTGCGGCCAGGCGGCTGAGCGCGCTGGCCTGGGCGCGCTGGGCGGCGAGGCGCTCGCGCTCGGTGGTGAGGGAGCGGAGCTCCTCGAGGACGATCCGGGCGTCTTCGATCGCGCGCGCCTCGCGCGGCGGCTCGGGCCCGGCCTCGACGGCGGCTCGGACCCGGCGCTCGCGGGCGCGCTCGAGCGCTTCCCGGCAGGCGCCGAGCGCGGCGCGTTCCTCGCGCGCGCGCCGCGCGAGCTCCTCGGCGGCGCTGCGCTCGGCGGCGCCGACCGCCGCCGTCGCGGCGCGAGACGCGTCGACCGCCGGACCGAGCTGCTCCAGCACCTCGGCTCGCTCGCGCTCGATACCGTCCAGGCTCGCCTGCAGCTCTCGGCGCTTGGCGAGGCGCTCGCCGTGCCCGGAGCGCTCGCTCGCGAGGGCGCGGACCTCGCCGGAGCGCTCGAGCAGGCGGGCGTCGGCGGCGCTCCCGGCTTCGAGCCCGGCGAGCTCGGCGCGCAGCGTGCGCTGGCGCTCGAGCATCGGGGCGCAGGCGAGCAGCCGCTGGAGCTCGCTCTCGCGCCGTCGAAGGCGCGAGAGCTCGTCCCTCGCACGCGCGACCTCCTCGCTCGTGCGGCGCAGCGCCGCGGCCTCGACCTGGTAGCGCATGGCGGCGGCTCGGGCGGCCGCGAGGGCGCGCTCGACCTCGGCGAGGCGGCGCCCGAGCTCGTTCGCCCGGGCGTCGTCCTTGCGCGGGCGCGCCAGCGCCGCCTGCTGACGCTCGAGCTCCCGGACGGCCCGGGTCGCCGAGCGCCCGGCGCCGAGGACGCCGGCCGAGAAGACGAGGTCGCGTACCTCGTCCTGGTCGAGCGTCTCGAAGGAGGCGAGCTCGCTCAGGCCGAAGGCGAACACCGAGCGGAAGAGCGCGTCGTCCGCGCCACCGAGCAGGCGCTTCAGCGCCTCCTCGGTGGCGAGGCTGCCGTCGGGCGCGGTGATGGTGGCTTGGCGGGCGTCGACGTAGCGCTCGACGGTCCAGCGCTGGCCCTCCTCGTCGAGCAGGTGGATGGCGCCGCCGTGGCGCCCGCCGCGCAGCGGGGCGTGGTAGGGGAGGGAGCGGCGTCGGTCCGGGAAGCCGAAGAGCACGCCGCGCAGGAAGTCGAGGAGCGTGGACTTGCCCGCCTCGTTCGGCCCGAGGACCACCGTGAAGGACGCATCGAGGTCGGCGAGCTCGAAGCTGCTGAACAGGCCGTAGCCGTCGATGCGAAGCCTGGCGATCCTCACGGCAGGCGCCTCACGGCTCGCGCTCGATGGCCTCGAGGGCGACGAGGGTGGCCTCCTCGACGAGCTCGCGTCGCGTGGCACCCTCGAGGATGGCCTCGACCCGTCGGGCGAGCGCCCGGGGGAGCGAGGCGGCGAGCCCGGTGCTCGCGGCCAACGGCGAGCGATCGTCCGCCAGGCGCTGGGCGATCGCGAGGAGGTCGGCGGAGAAGTCGTTGCGCCGCCTCACCTCGTCGAGGTCGAGCGCCGGGCGCGTCTCGTCGACGAGCGCGTCCCACCACACGAACGGCGTCGCCGTCGGTGCGAGCGCCCGCAGGTCGTCGAGGAGCGCCTCGCGGCTGCCCGGTCTCGCCAGGTCCTCGTGGAGCGTCCCGGAGCCGACGAGGCGGGCGCGCAGCACGATCGAGCGGCCCTGCGCGCCCGCTAGCTCGGCGCGTCCGGCCTCGACGAGGCGGTCACGCAGGTCGGCGAGGTCGTCCGCCGCGTCGAGCGGTACGCGCACCTCGGCGAAGCGCACGAGGTCGCAGGGGACGAACTCGACCTCGGCGATGACGCCGTGCTCGACGTGCACGACGAGCGCGCCCTTGGCGCCGGCCTCGCTCGGCTTGGGGCTGCGGGCCTGGAGGTTGCCGGGGTAGGCGATCCACGCTTCGCCAGGGCCCCTGCCGCGAGCGAGGACGGACCGCTCGTGGACGTGCCCGAGGGCGAGGTAGTCGAGCCCGGTCGCGGCGAGGTCGTCGAGCGAGCAGGGGCTGTAGTTGGCGTGACCGCCGGCGCCGCCCACGTTGCAGTGCAGCAGCCCGACGTGCACGCCCGGCCCGTCGGGCCGCGAGAGTCGTCGCGCCAGGTTCTCGGTCGTCGCCGCCGTCGCGTAGCTGATCCCCTGGACCGTGGCGATCTGCGTTCCGCCGCGCTCGACGGGCACGACGCGCACGGCGTCGGACCCGAAGATCGTGACGCCTTCGGGCCAGCGGGAGACGGCCGACCAGCCCTCGTCGAGCGGGTCGTGGTTGCCGTGCACGACGAAGCTCTGGATGCCCGCGGCCGCGAGCCGCTTGAGGCCGTCGCGAAAGCGCAGCTGGGCTCGCAGCCCGCGCCTCGCGCCGTCGTAGACGTCGCCGGCGACGAGCAGGAACGCGGCCTCCCGAGAGAGCGTGAGGTCGACGAGGGCGTCGAAGGCGTCGAGCGACGCGTCCCGCAGCGCCGCGGCGACCTCGGGCGCGACGGCGCCGATCCCCTCGAAGGGCGTGTCGAGGTGGAGGTCCGCTGCGTGGACGAAAACGAACGACGGCGGTGCCTCGGCCACGGCAGCGCACACTACCGAGTCGCTGCATCGGCGCGGCGGTGACCCGCGTACCGGTGACGTCGGGCGCGCTCGGCTACCATCGGCCCCTCGACTCGGCCCGTCCGGTGCTCGGCGACGGGAGACCTGGGTGCCGGGAGGGCGCATCCGGTGGCAGCACCCCGACGGAGGAGGGACGCTCGCTGGTCCCGTCCGCGCGCCGACGTCGGCGCCGTGACCGTCGCGCTCGGCTGCCCGACCCGCCGAGGAGCCGCGCGTTGACGGCCGACGCGCTGCTCGCGGACCAGCCGCTCACGGTCGAGGGCGCGTCGCGCCGCGTGGTGCGACGGCTGGCAGGCGTCGGGGTCGCCACGCTCGCCAGCGTGGGCCTCGTCCTGCGCCTGTGGGCGCTCGGGCGCCAGCCGGTCAACTCTGACGAGGCCGTCGTCGGTCTCATGGCGCGCCAGATCCTGCACGGCCACACGTACGCCTTCTACTGGGGCCAGCACTACGGCGGCGTCGAGCCCTACGTCGTCGCCGCCTTCTTCGCGCTCTTCGGCCAGTCGAGCTTCACCCTCGGCATCGTTCCGGTCGTGCTCGACGCCGTGGCGGCGCTCCTCGTGTGGCGCATCGGACGCCGCCTGTTCGGCCCCGAAGTCGGCGTCGGCGCGGCGCTCCTGTTCTGGGTGTGGCCGGAGGTCTACGTCTGGCAGTCGACCCTCGAGTACGGGTTCCGCTGGGCGGCGCTCGTGCTGTGCCTCGCGGCCCTCCTCGTCGCCCTCCGGGTGGTCGACCCCCGTCCCCGTCCAGGCGCGCTCGCCCGGAGCGAGTGGCTCGCGCTCGGCGTGCTCGCGGGGCTCGGGTGGTGGGCCACCCCCGAGGTCGTCTACTACCTCCTGCCCGCGGCCGTCGTCGTCCTCGTCGAGCTCGTCCGGCGTCGTGTGCGCGCACGCCCCGTGGACGTGGCCCTCGCCGCCGCCGGGGCGGTGCTCGGCGCGCTGCCGTGGCTGTGGGACAACGTGCCGGGGTTCGCCTCCCTCCACCTCGGCGTGCAGCCGGACCCGAGCGTCGCGTCGCACGGCAACATCCTGCGCCTCCACGTGCTCCCGATGATGCTCGGGCTCCAGCTGCCCGTCTCGGGGCGCTTCCTCGTCGGCACCGATGCCGGCATGGCGCTCGAGTACGCAGCGGTGCTCGCCGGCGTGGTCTGGCTGGTAACCCTCGTCCGGCGGCGGCAGGCGCTCGTGCTCGTCGTCTTCACCGTCGCGTTCCCGTTCCTCTACGCCCTCTCGCCGGTTACCTGGTACTGGCAGGACGGCCGCTACGGCGTGTTCTTCGCGCCCGTCGCGGCCCTCCTCGCGACGTCCGGCGCCTGCGCCCTCGCGGAGCGGCTCCGGGCGCTGCCGGGGCGCCGCTCGCCGGCCGACCGGCGGGCCGGCGCGGCGGTGCTTGCCGTGCTCGCGGGCCTGGGCCTCACGCTCGCGGCGGTGGCGCAGGTGGCGCCCTTCACCCCGGCGCGCGCCGACCCGGCTCGTGCCACCTGGACCACCTGGCACGCCGACCCGCTTGCGTTCCTCCTCCCCGTCGCGAGGGCGCTCGAGGCGCGCGGCGCGCGCCGCGTGTACACGGGCTACTGGCTCGCGTACACGCTGACCTTCGAGTCGAAGGGCGCGGTCGTCGCCTCCGATGCGCTGCCTGCCTACGTCCGCTACGCCCCCTACCTCGCGGCCGTACGCGCGGCGGCGCGACCGGCGTGGCTGTTCGCCAACCCGTCGGCTGCCCACGCCGCGGCGGTGGCGACCGGCCTCTCCCTCGTCGACCCCGGGTGCGCGGCGAAGACGGACCGCTGCCTGGAGCCAGGCGAGCTCGAGGCGTGGCTCACCGCCCACCGCATCGCCTACCGGGTGCTGCCGCTGCACGCGTTCCTGGCCGTGCTGGTGGAGCGACGCTTCGATCCGGCGCCGATGCTCGCGGCCTACCACGTCGGCCCGCTCCCCAGGCACTGAGCGCGCCTGCGGGGAGCCTGGCGTCCCCGGCACGCCGTCCGGGGGCTGCCCGGCCTTCGGCCTCGGGCCCAACTACGCTGAGAGGGAACGTCGCGGGAGGGCTATGGGATTCGATCTCGCTGCGCTGCTGGCGAGCAGGCAAGGAGAGAACTTCCAGCTCTACAGCCGCCACATCAATCCCCAGCTCGTCCGGGTGCTGCGCTCGATCGGCTTCGACCGCTTCTACGAGCGGGCCGAGGGCGCCTACCTCTACGACTCGGCCGGTCGTCGCTACCTCGACTTCCTGTCCGGCTTCGGCGTCTTCGCGCTCGGGCGGGCCCACCCCGTCCTCAAGGCGGCCCTGCACGCCGCGATCGACCGGGACCTGCCGAACCTCGTCCAGCTCGACGCGGCGCTCCTGCCCGGCCTGCTCGCCGAGGAGCTGTTGAAGCGGTGTCCGCCGGGCATGGGCCGCGTCTGCTTCGCGAACTCGGGGGCCGAGGCGGTCGAGGCCGCGCTCAAGTTCGCGCGCCTCGCGACGGGGAGGCCGCGGGTCGCCTTCTGCGACCACGCCTTCCACGGCCTCACCTACGGGGCGCTGTCGGTCAACGGCGGCGACGAGTTCCGCCACGGCTTCGGCCCGCTCCTCCCGGGGTTCGTGAAGGTGCCCTTCGGGGACGCCGACGCGCTCGAGCGCGAGCTGGCGCGCCGCGACGTCGCGGCCTTCATCGTGGAGCCGATCCAGGGCAAGGGCGTCCACGTGGCGAACGCCGCCTACTGGGACGCGGTGCAGGCGAGCTGTCGGCGCCACGGGACGCTGCTCATCGTCGACGAGGTGCAGACCGGCCTCGGGCGCACGGGCAAGCTGTGGGCCCACGAGCACTGGGGCGTCGTCCCCGACATGATGACCGTCTCCAAGGCGCTCTCGGGCGGCTTCGTGCCAGTCGGGGCGATGATCTGCTCGCCCGAGGTCTCGAACCGGGTCTTCTCCTCGATGGAGCGCGCCTTCGTGCACTCCTCGACCTTCAAGAACAACCAGCTCGCCATGGTGGCAGGCCTCGCGACGCTGCAGGTGATCGACGACGAGGAGCTCGTGGACCGCGCCCGGGTCACCGGCGAGGCGTTCGTGAAGGCGCTCGAGCCCCTCGTCGAGCGCTACGAGCTGTTCCACGGCGTGCGCGGGCGGGGGCTCATGATCGGGCTCGAGTTCGGCGAGCCGCGCACGCGTGCCCTCAGGGCGCGCTTCAAGGTGCTCGAGGCGGCGCGCAAGGGCCTGTTCTCGCAGCTCATCGTCGGCCCGCTCTTCCAGCGGCACGGCATCTTGACCCAGGTGGCGGGCGATGCCATGAACGTCGTGAAGCTGCTGCCGCCGCTCACGATCGGCCAGGAGGAGGTGGACGCGTTCACGGAGGCCCTCGACGACGTCCTGCGAGACGCACACCGGAACTCCTCGCTCGTGTTCGAATTCGCCCGCACCCTGGCCAGGGGCTCGCTCAGGCGGGACCGCTGAGCGGCCGACCGGCGTGGACCGACGGTCGGCGCGCGCGCTCGTCGCTCTCGGCCTGTGCACGGCCCTCGGCGGGTGCGCGGCCTCGGGCGCGCTGCCCTCGACGACCACGACGACGACCCTTCCCAAGCCGGTCCAGGTGGCCGGCCCGCCGTCGCTCGCGGCGGCGGCCGCGCTCGGCCCGATCGAGCGCGTGCGGGTCCGGCCGGTCCCCGGTGGGCGAGCGCTGCCGCCCGAGCTCCCTCCCGGCGCGCTCGCAACCGACGTGGTGAAGATCGGCTTCCGTCAGGTCGGCTCGGGCCCCGACCTCGTCCTCGTGATGGGCGAGCACGGGTCGATGACCTGGTGGGACCCCAAGCTCGTCGCCGACCTGGCGTCCCACTTCACGGTCACGCTCTTCGACCTGCCCGGCGTCGGCTACTCGTCGGCGGGCGGGCGTCCCCTCGACGTCGCCCGCGAGGCCGACGTGACCGCGGGCCTGATCGACGCCCTCGGCCTCACGCGACCGGTCGTGCTCGGCTGGGGCCTCGGCGGCACGATCGCGCTCGCCCTCGCGCTGCGCCATCGGGCCCTCGTGTCGCGCCTCGTGCTCGCCGACGCGTTCGCCGGAGGGCCCGGTGACGTCCCGCCCTCGCCACGGGTCACGGCCTGGCTCGCCTCGCCGACCGCGACGACGACGGCCCTCTCCCGGCTCTTCTTCCCGCCGGGCGCGGACGGAGCCCGCCTCGCCTGGCTCGGCCGGCTCGGCGAGCTCCCGCCCGACGACGTCGTCGCGCAGGCCGTCACGGCCGAGGCCGCGCTCGCGCGCACCGCGTTCGGGAGCGACGCGATCGCTCGACGCCTCGGGACGCTCACTCTCCCGGTCCTCGTCGTCTGCGGCGCCCTCGACGAGGTGGTTCCCTCGGCGGACTGCCGGGGGCTCGCGGGCGCCATTCCCGGCGCCCACCTCGTCGTCTACCGTGACGCCGGCTACGCTGCGCTGGCACAGGACGAGCCGGCGTTCGTGCGCGAGCTCGTCGCCTTCGCCGAGCCCTGAGCTGCACCGCTCGGCGGCTCAGGCGTCGGTCGCCTCGAGGAGGCGGTCGACGAGGGGGACCTGCGCCGCGACGAGCTTGCGCCGCGCCTCCTCCGGCGGGAACCACGCGGCCCGGTCCACCTCCGGGAAGTCACGCACGACGCCGGAGCCGGGGGGCCACTCGAGGTGGAAGGCCGAGCTCGTGATCGAGGCCACGTCGAGGTCTCCCTCGATCCCGAAGGCACGCACGACCTTTCCGCCACGCTGGCGCACCTCGCCGAGGTCGATCACCGGCCCCCCCGGGGCGTCCTGCCCGAGCTCCTCGCGAAACTCGCGTCGCGCCGCCGCGAGCGGCGCCTCGTTTCCCTCGTGCTCACCCTTGGGGATCGACCAGGCGCCGTCGTCTCGGCGCGACCAGAGCGGACCGCCGGGGTGGACGAGGAGGAGCTCGAGCGACCGACCCGTGCGTCGGTAGACGAGGATGCCTGCGCTGCGCCTGCCCATCGGCCCCACCTCCAGGCTGTGCCGTGTCGAGGATCGCACGCGGGCAGCCGACGCGTCGGGGTCGGCACCGCGGCCGCGGGCCGCCCCGACCGCTGGCCGGTGACGGTTGACCGGCGCAGCGCGCGGCGCGATCGTGACGCCGGGACGCAGGAGGGTCGCGATGCCGAAGTTCCTCTTCTCGTGCAGCTACACCGAGGCGGGTCTGCGGGGCCTCATGAAGGAGGGCGGGTCGGCCCGCCGCGAGGCGACCCGCGCCCTCGCGGTGAGCCTCCGGGGCTCGCTGGACGCCTACTACTTCGCGTTCGGCACCAGCGACGTCTACCTCATCGCCGACCTGCCGAGCCAGGAGGCCGCGGCCGCGCTCGCGATGATGGTCGGGGCGAGCGGCGCGGCGACGGTCTCGACGACGGTGCTCCTCGAGCCCGAGCAGATCGACGCGGCGCGCGATCTGTCTCCGGAGTACCGCCCGCCGGGGAGCTGAGCGGCACGCCGCCGCCGGCGGCGCTGCAGGGGCGCGTACGCGATTGGGCGCGCACGGGGCTTTGTAGTGCGGAGAGCCCCTGAATCCCGAGCGAGGAGCGCGACGGCCCATGCGCACGATGTCGAACCCCGTCCGCTGGACCGCCGCTGCGCTCTCGGCGGTGCTCCTCGCCGTCGGCGGGGCCACTGCAGGCCTGCTCGCAGCCGGTGGCACGGCCCGCGCGAGCGCTACGGCGCCGGGCGCGCCGGCGACCGTCGAGGTGACCGGCCAGGGCGAGGCGACCGGGACGCCCGACACTGCCACGCTCGACCTCGCCGTCGTCACCAATGCGCCGAGTGCCTCGGCCGCCCTCGACGAGAACGACGCCGCGATGTCGGCGCTGCAGGCGGTCTTCGCCGGCGCAGGGGTCCCCGCCGCCGACCTGCAGTCGACGGGCCTCAGCCTCGCCCCGAGCGTCGGACCGAACGGGGTGCCGGACGGCTTCGCGGCCGAGCACGACCTCGCAGTCGTCCTGCACGACGTCGCCCGTGCGGGCCAGGTGATCGACGCGGCCGTGCACGCCGCTGGCAACGACGTCCAGCTGCGTGACATCTCGTTCTCCGTGTCCGACGCGCTGGCGCTGCGCAGGAGGGCGAGGGTGCAGGCAATGGAGGACGCCGAGGCCAAGGCGGCGCAGCTCGCCGCCGGCGCGGGCAGGTCGCTCGGGCCGATCCGACGCATCGTCGACGAGCCGGTGGCGCCGAGCCCGCCGGTGTACGCCTTTGGACCGAACGCGGCGGCGCAGGGGCTCCCGCTCCAGCCCGGCACTGACGTGGTGACCGTCCGGGTCGACGTCGTCTACGCGCTCGGCAGCTGAGCGGTGCCGGAGCTCGAGCACGCACTCGGCGTCGTGCCAGGAGAAACACCCGACGCAGACACGCTGCGCGCGATCGTCGCGCGCGCCCGGCGACGTCGCCGTCGGCGCGTCGAGCTGGCGGCGCTCGGCGTCCTCGTCGCGGGGGCGGGCACCGTCGCCGCGATCGAGAGCACCGGGCACCTCCAGCCCGGGCTGCGGGCGGCTGGCTCATTGGCCGCCTTGCAGCGCCGCCCGTGGGTCTCGCTCCGCAGGTCGCTCGGCGCGCCCCCCGACGGCCTGCGCTGGGTGCGCAAGGCAGGTCCGCAGGTCGCCCCGGAGGCTTCGGGGGGCCCGGTGAACCTCTTCTGCGCCGTCCCGCAGTGCTCGCCGTCGCCGGCGCCCCTCGCGCGGCGCACGGTCGGCGACGTCCGACTGCGGGCCTTCGAGCTGCGCCTTCGCGCGCGTGCTGCGCCGGAGAGCGCGCCGGCGACAGCGGCCGGCGGCCGGCGGGCGTGCATCGCGACGACTGAGCTGGCGGTCGCGGTCTCCAGCCCGGTGGTGCACGGCGAGCTGCTGGCGCGCCTCGCCGAGCCGCCCGCTGCCGAGCCGAGCCCGCCAGCGTTCGTCGCGCTCGAGAGCACGGCGGTCGGCGCGTCCACACGCCGTCCGATCGAGGTCGTCGCCCTCCGGCTGCGGCCTCGAGCGAGCCGAGTCGTCGCCCGCTTCGCGGACGGACGGCTCGAGGCAGAGCGCGCGCACGATGGCTGGGCAGCCTTCGCCGACGACGGTGCAGAGCCGCTCCCGGTGACCGTCACGGCCTACGACCGCACCGGGAGGCTCCTCGGAAGCGCGACGGTCGCCGTGCCCCGGGCTCTCGCGCTGGCGTCGTCGTGCGTCTCCCACGGAGGGATCGTGCGATCGGCGCGGCCGTGACCGGGGCGCGCCACGCGCGCGGCGACGGCGAGCGGTTCAGCACGGAACGGTCGAAGGAGCGATGGCCGAGTCAAGGGCGCGCAGGGGCGGAGGCGGCTCGTCTCGCCGCGCTCGTGGGCGTCGAGGACGACTTCGCCGCCCTCTACCTCGCGCACTACCGGCGGCTCGTGCGGGCCCTCGAGCTCGCCGGCCTGTCCTCGGCGACTGCCGAGGACGTCGCACAGGAGGCGTTCGCGCGCACGCTCGCCCGCTGGGCGCGCGTACGTCGGGGGACCAACCCTCCCGGCTACGTCTTCCGGGTCGCCTTCCGCCTGTCGCGGCGCCGCCGCGACGCGTGGTGGACCGGGACTGACTCGTCCGCCCCCGACGTGGCGGGCGAGGCCACGCTGCGCGTGGCGCTGCGCGAGACCCTCGCGGCGATGCCCGCGGGCCGCCGAGGCTGCGCGGTCTTGTGCCTGGTCCTCGGGATGACGCCGGAGGAGGCGGGCCGAGCCCTCGGCATCGCGGCGTCCACCGTGCGCAAGCAGGTCCAGCGAGCCCGTCTCGACCTGCGCTCGTCGCTCGGGGCGGACTCGGGCGAGGGGGTGGGCCGGGCGTCGGGGCCGTGAGGGGCGCGAGGACGAGCTCGCTGGTCGCCAAGGCCGAGCGGCGGCGGGCGGGCGTCGCGACCGCGCGCCGGTCAGCCGCCGAGCGCGCCTCGACGAGCGGCCGCACGCCGGCGCCGGACCCGTAGGCAGCTCGCGGCGCCGCTAGGTTGGGCACGTGCTCGACGCCACGCACGCGCCGTGGGACGGCGCCCGCTACGACCGCCTCGCCGATCCCCAGGCGCGCTGGGGTCGCACCGTCCTCGATCGGCTCGAGCTCGAAGGGCGCGAGGTGGTGCTCGACGCCGGGTGTGGCAGCGGGCGCGTCACCGAGGAGCTCGTGCGTCGCCTGCCCGCCGGGCGCGTCGTGGCGCTCGACGCCTCGGCGTCCATGCTCGCTGCGGCGCGCCGTCGGCTCGCGCCGGCGGGCAACCGGGTGCGGTTCGTCCACGCCGACCTCCTCGCCCTCGAGCCCGCCCTGCTCGGCAGCGACGCCCCGCTCGACGCTGTCTTCTCGAACGCAACGTTCCACTGGATCACCGACCACGATCGGCTCTTCGCCAACCTCGCGAGCGTGCTGCGCCCCGGTGGCTGGCTCGTCGCCCAGTGCGGCGGCGAGGGCAACATCGAGTCGGTCGTGCGCGCCGTGCGCTCGCTCGGCGTGGAGCGGGCGGGGACCTGGCTGTACGCGTCGCCCGCGGAGACGGCGGAGCGGCTGGCTCGCGCTGGCTTCGTCGACGTGTCGGTGTGGTCCCACCCCGAGCCGACGGCCTTCGAGGCAGGGGAGCCGCTCCTCGACTTCCTCGAGGCGGTGTGCCTGCGCGAGCACGTCGCGACCCTGGCTCCCGCGGATCGGCGTGCCTTCGTCGAGCAGGTCGCCAGCGCGCTCGGCGAGCCGGTCATCGACTACGTGCGTCTCAACATCGTCGCACGGCGCGCCTGACGGGCGCCGAGGCTGCGAGGCGCCGCCCAGGCGGCCCCTCTCGCCGCACGTCGCGTCGCGGCCGAGGTCGTGCGGGCGAGAGGACTCGAACCTCCATCCCCGAAGGGACCGGGACCTAAACCCGGCGCGTCTGCCAGTTTCGCCACGCCCGCCGCGGCGGCCCAGCCTACCGGCGAGGCGCCGGCAGGTGGTGGGGCCGCTAGCCTCTTCGCATGACCGCACCACTCATCGTCCCCGGGTCCGGCTCGACGATGGCCGCGAGCCCCAGCGACAGCTCGAACGACGTCTACCAGCGCCTGCTCAAGGAGCGGATCATCTTCCTCGGCACCGAGGTCGACCAGCGGTCCGCGAACCTGATCTGCGCCCAGCTCCTCCTGCTCGACGCCGAGGACCCCGAGCGCGACATCAGCTTGTACATCAACTCTCCGGGCGGGTCGGTCACCGATGGCCTCGCGATCTACGACACGATGCAGTACGTGCGCTGCGACGTCTCGACCGTCTGCCTCGGCCTGGCCGCCTCGATGGGGCAGTTCCTGCTCTGCGCGGGCGCGCCGGGCAAGCGCTTCGCGCTGCCGCACTCGCGGATCCTGATGCACCAGCCGTCCGGGCAGATGCACGGCCAGGCAGCCGACATCGCCATCCAGGCCGAGCAGATCATCTACCTGAAGCGGATGATGGCCGAGCGGATCGCCTTCCACACCGGGCAGACCGTCGAGCGCATCGAGGCGGACTCCGATCGCGACCGGTGGTTCACCGCCGAGGAGGCGCGGGAGTACGGCTTCATCGACCGGGTCATCGAGCGGTCCACGTTCAAGGCGCCCGCGTCCTCCTGAGGCGCGAGCGCACGCGCGCGAGGGCGCGCCGCTCGAGTGGCAGGGTCGATGCCGCGACGCCATCGTGGGTCGGATCGGCCCGCCACATCGGCCACGGCGGCGGGCTCGCCGGGGCAGCCGGCAGCGGGTAGGAGAACAGCCGGCCGGTCGCGATGAGCTCCTTCGGGCCGCCGCAGGCCTCGAACAGGTGCCAGCCGGCACCCGGTCCGCTGCCCGGGACGTCGGCGACGGCGACGGCGTTCTGCATCGAGCACGTGTTGATCGCAGCCGTCTCGCTCGTTCCGAACAGGAAGGCGCCGGTGGCGCCGTCGAGCGCGTAGAGCCCGGCTGACGAGCCGACGAGGACGTCGTTCACGCCCGTGCCCGTCAGGTCGGCGAGGACGGGCGAGGAGAAGTCGTTCGGTCCCTCGAGCGTCTGGCTCCACTCGAGCGTGCCCGACCCCGACCACGCGTACACCTCGGAGGCGCCCGGGCGCGACCGGTCGCAGCGTACGCACCACGACGTGTCGACGACCGACGGGAGGTTGCTGCCCGGGAGGGTGCCGATCGCCGGCGAGCCGAAGGACGGGCCGAGCGTGCGGACCGGCCAGCCGGGCACGCGGCGACCGTTGTCGGCGTAGAAGGCGAAGAGCCGGTAGGACGCCGACCTGTACGGGGGCGGCTCGCCGAAGCCCGTTCCGACGACGACTGCCGGGCGCCCGGTCGCGTTGATCACGCCGACGGCGGGGCTCGACCAGATCGTCTGGTTCTCGCAGTGCTGCCAGACGAGGCGCGGGGCGCCACGCCGGTAGGTGTAGTCGGAGACGAAGCCCCCGTAGCAGCCATCGTGCCCCGACGCGTCCCCCCCGATGAAGATGTCCTCGGCGCGTCCCCTGCCGCGCACGTGGAACAGCGCTGGCGAGGACCAGATCGTGTCCTCGGTGTCGATCGGGAAGCCGTGCACGAGGCGGCCGCTCGGGGTCAGCGCGTACAGGCGGTGGTCCCAGGAGCCGAAGACGATGTCCTGCTGGCCGTTGCCCGTGATGTCGCCGACCGCAGGCGTCGAGAAGACGGCGTTGTCGTAGCCGGTCGGTCCCGGCGTGCTCGACCCGTCCCACTCGTTGAACACGTCGAGGGTGTGGAAGACGAAGCGCACCGACCCGTTCTCCCGGAAGGCCATGAGTCCGCCCTGCTGGTGCGCGACGTACGTCGAACCGGCGCCGACGATGATCGTGGGCGGCTTGGACGGTCCGTCGAGGTAGGCGACGGTGGGGCTCGATTCGATCGCGGTCGGGACGCCTGGCCCGAGGCTCACGGCGACGGGCCAGCCCGGCAGGCTCTGGCCCGTCGCCGCGTCGACCGCGTAGAGGTAGCCGGACTCGGTGCCGAACACGACGGCCTCGACGCCGTCCAAGGTGGCGACGGTCGGCGAGCTGAGGGCGACGGGGCCGGCGGTGTCCACCCACGTGGGAGCGGGGAACGGCTGGGCGGCGAGGGGGGCGTCGTGGCCCGCGGCTGCCGCCGCCGGGGGGACGCCAGCGAGGGCGAGAGCCGCCGCGGCGGCGAGGCACGGTGCGGCGCGCCACCCCCTGGCGAGCGCCACGGTGCCGAGCAGTCGGCGCGCCCCGCTCGCGAGCCGAGGGCGGATCAGCGCGGCGAGCTGCGCTGGACGGTGCCGCTGCCCTGGCGACTCGCTGACGCCGAGACGGCTCGCCATGGCTGCTCAGCCAGCACGGGAGGCGGACTGTGTGCCCGGGGGCGCCGTCGGGGGCACCGTCCCGTCGTGCGCCGCATCGGCGCGGAACATCGGCCACGCCGGCGGCGTCGCGCTCTGGAGCGGGAGGCGGTAGGCCGCGACCTCGCCGGGGACGCCGAAGCCGGGTGGACCGCCGCAGGACTCGAAGACGTACTCGCCTCGTCCGGGCACCGCACCGACGGCGACGCTCGAGAAGACGCGGCAGCCCGGGTTGATCGCCGCCCACTGGTTCGAGAAGCCAGTCCCGTACAGGTAGGCACCCGTCGCGCCGTCGAGCGGGTAGAGGCCGTCGGGGGAGCCGACGAGCACGTCCTGCTGGGCGTGGTCGAGCAGCGGTACGAGGACCGGGGAGGCGAAATCCGTCGGCCCGCGCAGTGTCTGGGACCACCGCAGTCGGCCCGAGCCGCTCCAGGCGCTCACTCGCGAGACGTTCGTCGACACGCAGCTCGTGTCGGTCGATCCGGCGCAGACGAAGGACGTGTCGACGACGGACGCCGTGGTGCCGCCGTCGACGTTGCCGATCGCCGGCGACCCGAGGGTGGGCCCCGAGGTCGTGACGGGCCAGCCGCGCACCGGTCGGCCGCTTCGCGCGTAGAAGGCGTAGAGGCGGTACGTCGCCTGCGGGAAGGGCTGCTCGTAGAAGCTCGTCCCGACGACGACGACCGGCTGGTGCGTGCCGTTGATCACGCCGACGGCGGGGCTCGACCAGATCGACTGGCGCTCGCAGTGGCGCCAGACGAGCCGTGGCGCGCCGCGCACGTAGCGGTAGTCGCTCACCCAGCCTCCGACGCAGCCGTCGAGCCCGGAGGCGTCGCTGCCGAGGTAGATGTCCTCCCCGCGGACGCCGGGGAGGTGGTAGAGGCTCGGCGAGGACCAGATCGTGTCGGCGTTGTTGACGGGAAACCCTGGCAGGAGGTGGCCAGCCCGGTCCAGCGCGTAGAGGTTGTGGTCCCAGGAGCCGAAGACGATGTCCACCTGGCCGTTGCCGGCGAGGTCCCCGACGGCAGGGCTCGAGAAGACCCCGACCGCCGTGCCCGTCGCCGCGCCGACGCGGAAGACGAAGCGGCGAGCCCCGTCGAGGCGGAACGCCTCGAGCTCGCCGACGGTGTCGTGCACCCAGGTGGAGGCGGAGCCGACGATGATCGAGGGCGGCCGGTTCGGCCCGTCGAGGAAGGCGATCGTCGGGCTTCCTTCGATGGCGGCGTGCTGGCCGCGGGGCGCGGCCATGGCTCTCGGCCAGCCGGGCAGCTCGGCGCCGGTCGCGGCATCGAGCACGTGGACGTAGCCGCGCTCGTCGCCCACCGCAACGATGGCCTCCTCCCGGAAGGTCGCGAACGTGGGCGAGCTCTCCGTGATGGTCCCGGGGAAGCAGGCCTTCCAGGCCGGCGCCGGCCAGCTGACCGTCGGGGCGACGTGGACCGTGGCCGGGCAGGGAACCGAACCACGTTCTCGCGCGCCAGCGCCACTTTGGCTCGCGCTGGCGCCAAGGGGGAGGGCAGTGGCGCCGAGCAGCATCGTGCCGGCGACGACCGGCGCGGACCAGGTTGCCGCAACGGCGCGCCACAACCGGCCCGAGCCGAGCTGTGCCACGCCGGGCGATCTTAGCGAATGAGCCAGCTGCGAGCCGGACCCGCCCGGACATCGCGTGCTCCGCCGCGGACGTACGATCGTGGCTCACGCCGGGGCGTGCCGGCGGGAGAGGCGGCTGGAGTGGCAGGCACGAGCGAGCGACCGCTGCGCGTCGCCTTCGTCACGCCCCGCTACGGCGAGGGTGTCGTCGGCGGCTCGGAGGCGGTGGTGGCCGAAGCGGCGCGCGGGCTCGCGGCGCGCGGCCACGTGGTCGAGCTCCTCACGACGTGCGCCCGCAGCCACTTCAGCTGGGCGAACGAGTTCGAGGCCGGCACGTTCGTCGAGGCGGGGGTGACGATCCGCCGGTTCAGGACGGTCCGGTCGCGTCGGCGCCTCCTCGCCGCCGAGCTCGAGCGACGCGTGCAGCGAGGCGAGCGCCTCGACGCGGCCGAGGAGGTGGCCTGGGTGAACGCGCGCTTTCGCGTGCCGGACCTCTACCTCCACCTGCTCGGCGCGGCGCGCGATCTCGACGCCGTGGTCCTGTCCCCCTACCTCTTCTGGTCGACGATCTACGGCGCGCAGGTCGTGCCCGATCGCAGCATCGTGATGCCCTGCCTCCACGACGAGCCGTACGCTCGGCTCGCCGTCGTGCGCCAGACGCTGTCGTCGGTGGGCGGCGTGTGGTTCCTCTCCGAGCCCGAGCACCAGCTCGCGCACCGGCTCGCGCCCGGACTGCCGCCCCACCACCGGGTCGTCGGCGGCGCCGTCGAGGTGCCGTCCGGCTACGACCCGGCGGGCTTCCGGCGCCGGCACGGCATCGACCGGCCCTTCCTCCTCTACGCAGGTCGGCGCGAGGCGGGCAAGGGCTGGCGCGATCTGCTCGCCGGCTTCGCGGCAGCGCTCGCCACCGGCGACCTCCCCTTCGACCTCGTGACGGTCGGTGTCGGTGCGGCCGAGGTGCCCGACGGCCTGGCCGACCGGGTCGTCGACCTCGGCTACCTCGACCGGGCGCAGCTCCCGCATGCCTTCGCGGCCGCCGACGCCCTCGTGCAGCCGAGCGCGAACGAGAGCTTCTCGCGCACGGTCATGGAGGCCTGGCTCGCCGGCACGCCGGTCATCGCGAGCGCGGCCGGCGAGGTGGTGACCTGGCACGTCGAGCGCTCGGGCGGGGGCCTCACGTACCGCGACGACCTCGAGCTCGCCGAGTGCCTCCGCTTCGTGGCGCAGGCGCCGAAGGCCGCCGCCGCTCTGGCGGCGCGTGGGCGGGCGTACGTGCTCGCCAACTACACCTGGGACGTCGTCCTCGATGCGATGGAACGCTCGCTGCGGGCATTCGCCAGGCGGGTCCGACGGTGAGGGTCCTCGTCGTCGGCACCGTTCCCCCCTCCGGCGGGAGCTTCGCCCAGTTGCTCGGCGAGGTCGCGGCTGACCTCGCCGAGCAGGGCCACACCGTCGAGGTGTGCTCGCCCGACGCGCGCGCCGCGGCGCACCGGACTGCCCGCCTCGACGGGCTGTGGCTCGCGCTCGAGGTCGCGCTGGGCGCGGCGCGCTTCGATGCGCTCGTGCTGCGGCTCGAACCGGGCGTGCCGTGTCGACCGACCACCGGCCGGCTGGGGCGCGCGCTCGCGCTCGTCGCGCTCGGCGCCGCCCTGCGCCTGTGGCGGGACGTGACGATCCGCGTCGACAGCCCGGCGCCCATCCCGGGGGGCTTCGGGGGCCGGGCCGCTCGGGGGGTGTGGGCGTCGGCCCGGCGGATCGTCGTCGGCTGCGAGGAGGATGCCGCCCAGCTGGCAGCGGCGCCGGGAGTCGAGCGAGGGCGTATCGCGGTCGAGCCACCAGGCCGGTCCGAGCACGCCGGCGGGCGAGACGGCTGGCCGGCGCCGACCGAGGAGGACCTGCAGGAGGAGGTGCTGGCGCTCGTCCGGATCCGTGCTGCGAGCGGCCGGGGCTGCAACGACGCCCGAGCGGCGCTCGGTGCCGCCTCCGCCGGGCCGTTCTCCGAGAGCGTGTTCGCCACGCCGCCACGCCGTGGGCTCGCCAGCCCGAGGCTGGCACGCCTCGTGCTCGTGGAGGTAGGGCGTCGCGCCCTGCGCCGGTAACGGCACCAGCACGAGCGGCGAGCCGGGCGCCCGCCTGCGGGGCGGCGCGACCGGCGTCGACGGCGACGGGCCGCTTCCTGCGGTCGCTGGCGGCGCAGCGACGCCGAGCTCGGTCTGGCACGACCCCGTTCCGCCTGGTCCCCGCTTGTCGCTCGCCGGCTCGTCGGTCGGCAGACCTCGTGCCGCGCCAGCTCGGCCTCGGCCACGCCAGCCCGACCTCGGGGCGAGAGGCGCGGGCGAGGACCTGACCGTCGGCACGAGCCGGTCGGCATCGCCGCGACCCGGGCAGGCGGTCGCCTCGTCCTCGATCGATCCGGCGGCCTCGCGCCGGCGCGCCAGGGGGTTCGCTCCGGCGCCGAGGTCGACTTGTCGCGGGCCTGGTCTCGCGTGCTGGTCGCCGTCAGCGCCCCTAGAGCGCGAGCGCGTCGAGCACGGCGTCGGCCACGGCATCGAAGCCCTGGTGGGCGGCGAGGTCGCGGCCGCGCCGGCCGAGGCGGGCGCGCCGCGCCTCGTCGACGAGGAGGCGCGAGACCACCGCCGCGAGCTCGCCTGCCTCGAGCGTCGGCGCTACCTTCTCCACCGCGTCGTCGGGCAGCTCGCGCATCCAGCCGAGCTCGGTGACGACCGTGGCGACGCCGCAGGCCAGGCACTCGCCGACGGCGGCCGACGCCTCGCCGTTGAACCCCGCACGCAGCTGGATGGCGACGAGGCAGCGGTCGAGCCAGGCGCGGTACGCCGCTGGCGGGAGCGCTCCCGTGAGCACGAGCGCGTCGCCGAGCCCGGCCTGCTCGGCCTGGCGGGCGAGGTCGCGCGCGAGCTCGTCGGCGACCGGTCCGACGAAGGCGAGGCGCAGCTTCGGATGGGACCCGCGGCAGCACGCCGCCGCCTCGACGAGCAGCTCGGGCCGCTTGATCGGGTCGACGATCCCGAAGTGGGCGATGAGGGGGCCGTCGAATCCCTCGGGGTGCTGCCCCCACCAGCGACCGGCCTGGGCGAGGCCGTCCGGTGCGCGCGACGCGGCGCCCGTGAAGAGGAGCGGGCGGGGGTCGGGCGCGGCGATGGCGAAGGGGAGGGGGAGGATCGTGCCGCGACCCCCGGCGTCGAGGCGCGCGAGCTGGACGGCCGCCCGCGACGTGACGAGGAAGCGCTCCGCCAGCGTCACCGCCTCGCGCGCGAGGTACAGGCCGTAGCTCTCGAGGTCGGCGGGCGAGAGCTCCTCGTTGTCGCCGAGCCCGGCCGGGATCGCGTCGCCGTACATCGCGGCGATGGCTCGTGCCAGGCCGCCCCGTCGCAGCCCGGGGTCGCCGTGCTCGTGCCGGTAGAGGTTCGTGAGCCGCACGTCGTGGCTGAGGATGCTCCCGCGGCGCTCGCGCAGCAGGCGGAGCGCGCCGAGGTGGTGGTGGCTGTTGCCGAGCACGTAGAGCACTGCGTCGTAGCCGCCCGTGAGCGCCTCGACGCGCCGGAGGCTCGCCGCCTTGTAGCGAGCGACGCCGTCCGGCGCGACCTGGCCGGGCGTCGGGCCGTCCGCGAACGCCTCGACCTCGAGGTGGCGCCGCCCGCTGAGCTGCTCGAGCAGGCGGAAGCTGTACGCGGCGACGCCGGTCGGGGAGGGAGGGAGCGGGGTCACGACGGCGAGACGCCGTCGTCGGCGACGGCTCGGCCGCCTCGGCGCAGCGAGGAGCTCGTCGAAGGCCTCGCCGGCGCGCTCGGCGACCGTCCGCCAGGTGCGCACGGCGCCTGGCCGCCCGACGGCGAGGCGGCGGCGCAGCGCGTCGTCGCCGAGGGCCGCGGCGATGGCCCGAGCGATCGCGACGGCGGACTCGGGATCGAAGCGCCCCTCGCGTTCGACGAGCTCGTCGAGGGGAGGGCGGTCGGAGGCGATCACCGGCGTCCCGCAGGCGAGCGCCTCCGCGACCGGCAGCCCGAAGCCTTCCGCGAGGCTCGGGAAGCAGACGAGGGCCGCGTTGGCGACGAGCGCGGCGAACTGCCAGCTGGGCAGGCGGCCCGGCAGGCAGAGCTCGAAACGACCGGCGGCGAGGTGCTGGAGGTGGTGGGCCGCGGGTGCGGGGAAGTCGCCGGAGACGACGAGGCGGTAGCGGCCGCGCAGCGCCTCGGGGAGGAGGGCGAACGCCTCCACGAGGCGCTCGTTGTTCTTCCTGGGGTGGTGTCCGCTCGGGTAGAGGACGTAGGGCGGCCGGACCGGTCCGTCCTCGTGCGGCCGCGGCGGGTCGAGGAACTCCCGGCTCGGTGCCGCGCCGACCTCGACGATGCGCCGGCTCTCGCAGCCGAGGAGGCGCTCGAGGTCGCTCGCGGCGGCGCGCGACAGCACGAGCAGGCGCTCCGCGGCGCGCACGAGCTCGAGGTGCGTCCGGTACCGGCGCCGCTCGAGGGGGTCGGCGAGGTGCGTGGTCGGTTCCGCCGCCGGGATGAGGTCGTACACGGTCACGCTCAGGCGCACCCCGGCGCGTGCGGCCTGCGCCGGCCACAGCGCGGCGGTCGGGCTCGAGGTGTCGAGCGGGGAGAGCAGGTGGAGGACGCGAGTCCACGGGCCGATGGCGTCCGCGTCGCCGACGTAGGCGAGCTTGCCGGTGGCCAGGAGCGGCTCGAGCGGGGCAGGTGGGGGGAGCCGCGGGTTGAGCAGGTAGCGACCGACGAGGTCGGGTCGGTGCTCCTCGAGGGCGAGCGCGAAGTCAGCCGCGTACCGGCCGATGCCGCGCGTCCGCGTCATGGGGCTCTGCAGGGCCTGGAGGTCGACGGCGAGGGGGCCGGGGTGGTCGACCCTTCCCATCGTTCAGGCGTCGGGCGGCCCGACGCGACCGCCGAGGGCTGCCTCGAGCGCCTCGAGGCGGTCCGTCGAGGCTCGCAGGAGCCTCCCGACGAGCTCGGTGGCGTCCGCCTCGGCGTCGAGGACCCCGGTGAGGAGCGACCGGACCTCGGCGAGCTCGGCGCGGATCTCGTCGAGACGGGCCGCGACTCGCGCCTCGAGGGCGCTGACGCGGTCTTCGCAGGCGACCACGCGCCCCGGTAGCGAGGCGGCGGTGCGGGCTCGCCGCAGGAGGCGCCGCCGTCCTGGTACGCCCGTCACGGCGGGTCCTCCCTCTCGACCACGGCGGGCCATGCTACCGGCCCGGTCGCGGCATCTACGCTTGGGACGCGCCGCTAGGATCGTCGCACGGCTGCGAGCCGGCTGGTGTGCTCCCAGTGACGCGACCGAGTCCTCGACCGGGTCGTCGGGCGCCTCGAGCGGTGTTGTGACCGACGGCGCGAACGCGGAAGGGATAGATCGAGATGGGGACGGTGAGCGAGGCCGGTGTGCCGCCCGCCCATGAGCTCCTCGACGAGGTAGCGCCCCTCGAGCTCGCACCGGCACCGGCGCGCGAGCTCCCGGCTCGCGTGGTCGCCGCGCGCGTCAGCCTGCCGGTGCGGCTGAAGGACCTGTGGCGGTCGCGCGAGCTCTTCCTCTTCCTCGTCCGCAAGGAGCTCAAGGTCAAGTACAAGGGGAGCATCCTCGGCTTCCTCTGGTCGATGCTGAACCCGGCGGTGGTCCTCGTCGTCTACTACGTGGTCTTCACGTACTTCCTGAAGGCGAACGTCCCGGACTACGCCCTGTTCCTCTTCTCGGGCCTGCTCGTGTGGAACCTCTTCAACAACGCGCTCATGGGCTCGTCGACGTCGATCGTCGCGGCCGCGGGGATCGTGAAGAAGGTGGCGTTCCCCCGCGAGATCCTGGCCATGTCGCAGGTCGGGGCAGCGGTGGTGTTCTTCGGCTTCCAGCTCGTCGTGATGGCCGTCTTCCTCGCGGGGTTCCAGGTCGCACCGGCGTGGAGCTGGCTGCCGCTCGTGCCGTTCGCGCTCGTCGACCTCGTCGTGCTCACCGCGGCGATCGCGATCTTCCTGTCCGCGGTGAACGTCTACCTGCGGGACATCGAGCACCTGATCGCGGTGCTCCTGCAGGCATGGTTCTGGGGAGTGCCGATCATCTACAGCTTCAACAAGGTCTACACCCCGTCGCACCGCTGGCTCGGCTACCTGTACCTCGCCGACCCGATCACCCCGATCGTGCTCGCCTTCCAGCGGGCGTTCTACGGCAAGGTCTCCTACGTGACCTACGCCGACCCGGTCCACCACCTTGGGCGGGTCGTGAGCTACCAGCTCGCCAACTACCCGTACCACTTCTACCTCGTGATGCTGGCGTGGGTGCTCGGGATCGGCGTGGTTCTCCTGCTCGGTGCGCTGGTGGTCTTCGGGCGCATCGAGGGGAACTTCGCCGAGGAGCTGTGAGCCGGCGTGGCCCTCGCGATCGACATCCAGCGGGTCTCGAAGCGCTTCCGCCTGTACCACGAGAAGTACACGTCGCTCAAGGAGCGGGTCCTCCACGCCGGTCACATCCCCTACGAGGACTTCTGGGCGCTGCGGGACGTCGAGGCGCAGATCGAGGCGGGAAAGACGGTCGGGATCCTCGGCCGCAACGGCTCGGGGAAGTCGACGCTGCTGAAGTGCATCGCCGGCATCCTCCAGCCGACGTCCGGGCAGGTCGTCGTGCGCGGTCAGCTCGCCGCGATGCTCGAGCTCGGCGCGGGGTTCCAGCCGGAGCTGTCGGGCCGGGACAACATCTACCTCAACGGCTCGCTGCTCGGCCTCTCCCGGAGGGAGATCGATCGCCGCTTCGATGCCATCGTCGAGTTCGCCGAGCTCGACCAGTTCATCGACAACCAGGTCAAGTACTACTCCTCGGGGATGTACGTCCGCCTCGGCTTCGCGGTCGCTGTGAACGTCGAGCCCGACGTCCTGCTCGTCGACGAGGTGCTGGCCGTCGGCGACGAGCGGTTCCAGCAGAAGTGCCTCGAGCGCGTCCGCGCCTTCCAGCGCGAGGGCCGCACGATCGTCGTCGTGGCCCACTCTCCCGACCTGCTGCGCCAGGTGTGCGACGAGATCATGGTGCTCGACCGCGGGGAGCTCGTCACGATGTCGAGCCCCGGCGAGGCGATCCAGGCCTTCCGGGGGATCCTGATCGACGCCGGGGCGGTCGGGCCGGAGGGCGAGCCGGGCGTCGCCGGCTCCGCGCCGGGCCTCGGGCACCGCCAGGTGCGCATCCTCGGGACGCGCGTCGAGCACCCCGGCCAGGCCGAGCGCAGCTACGTCGTGAGCGGCGAGCCGCTCGCGCTCCACGTCGACTTCGAGGTCGCCGAGGCGGTGGCGGCGGCGAGCTTCAGCATCACCGTCCTGTCGGCGCGCAACGAGGTCGTCTACTCGAGCGCCACCGGGGCGCTCGGGCAGCCGATCGCGCTGGCGCCGGGGGCCGGCAGCCTCTCGTTCGTCTTCGACTCGCTGCCGCTCCTCGACGGGAGCTTCACGGTGAGCCTCGACGTGCGCGACGAGCGCGGCGCCGTGCTCGACGTCGCCGAGAACGCCGCCAAGTTCGAGGTGATGAACCCTGGCAGGGCGACGGGGATCGTGGCACTGCCGCTGCGCGTCGAGCTCGTGGCGCCGGGCGACGCCCGCCCCTCGCTCGCGAGCCGCACGCTGCCGTGAGCTCGGCCGGCGAGAGCCGGGCGCGGCCGCCTGCCACCGAGGAGGTCGGGCGCGCCGCGTGCGACCTCGGCACGCTGGCGGCGGAGATCGAGGCAGAGGTGGCTCGCCTCGCCGCCGAGGGGCACTGGGACGCGTCGCGCGACGCCGACCTCGCCGAGCGCTTCGAGCTCGCCGCCGCCGCAGCGCTTCGAGTCCCGCGTCTCGCCGAGCGGTCCCGCGCGCTCCGCCGCGTCGCACGGCTGCTCGTGCCGGCACCGGCCCGCCCCGTCCTGCGCGCTGGGCTGGCACGCGTCGAAGGAGCCGCCGCACGGATCGCGCGGTGGCGGTCGCGCCGCGACCGATGAGCTCGGGTCCGCCCTCGCCGGTCCGCATCGACCAGGTCATCCCGGCCATCGTCGAGCACGACGCGGTGAGCAACCACACCTTCGCCGCCCAGCGGCTGCTGCGCTCCCTCGGCTACGCCTCCGACGTGTTCGCCCGGATCATCGGGCCCGGCTGCGCAGGCAGGGTCCGCCCCCTCGAGGAGCTGGAGGTCACCGATCCCGACCGGCACTGGCTGTGCTACCAGCACTCGATCGGCAGTCCCGCGGCGGAGGTGTTCGCCCGTCACCCAGGACGGAAGCTGCTCGACTACCACAACGTCACCCCGGCACACCTCGTCGAGCGGTGGCTCCCGCCGCTCGCCGACGAGGCCCGACTCGGGCGGGCGCAGCTGCGGGAGCTGGCGCCGATCGTCGACTTCGCGTTCGCCGACTCGCCCTACAACGCGGCCGAGCTCGAGGCGGCGGGCTTCGCCATCGCCCGCGTGGTGCCCGTCCTCGTCGAGCCGGGCAACGTCGCCGCCCCCGCCGACCCGCAGGTGCGGGCGCGCCTCGCCGCACGCCGCGCCGAGGGCGGGAGCGACTGGCTCTTCGTCGGTCAGCTCGCCCCGCACAAGGCTCAGCACGACGTCGTGGCCGCCTTCGCCTGCTACCGGGAGGTCTACGACGAACGGGCCCGGCTGCACCTCGTCGGGCGGGAGATGGGCAGCGCCTACCGCGACGCGCTTGAGCGCTTCGTCGCCGCGCTCGGGCTCGAGGACGCGGTCGACCTCCCGGGCTCGGTGCCGACCGCTGCGCTCGCGGCCTACTACGAGGCGGCCGACGTCTTCGTGTGCTGCTCCGACCACGAGGGGTTCTGCGCCCCGCTGGTCGAGGCGATGGCACGAGGCCTTCCCGTGGTCGCCTTCGCCGCCGCCGCGGTTCCCGGCACGCTCGGGGATGCCGGGGTGCTGCTCGAGCGCAAGGACCCGGCCCACGTCGCCGCTGCGGCCCGCCGCGTCCTCACCGATCCAGGCCTGCGGGCCGCGCTCGTCCAGCGGGGACGCGCCCGAGCGGCGCTGTTCAGCCGCGACCGGGCCGAGGCAGCCTTCGCCGCGGCGATCGCCGAGGCCGTCACGCTCGTCACCTCCCGAGATGGCGATTCACTCCAGCCTCAGGCGTAACATCTGATGCACCGTGCACAGGAGGATCCTGGTCCGAGGGCGCCGGCGCGCCTCGATGGGGGTGCTGTGCGGCGTGGTGCTGCTCGCCTCGTTCGTCCCGGCTCTGCCCGTCGCTGCCGTGCCGAGGCCGCTCGCGCGTCTGCTCCTCGTGGGGCACGGCTGGGGTCCCGGCATCGGCATGGGCCAGTGGGGAGACTTCGGCTACGCCGTTCGCTACCACTGGAGCTACGAGCGGATCCTCACCCACTTCTACGGCGGGACGGCACCGAGCACCCTGGCGGCGCTCGGCCGCAGCCCGGACCCCTCGCTGCGCGTGCTCATCCTCGAGAACCTCGACCTCGCGACGAACGTCGGCTTCGACCCGGTGATCACCTCGGCGGCGGGCTTCGTGGTCGTCTCGGCCAGCTCGAGCCAACCGTCGACCACCACCGCCCCCTCGTCGACGACGAGCTCGTCCTCGATCACGACCGCGCCGTCGACCACCACCGCCCTCTCGTCGACGACGAGCTCGTCCTCGACCACGACCGTGCCGTCGACGACCAGCACGGCCACCTCCTCGACGACGGGGGCGCCGTCTGCGACCGGCCCCCTCGTGCCCGCGAGCACCCTCAGCGTCCCGGCTGGGGAGGCCGTCGACCTGCGCCTCGAGCCTGACGGGACCTGGAGCGCCTTCGAGGGGCCCTCCTGCTCGGCAGCGCGGCGAGCCGTCGGCACGCGCGCGCCGGTGGCGACCGGGCTCGTCGACCCGGTCGCCATCCCAGCGAGCGAGGCGCCGAGCGCCCCCCGTGCCGAGCTGCTCACCCTCTGCCGCCACGACGGCCTCGACGAGGCGCTGCGCGGCCGCATCCAGGCCTACGATCGCGACGGCTACGAGCGGACGATCAACGTCGTCCCCCTCGAGTCCTACCTCGACGGCGTGGTCCCCGCCGAGGAGTCGCCGGCCTGGGGGCGCGCCGGCGGGAGCGACGGGGCGCCCCAGGGCGAGCCGTGGGGCTTCCAGGCCCTCGAGGCGCAGGCGGTCGCGGCGCGCTCGTACGTCCTCGCGTACGCCGAGGGGGGTGGCTGGAACGGCTACGCCGACATCTGCGACTCGACGTTCTGCCAGGCCTACGTCGGTGCCGACTACGAGAGCCCCGTCTCGAACCTCGCGGTGCGCGACACGGTCGGCGAGGTGCGCGTGGCGCGCGGCACCTCACGCATCGTCGCCACCCGCTACTCGGCCTCCTCGGGAGGCTGGACGGCGCCAGGCGCCTTCCCAGCGGTCCCGGACGCGGGCGACCGATGCGTCGTGGCCGGCGACCCCCTCGAGTGCAATCCCGTCCACACCTGGCGCGCCGTGCTCTCGGCGAGCGTGGTGGCCCGACGCTTTCGCGTCGGTCGGCTCGTGCAGATCGCCGTCGCGGCACGCAACGGCCGAGGCGCCTTCGGGGGTCGGGTGCTGCGCGTCGTGCTGCGGGGCTCGCGCCGGACGGTCGAGACCACCGGGTCGCGCTTCGCTGGCGTCCTCGGCCTGCGCTCGGACTGGTTCGCCGTGGCGGGCGCAATCCGCGCCGGCGCGCCCGCGCCGCCGGGCGCCGCGCCGTCTGCCTCGGCGCGCACGGCGCCCCCCGCGAGCTGACGGACGTCGTCGTGCGCACCGGTGCTCTCGCCTCGTGGGGCGGAGCGTCCTCTAGGTCGTCGGCGCGACCTCGTCGGCCCGATCCCAGCCGAGGAGCTCGACGCGCGTCCGCGGCATCCCCGAGCGCCCGGTGGCGTCCGGGCGCACGGCGAGGACCTGGTGCACGCTCGTCCGGTTGGCCGCGAAGTTGAGGGCCGAGGCGGCCATGTACAGACGCCACACCCGGGCGCGGCCTTCGCCGACGAGGGTGCTCGCGGCATCCCAGCTCGCCTCGAGGTTCGCCACCCAGGAACGAAGCGTGCGCGCGTAGTGCTCGCGCAGCGACTCGACGTCGCGCACCTCGAGCCCGCAGCGCTGCATGACCGAGACGACACTGCCCACCTCGTGCAGCTCCCCGTCGGGGAACACGTAGCGGTCGATGAACGAGCGCCGAGCGAAGCGAGCGCGTCGGGTCGCGCTCGGCCGGGAGATGCCGTGGTTGAGCAGGCGGCCGCCCGCGGGCAGGAGCGCCGCGAGGGCGTCGAAGTACTCCCTCAGCCGCTTCAGCCCCACGTGCTCGAACATCCCGATCGACGAGATCGCCTCGTAGGGGCCGTCGGAGACCTCGCGGTAGTCCTGGAGGCGGATCTCGACGCGGCCCTGGAGGCCCGCCTGCGCGACGCGCCGGCGGGCCTCTTCTGCCTGCTCGCGCGAGATCGTGATGCCAACCGCCTCGACGCCGTAGTGGCGAGCCGCGTGCATCGCCATCGAGCCCCAGCCGCAGCCGACGTCGAGCAGCCGCATGCCCGGGCGCAGCCCCAGCTTGCGGCAGATGAGGTCGTGCTTCGCGTGCTGCGCGTCGTCGAGGCCGAGGTCCTCGTGGGCGAAGTACGCGCAGGAGTAGGTCATCGTCTCGCCGAGGACGATGCGGTAGAAGTCGTTCGAGATGTCGTAGTGGTGCGCGATGGCCGCGGCGTCGCGCCGCTTGGAGTGGCGGCGCCCCGAGAGGCGCGCCTCCTCGCGGGGGACCGGCGGGGGCGGGCCGAGCGCAGAGAGACGGCTCGCGGCGTGCAGCGCGGCCGCGGCGGCGCGCAGCGGCCTGCGAGGTCGCTGCGCCGCCGCGACGCGGTCGCGCAGCGCGAGGATCTCGTAGAGGTCACCGCGGGCGTCGATCGAGCCGCTGACGTAGGCGCGGGCCAGGCCGAGCTCGCCCGGCGACCACAGGAGGTAGCGCAGGGCGAGGGGCGAGCGGACCTCGATCGCGGCTGGGGCGTCCGCGGCTCCGAGGGCGCTGCCGTCCCAGAAGCGCACCCCAACGGGCAGGTCCGGACCGATCAGCGCCTCGATCGCTGGCGCGACGGCCTCGGCGATCGTCGCCCTCCTCCGCCTGGACAAGGTCGTACCCCCTCGCGCCGATGCCGGCGCGCAGGCATGGTAGCGAGGGAGGTGCACCTCGGCGCGGCGGCGGTTCGCTACGCTGCGCCGTGTCGCAGGGCCGCGCGCGATCCGCCCGCCTGCTCGCGGCCTGGCGTATCGGCCGCTACCTCGTCGGTCTCGGTCTGGCCGCGCTCGCGCTGTGGGCCCTGAACGGCCAGAAGGGCGAGCTCGTCGGCGCGTCGAGCGCGCTCGGTCGCCTCCACGTCGGGTGGCTACTGCTCGCCATCGGGCTCGAGGTCGCCTCCTTCACCTCCTTCGGGCTGCTGCAGCGGCGGCTCCTCGCGGCGGGTGGGGTCGGGATCGGGCTCGGCTACGCGACCGCGCTGAGCCTGGCCGCCGGTGCGATCGCCAACTCCGTCCCCGGCGGTCCGGCCGTGGCGAGCATCTACGCCTTCCGCCGCTACCGGCGTCGCGGCGCCGACGACGTCCTGGCCGGCTGGACGCTGCTCGCCACGCTCGTGTGCGCGGCGCTCGCCCTCGCGCTCATGGCCGTCCTCGGCGTGCTCCTCGCCGAGCGCGAGGGCGCGAGCTACAACCTCATCGGCGTCGTGGTCGGCGTGCTCGCGTTCTCCGTCGTCGCCGACGCCGTCGTCTGGCAGCGCGCCTGGCTCGCTCGCCTCGCCGTGGGCCTCCTGCAGGTGTCCCGTCGGCTCACCGGGCGACCGAAGCGACGCGGGGTCGACATCGTCGACGAGGTCCTCGCTCGCCTCAACGCGGTCCGGCTCGGCTGGCGCGACCTCGTGGCGACGATCGGCTACGCCCTTGGGAACTGGCTCTTCGACTGCGGCGCGCTCGTCGCGAGCTTCCTCGCCGTGGGGGCCGGCGTGCCGTGGCGGGGCCTGCTGCTCGCCTACGGAGCCGGCCAGCTGGCGGCGAACCTGCCGATCACCCCCGGCGGCCTCGGCCTCGTCGAGGGGAGCCTCACCATCGCCCTCGTCGCCCTCGGCGGCTCCGAGCCGTCGACGGTCGCCGCGGTCGTGTGCTACCGGATCGTCAGCTTCTGGGGCTACCTGCCCGTCGGCTGGCTCACCTGGCTCGGCCTCGCCCTCGTCCAGCGGCGTCAGGACGATCGCGCCCAGCGCGCCCTCGTCGCCGAGCGGCCGCCGCCGGCGGTCGGCGGCGAGTCGGCGGCTCGCCGCATCGCCGGGGGCGTCGCTGCTCCGGCTGCCCCGAGCACGCCGGTGCGCGGCGGGAGGATCGCGCCGTGAGCGCCGTGCACGGGGTGCCGCGTGCGGCGCGCCGCCTCGCCCTCGCCAGCGCGGTCGTGCTGGCGTCCTGCTCGCTCGCGGCGTGCACCTCGCCGCGCAACACCCTCGGTACGAGCACGAGCCCGTGCTTCCGAGCGCTCGCAGTCGCCAGGGATGCGGTGCACGACCGCGGGCGCTTCGCCGGGGTCCGCTACTTCAGCGCCCACGACCTCGCCCGGCTGCTCGTCGAGGCGCGCCCGCCCATCCGCGGTACGAGCATCGCGGGCCCGCCTCGCGTCGGGCTGTGCGTCGTCGCCTACCAGGACGACTTCCGTCCGGGGGAGGTGGAGCTGGCGCGCGCCGAGCGTCCCGGTCCGCACCGCTACGCCCTCGTCGTGGTGCGGCTCCACGACGTGCGGGTCCTCGTCACCCTGCTCGTCCGGCGCGTCCCGTGGCGCCTCACGCGGGTGTTCCCGACCCACTGACGGTCCGCGCGAGCCGCGGCGCGCAGCCGGCGGCGGCCACCTTCGCGCCGGCGTTCCTTCCGGGCGACGCCGTCGCGCCCGTAGCATGGCCTGCCGTGGCGCGCCTCAGCAGGCTGGAACGCATCACGAACCTCGTGCTCGTGCTGCTCGAGACGCCTCGTCCGCTGTCGCTGCGCGAGATCGGCGACCAGGTCGCCGGCTACCCGGCGCAGCCCGGAGCGCTGCGCCAGGCCTTCGAGCGCGACAAGCGGACGCTTCGGGATAACGGCATCCCCGTGGTCGTCGAGCGGATCGACGCCGACGACCAGGTCGGCTACCGGATCCCGCCCGAGCAGTACTACCTCCCCGAGCTCGGGCTCGACGCGGCGGAGGAGGAGGCGCTCGCCTTCGCGCTCGCCGCCGTGCGCCTCGAGGGCGGTGTCGGACGCGGGGTGCAGGCGAAGCTCGGCTCGCCGTTGCCCGACCTCGCTCCGATCGCCGTCCTGCCGTCCCTCCCGGCGCTCGGTCCCCTCCAGGAGGCCCTGCGCACGCGGGCGTACGCCTCCTTCTCCTACCGCGGCCGGCGACGGACCGTCGCCGGCTACGGGCTCGCCTTCCGGTCCGGCAGCTGGTACCTGATCGGCCGGGACGCCTCGGCCGAGGGCCGGGGGCTGCGCACCTTCCGCGTGGACCGGATCGAGGACGAGCCGACGCTCGGCGAGCCCGGTGCCTTCGAGCGCCCGGACGGCTTCGACCTCGAGGCCGAGCTCCGGCTGTCGCCCTTCCGGCTCTCCGATGGCGAGGGGGCGTCGCAGGTCGTCGTCGAGGTCGACGTGCGCGAGGCGCGCGACGTCGTGGCGCTCGTCGGCGAGGACGCCGTCGTGGCCCGCCACCCCGACGGCTCGGTGCGCCTCGCCTTTCGTGTCGGCGACGAGGAGGCCTTCGTCGCCTGGGTCCTCGGGCTGGGCGACTCCGTCGAGGTGTGCGCTCCCGAGGCGCTCCGGGCCCGGGTCGTCGAGCGCCTCGAGTCGGCCGCGTCAGGGGGCCCGCCCTGAGCGACGCCGGCACGAAGGACGCGGGCGAGCGGCTGCGGCGGCTGCTCGCCGTGCTCGCCTACCTGGCGCGCGTCGGCGAGGCGTCGATCGCGCAGCTCGCCCGCCGCTTCGCCATGGACGAGGCGACCCTCGTGGCGGAGCTCGAGCTCGCGGCGTGCTGCGGCCTGCCGCCCTACACCCCCGACCAGCTGCTCGAGCTCATCGTCGACGGCTCGCGGGTGGTGGCCCGCGGCCTCGAGGCGCTGCGCCGCCCCCCTCGGCTCACGCCCGACGAGGGCTTCGCCGTGGCCGCGGCCGCCCGCGCGCTGCTCGCCGTGCACGGCGCGGAGCAGGACGGACCGCTCGCGAGCGCGCTGGCGAAGCTCGAGGCCGCCCTGGGTGCGGACCGCCTCGATGTCGAGCTCGAGGTCCCCGAGCACCTCGAGGAGCTGCGGCAGGCAGCGGTCGCGGGGCGTTGCGTCGAGATCGACTACCTCGGTGCGAGGCGCGGCGACGAGACGACGCGCGTCGTCGAGCCGTACGCCGTCGTGGCACGAGAGGGCCACTTCTACCTGGACGCCTTCTGCCGCCTGGCCGGCGACTGGCGGCGGTTCCGGGTCTCGCGGGTGGCGGCGGTGCGGCCGGTGCCCGACCGTGTGCCGGCGCGGACGCCGCCTGCGGAGTTCACGGGCGCGCGGGCCTTCGCCGGCGGTGCCACGACCCGGCTCGTGAAGATCTCCCTGCCGAGCGCGCGCCGGGTCCTCCTCGACCGGCTCGCGGCCGGACCGGTCAGCGAGTCGCCGGACGGGCGCGCCGTCGTGCCCGTCGCCGTCGGCGATGCGCACTTCCTCGGGCGGCTCCTCCTGATGCTCGGACCGGAGGCAGCCGTCGTGGAGCCCGCCGATCTCGCCGGAGCGGCGGCCGAGGTCGCTCGTCTCGCCCTGGCCCGCTACCGTGAACGGTAGGTAACGAGATACATCGAGACGCGAGCTTCGCCCGGTGCTCACCGTGGCGAAGGTCGCCCGCGGCGGCGAGGCCTACTACCTCGCGACGGCGCCGCCGCAGGGAGCCGGCCCCCTGCTCGAGCCCGCGGGCTACTGGCTCGGGACGCGGGCGCGCGACCTTGGCCCTGCCGCGGTCGACCGGTCGACGCTCGGCGCGCTCCTCGAGGGCGTCGACGCCGTGACGGGGGAGGTGCGTGGCACGGCGCTCCATCGGCGCCGCATCGTCGCCTTCGACTGCACCTTCTCCGCGCCGAAGTCCGCAAGCGTCCTCTTCGCCCTCGGCGCCCCCGAGACGGCGGCCGCCCTGCGCGAGGCCCACGACGCGAGCGTCGCCGCGACCCTCGCCTACCTCGAGCGGCGCGCGGCGCGCGTGCGGCGGGAGGTCGGCGGCGAGCGAGTCGCCGTGCCGGCTGACGGCTTCGCCGCGGCCGCCTTCGTCCACCGGACGAGCCGGGCGCCGGACCCGCACCTGCACACCCACGTCCTCGTGGCGAACGTGGCCTGCGACGCGGCGGGGCGAGCGTCAGCCCTCGACGCGCGCGCGCTGTACGCGCAGCTGCGGACCGCCGGCGCGCTCTATCGCGCCCAGCTGCGCTTCGAGGTGGCCGCCCGCCTCGACGTCCGCTGGGAGCTGCGACGGGGAGGGTTCGCGGACCTCGTCGACGTGCCGCGATCGGTGCTCCTCGCCTTCTCGCGCCGTCAGGAGGCCATCCTCGAGGAGCTGGCGGCCTCCGGCCGGCACGGCGTCGGCGCGGCGCGCGCCGCCGCGCTGCGGACGCGCCCGGCGAAGGACCTCGAGACGCCCTACGAGGCGCTCGTCGAGGCGTGGTGGGGGCGTGCGCGCGCCCTCGGGCTCTCGCAGACGCGCCTCGCCGAGCTGGCCCCGGCGCGTCGGCCGGGCGAGCGGACGCCGCCCGAGCCCGGGGAGGTGGTCGAGGCGCTGCGCCTGCTCGAAGGGCTGGAACGAGCTTGCCGGCGCGACGAGCTCGTCCGCCACGTCGCCGGCGTGCTGCCCGGCGGCGCGCCGGTGCGCGTCGTGGAGGCCGCCGTCGACGCGGCGCTCGCCTCGGGCCGCCTGGTGGCGGCGCGCACCGTGGCCCGTCGCCTCGGCCGTGGCCGTCGCCTGCCGGCCGGCGGACGCGAGCCGCTCTTCGTCCCTGCGGCGCTCGCCGCGGCCGAGCGCCGCGTGGCCGTTGCGCGTGCGGCCGCTCCGGGGGTGACGCGGTCGCCCGGTGCACCGAGCGAGCCGCTCCTCGTCTGCGAGCACCACCCCGGCCAGCGCGTCGCGGCCGAGGTGCTCTTCGACCTCGCGAGAGCCGCGACGCTCGCGGGCAGACCGGCGGCGGCGATCGCCGCAGACGGCGCCCGAGCGGCCTACCTCGAGGCGGTCGTCGGGGTGGCGGCGCAGCCCCCGGCGCGCGCCGACGCTCTCGCCGCCGGCGGGATGGTGCTCGTGGAGGACGGTGCGCTCGGCGCGGCGACGCTGGACCGTCTCGTCGGGCGCGCCCGAGAGCTGGCGGGGACGGTCGTGCTCGTGCCGCGCGTCGAGCGGCTCGACCTCACCGGCGCGCCCGCGGGGGCGAGGGGTCCGCTCGGGGTGCTCGAGGAAGGATGCCACCGGGTGGAGCTCGTCGAGCGACCCGCCGGGCTCATGGCCCGGGCGCAGGAGCTCCTCGCCGCAGCGCGCCGAGACGGCCGTGACGCCCGCCTGGTCCTCGCGGCGGGGCGCGTGAGCGGTGACGCTGCACGCCTCGGCGGTCGGCCGCCGACCGAGCTCGTCGTGCTCGGAGGTGCCACGTCGCTGCCGCGAGCGCTCCTCGAAGATCCCAGCGTGCGCCGCGTCCACCTCGCGGTCGCGCCGCTGCGGCGAGTCGGCGCCGAGCGGCGGGCCCGCGCCCTCGCGCGCCCCGCGTCGGCCGTGCTCGCCCGCGACGTGCGCGCCTGGCCGTCGGCCGGCCGCACGCGCCGGCGCGACGCCGGGCTCGAGCTCGGGGTGCCGGCCCAGCTGGCGCGATGACCGGGCTCAGCGCCGGAGTGTCGCGGGGCCCTCGCGTCCCGCGTCGCGACCTGGCGCGTGCCTCGGGCCGTCCAGGCCGGCTGCCTCTCGCCAGGGGGACGACGCGTACCAGGGCGTGAGCGCGACGCGCGCCGGGCGCGCGCCGAGCACCGCGGTCGCGTGGCGACCAGGGGGTCGCGCGATGCGGTCCGCGGGCAGCCGCGGCACTCGGCGAGGCGCGACGGTCGTCGAGCGGCGGCGAAGGAACGTCCCGCCGGCGCCGAAGGTGACCGAGGCGCTCGGGACGTCGAGCTCTCCGGCGAGCCGTGCGAGCGTGTCGAGCGTCCGGACGTCGCCGATGCCACCGAGGACGAGCTTGGCGCCGAACAGGGAGAGGAAGCCGTCAGCGAGCGCGCCGAAGCGGCCCCGGGCCTGGGAGAGATCCTGCAGGCAGGCGAGCGTGACCAGGCCCTGGCTGGCGCCTTCCGCGACGAGCGCCGGGAGATCGTGGAGCGGCGCGATGTTGGCGAGCTCGTCGAGCACGAGCAGCACGGGCGGTCGTGGCACCGGGGCCGTCTCGTCTCGAGCGCGCGCCGCGTAGGCGGCGCTCCTGACGTCACGGACGATGCCCGCGACGAGCGGAGCGAGGTGCCGCTGGTGCTCTCCGGACACGGCGACGTAGAGGGTCGCCCGTTCTGCGACGAAGCGGCGCGCATCGAAGGGCTCGAGGCGCGTCGCGTCGAGTGCCTCGTGCGTCCGGTAGGCGGCGAGGATGCCGGACGCCGTGGACCAGATCCCGCTCTGCTCCCGCTCGTCCGTCTCGACGATCCCGGTGAGCAGGTCGAGCGCCAGCGCGGCGCCGTGGCGCGCCAGCACGTCGAGGAACCGCTCGGGCCGGCGTCGGTTCACGGCGGCGACGACGTCGTACATCGACGTCCCGGCGAGGGCGGCGGCGTGGAGCAGCGTGGCGAGCAGGGCCCCCGCCCGTTCGTTCCAGTGCACGGCATCTGCATGATCACTGGGGCGGCTCGCGCCGACCATCGACTCCGCGAGGAGGACCGCGTGGTCCCACCGCCGGGCCGCTGCGACCGGAGACCAGCCGATCCGCCGTACCGGCGGCGGCGGGTCGAGGGTCCCGCTCGGGTCGAAGCAGAGGACGGGGCCGAGGCGCGCCCGGGCGCTCGCCGTCGTGTCGAGGACGTCGCGCTTGGTCGAGACCGCGAGGACGCTCCCCGCGGCCTTGAGGACGTTCGGGACGACGACCGCCGCGGTCTTCCCCGAGCGCGGCGGACCGAGGACGAGGAGGCCGTGCTCGGGCGGGGCGAAGACGGGGCCGCCCGCTCCCTCGCCGAGATACAGGCCGTCGCGATGGGCGCGCGAGGCAGCCACGACGAGCGCGAGGGCGTCGTTCGCGCTGCGATCTGGGTGCCTGCCGGGCGGGTCCGTACCGCTGTCGTCGCGCGTTGCCGTACCGCTCGGCCTACCGCCGCCCGACAGCTGCTGGACGGTGAAGAGGGAGGAAAACCTTGGAAGAACTCCTCGCGTTCCGTTGCGGCAAGCGTGCGCTCGAACCCGCTGACACGGCGTGCTCGAGACCTCGGAAGCGACATTGCTTGCATTTGCGCCGTAGATCCTCTTGTATTGCGTGGACTTCGCAGCATCTTCAAGGAGGTAGGAGTGAACAGAACCGAATTGGTCGAGGCGATCAGCGGCGATACGGGTCTGACCCGTGTGCAGGCAGCAGCGGCACTCGACGCCCTCGTCTACGAGATCACCAACGGAGTACGTGCAGGCACGCCGGTGCGCATCACCGGATTCGGGACGTTCAAGCTGCGCGAGCGCCAGGCCCGCCGTGGCCGGAACCCGCAGACGGGCGCCCCCGTGCGGATCAAGGCATCGAAGGGCATCGGGTTCACCCCTGGGGTCCAGCTGAAGGCCGACCTCAACTCGCGAGGCACGCTCGCCAAGCCGAAGCCGCTCGCTGCTCCTGCGACCAAGGCGTCGGCGACGGCGCGCAAGGCGGGTGCGAAGGCCGCCGGGAGCAAGACCGCTGCGAGCAAGCCAACCGCGCGCAGGACGGCCCCGAAGGCCGTGGCCGCGCGTGTCCCGGCGAGGAACGCTGGCACGAGGCGCACGCCGGCCAAGCAGGCTGCGAATAAGGCACCGGCAAAGCGCGGCGCTCGGCGCGCCTGAGCGAGCTGCGAGCGGTCCCGCCGTGCCGTGGTACTGCGCGGCGGGGCCGCTCGCGGCGCGAACGGTCAGCGGTCGTCGATCCGCTTGAAGGACTCGGCGAGCAGGATGCCGCTCGTGCCGGCAGCATCGACGGCCTCCTGTCGCAGGCGCGCCTCGAAGGCGCCGAGCTGTTCCTCGTAGCGAGGCGAACCCGTCGCTGCGTCGATGCCCATCGTCGAGCGGAGCTGGCTGCGGTGGCACAAGAGCGCGGCGAGCTTGGTGTCGAAGGTGGCGGAGATGTCCTCGAGGTGGTCGGCGTCGTCCGCCTCGAAGAGCAGGATCGTGCGCGGTCGGTGCGGCGGCAGGCCGAGTTCGGGGAAGAAGAGCGGGTCGCGCGCCGCGACGACGCCGTCGGTCGTGAGCCAGCCCGCGTTGCGGTGGTCCGGATGGATCCGGTAGCGCTTCCAGGGGTCGTGCCCGAGCACCACGTCGGGTGCGCACCGTCGGATGCAGGCAGCGACCTGGAGCCGTTGGTAGAGCCCCGCCTCGAGCTCGCCATCAGGCCAGTCGAGGAAGGTGACGCCGCCGTGCCCGCCGAGGGCGCGCTGGGCCGCGCGCTGCTCCTCGTGGCGGCACTGGACGAGGGCGGCCGCGTCGCTGGCCGCGTCCCAGCTGCCCTTCGAGCCGTCGGTGAGGACGAGGTGGAAGATCTCGCAGCCCTGGAGGGCCCACTTGGCGAGGGTGCCGCCGCAGCCGAACTCGATGTCGTCGGGATGGGCTCCGATCGCGAGGGCGCGCGCCGGCGTGTCGAGGTCAGTGGTCGTCACGGCGACCGCCTCACCGTGGCGGTGTCCGCGCGCCCTCGTCCGGGCACTCCGGGCGGGCCGTCGACGAGTGGATCCTGCGAGAGCAGGCCGAGGTCCTCGGCGACGTCGACGTCGCACGCGAGGTTCCAGTCGTAGACGAGGCGGCAGGGCAGGCCGGCGCGGCGCGCCGCGGCGCGGTGGCGCCGGAACGAGCCCGGGCCGTACGCGAAGGCGAAGCCGGAGCCGGCGGGAACGGCGGCGACGTTCGTTCCGTCGAGCCGGCGATCGGGCGCGAGCGTCACCAGGCCCGGTTCGCCGAAGGCGTCGAGCGCCGCGGCGAAGGGGAGGTCGGCGTGCGCCACGACGACGAGGCGGAAGCCGCGCGCCGCGAGTCGCTCGACGCCGTGGCGCACCGCGCCGGAGAGGCCGAGTCCGGGCGTCCAGATCACCGTTGCCCCCGACGAGGTTGCCCAGCTCGCGACGTCGTCGTCGTCGCAGACGACGAAGCGCGGCATCGAGCCGCTGGCCGCGAGGACGCCAGCCGCGAGGCGGCGCGCGAGCGACGCACGCTCGGCGTCGTCGAGGACGCCCGCGAGCCGCTCCTTGGCCCTCGAGAAGGCCTTGACCGGCACGAGGAGCGCACGCACGGCCGGAGTCTACGGGCGGCCGCGCATCGAGCGTCCCGGCGTCAGGCCCACTACCGTGGGGCACGGTGTCGAGCTGGTCGGCCCCTCGGGCGTGTGGTCGGCGCAGGTGCAGCTGAGGAATGCCGCCGTGCTCGGCGCCGGGTCGTGGGGAACCACGGTCGCGGACCTGCTCGCGCGCCGTCTGCCGACGGTGCTGTGGGCACGCTCGGAGGAGGTTGCCGACGAGGTGCGGCGTTCGCGCACCAATCGCGCCTACCTCGGCGACCACCGGCTCTCGCGCTCGCTCGAGGCGACGGCCTCGCTCGAGGAGGCGCTCGAGGGGCGCTCGCTCGTCGTGCTCGCCGTCCCGAGCCACGGTCTGCGCGAGGTGCTGAAGGCGGGCGCCGTGGCTGTCGGCGAAGGCGCCGTCGTCGTCAGCCTTACCAAGGGCCTCGAGGAGACGACGCTCGCTCGGATGACGGAGATCGTCGCCGAGTGCTGGCCTGGCAGGTCCGTGGGGGTCCTCACCGGCCCGAACCTCGCGGGCGAGATCCTGGCCGGCCAGCCGGCCGCGTCGGTCGTCGCCTCGGTCGACGCAGCGCTGGCGCGCGAGCTCCAGCGACTGTTCGGCTCGAGATCCCTGCGCGTCTACACGAACCACGACGTCGTCGGCTGCGAGGTCGCCGGCGCCGCGAAGAACGTCATGGCGATCGCCTGCGGCATGGCGGTCGGCCTCGGACTCGGGGACAATACCCGTGGCGCGCTCGTGACCCGTGCCCTCGCCGAGATGGCGCGCCTCGGCGTGGCGCTGGGCGGCGAGCCGCTCACCTTCTCCGGCCTTGCCGGGCTCGGCGACCTCGTCGCCACCTGCACGAGCAGGAGGAGCCGCAACTTCGCCGTCGGGGTGGCACTCGGCGAAGGTCGTCGCCTCGCCGAGGTCCTCGCCGGCGCGCGCACCGTGGCGGAGGGGGTGCGCACCTGCCGCCCCCTCGTCGAGCTCGCTCGGCGCCACGGCGTCGAGGTCCCCGTCGCGGAGCAGGTCGTCGCCGTGTGCCACGGCGGCCGCTCGCCGAGGGACTCCCTCCCCCTCCTCATGCACCGGGCGGCCAAGTCCGAGTTCGAGGGCGTGCTCTCGCGCTAGGTACCATGCGCCGGTGCGCATCGCGCTCGGGAGCGACGAGGAGACCCCGCTCGTCGAGCACATCGCTCGGCACCTCCGCGCTGCCGGCCACAGCGTCGAGCGGCTCGCCCCGGGCGCGGCCTGGCCCGAGGTCGGGCGCACCGTCGCTCGGGCGGTTGTGCGCGGCGACGCGGACCGGGGCATCGTGTGCTGCTACACGGGGACGGGCGTCGCCATTGCGGCGAACAAGGTCCCCGGGGCGCGTGCCGCGCTCTGCGGCGACGCGGCGACCGCGCTCGGCGCTCGCCGGTGGAACGACGCCAACGTGCTCGCGCTCTCGCTCCGGCTGACGAGCGAGGCGCTCGCCAGCGAGGTCGTCGACGCCTTCCTCGAGGGCGAGCCAGACCCGGCCGAGGCCGAGGCCATCGCCCGCGTCGAGCCGGCGCAGTGACGAGCGCGTGCCTGCCCGGCACGGGTACCGAGCGGGCGCTCCTCGCCGGAGGGTGCGCGACCGTCGCGGGGATCGACGAGGTGGGCCGGGGCGCCTGGGCGGGGCCGGTCAGCGTCGGGGTGGCGGTCGTCACGCTCGAGACCCTGTCGTGCCTGCCGGAGGGCGTGCGCGACTCGAAGCTGCTCACCGAGCGTGCACGCGAGGCGCTCTTCGCCCCGCTCGCAGCGGCGCTGACCGCCTACGCCGTCGGTCACGCGAGCGCGCAGGAGTGCGACGCTCTCGGGCTCACCGCGGCCCAGCGGCTGGCGGCCGACCGGGCGCTCGACTCCCTCGGGCAGGTTCCGGCGGCGCTGATCGTGGACGGCTGTCACGACTACACGGGGCGCGGAGCGCTCCCGCTCGTCGGCGCGGACCGACGCTCGCTCGTCGTCGCCGCGGCCTCGGTCCTCGCGAAGGTGACGCGCGACCGGCTCATGGCAGCCGCAGCCGAGCGGCACCCCGGGTACGGGTTCGAGCGCAACAAGGGCTACCCGTCGGCGGAGCACCGGCGCGCGGTGGCCCGCCTCGGGCTCACCTCGCTGCACCGGCGCACGTGGTCGGTCGGCGTGACCGGGCGCAGCCTGCTCGAAGCGGACCAGGACGGGGGTGCGCGGCCGTTGGATCGGCGGGCCGCACCTATCGCCTCGGAGGCAGGCGCGGTATAACGGGATCGATGGCGATCCTGCTCGCGCTGCTCGCCGCGGCCGCCAATGCTCTTGCGACGATTCTGCAACGAATCGGTGTCGAGGAGGCGTCGCCGGCCCCCGGCTCGACTCGGTCGCTCATGGCGAGCGTGCTTCGCCGCCCGATCTGGTTCGCGGGGCTCGGCCTCACGACCGCCAGCTTCTTCCTCCAGGCCATCGCGCTGTCGCTCGGCGACCTCTCGACGGTCCAGCCCGTGATGGTCACGGAGATCGTCTTCCTCGTCCTCGTGCTCGGCAGCTGGTTCCGGCGCACGCTCGGGTGGCGCGAGCTGGTCGGTGCGACCGGGACTGCCGCTGGCCTCGGCGTCTTCCTGGCTCTGTCGGCGGCGCGCGGCGGGCACGGTCGCCCCTCGCACCTCGACTGGGCGCTCCTGCTCCTCGCCTGCGGCGGTGCGGTGGCCCTCGCGGCCGGTGCGGCGCGACGCGGCCCCCGCTGGTGGCGTGCCGCCGCCTACGGGGTCGCTGCCGGGATCTGCTTCGCGCTCACCGCAGCGTTCGTGAAGAGCGCGGCGGACCAGTGGCAGCACGGGCCCCTCACGCTCCTCGTGCACTTCGAGGCCTACGGGGTCGCGGTGAGCGGCCTCGCGGGTCTCGTCCTGAGCCAGCACGCGCTCGAGGCGGGGCCGGTCGCGGCGTCGCAGTCGGCGCTGCTCATCGTCAACCCGCTCTCGAGCATCGTGATCGGGGTCTGGCTCTTCGGCGACCACCTGCACGCGTTCGGCGCGCGCGCGGGCCTCGAGGGGGCAGCCTTGTTCGTCATGTTCACGGCCCTCTTCGTGCTCTCCGGCTCCCCGCTCGTCGCGACCGGTGCCGAGGAGCGCCTCACCGAGCAGCGGCCCTACGAGCGCGTGGTCACGAGCAGCCCCACCTGAGCCCTCGAGGCGAGCAGTAGCATTCGGGCGTGCCGACGAGCGAGGAGGGGCCGCCGCCGGCGTCCGACGGCTACGACGCGTGGGTCGCCGTCTGCGAGCGGATCGCGGACGGGGCTTCGCTCGTCGGGCTCGACGAGTCCATGACGCGCCTGCTCACGACCCCTGAGAAGGTCCTCGAGGTCGCCGTGCCAGTCCGCCGCGACGACGGCCGGATCGACGTCTTCACCGGTTGGCGCGTGCACCACAACACGGCCCGGGGGCCTGGCAAGGGCGGGATCCGCTTCCATCCCTCGGTCACTGCCCACGAGATCAGCGCGCTCGCGGCGGAGATGACGATCAAGTGCGCCGTCGTCGACATCCCCTTCGGGGGTGCCAAGGGCGGCGTGGCGTTCGACCCGTCGTCGCTCTCGCTCGGCGAGCTCGAGCGCCTGACCCGGCGCTACACCTTCGACATCGTCTCGCTCCTCGGCCCCGACCGAGATGTCCCCGCCCCGGACGTCAACACCGACGAGCGGGTGATGTCGTGGGTGATGGACACGATCTCGGTCCTGTCCGGACGGGCGCAGCCGGGCGTCGTCACCGGCAAGCCGATCGCGATCGGGGGGAGCCACGGGCGTGCCGGGGCGACATCGCAGGGCGTGACGATCTGCACGCGGGCGCTGTTCGACGCGCTGGGCCTCAAGCTGGCGGGCGCTCGCTGCGTCCTCCAGGGCTACGGCAAGGTCGGCGCGCCGCTCGCCTACCTGCTCGCCTCGCTCGGGATGCGTGTCGTCGCGGTGGCCGACGTCGCCGGGGCGGTGTACAACCCCGCCGGCATCGACCCGGCCGGACTGTCCGAGCACGTCGCCCGGACCGGCACCGTCGTCGGGTTTCCGAAGGCCGACCCGCTCGGCCGGGACGAGATCTTCGACCTCGAGTGCGAGCTCGTCGTGCCGGCCGCGCTCGGCGGCGTGATCAACGCCGAGGTCGCCGAGCGCCTCGGCGCGCGCGTGGTCGTGGAGGCGGCGAACGGCCCGACGACGCCAGCGGCAGATGCTGTGCTCGAACGCCGCGGAATCGTCGTCGTCCCCGACGTGCTCGCCAACGCAGGTGGCGTCGTCGTCTCGTACTTCGAGTGGGCCCAGGATCGCGCCGGCTACCCGTGGGAGCCAGGCGTGATCTCGGCGCGCCTGCACGCGACGATGGAGCAGGCCTTCCGCGCCACCCAGGAGAAGGCGGAAGCCCTGAAGGTGTCCCTGCGCCGAGCGGCCGTGGCTCTCGGCTTGGAGCGCGTCGCGGAAGCGACGCGCCTGCGCGGGCTGTTCCCGTAGGAGGGGTGGATGGTCGCGGCGCGTGGGTTCCGTCCGCGGGGGGCGCTCGTCCTTCTCGCGGCGCTCGCCGCGAGCGGAGTGGCGCTCGCGGCATGTTCCGGTGCTCGATCGTCGTCACCGTCCAGCTCCCGGCCGACGCAGCCGCCCCCGTCGACGCAGCCTCCCACCTCATCGACCGGCTCCACCGTCGCGAGCCACCCATCGTGCTCGACGGGGGTGCTCGCGCTCACCGTGGCGCCCGGCGGCGCGGCGGCGGGAACCGTCTACGTGCGCCTCGACGTGACGAACGAGGGCCCGACGACCTGCTCGCTCGACGGCTACCCGTCGGTCGCGCTCTTCGGACCCTCAGGCGCCTCGGGTGCCGGCGCGGGTCCAAAGCTGCCGATCGGCACGGAGGACGCGGGGCCGCCGCCGCAGCTCGTGACGCTCGCGCCGAACGGTCGCGCGGAGTTCCTCCTCGTCGCGCCGGATGTGCCGGTCAACGGCGCAGGGTGTGCAACCGTCGCCTCGGTGGCGGTCACGCCGCCGGGGAGCAGCGAGGCGCTCTCAGCTCCGCTGTCCCTCGCGCCGTGCGGCACGGCAGTGAAGGTCTACGCCTTCGCACCGCCTGGCTCGGAGAGTCCCTAGCCAGGCAGGGGGAGCCGCCCGCCCGGTGCGAAGATGAGCGGCTCACGCCCCAGCGGGCGCTTAGCTCAGGTGGTCAGAGCAGCTCGCTTACAACGAGCAGGTCAGAGGTTCGAGTCCTCTAGCGCCCACCAGACCAACGAATCCGCACGTCTTTCCGCTGGTCATCGCCGTGCGTGTTCGGTCAGCCGTAGCGGATTCGAAATTCCCAGGCAGATCGACACTGGACTTCCTGGCGTCCCTCCAGGGCTGATACAGCGACCTCGTACCCTCGTCGGGGTGGACGACGATCAGCAGCTCCCCTCGCTGGTCATCGTTCTCGCGCAGGTTGCTGCAGAGCGAGAGACGATGAACGCGCACGCCGAGAGTCTCGATGGCAAGGCTGGCGTCGTCCTGGGGTTCGCTGGTGTGCTGGTTGGTCTCGGTGCTACGGCGCAGGTTGCCGTGGCGGGCAAGGTGGTCTTCGAGGTTGGACTCGCCGTCGCCGTTGTCGCCGCTGTCCTCGCGGCGTGGGCGTTCCTCCCGCGTCGCTATCCCGTGCTGGAGGTCGAGCGACTCCGGCAGGCCAACCTCACCGCGTCTGAGGCGGAGACGCGCCTGGAGTTGCTGGACACCCAGATCGAGATGGTGAAGGAGGCCGCGACGCTCGTGAGGCAGAAGGGATGGCGAGTTCGGGCGGCCGTCGGCTGCCTGGCCACCGCTGCTGCCCTGGTCGTCACCGGTAGACTGACGGCGATGGGAGGTCGGTTGCATGGCTGAGGAGAAGGCGCCTCAGAGCGCGCCAGCCTCGCTGCCGGTGAAGAGCCGGCCTGAGCCACCTCCTTTCCGGCCGAACAAGGATCTCATCGGCTACATCGAGAAGGGCCAGAAGCCGCCTGTTCGGCCGGCTTCGCCGTCCGAGAAGCGATAGCCACCGCCCAAAGTCCCCCGGCGTCCACCGACGGCCGTCGGCACGATTCGAACACCTCTAGTCGTTTCCGCACGTCAGGGACGTTCGAAAAAGAGCGACCGCGGCCCACCATGAGGTCGTCAAGCTGGACGTCCACCATCTCACGTTTGGGTGTGACTCACCGAGCGGACGACCCCGCGGCCCGCCGTTCGTCGCGTTCCGGGCCCGTTCCGGGGCGCAGCGCGTCCCAGGCGGAGCAGGTGAGCTCCGAGCAGGGGCGCCACGACGGCGGTGGGTCGGCGGTCACCCTGGCGAGGTCGGCAAGGGTCCGGCGGCGACGCTTTCGCGGTGTCGGCCGCGGTGGACTGGCGCGGCGAGCCTTCCCGAGTGCGTGGATCTCGAAGGCGTCGACGACGCCCGAACGACGCCCGAAGTTCACGACCACGCAGGCGCAGGCGGCGACCAGACCAGGGCGAGCGGGGTGCGGCTGAGGAGCGTGTACCAGCAGCGACGGCGCGACTGTGTACGCGACAGGGTACACTTTCGTCGTGAGCAAGACGGTCCCAGTCCGGGAGCTTCGTAGCGAGCTCAGCCAGGTCATAGACCAGGTCGCCGACCTCCGGGAGCACGTGGTCATCACCCGACGTGGTCGTCCCGCTGCCGTGCTCGTTCCGGTCGACGAGTACGAAGCCTTGGAGGAAACCGCTGAGATCCTGTCCGACCCGGACACGCTTGCCGCGATCGAGGAAGGGCGCCGCGAGGCCGAGCGTGGGGAGACCGTGACGCTCGACGAGCTGCGCCGGGAGCTCGGCCATCGACGTCGATAGGTGAGCCGGGTTGAGCTCGTCCGACGGGCTCGCAGAGAGATTGTCGATCTCGACTGGCCGGTGTCCGACGCCGTCGTCGAGGCCCTTGGCCTTCTGGAACGCGATCCCGACGCAGGTCACATCCTTCGAGGGCGTCTTCGGGGGCTGCGATCGCTTCGGGTCGGTACCTACCGGATCATCTACCACCTCGACGATGACCGACGCGTCGTCCGTGTCTTCGCTGTCCGTCATCGGTCCGTCGCCTACACAACCGACCCGCGCTGACCCCGAGTGCTCGAAGCACTGCACAGCGACACGAGCGGCAGGCGCAGAGCGGGCAGGTTCTGATGCGAGTGCCGATGGCCCACTTGGCCTGATTCCACCGTCCCGATAGGTCCCTGGGCCGCTGACCATCCGCGGAAAGGGGGGCGAACGGCGCGCGGGCCGTGCTCGCGAGCATCGCCCACAACCTGGTGCGCTGGCTTGCTGCCCTCGGGATGAGGATGGCCGGTCCGGTCGTCGCAACGGCCGTCCGCCGCCGACTGCTCGCCTTTCCGGATGTCAACGGTCACGAGGATCTCCCCACAGGCGGCCATGACTTCTCCCCGCGCGTGGCCACGAGAATTCCCCGCGCGCGGCCACCTCGCTTCCCGCGGACGGCCATGTGAATTCCCCGCGCGCGGCCA